>Ga0315912_10003414_pt1 | contig 15811 bp, 13 predicted proteins | sample VfabasoilMG_FD_204469 | JGI IMG/M metagenome (GOLD analysis project Ga0315912, IMG submission 204469) | Garden soil microbial communities collected in Santa Monica, California, United States - V. faba soil | ecosystem: Environmental > Terrestrial > Soil > Garden | place: USA: California... | reverse complement strand
CCGGGTTCACCGGCATCCGCGGCGGACACCACGCAGCGAACACAGTCCGCTGCCGTGCCCCGCCCCGCGGCCGAAGCGCCGGCGCGCTCGCAGCGGATCGTGCAGATCGATCGCGTGGCATTGCGCGCCGCCGAACTCCTGCCGCCGGAATCCGAGGAGCGGCAGCTGCGACACCAGTTCCGGCAGGTGAAGCGACCGCTGGTGGTCAACGCGCTGGGCCGTGGACGCGAGGCGATGGCCAATGGTCACGTCATCCTGGTGGCGAGCGCGCTGCCGGGCGACGGCAAGACCTTCACCGCCCTCAACCTGGCGTTCTCGATGGCGCTCGAAGAGGACGCGTCGGTGCTGCTGGTCGACGCGGACGTCGCCAAGCGGCACATCAGCCGCATGCTGGGCGTGGCCGATGAGCCGGGCCTGCTGGACCTGCTGCGCGACGACAACGCCGACGTCGAGTCCATGATCATGAACACGTCCGAGCCGGGGCTGATGGTGCTGCCCGCCGGGCGTCCCACGGAAACCGCCACCGAACTGCTGGCGAGCGCGCGCATGGAAGCCATCGTCAAACAGCTCGGCGCGCGCGATCCGAACCGCATCGTGGTGCTCGACTCGCCGCCGCTGCTGCTGACCAGCGAGTCGCGCGCGCTGGCGGCGGTGGTCGGCCAGGTGGTGCTGGTGGTGCGCGCCGATTCGACGCCGCAGCAGGCGGTTTTCGAATCCATCGAGTTGCTCGGCGAAGGCCGTTCGGTCGGGTTGCTGCTCAACCAGACCACCGATCCGGCGCGCCGTGGCTACTACCAACACTACGGCGAAGAAGAAGCCAAATCAGAAGCGCAGTAAGCGACCGGGTAGAAGAATGCGATTGCTCAATTTCAGAACGATCGCGGCATGGAGTGCGCTGGCCTGTACGGCCACGGCCCACGCCGGGCTCACCTATGAAGCGCGCGTGGGCGGCGGAGCCTCGGACAACATCACCCGGGTAGCGACCGACGAAGTCGACGAAACGATGGCGGTGGTCGGGCTCGACCTCGACTGGCAGGAACAGACACGGCGCATCGACGCCCGCGTGCTCACCAACCTGAGTTACGTCGATTACCTGCAGAACACCTACGAAGGTGATTTCGTCGGAACCGGCGACGCGGACCTGACCTTCGGCATCGTGCCCGACAGGTTCCTCTGGCACGTGGAGGACAACTTCGGCCAGGGGCGCGGCGATCCGTTCCAGCCGGTGTCACCCGCCAACCGCGAGAACATCAACTATTTCACCACCGGTCCGGATCTGCAGCTGCATTTCGGATCGCAGACCTCGATGCTGATCTTCGGCCGCTATTCGCTCAGCGATTACGAGCTCACGCCGTCCGATGGCGAGCGCACGGCCGCGGGACTGGGGTTGTACCGCCAGCTGAGCGCGGCGAGCCGCATCGGCCTCAATGCCATGCGCGACGAGAGCAAGTTCGACAATCCGCTGTCGCCGGAGTACGACCGCACCTCGGCGTACGTGAGCTACGACGTCACGCAGGGCCGTACGCGCATCGCCGCGCAACTCGGCTACACCGACCTGGAATTCGACAACGGCGCGAGCGACAGCGGCCCGCTGATCGACGTGCGCATCACGCGCGACGTGTCGGCGTCCTCGACGCTGAGCGTGTCGGCGTCGCAGAAGTTCACCGACGCCGCCGAAGCCCTGCAGGACATCACCAGCGGACAGCAGGATCCCGGTGGCGGCCTGACGGCCACGTCGATTCCCTACGAGGGCCGTGACTTCGGCGTCGACTGGCATTTCGCGCGCCAGCGCACCGACATCACGCTCGGGGCGCTGTTCGAGAAGGACGACTACGTGACCGGCACGCAGATGGACCTCGAGCGCCAGACGTACACCGCCATTTTCACGCGGCGCCTGCGGCCCACGTTCGGCGTGACACTCGACGTGCGGTATTTCACCGAAGATTTTCCGAACGCCAACCTGGACGCCGACAATCTCGGCGCGGCGCTGCGCCTGAACTGGCAGGTGGGCCGCGCCATCGGCCTGCGGCTGGACGTCGAGTACTACGATCGCGACACCGAGGATCCGGCCGGCGGTTACCAGGAAAACCGCGCCATGCTCTACGTCACCTGGTCCGGCGGCACCCCCGGAGGCGCGGGCGCGCGATGAAATCGCAGTCGAACGCCATGACCGTCGACGTGGAGGACTACTTCCACGTCTCCGCATTGTCGGAAGTGATCTCGCGTTCCGAATGGTCGTCGCTCGAGTTCCGCGCCGAACGCAGCACCGACCGGCTGCTGGCGCTGTTCGCGGACAAGGGCGTGAAGGCCACGTTCTTCGTGCTCGGCTGGGTGACGGCGAAGGCGCCGGGACTGATCCGCCGCATCCACGAGGCGGGTCACGAGGTTGCCTGCCATGGGCTTTCGCACGAACTGGTGTACCGGCAGACACCCGAGGTGTTCCGCGAGGAGACGCGGCGCTCCAAGCAGATGCTCGAGGACACCATCGGCGCGCCGGTCATCGGTTACCGCGCCGCCAGTTACTCGATCACCGCCGAGTCGCTGTGGGCGCTGGACATCCTCTGCGAGCTCGGCTTCCGCTACGACTCCAGCATCTTCCCGATCGCCCATGATCGTTACGGCATACCGGGCGCGTCCACGCGGCCCGGCCCGATCGCGGCGCCCGGTGGTGCGCGCATCGTCGAATTCCCGCTGTCGACCAAGGGAGTGTTCGGCATGCGGGTGCCGGTGGCCGGTGGCGGCTACTTCCGGCTGTTGCCGTACTGGTTCACGCGTTGGGCGCTGTCCGCCGTGAATCGCGAGGACGCGACGCCTTTCGTGTTCTATCTGCATCCCTGGGAAATCGACCCCGAACAGCCGCGCGTGAAGGCGAGCGCCCTGTCGCGGTTCCGGCACTACAACAACCTGCACAAGTGCGAACAGCGCCTGCGCTCGCTGCTCGACGACTTCCGCTTCACCACCATGCGCGACGTGCTGCGTCCCCATCTCGAAGCCACATGAGAGCGGAGCGCACCCAACGGATCCGCGCATGAACGCGCCGCGCGTCAGCGTCGTCATCCCGACTTTCAACCGGTCGCGGCTCGTGCAGCTCGCGATCGAGAGCGTGCTCGCGCAGCAATTCCGCGACTTCGAGATCATCGTCGTGGACGACGGTTCCACCGACGACACCGCGGCCTGCCTGGCGCGTTATGGCGATCCGGTGCGCGTCGTGCGCCAGGACAACCTCGGCATGAATCCGGCGCGCAACGCCGGCATCGCGCTTGCGCGGGGCGAATACATCGCGCTGCTCGACAGCGACGATCTCTGGCTGCCCGGGAAACTCGCGCTGCAGGTCGCGATCCTCGATCGCCTGCCCGAGGCGGGATTCTTGTTCTCGGAGTTCTTCATCATGAAGGACGGCGAGGGCACGCAGGGCGAGCGCCGCGCGCACGGCCTGCAGAGCTGGTACCCGCGACCGCACGACTGGGCGCAGGTCTACCCGCGGGTGCAGCGCGCCCGCGACCTCGGCGTGGATGCCGCGAGCGACTTCCCCGTCTACCAGGGGTGCATCTACGAACGTTCGCTGCACGAGCCCGTGGTGCTGCCGAGCACGGCGCTGATCCGCCGCGCCACGCTCGAACGCCACTCGCTGCGCCTGCCGGTGAGCGCCGACACACACGGCGACTGGGAGTTCTTCGCGCGCCTGTCGCGCGTCTCGGGTGCGGCCTTCATGGATTGCGAGACCACTATCAACCGTTCGCACGAGGACGCGGTGCGACTGACACGCGTCGACCCGCTGCTGCGCCTCGCGCGGCGCGTGTCGATGATCGACCGGGTATGGCGGGCCGACCCGGAATTCGCCGCGGCACATGCCGCGGACCTGGATGCGCGGCAGCGGGCGCTGCTCTGCCGGTTGGCGCGCATGCACCTGGTGGCGGGCCAGGCCGCCGACTCGCGTATCGTGCTGAAACGCGCCGCCGCGCTGCGCGGCGGTTTCCACGGCGCCACCGAGTGGACTACCTACTGCCTGGCGCACCTGCCGGGCGGCGGCCAGACCCTGCGCGCCCTGTCGCGACTGCTGCAGGGCGCATGAGGCGCATGCCATGAGCACACCCACTGGATACTCCATCGAAATGTTGCGCGATTCGCGCGCCATCGAGCGCCAGGCGAACGCCTGGTCCGAATTGCCGCAGGCGCGTGAATCGCCGCTGATGACGCCCGAATGGAACACCGCCGCCATGCGCACGCTGCACGAAGGCGCCGCGGGAATCGCGCTGCGTCGCGACGGCGCGCTCGCCGCGTTCGCGCCGCTGGCGCCCACCCGCGTCGCCGGCCAGGAGCGACTCGAACTCGCCGGGGCACACGCCCTGCACGAACCCTCGGGGCTGCTGTTCCGCGATCCGGAGTCGCTCGGCAAGTTGTGTTCGGAACTGGTGGCGCTCGGCAAACCGCTGGTGCTGCAGCGTGTGCCGGCCTCGGGCCCGCTGCCCGGCGCATTCGCCGCGGCCGCGCGCGGCCACGGACGGCTGTTCGAATTGCCGGCCGCCGCCGCACCGGTGGTGAATTTTTCCGGAGACTTCGCGGCCTACGAGGCCGGCCTGTCCTCGCGCCGCCGCCAGGACTGCCGCCGTGCCCGGCGCCGGCTGGAGCGTGAGGGTCCGGTCACCTTCGACCTGCGCATACCGACACCGCATTCGGTCGACGTCGAGCTCGACGAAGCCATGGGCGTCGAATCGTCGGGATGGAAGAAGGAACGCGGCTCGGCGCTCGCGAGCAACAAGCGGCTCGGGGCGTTCTTTCGCGAGCTGGCCCGCGCGCTCGCGGCGCGCGGCAGCCTGCGGATCTGTTTCCTGCGCGTCAACGGCATCGCCATCGCCACGCAGATCGGCATCGAACACGCCTCGCGCTGGTGGATCCTCAAGATCGGGTACGACGAGCAATGGGCCGCCTTTTCGCCGGGCGTGCAGCTCATGTGGGACGTGTTGCGCCACGCCAATGAGACGCGCCTCGCGGGCGTCGAGATGCTGGGCTCCTCCGAAGAATGGCTGTCCATCTGGACCGACCAGTCACACGAATTCCGCACGCTGGTTTTCTACCCGTACAACCTGCGCGGCATGGCGGCGCTGGCAGCCGACGCCGCGGGCGCGGCCTTGCGGCGCCTGTCCGGGAGCCGGCATTGAGGGGCAGCGCGCCATGTGCGGCATAACCGGGCTGTGGTTTCGCGACGCGCAGCGCGGCGCGGACCGGGCCACGCTCGACCGCATGATCGCGGCGATCTCGCACCGCGGTCCCGACGGCACCGGCGTGCACCTCGAGCCCGGCGTGGCGCTGGGTCACGCGCGACTGAGCATCATCGATCTCGGCGGCGGTGCGCAGCCCATCCACAACGGCGACGAGACCGTGTGGATCACCTACAACGGCGAGGTGTTCAATTACGTCGAGCTGCGCCAGGAATTGCTGGCGCGCGGCCATCGTTTCTACACGCAGAGCGACACCGAAGTGATCGTGCATGCGTACGTCGAATACGGCGACGACTTCGTGAATCATCTCAACGGGCAGTTTTCCTTCGGCCTGTGGGATCGCCGCCGCCGCCGCCTGCTGCTGGTGCGCGATCGCACCGGGATCCTGCCGCTGTACTACGCGGAGGCGGGCGGTGCCGTGGTGTTCGGTTCCGAGGTCAAGTCGCTGCTGGCCAGCGGCCTGGTGCGCGCCAGCCTCGACCCGGTCGGCTTCGATGAACTCATGACCTTCTGGGCGCCGGTGGCGCCACGCACCGTGTTCGAAGGCGTGAGCCAGGTGCCGCCGGGCGAGATGCTGGTGCTCGATGCGACGGGCGTGAACCGGCGCCGCTACTGGCACTGGGAATTCCCGGACGCGGCCGACCTGCGGCGCGATTCGGCCGCGACGCTCGAATCCGAACTGCGGCAGATCCTCGGCGACGCCACCCAGATCCGGTTGCGCGCCGACGTGCCGGTGGGCGCCTATCTATCGGGAGGGCTCGATTCCTCGTCGCTGGTCGCCCTGCTCAAGGAGCGTGTGCCGCAGCAGCTGCGCACCTTTTCCATCGGCTTCGACGACGCCGGCCTGGACGAGTCCGCGCACCAGCGCGAAATGGTCCGGCACCTGCAGACGAATCACGAGCAGGTGCAGTGCACTCTCGACGACATCGCGGCGGCTTTCCCGCGCACCATCCGCCACTCCGAAAACCCGGTGCTGCGTACCGCGCCCGCCCCGATGCAGATTCTCTCGGGACTGGTACGGCGCAGCGACGTGAAGGTGGTGCTGACGGGCGAGGGCGCCGACGAGGTGCTCGGCGGCTACGACATCTTCAAGGAATCCAAGGTGCGCCAGTTCTGGGCGCAGCAGCCGGCGTCCTCCTGGCGCCCGGCATTGCTGAAGCGGCTGTATCCGTACCTCGATCTCACCACCGAGCAGAGCACCGCCTACCTGCGCGAATTCTTCGGCGTCGGCCTCGCCAATCCGGCCGATCCGTGCTTCTCGCACCTGCCGCGCTGGATGACCACGGCACAGTGCAAGCTGTTCTGGTCGGACGAGTTTCGAGCCCGCGCCCGCGCCGATGGCGACGCGGCCGATCGCCTGCGCCAGTCGCTGCCGGCCAACATCGGCCGCTGGCATCCGTTCAATCGCGCCGAGTACCTCGAGGCGAAGACGCTGCTGCCGAGTTACCTGCTGGCTTCGCAGGGCGACCGCATGCTGATGGCGAACTCGGTGGAGGGCCGCTTCCCGTTCCTCGATCACCGGCTGATCGAATTTGCCGTGCGCCTGCACCCGCGTTACAAGATGCGCGTCCTGCGCGAAAAGTGGCTGCTGAAGCAGACCATGCGCGGGGCGCTGCCGGCGTCGATCCTGAACCGGCACAAGCAGCCCTACCGTGCACCCGACGCCGCGGCCTTCCTGCGGCCCGGGGTGCCCGAATATGTGAAAGAACTCACCTCGGAAAGTGCCATCGCACGCTCCGGATATTTCGACTCGTCCAAGGTTTCGCGATTGATCACCAAGCTCAGCCGTTCGAAGGGGGCGTCCGCACGGGACAATATGGCCTTCATCGGTGTGCTTTCCACGCAGATCTGGCATGCGACCTTTGTGGCCGGCCAGGACGTGGCGTGATGTTTCGCTTCAATTCGTATCAGGAGGACCCGTGACCATGGCTGATGCCCTGCATGACCAGATCCGTAACTTCATTCTGGAAAACTACCTGTTCACCAGCGATACCTCGGCCCTCGGGGTGGAAGATTCGCTGCTCGGCCGCGGAATCGTCGATTCCACCGGCATGCTGGAGATCATCTTCTTCATCGAGGAACAGCTGGGAGTGAAGGTCAAGGACGAAGAGATGATTCCCGAAAACCTCGATTCCGTGAGCCGGATCGCCGCCTTCGTATCGTCGAAACGCCGCGCCGCCTGAGACCAGTGCCGGATACGCTTCTCCACCACTTCGATTCGGCAGCTGCCAGATCAGGTTCCGCGACCGCGCTGGCGTGGCGCGAGACCCGCTGGTCCTACCAGGATCTGCGGACCGCGATCGCCGGTGCCGCCGCCGGTCTCGCGGCGCGCGCGCCTGCGCGCGGCGCGCGTGTCGTGCTGCTGCTGCGCAACTCGCCGCAGTACGTGGCGCTGTATTACGGCGCGCTGGCGGCGGGACTGGTGGCCGTGCCGCTCAATACGCAGGAGCGCGCCAGCGTGCTCATGCAACAGATCGAACATTGCGACGCGAGCATCCTGGTCGGCGCCACCGATCATCCGGAATGGCCGGCGCTGTCCGCCGCCGTGGCGAGCTCCGGCCGCACGGTGATCCAGGTCGCGCCGCGCGACGGCGAAGACGCGCTCCAGCAATTCCTGCGCGATGTCGACGGCACCGACGGCGCGATGCCGGCGTTCCCGGAGCCGCAGGAACTCGCCAGCATCATCTACACCTCCGGCACCACCGGCCGGCCCAAGGGCGTGATGCTGAGCCACGCGAATCTCGCGGTGAACGCCAGCGGCATCGTTTCCTACCTCGGGCTGACTCCCGCGGATCGCGGCCTGTGCGTGCTGCCGTTCCATTTCGCGTACGGCAACTCGGTGCTGCACAGCCACCTGATCGCCGGCGCCGAACTGCTGCTCGAAGAGAATCTCGCCTATCCGCACCTGACCGTGCAGCGGCTGCAGGACGACGCGGTGACCGGATTCTCCGGCGTGCCCTCGACCTTCGCCCTGATGCTGGGGCGCTGCAACCTGCGCGAGTTCAACCTGCGCAAGCTGCGCTACATCACCCAGGCGGGCGGCGCCATGCCGCGGCCGCTCATCGAGCGCCTGCGCGCCGAGCTGCCGGACGCGCGGGTATTCATCATGTACGGACAGACCGAGGCCACCGCGCGACTCACCTACCTGCCGCCGGAGCGCCTGGAATCGAAACTCGGCTCGGTGGGCATGGCCGTGCCCGGCGTCGAGGTCGACGTGCAGCTCGACGGCCGTTCGCTGCCGCCGGGCGAGGTCGGCGAAATCTGCGCGCGCGGCGCGAGCATCATGCAGGGTTACTGGAACAATCCCGCCGGTACCCAGGAAGTGCTGAAAAATGGCTGGCTGCACACCGGCGATCTCGGACATCGCGACGCGGACGGGTTCCTGTACATCGACGGCCGTTCGGTCGACATGATCAAGGTGGGTGCCTTCCGCGTGAGCCCGCAGGAAATCGAGGAAGTCATCGCCGCCATTCCGGGCGTGGAAGAAGTCGCCGTGGCCGCGATGCACGACGAGATGCTCGGCCAGGCGGTGAAGGCGGTCATCGTGCGCCGCGACGGCGCCGCGCTGGAAGTCCGCGACGTCAAGGCACATTGCCGCCAGAACCTGGCGGCCTACAAGGTTCCCAAGCAGGTGGAGTTCGTGAGCGTGATGCCACGCACCGCCTCCGGCAAGATCCAGCGTTTCAAGCTGGCCTGAGTTTTTCACGAGAGGTTATTCATGGCGTTCGATGCAACTGTTCTGCAGATGGACTACGACGCGGAGATCGAACGGATCAGCGTGCGTCTGCGCGAGATCCTGTCCAAGGAAGTTGGCCGACGCGGTTTCGTGGTCGCCATGTCCGGAGGCATCGACAGCTCGGTGAGTTCGGCGTTGTGCGTCAAGGCCGTCGGCAAGGAGCGCGTCTACGGCATCATGCTGCCGGAAAGGGATTCCTCCGGATTCAGCACCGCGCGCGGCCGCCAGCTGGCCGAACATCTCGGCATCCGTTACGAGGTGTTCGACATCGCGCCCGCGCTGGAAGGGATCGGCTGTTACCGGCATCGCGACGAGGCCATTCGCAAGGTGTTCCCGGAATACGGCGAAGGCTGGAAGAACAAGATCGTCATCAAGGGCGGTATCGAAGGCCGCATCAACCACTTCGAGCTGGTGGTGCAGACACCCGCGGGTGAGCTCAGGACCGCGCGCCTGCCGCTGCCCGAATACCTGCAGATCGTCGCCGCCACCAATCACAAGCAGCGCATCCGCAAGACGGTCGAGTACTACCACGCCGACCGCCTCAACTACGCGGTGATCGGCACGCCGAACCGGCTCGAATACGACCAGGGATTCTTCGTGAAGAATGGCGACGGCAGCGCCGACGTGAAGCCGATCGCCCACCTCTACAAGACCCAGGTTTACGCGCTGGCGCGCCACATGAAATTGCCGAAGGAAATCTGCGAGGCGGTGCCGACCACGGACACCTACAGCCTCGCGCAGGGACAGGACGAGTTCTATTTCGCCCTGCCGCATGCGCAGATGGACCTGGCGCTCTGGGCCTACAACCACCAGCGTGGTGCCGCGGAGGCCGCGGCCGCGCTCGGTATCAGCGCCGCGCAGGCCGAACACATCTACCGGGACATCGAGGCGAAGCGCCGCACCACGCGTTACATGCACCTGCCGCCGGTGCTCGTCGAGCCGGTGTCGGAGATCAAGATCCACTGAACGGTGGCGGATCGATAGGGCGGTTGGATGGAAGTCCTGTTCTGGAGCAGCCTGTGGCTGATCGCGTACCCGTACGCGGTCTATCCACTATTGCTGTTCCTGCTCAACCGGCTCGGCGGGCGCGCAGCGCACCCGGCGTCACCGGGGTACGAGCCCACGGTCTCCATCATCCTGCCCGTGCACAACGAGGCGGCGCGCATCCGCGTCAAGGTGCGCAACCTGCTGGAGCTGGATTATCCGCGTGAAAAGCTGCAGCTGCTGATCGTGGGTGACGGCTGCACCGACGACACTTTGCAGGTCGCGCAGGACACCGGCGGCCCGGTGGTGGAAGTGGTGCCGCTCGAGGGGCGGGCCGGCAAGGCGGCCGGCCTCAATGCCGGCCTGGCGCGCGCGCGCGGCGAGATCGTGGTGTTCACCGACGCAGGAATCGTGCTGGAGCGTCCCGCGCTGCGACGCCTGCTGGCGCATTTCGCCGATCCGGCCATCGGTTGCGTATCGGGTGAGGATTACATCGAAGGCGCGGAGTCCGAAGGGTTGTATGGCCGCCTGGAGTTGCTGCTGAGACGCGAGGAAGCGCGGCTGCATTCCATCGCCGGCGCCAGCGGTTGTTTCTACGGGCAGCGCCGCGAGCTGTGCAAACCCTTCCTCGCCGGTTATGCGCCGGACTTCCTGTCGGCGCTCGTGACGGTGAAGGCGGGCAAACGTGCGCTGGCCGAACCCGCGGCACGCGGTTCGATGACGGCCACGTCCGACCAGTCGGCCGAGTTCACGCGCAAGGTGCGCACTTTCCTGCGCGGCCTCACCGCGCTGTTCGGCAACGCGTCCCTGCTGAACCCCTTCGCCTACCCGGCGTTCGCGTTCATCCTCTGGTCGCACAAGCTCATGCGCTGGCTGGCGCCACTGCCGATGATCGCCGCATACCTGAGCTCGTGGTGGTTGCGCGACCAGCCGCTGTACTTCGCGTTGTGGATCGCGCAGAGCGCCGCCTATGGCATCGCCCTCGCCGGAATCATCTGGCCCGCGCTGGCCGCGCGCCTCGGCCTGGTGCGGCTGGGCGCATTCTTCCTGCTGGTCAACATCGCCTCGCTCAAGGCACTGTGGTTGTGGCTCTCCGGTCACCGGCTCGAGATCTGGCAACCCACGAAGAGGCCGAAATGAGCGCGGGCGCAGCGGCGCGGCTCGACGAGCAGCCGTTCTTTTTCGAACTGGCAGGCGAGCGGCTGTTCGGCCTGCTGCATATGCCGGCGTCCGCTTCGCTGGGCACGGTGGTGTGCTGCCACGCCTTCGCCGAAGAGAAGCTCTGGTCGCATCGTGTCTACGTGACGTTCGCGCGCGAGCTGGCCGCGGCCGGTCATGCCGTGTTGCGCTTCGACGTGCGCGGCGAGGGCGACAGCGACCGCGAGTTCGAGGAGACCGACATCGAAACCCGCGTGGCCGACACGCTGCGCGCCATCGACGTCGCCTGCGACCGGACGGGATCCGCGAGCGTCGTGCTGGTGGGGCACCGGCTGGGCGGCAGTGTGGCCGCGGCCGCGGCCGGGCAGGCCGGCGAGCGCGTGCGCGGCGTGGTGGTGTGGGACCCCGTGCTGGACGGCGCGGAATATTTCGGCAGCCTGTTGCGCTCCAACATGGCGACGCAGATGGCGACCGGGGGCAAGGTGACGCGTACGCGCGAGGCGCTGATCGCGGACATGCTCGCCGGCGAGACCGTGGTGGCGGACGGTTACGGCCTCCATGCGGCGTTGTACCGGGGTATGTGCGCACTCGACTGGAACGCGCGCGCCGACCTGTTCCGCCGCCCGCTGCGGGCCATCGAAGTGCCGAAAGGCGGGCAGACCGATCCTTCGCCTGCGCTGAAGGCCTTGCTCGGCGCGCATCCCGGCAGCGACGCCGTGCTGGCCGCCGAGCCGCCGTTCTGGCGCGAGACCCGCCAGTTCCACCGCCGCGCCGCGAACTTCACCGCGGCAACCCTCGAATGGCTGCGGCGCCCGGCGGAGGCCGCGTGAGCGAGCAGATCGTCACGTTGCGCAACCGGGCCGGACACGCCCTGCATTGCATGCTGACGCGCCCGCCCGCGGGCGTCGCGCGGCGCGATCTCGCCTGCCTGCTGCTGTCACCCGGCGTGAAAATGCGCGTCGCGCCGCATCGTCTGTATCGCAAGCTCGCGGGCCAGTTCCTGGCGCGCGGCATCACGGTGATGCGCGTGGACTTCCACGGCCTCGGCGACTCCGAAGGCGAGTTGCCGGAGACACAACTCGACCAGCTGTATCGCCAGGTTCAGCTCGGCCGGCACGTGCCCGACGTGCTCGCCGCGATGGATTGGCTCGCAGATCACGAGAAGATAGGCCGCTTCCTGGTGGGCGGGCTGTGCGGTGGCGCGCTCACCGGACTGCTGGCCGCCGAACGGGACACGCGCGTCATCGGCCTGTACGCGCTCGGCATGCCCACGGTGCTCGACGCCTCCGGCGCGCATGCCGCCGACGTCATGACCCAGGGCCAGCTCAACCGCGTGCGCGGCATCTACCTGCGCAAGATCTTCGACGTCGCCTCGTGGCGCCGCCTGCTCACGGCGCGCAGCGACTACCGGACCATCCTGCGCTCGATCGGTGGCGCGCTCGGACTGCGCACGCGCGGCAAGGGCGGGCCGTCCCCGGTCGAAGTGCCCGCGCCCGCGACGCCGCCGGCGGCCAATCTCAATCACGGCTTCGTGCGCGCCATGTTCCAGTTGCTCGGCCGCGGCAGCCCGGCGCTCATGGTCTTCAGCGGCGCCGACCGGCTGCACTGGGAGTACGAAGAGAAGTTCGCGCGGCCCTGGGCCGCGTCGCTCGCGCGTTTCAGCCAGCTGCTGGAGCTGGAGATGATTCCCAACGCGAATCACGTGATCAGCGACCCGCAGTGGCTCGACCAGGCGCGGCACATCACCGCGCAGTGGCTCGACAGACGTTTCGCGGCCGCGGCATGAAGACCGGATCCCAGGCCGCGCCCGCGCGCCCCGCGATCCGCGTGCTGCATCTGCGCGATTCGCCGTGGGTGGACGGGCCCGGCCGGACCATTCTCGAGACCGGCTCGCACCTCGATCCGGCGCGCGTCGAGTTCCACATCGGTGCGCTGGTGCCCCCCGCCAAGAGCCCGCATCCGCTGGTCGACATGGCGCGGCAACGCGGCCTGAGCGCGATCGAGTTCGAAGACCACGGTGGTTTCGACAACGCGCTGGTCGAACGCATCGTGCGTGTCATCGACGAGCGGCAGATCAATGTGCTGCACACCAGCGAGTTCCGCACGCGCGTCGTGGCGCTGCTGTGCCGGCTGCGGCGCCCGGTGCACCTGGCGACCACGGCGCATGGCTGGATCGCGAATGACCGCAACCGCAGGCTGGTGCGGGTCCTCGACAAGGCGCTGCTGAGGATTTCCGAGCTGGTGATCATGGTGTCGGACGCCACCCGCCGCCGCGTGCCGCGCTGGTGGCTGCCGTCCCGGCGCGTCCACGTGCTGCACAACGCACTGGTGCTCGGGGAATACGGCAGCGAGTTCCTGGCCAAACCGCGGCGTGCGGTCGATCCCAGGGGCCGGGTCACCATCCTCAACGTCGGCCGCCTCTCACCCGAGAAGGGCCAGGACATGCTGATCCGCGCGGTGCACCGCCTGCTGCCGGAGTACCCGGGTCTGCACCTGAAAATCGCCGGCATCGGCCCGCTCGAGGACAGCCTGCGATCGCTGGCCGGGACGCTGGGAATGGCCGATCGCGTGGAGTTCGCCGGGTATGTGAAGGACATGCCGCCGCTGTACGACGACTGCGATATCGTCGTGCAGAGCTCGTACACGGAGGGGCTGCCGAACGTGATCCTGGAAGCCGCATACCTCAAGGTTCCCCTGCTGGCCACGGCGGTCGGCGGCACCGACGAGGTCGTGCGCCACGGCGAGTCCGCCTGGCTGATCCGTCCGGATTTCGAGGAGCTGGTGGCCGGCCTGCGGCGCTTCCTGGAACGGCCCGCCGAGTTCGCGCGCATGGCCGAACGCGGCCACGCCGACGTGCTGGAGAATTTTTCCTTCGACGCCCGCACCGAGAAGCTGACCCGCCTGTACGAAGCACTGGTGGGAGGCGCCTGACATGGTGACGCCGCGCTTTCGCCACCAGGATCCCGACCGGCAGACCCACTACCTGTACGTCTGGCTGCTGATCGCGCTGGTGTTCGAATACACGCGGCCGTACGTGTTCATCCCGCCGCTGGCCGCGATACCGCTGGTCAGCATCATCCCGCTGTCGCTGTTCGTGGTGACGTTCTTCGCCAAGGGCGTGCGCCCCTGGTCGGAGATCATGCGCGACCCGTTCGCCAAGTGGGTGTGCGTGTACACGTTTTTCATCATGAGCTCGGCGGCCTGGGCGGACAATCAGACGCGCACGCTCAACACCTTCATCACGGTGCTGGGTTACTTCTTCCTGTTCCTGATGATGGTGCGCATCGTGACCACGGAGAAACGCGTCATCGGCGTGTTCGCCACGCTGTGCGTGTGCCACGTGATCCTGGTGTTCCTGAACACGCAGATCATTTTCGATCCGAGCATCCGCCACTACATCAAGGGCGCGCCCTTCATGGGCGATGGCAACGATTTCTCGCTGTCCGTGTGCCTGCTCATGCCCGCGGTGGCGTACCTGGCGCTGGCCGCCAGGTCGACGTTCAAACGCGTGTTGTGGTGGCTGGCGTTCCTGCTGCTGATGCTGGCCATCGTCGGCACGCAGTCGCGTGGCGCGGTGGTGGGCATCGCCGCGGTGTTCGGTTACATGTGGCTGAGCAGCGCACGCAAGGGACTGGCGCTGGTCGCCCTGGGTTTCGCGGCGGCGGTCGCGCTGGCCTTCGCGCCTTCGGCGTTCTTCGATCGCATGAGCACCATCGCCACCTACCAGGAAGAAAGCTCCGCGCAATCACGCATCGAGGCGTGGAAGGCCGCCACCAACATGGCGCTGCACAATCCGCTGGGAGTCGGTTCCGGCAATTTCCCCAACAACTTTCCCAAGTACCGCGGACCCAATGCGCCGACACGCTGGATGACGGCGCATTCCATGTACTTCCTCATACTCGGCGAGCTGGGCCTGCTGGGCGCACTGCTGCTCATCTATCTCGTGTGGGGCAACGTCCGATTGCAAAGCCGGCTGCGCAAGGCCCTGCTGAAGAAGCAGGACGAGTTCCCGGACGCGCTGCGCCACGCCCGGACGCTGTACATGATGAACGCCACGTTCGTCGGATTCGGCGTGGCCGGTGCGTTCCTCTCGGTGGCCTATTACCCGCACCTGTTCGTGCTCAACGCGCTGGCGTTGAGTTTCCGCGCCATCGTTTCCGCCCAGGCGGGCATACCGCTGCAGGAGCCGAAGAAAGCCAGGTACGGCCGCAGGCGCGCGCCGGAGAAGGCGTCAACGCTGACCTGACAGCCAGCGTTTGAGCGCCAGCTTCGCCGGCCGCGGATCGTCGCAACGCTCGAGCTCCAGGCGCGTCTGCCGCATGGAAAAGAAACGCAGCAGCGTCCTCAGCCTTCCCGGATGGGACGCCGGCAGGTTGGCGCGTTTCCGGCCGCGCAGCATGACGGTGATCAGGGCATCCAGGTCGCCGAGCAACCAGCGCGTGCGCACACCGGTGCGGTATGCCGGGGTCGCGGGCCGCCTGCCCTGCGCGATATCCACGAGCAGGGCCGGGAAATCGACGCCGGCGTCGATGGCCAGCTGCAGCGATCCCCAGAAGCGGCCGTTGATCTCCATGAGGCGGAGGCTGCCGTCGCGCAGGTCGCGCTTGAACTCGACCATGGCGACGCCGCGCCATTCCAGCGCGGCCAGCAGGCGGCTCGCCTGCTCGAGCGCCGCGGGATCGGGCAGCACGCTTTCACTCAGCACGCTCACGCC
>Ga0315912_10003413_pt1 | contig 15811 bp, 16 predicted proteins | sample VfabasoilMG_FD_204469 | JGI IMG/M metagenome (GOLD analysis project Ga0315912, IMG submission 204469) | Garden soil microbial communities collected in Santa Monica, California, United States - V. faba soil | ecosystem: Environmental > Terrestrial > Soil > Garden | place: USA: California... | reverse complement strand
ACGAAGTATCGCGGTCGCACGAGCGAGAGGACGAGCTTCAATTCCTCAGCTGAACCATGCCCTGAGACGTGGACATGTTTCATGTCAGGCGTCACGACATCGGCACCGCGTCGGGCGACATGGCTCATCGTGCGGGCGATTGCCTTCTCGTTTCCCGGGATCGCCCGCGCAGAGAAGACCACGGTGTCGTCGGGGCCGAGCTTGACGAATCGATGGTCGTCGATCGCGATGCGGGGGAGCGCGGCCTGCGGCTCTCCCTGCGAGCCGGTCGTGATACAGAGGACGTCCTGCGATGCGTAGTTTTGAATGTCCGAGTCGCGAATCTGCATGCCGCCGGGGATGCGGAGGTAGCCAAGTCGCTGCGCGATCTCGGTGTTCTGCACGACACTGCGGCCGACGAAAGCCACTTTGCGATCGAACTGCGCCGCGAGATCGACCAGCACCTGCATGCGGTAGATGCTCGATGAAAACGTGGCGACGACGAGCTTGCCGGTCGTCGCGGTGAAGAGCTCCTCGAACGCGTCGATGACTTCAATCTCTGGACCCGTGAAGCCGCGGCGGTCGATGTTCGTGCTGTCGGCAAAGAGCGCCAGCACACCTTCCGTTCCGAGCTCGGCAAACCGATGCAGATCGAAATGCTGTCCATCGATCGGCGTCTGATCGATCTTGAAATCGCCGGTGTGCACGATTGTCCCCATCGGCGTCGAGATCGCGAGCGCGACGCAGTCCGGCATGCTGTGCGTGACGCGGATAAACTCGATGCTGAAAGGGCCCACCGTGACACGCTGCCGTGGCTTCACGGTCTGCAGTCGATCGCCGGGATCGATGCCGTGCTCCTCGAGCTTGGGCTCGATGAAGGCGAGCGTCATCGCCGTGCCGTACACCGGTCCGTCGAACAGATTGAAGACGTGCGGGACGGCACCAATGTGATCTTCGTGCCCGTGTGTGAGGACGAGGGCCTTGACCTTGTCGCGGCGCGTTTCGACAAAGGTCATGTCCGGAATGATCAAATCCACGCCGAGCTGGTCGGGCTCGGGGAACATGACACCGGCGTCGATGAGGATCGTCGTGTCCTCCCATGACAACGCCATCATGTTCATACCGAACTCGCCCAAGCCGCCGAGGGCGACGATTTCGAGAGTCGATGGCGACACGACCGGCAGAGCGGACTGATTCATTCAGACCCAGCGTCGAGACTTGAATTGTGCGAACCACGTGGCCGGCCCTGGCAGGACGGCGCGGTGGGGGCTCGACGCACTTCTCGAAACGTCGAGACATCAGGCCGCTGGGAGCGCCTGATCCCTCCTCGCGGTCAGCGTGATCCGATCGCGTCGAAGGGGCAAAAAGCTGGCAGGTACAACGACTTCCGGGGAAAAACTATAGCACAGCCTGCGTGAGTCTGGCGATGTCCTCGAGCGAGAGCGTCTCGGGTCGTCGGGCCCCGTCGAGTCCCGCCTTCTTGAGGACATCTAAGGACGAATGCCCGAAAGACGCCGCGACTGGCTTGAGCGCGTTGGACACGGTCTTCCGGCGTTGGAGGAACAGCCCCCTGACCACCCGCTCGAAGGCCTCGCGGGATCCGACATCCACACGCGGCGGTCTGAACCGAAGCTGGATGACAGCTGAGTGCACCTTGGGCGGAGGCCGAAACGCTCCGGGGGGAAGGCTCAACACGCGCTCGACATCCGCCAGGAGCTGCACCTGGAGCGACATCGCACCGTAGTCTTTGCCACCTGGTGCCGCCGCGATCCGATCCGCAACCTCGCGCTGCACCATCAAGGTCGCCTCGTGCAATAGCCGTCCTTCGTCAGCGACCTCGAGCAAACGAAACAGGATGGGGGAGGCGACGTTGTAGGGAAGGTTGCCGACGACGCGAACGGGCGTCTGCTCGCCCTGAAGCAACTGCGAAAGATCGACCTCGAGGAAATCGGCTTCAACCAGGCGCACGTTCTGGGGAAGACGGGGCGTCAGGGCCACGACGAGATCGCGATCGAGCTCGACCGCAATCACCTTGCCCGCACGCTCCGCCAGTGGAGTCGTAAGCGCACCGCGGCCCGGACCGATTTCGATGAATGTCTCGTTGCTGTTCGGTGCGACGACCGCAATCAATCGCGCGACCCAGGCCGGTTCGAGGAAGTGTTGGCCGAATCGTTTCCGCGCCCGTGGAAACGTCAATCTTCGTCCTCGGCCAGCGTCTCGCCGCGCCAGTACCGTTCTTCGATCTCCTCGATCTGTTCCTCGCTCATGCCGAAGTAGTGCCCCACCTCGTGAATGAGCGTTTCGCCAATCACCGCCCGAACTTCATCCTCATCGTCGCAATCTTCTTCGATGGGTCGCTGAAAGAGCGTGATGCGGTCGGGGAGTTGATTGCCGTATTGCCAGGTGCGCTCGGTCAGCGGTGTGCCTTGATACAAGCCGTAGAGCGAGTCGGGAGGCTCGATCTCCATCTCGTCGAGTAACGCGAGGCTCGGCTCATCTTCAACAACCAGCGCGAGGTTCTTGATCTCTCGGCGGAAGCGCTTGGGAATGAGCGCAACAGCTTCAACGAGCAGACGTTCGAATTCGGCGCGGGTCACGATGTTTCGCCTTGGCATTGGGCTTCTTCGGTTTGGACGTCCGATCGGCCTCTTTGGTGACGACGTGCTCGTAGTAGTCGCAGTCGTCGCGGACCAGGCAGTCCGGGCACATCGGTTTGGGACGACAGACCCGCCGGCCGTGAAGGATCTGCACGTCGGAGGCGAGCGTCCACATTTCTTTCGGCAGGGCGCCGCAGATCTGCGCCTCAACTTTCACGGGGTCGTCGCCCTCGGCGATCCCGATGCGATTCGACACGCGCAGCACGTGACGATCGACCGGCAGGCCTGGAACCCCGAGCGCATGACCGAGGACGACGTTGGCTGTTTTGCGGCCAACACCAGGCAGCTTCGTGAGCGCGTCCATATCCGCCGGCACCTGACCGTTGTGCTCGGTCACCAGCGTGCGAGCCATGCCGAGCAGCGCCTTGGCCTTCTGGCGAAAGAAGCCAGTGGACACGATCTGCTTCTCGAGAGCCGGTTGCTTTGCGCGTGCTAGCGCCGGTGCGTCCGGGTACTTCTTGAAGAGCGCCGGCGTGACCATGTTGACGCGTGCATCCGTCGACTGAGCAGAGAGGATCGTCGCGACGAGCAACTCGAACGCATTGCGATAGTGAAGCTCGGTATCTGCGTTCGGGTGCTGCGTGGCGAGCGTCTCGATGATTCGGCGGACGGTTTCTGCTGTTTTCATGTAATTCAGAATGCAGAATTATGAATTCAGGAAAGGCCTTTCTGCATTCTGCATTCTCAATTCTGAATTAATGAATCGGCCCTCCCTTGGACCAACCGACGTTCGAGTACGTCTCGGAGAAGACCCGCATGTGGTCCTGGAGCGCGGCGATGAGATTGGGGACGAATTGCACTGGAACGACGACGCGCGCTCGCACAGGCGCCTTGACGACGTGCTCCTGCTCGGCCTCTCGTACCGCTTTCTCGGAAAGCGGCATGACCTCGCAGAACGTCAGCGTGAAGTCGAACGGCGTGTGAGCGATCGAGCAGAAGTTGGCGTAGATGCGCGGCTCACCAGGTTGTTCATCCGGGACGATCGTGAAGTTGATCTGCTTGCGTTCGGGCTGATCGGACATGCGCTCTAGAGTAGTTCAGTACTTCCTCATTACTCCGACCACCACGCCCTGAACCTGCACCTGGTCGGCATCGACCATGATTGGTTGCATCGCCGGATTGGCCGGCTGCAGCCGCACGCGTCCGTTCTCCCGATAGAACTTCTTGAGCGTGACGTCCAGCCCACCAACGAGCGCAATCACCATCTCGCCGTTATCTGCCGACTTGCGATCCTCGACGATGACGAAATCGCCGTCGCGGATCTGTTCGTCGATCATCGAGTCGCCTTTGACCCGCAGCACGTAGCTGTCGCGTTTGCCGGCGAGGGTTTCAGGCACCGCGATCGTCTCGTTGCCTGCAACCGCTTCGATCGGCGCGCCGGCGGCGACGAAGCCGAGGAGCGGGAGCTCGAGGGCACGTCCGGTGCCTCTGGTCGGCACCAGTTCGACCGAACGGCTCCGGTTCCAGGCTCGTCGAATGAAGCCTTTTTCCTGAAGGTTGCTCAGGTGCTTGTGCACCGTTGCCAGCGACGACAGATTGAATCGCCTCCCGATTTCTTCGAGACTGGGGGCGTAGCCGTGCTGTTGGATGAAGTCGTTGAGGTAGTCCAGAATTTCGCGCTGACGCTTCGTAAGAGGGAGCACAGGCATCCTCCGATGTTTTCTGGGCTGGAAACCGGGGATGACTATATGCGAACATAAAGCGAAGATCAACGGCTGGTGCTACACTCGTCCAGCCAGCTCCCGGAGGCAGTTCTATGTCCTCTCGTTTCAGTATTTGGGTTGTCCTGCTCCTGGCCGGCGTCGGGTTTGCCGGAGTCCAGGCCGCCGATGTTTCTCAACAGCAGGCGGATGCCTTCTCCAAGAAGATGGCAATCGTGAAGCAGCAGGGGATCAGCGGCGTTCGAGGTCAGAGCGCCGGGCCCCGCCGGACGCCATTCACTGAAGCCGAACTGAACTCGTGGTTTGCGTATCGCAGCAGCGACGTGATGCCCATGGGGGTGAGCGAGCCGCGCGTGACGCTGGTGGGCAACGGCAAAGTGAACGCAGCCGCGACCGTTGACCTCGAAGTGATTGCCAAGCAACGTTCATCTGGCCGTGCGCTCGACCCGTGGAGCTACCTTGGCGGGCGGCTGCCGGTCACGTTGACCGGTGTGCTGCGCACCGAGAACGGTATGGGTCGATTCGATCTCGAGAAAGCGGCCGTATCGGGCGTCCCGGTTCCGACATCGGTGCTCGCGGACATCGTGTCTTACTACTCAAAAACCGCTGACGACCCTGAAGGTGTGCGCCTCAACGACAACTTCAGGCTGCCTTCGCAGATCAAGCAGATCGAAATGGGCGCCGGGCAGGCAGTGATCATTCAATAGCAAACAGCGTTCAGTAGCGAACAGGGCGCAACGGATACGCTCTCTACTCCTCTCCAGTATCTGAAGGGTGTCGGTCCGCGCAAAGCGGCCGACCTGAAGCGCGCGGGGCTCGTGACCGTCGAGGACCTGCTGTATCGGCTTCCGTTCCGCTACGAGGACCGGAGCCGCATGCAGCCGATCTCCTCGCTGCGTCCGGGCACCAAGGCTGCGGTCCTCGGTGAGATCAAGACCGCCAACCTGGCGATCACCCGGCGCCGAGGCTTTCGAATCTTTCATGCGGTGATTGCCGATGCGAGCGGATCGATCCGCTGCACCTGGATGAATCAGGCATTCCTCACCGACATCCTGAAACCGCACCTCCAGGTTGTCGTCTTCGGCGATGTCAAACTCGATTCAACCGGCCTCCACTTCATGAACCCGGAGTACGAGCTCGTCTCCGAGGATCTCTCCGGCATTAAGACCGCGCGAATCGTTCCGTTCTACGAGAAGACGGGCACGGTGACGCCCAACATGCAGCGGCGGATCGTGCGGCAGGCGCTCGATCAACTACCGCAGGAGATGTTCGAGCCGCTGCCAAGCGGGCTGAGAGATCGGCTTGGTCTCGTGCCCCGGCGTGTCGCGGTGGAGCAGTCGCATTTTCCGCCCAACGAGGCGTCTGTTGACGAACTGAATGCGTTTCGAACCGCGCCACAGCAGCGTCTGATCTTCGAGGAGTTCTTTCTCTTCCAGCTCGGGCACGCGTGGCGGCGACATGAGACCAGCGTCGAGCCCAAGCCATGGATCCCGACCGTTGACGATCGCATTCGCCAATCAGCCGCGAGCGTATTGCCGTTCAAGCTGACCCCCGGGCAACGGCAATCCGTCAAAGAGATCGTGGATGACATGCGATCGCCGGCGCCGATGCACCGGCTACTCCAGGGCGACGTCGGAGCGGGGAAGACGATCGTTGCGCTGCTCGCGGCGATTGTCGCGATGGAGAATGGTCTTCAGGTCGCATTCATGGCGCCCACCGAGATTCTCGCGAATCAGCATTTCTCGAATATCGCACGGCTGCTGGCCTCATCGCGGTTCCGGGTCGATCTCCTGACCGGCAATACTCCGGGTCTGCAGAAACACACCGTGACCTCGCATATCGAGCGCGGCACCACACATCTCGTGGTGGGCACGCACGCGCTCGTGCAGGAGGCAGTGACGTTTCACAAACTGGGGCTCGTCATCATCGACGAGCAGCATCGCTTTGGTGTGGCGCAGCGTGCCACGTTGCGCGAGAAGGGGCTTCGACCCGATGTGTTGCTGATGACCGCAACGCCGATCCCGCGCACGCTCGCGTTGACCGACTACAGCGAGCTCGAGGTGTCGAAGATTACGGACCTGCCTCCTGGCCGAAAGCCGGTGCGAACCGTCGTCAAGCCCGAGTCGCGTCGTGACGAAGTGTACGACTTGATTCGCCAGGAGCTCGATCAAGGGCGTCAGGCCTACATCATCTACCCGCTCGTCGAGGAGTCTGAGAAGGTGGACCTCCGCTCGGCGACCGAGATGGCCGATCACCTGCAGGCGGAAGTGTTCCCGGCATATCGCGTGGCGCTGCTGCACGGACGAATGAAGCAGGACGTGAAGGATCGCGTGATGCAGGCCTTCATCGCGGGTCATGTGCAGGTGCTCGTGTCCACGACTGTCGTCGAGGTCGGAGTGGATGTGCCGAACGCATCTGTGATGGTGGTTGAGCACGCTGAGCGCTTCGGTCTCTCGCAGTTGCATCAGTTGCGGGGACGTGTGGGTCGTGGATCGTGGGACTCGTACTGCGTGCTGTTGTACCAGGCGCAGTGGAGCGACGATGCACGTGAGCGGCTGAAGACGATGGCCTCGACGAGCGACGGGTTCGTGATTGCGGAGCGTGACCTCGAGTTGCGCGGCCCGGGTGACGTGTTCGGCACGCGTCAGTCGGGGTTGCCAAAGCTCAGGACCGGCGATCTGGTGCGGGATCGCGACATCATGGAGTCGGCCCATCACGAGGCTCGCCGCCTTGTCGAAGAGGGCGGACTTCCCGACGAGCTCAAGTCCTTCGTCCAGCAGCGGTGGCAGGAGCAGTTCGGCCTGATCGAGGTTGGCTAGGTGCGTGTGATCGCAGGCGAGTTCAAAGGCCGCCGGTTGAAGACGCCGAAATGGGAAGGCGTGCGCCCGACGTCCGACAAGCTGCGCGAGACCCTGTTCAATATCCTGGCGCCACGCATTGCCGGCGCGCGCGTGCTGGACGGCTATGCAGGCACTGGCGCGCTCGGTCTCGAGGCGCTGAGTCGCGGCGCGTTACACGTCACATTCGTGGAGAAGGATCGACGTGCCGCTGCACTTATCGAGGAGAACGCGCAAGTGTGCGGCCTGAAGGGGGGCTATACTATCGCCAACGGCGACTTCCTTGCCTCACACTCGCGTGTCGCGGGAGGCTTCGATCTGATTCTGCTGGATCCGCCGTACGACATTGGAGACGTTCGCTCCGTGCTCGACCGGGCGGCCGGCCTGCTCTCGTCTGACGGATTGCTCGTCCTCGAACGGGCCACGCGCGTAGAGCCCGATGTGCCGGAGACGCTCGCGCGAGTGCGTGACGTCAAATCCGGCGACAGCACATTGACCATGTTCGTCAAGGCGGGCGTGTCAGAACAGGCCACCCATCCATGAGCGCAGTGAGCCCACCAAACGGCCGTCTGGCGATTTTTCCCGGCTCGTTCGATCCGCTGACGAACGGGCACGTTGACATCATTCTGCGCAGCGCGCATCTGTTCGAGCGCATTCTCGTCGCCGTGCTCGTCAACCAGGAGAAGAAGCCGCTCTTCTCGCCAGAGGAGCGCGTCGCGATTATTCGCGAAGTGTTCTCCGAGTACCCGAATGTGGAAGTGGACACCTTCGACGGACTGCTCGTTGACTACGCGCGGCGGCATCGCGCGACGGCGATCATTCGCGGCATCCGAGCAGTGTCCGACTACGAGTACGAGTTCCAGATGGCATTGATGAATCGTCATCTCGAGCCGTCTCTCGAGACAGTCTTCATGATGCCGGCCGAGCAGTACACGTATCTCAGCTCGCGGCTCATCAAAGAGGTCTTCGGTCTTGGCGGCACCGTCACTGGTCTGGTGCCACCGCTGGTCGAAGAGTGGATGAGACGCAAACACGGGAGCGGCGTGTGAAATTCGCGAAGCGCCTGGCCAACGTCTCGGCGTCGCCGACGTTACAGGTGGCAGCGGAAGCCGAGCGCCTCAGGCGTGCAGGCTTCGACGTGGTTGATTTCAGCGCCGGCGAGCCGGACTTTCCGACGCCAGCGCACGTCAAGACCGCCGGCAAGGCCGCGATCGATGCCAACTTCACTCGCTACACCGTGGCGTCCGGCATACCGGAACTGCGTGAAGCGATCTGCGCCCGGTACCGGCAGGACTACGGCGTCACCATCGCGCCGAACGAAGTGCTCGTCACCGTCGGCGGGAAACAGGCGCTCTTCAATGCGGCAGCCGCGCTGTTCGATGAGGGCGACGAGGTCATCACCCACGCGCCGTACTGGCCGACGATTCCCGAGCAGGTGAAGTTGATGGGCGCCACGCCCGTCATCGTTGCCACTCGATCCGACGATGGCTTCGCAGTGCACGCGGAAGCGATCATCGGAGCGATCACGCCGAAGACGAAGGCGATCATCCTGAACTCGCCGAGCAATCCGACCGGCGCACTCATCGCTGAAAGCGCCGTCGCAGCCATCGCCGACGCGGCGGCGGCGCGCGGCATCTGGATCATCGTCGATCTCTGTTACGAGCAGCTCGTGTACGACCCGCTGCCGCACAACCTTCCGAAGGTGTTGTTCGCGCGGCATCGCGATCGAACGGTGCTCGCAGGGTCGGCATCGAAGGGTTATGCGATGACCGGGTGGCGCTGTGGCTGGAGCATCGCGCCCAAGGATGTGACGGCGGCGTTCAACGTGATCCTCGGGCAGTCCACGTCGAACATCACGTCGATCACACAAAAGGCGGCGCTTGCCGCGATCAAAGGCCCGCAGGATCCCGTGTTCGAGATGCTGGACGAGTATCGGACGCGCCGCGACAGCATTCATGGCTGGCTGACGGCTCATCCTGGAATCGCATGCCGGAAGCCGATGGGCGCGTTCTATCTGTTGCCGGATGTCACGCGACTGCTGTCGCCAGACGGTATTCGCACTTCTGCCGAGTTCGCCCAGGCACTGATCGAGAGCGAGAAGGTCGTCGTGGTGCCCGGCGAGGCGTTCGGTGCGCCGGGATACATCCGCATTTCATACGCGACGTCGCTCGAGCGATTGCGCGAAGGGGCGACGCGCATGCTTCGCTTCGTCGAATCGCTGCAACCGTCCGGCGCCGGCGCGTCGCACTGATCGTGTCCACAACCTTTCGTGAACTGGTCGCCGATGCCGTCGGCCGAGAGTACGTCCGCGACGATGACGCGTCGCGATCGGCGTACGCGGCCGATGCCCTCGGCCAGGGCCACCTTCCGGATCTGGTTCTTCTACCGAGCACGGCTGCGGAGATTTCGCAGATTGCCCGCCTTTGTACCGAGCACCGCATTCCACTCGTTGTCCGCGGCGCAGGGACGGGTTACACAGGTGGGGCAGTGCCGACTCACGGCGGAGTGGTCGTCTCCCTCGAGCGGATGAACCGAATTCTCGAGATCGACGAGGTCAATCTCCTCGCCGTTGTCGAGCCGAACGTGATCAACGGCGACCTTCAACGCGCAGTCGAGCGGGTAGGGCTCTTCTATCCTCCCGATCCCGCGAGCCTGGACTCATCGTCGATCGGCGGCAACGTCGCCGAGTGTGCCGGGGGGCCGCGAGCTTTCAAGTACGGCACGACGAAGCGGTATGTGCTGGCACTCGAGGCCGTGCTGCCGACCGGTGAGATCGTCAGGACCGGATCGAAGGCTGTGAAGAACGTGGTCGGCTACGACCTCACTCAGCTGCTCGTCGGTTCTGAAGGTACGCTCGCGATCATCACGCAGGTGACGCTGCGATTGATTCCGAAGCCTCCGCTGAGAGCCACACAGTCGGCGTCGTTTCCGAGTGCCACGCATGCCGTCGCGGCTGTCACTGGACTGATCACGCGTCGCGTTGTGCCTGCAGCCATCGAGTTGATCGACGGCGATTCGCTCCGCGCGGTCGAGACGCATCTCGGCCGATTGGTTGCTCCCGCTGGCACCGGGGCAATGGTCATCGTCGAGTGCGACGGGGTCGCGGCGGCCGTTGCTGAGGAGAGCGGCCTCGTCGAGGCTGCGTGTCACGAGGCCGGTGCGACGCAGATTCGACGCGCCGCGACCGAGGCAGAGCGCGACGATGTGTGGAGCGTCCGGCGTCAGATCTCATTGGCACTTCGCGCAACCGGGCTGCTGAAGATCAACCACGACGTCGTGGTGCCGCGCGGCAGAGTTCCACAGTTACTCGATGCCGTTGGCGATCTGGCGCGCCAGTTTCGCCTTCGCGTCGCATCGTTCGGGCACGCGGGTGACGGAAACATCCACGTCAATCTGATGGTCGACAAGAGCGACGCTGACGAATTGAAGCGCGCCCGACAGGCCGAGCGCCTGCTCTTCGAGCGCGTCGTCGCGCTCGAGGGATCGATCAGCGGCGAGCATGGTATCGGCTTCGCTAAGGCGCCGTATCTGTCGATCGAGCTTTCCGCCGATCACATTGCCCTCATGAAGCGCGTCAAGGCCGCGTTCGATCCTGCTGGGATCTTGAATCCGGGGAAGATATTTCCTTAGCCCGTTGGTGGATGGTGGTTGGTGGATTGTGGAACTCAGAGAGATTTCTGCGTTGCACCTTCTCCGTACTTAGCGCACGAGTCACCCCGAATCATCAATGAAATAGCGCGGCGGCCTTCTTGCTCTAAGCGGTTGGATGATCGAAGAACGATCGTTCAGGCGACTTGATGTCTGGCAAGAGGCAATCACGCTTGTCGAAGAGATCTACCTCGAATCGAAGCGTTTCCCGGCCGACGAACGCTTCGGCCTCACATCGCAAATTCGGCGTGCGGCCGTGTCTGTACCTTCGAACATCGGTGAGGGCGCTCGACGCAAGAAGCGAAAGGTGAATCTTCATCACCTCGATATCGCATTGGGGTCGCAAGGCGAAGTCGAAGTGCAGCTCGAGATCGCTCTTCGGCTTGGCTACTGCACACGCGAGAAATATGCGCGACTACAGAGTCGCGTGTCCCGTGTCGAGCGAATGTTGAATGGCTTGGTCGCATCGCTACAAACGGAGGAGGACGACCTCGAGAACTGACCACGAACCACCATCCACGATCCACCATCCGGTCCATAATGCTGCATGAGCAAAACCGTTGCGGTCGTAGGTGCGTCGAGCGATCGACAGAAGTTTGGGAACAAAGCGCTCAGGGCATTCGTGGCAGAGGGCTACACCGTCTACGCCATCAATCCGAACGAAGAGGCGGTCGAGGGGCTTCAGACGTTCTCGTCGGTGCTGGACGTGCCTGGGCCGATCGAGATGGCCACGGTGTACGTGCAGCCCGAGATTGCTGAGAGCCTGCTTCCCGAGTTCGAGAAGAAGCAGATCGCCGAGATCTGGATCAACCCCGGCGCCGAGAGCGACTCGCTGATGGAGGAAGCCTCACGGCGGAAGCTCAACATAATCTACGCCTGCAGCATCATCGGCATCGGTCGCAACCCGAGTCAGTTCTGAGGACGTCATTGACCACCATCAGATTGCGGCGCAACGGCCCCTACGTCATCGACTCCGACGAGGTGACGGTGATTGATTGGGAGGGTGCCGAGTATCCGATCGATCGGCGCCCGGTTGCGCTGTGCAGATGCGGTGCCTCGTCGAAGAAGCCGTTCTGCGACGGAACTCACTCGAAGATCGGATTCGATGGTGGGGCTGAAGCACCCAAGGCTCACGATGTATCGTCGTGAACCTTGGACGTTAGAAGCCCAGAGAAGAAAGCCCAGAGCCTAGAAGAGCCCAGAGCCTGAAGCCGAGAGCCGGAGAAGGCTTATTCCAACTCGACGCGAACACCGAACGGCGTGGCCAGCGTCGTGTTTACTTCCGAGCCGGCAGCCAGTTCAACATCGCGCCCGCGCGTTGCGAGCACCGTGCCCGCACCAGCAGCGCCGCCAATCACCGCACCCTTCGCAGCGCCCTTGCCGCCGCCGACGATGCCACCGATGACGGCGCCGATGCCTGCACCTGCACCAACCTTGGTGGCATCCTCGCTCTTCGTCGCTTCACCCTCGAAGCTGACGCTGTGAGTCGCGACGGAATCACGCTGCTCATCGATTGTGACTTGTGTGAATCGGAACGCGAGATGCGAGCGCCCCTTGACGCGACCCGCGCGCTCCACCTCTGTCACGTTGCCGTGAAAGACCGCGCCGGCAGGAAACACGGTGAGGCCGTCCACGACGACTGCGCGCCGCAAACGCGCGGTGACAGGCGCCTCGATCTGTGCGGTCTCTGACGACAACGCCGTCGTCAATTCGAGCGGCAACTCCGTGCCCGCCGGCGCTGTCACGTCGCGGAAGCGAGGCTTGGCGACAGGACGAGGTGCCGGTGCGGCCGCTCTTTGTTTAGGTGCCGCGTTCGATGGAGCAGGGGCAGGCTCAATTGGAGCCGCCGCCGGGGGTGCTGCCGGCTGCGCCGACTCGGCGACCGGAGCGGTCTCCGGCGTAGAACTCGCGGTGTCTTGCTCGTTTCCTGCACAACCCACTGCCAGGCCCGAGGTCAGAAGCGCAACTGCAATCCACTGGGTTCTCATGATGTCCATCCTCTGGCGAGGAGGGGGTTCAAGGATTGGACCGTGGAAACTGCCGGGCCGAAACGGGCAGTTCTGGCCAAAAACTGGCCTCTGGCGACGACAGATCTGAGGGACAGGAGACGGTCGGGGGCGGGTGGGCGGCGAGCCTGCTCATTACGGCATCTTATTTTGTCGGAATTACTATCAATTTGACTGATGTACTCCGGCAGTGCACACTGGGTCCATGGCCACGCAGCGAACTGGTGCGCAGATCATCTGGGAATGCCTCGTCCACGAGGGTGTAACTACAGTCTTCGGATATCCGGGTGGGGCAATCCTTCCGGCGTACGACGCGATGCTCGACTATCCCGTCAAGCATGTCTTAGTTCGTCATGAGCAGGGAGCCTCCCACATGGCGGACGGCTACGCTCGCGCCGGCGGCGGGGTTGGTGTCTGCATGGCGACGTCCGGCCCCGGAGCGACGAATCTCGTGACCGGCATCGCTACCGCGATGATGGACTCGGTCCCGATGGTGTGTGTCACCGGGCAGGTGCCGAGCAAGCTGATTGGCTACGACGCGTTTCAAGAAACCGACATCACAGGCATCACGCTACCGATCACGAAGCACAGCTATCTCGTGACGCGCGTTGAAGACATCATGCCGGCGATGAAGGAAGCGTTCATCCTGGCCAAGTCGGGCCGGCCTGGTCCGGTGCTCGTTGACATCACCAAGGATGCGCAGCAGGCGAAGGTCGACTGGGCATGGGATCCGTCGCCGGTGAAGTTGCGTGGCTATCGTCCCAAGCTGACGGTGCCGCAGTCACAGATCGCATCAGCCATTGACCTGCTCGCGAAGTCGAAGCGCCCGGTGATTCTGGCCGGGCAGGGCATCCTGCAGAGCGGCGCGATGAAAGAAGTGCGCGAGTTCGCCGAGCGGATCAATGCACCGGTTGCGATGACGCTCCTCGGATTGGGTGGTTTCCCGGCCAGCCATCCGCTCCACATCGGCATGATGGGGATGCACGGCGAGTCGTGGGTCAACCACGCGATTCAGGAAGCTGATCTACTCATCGCCCTCGGTATGCGGTTCGACGATCGCGTGACAGGGAATATCAAGACCTACGCGATCAACGCGAAGAAGATCCACATCGACATCGATCCGTCGGAGATCAACAAGAACGTCCAGGCTGACGCCGCGATTGTCGCGGATCTGCGCGAGGCGCTGAAGGATCTCCTCGACGTCGTGAAGCCGGCGAGTCACGAGCCGTGGCTCACCTACATCGGGTCGATGAAAGGCACCTCCGCGGTGCACGACATCCAGCAACTCCCTGACAACGGTCATCTCTACGCCCCGCACGTCATCAACGACATCTGGCGCATCACTGAGGGCAAGGCCATCATCGCTACCGACGTGGGCCAGCATCAGATGTGGGAGGCGCAGTACTACCATCACGAGTTGCCACGCACGCTCATCACGTCAGGCGGCCTGGGGACGATGGGCTTCGGGCTTCCTGCGGCAATCGGCGCCAAGATGGCGCGGCCTGAGGCCGAAGTGTGGGCAATCGTTGGCGACGGCGGTTTCCAGATGACGCAGGCCGAACTCTCGACGGCCGCGCAGGAAGGCGTCAAGGTGAACGTCGCGGTGATCAACAACGGATACCTCGGGATGGTGCGGCAGTGGCAGGAGTTCTTCTACGATCGCCGCTACGCAGCCACGCCGCTTCGCAGTCCCGACTTCGTGAAGATAGCGGAAGCTCACGGGTTGCTCGGCCTCAGGGTCGAGAAGCGTCCCGACGTCGAAGGCATCGTGCAGCAGGCGCGCAACGCTGAGGGCACGGTCCTCATCGACTTCCGAGTCGAGCAGGAGGACAGCGTGTATCCGATGGTGCCCGCGGGAGCGGATCTCGATGCGATGATTCGCCGGCCGCAGCAGACGTCGGTGCTGGTGGAAACCTCCGCGGACCCCATTTGATTCGGGCCAGAGTCGAACGTCGAAAACCAAGAGCCTAAAGCCCAGAGCCTAGAGCCAGAAAGATGCATCACACTCTCGTAGCCCTCGTCGAAGACAAGCCAGGCGTGCTCAATCGAGTGGCCTCGCTCTTCAGGCGCCGTGCCTTCAACATCGAATCGCTGACCGTCGGCCGGACCGACGTGGCAGGGATCTCGCGCATGACTGTCGTCATCGACAGCGATCAGGTGAGTGCCGACCGCGTCACGGCGTATCTCTACAAGCTTGTCAACGTGCTGCAGGTCGAAGATCTTCGTGAAGTGCCGGCCGTGGCGCGCGACCTCGCGCTCGTGAAGGTTGCCGTCGCCGGGCACGACCGTGCGCACCTGCTACGCGTCGTTGACGAAACGCGCGCGCACATCGTCGACTCAGGCGAGCAGACGATGACGCTCGAGATCACCGGCGAGCCACCACACGTCGATGCCGTCATCTCGCGACTGGAGCCGCTCGGGATTGTCGAGATGGTCCGCACGGGCCAGGTTGCAATGCGTCGCGGCGACACCACGTTGTCAGCGGCGCAATACTCTTAAACAGGGCAGCGCCCGTCACGCCCGATGGTCGACCGCCGAAGCCGAGAGCCTCGCTCGGGTCGGCATGGATTGGAGAGATTAATGGCCACGATGTTCTACGACAAAGACACCGACATCGACCTCATTCGTTCGCGAAAGGTCGCCGTCATCGGATACGGCTCGCAGGGACACGCGCATTCGCTGAACCTGCAGGACAGCGGCGTCGATGTCGTCGTCGGTTTGCAGGCCGGCAGCAAGTCTGCGGAAAAGGCGAAGGCAGCGGGGCTGCGTGTCATGTCGGTGGCCGATGCGTCGAAGTGGGCCGACGTCATCATGATCCTGATCCCCGATCAGCATCAGTCCAAGGTGTACAAGGCGGAGATCGCACCGCATCTCACGAAGGGCAAGATGCTGATGTTCGCGCATGGCTTTGCCATTCGCTTCAACTGGATCGTGCCGCCTGCCGACGTGGACGTGACCATGATTGCGCCCAAGGCGCCCGGTCATCGCGTGCGCGAGGTCTTCAAGGAAGGCGCAGGCACACC
>Ga0315912_10003412_pt1 | contig 15816 bp, 13 predicted proteins | sample VfabasoilMG_FD_204469 | JGI IMG/M metagenome (GOLD analysis project Ga0315912, IMG submission 204469) | Garden soil microbial communities collected in Santa Monica, California, United States - V. faba soil | ecosystem: Environmental > Terrestrial > Soil > Garden | place: USA: California... | reverse complement strand
GACCTGCAGGATAAGTTTTTATTCGTGGGAAAACACGATCCACATCTATATTTCAGTGAAGGAATACGCCAGGGTATTTCTTCATTCGCTGCATTGGCAAATCGTGAGGAAGTAGCTCATGGGTTGAACTTGTTGCGCCGCGATATTGAAAGTGGCGAATTTGAGCATATCCGTAACAATTATAAAAATACACGGGGTGATTACCTTTTTATTGTTTTAGAAAAATAGAGCTATGGCTGTAAAAAAAGAAAAAAGCAATTTCTCCCCTGAACTCCTTGCATCATACGACAAGCTGATCAGTTCAGTGAAGGGACTTGAAAGGAAAGGTGCAGCCATGCCTTACACTTCCGTTAATGGACATATGTTTTCGTTTATTGCTGCTGACGGTTCATTGGGATTGAGGCTGCCTGAAGCCGAGCGCACCGGGTTCATTAAAAAATATAAAACGCATTTATGTGAGGCACATGGCACTGTGTTAAAAGAATATGTAGTGGTGCCGGATAAATTATTTAATTCTGCCAAAGAGCTCACTCCCTGGTTCATCACCAGCCATACATATGTACGTTCATTAAAACCGAAACCGCCAAAGAAAACGAAATGAATACTGCAGACGTTGTGAAAATGCGGCTCGCCAATCAACTCCTTACAGGATCATCCTATACAAAGCCGGAAGAAATTGTTTCGTGGCTCGTAGCCATGCAGGCACAGGAATATATGCAGTCGAAATGGGCCATTGCTTTGCGGTTGCCATCAGCAACAGATCAAATGATCGATCGTGTTTTCCAGGACGGCAAAATATTGCGCACCCACCTCATGCGACCCACCTGGCATTTTGTTACACCAGCCGACATCCATTGGCTGTTGAAATTAACAGCGCCACGTGTGCATCAGGCCAATGCATTCATGTACCGCAAACTGGAGCTTGAAAAGAAATTATTTAAGCGATCAGTAAATGTCCTGATCAAGGCACTTGAAGGCGGCAAATATTTAACCCGTGATGAACTGAACAATTATTTAAAACAGAAAAAGATCTTCGCCGAAGGTCACCGGCTCAGTTATATCATGATGTATGCAGAACTGGAAGGTATCATCTGCAGCGGGCCCAGAAAAGGAAAAAAATTCACTTATGCATTACTCGAAGAACGTGTGCCACAGGTAAAGGCACTTACACGGCAGGAAGCATTGGCAGCATTTACTCAACGTTATTTCACGAGTCGTGGCCCGGCTACAGCCAAAGATTTTTCTTACTGGTCGGGGCTCACCATGCAGGAAGTGAAAAAAGGGATCCATACACTGCCCAAAGATTTTATATCGGAAAAGATCAACGACCAGGAATATATTTTTAAACCCTCAGCATTGTCGGATCAAAAAAAATTGGCAACATTTCTTATGGCCGATTACGATGAATATGGTATGAGCTATAAAGATCGCAGTGTTATCTTCGTCCCAGAATCAGCAAGGGATGGCAACCCGGTATTTAATCATATGCTGGTGATAGATGGCAAACTTGCCGGCACCTGGAAACCATATGCAGACAAGAAAAAAATAACTGTTGAAACGGCCCCCTTCATCAAACTGAACAAAACACAAACACAGGCTGTAAAAAATGCCGTGAAAAAATATATCACATTCTTTAGTTAGATGATCAACTACCCATTAACGGTTCAAAAAAAATTTACCCTGCTTGCGCAGCAGTCGGGTGTGCATACGCTATACGAGCTGATCAACTACATCCAGCATTTACCTTATGGCCGCAACGCCGACAGGAATAAACCCGAACTGGTATTATCGGAACAAAAAGGCACCTGCAGCACCAAACATGCATTGATCAAACTGGTTGCAGATGAAAATGGTATCACGGAAATAAAACTCGTGATCGGGTTGTACAAAATGAATAACAACAATACACCACGCATTGGCGATGCGCTTGAAAAACATGGACTTGATCATATGCCCGAGGCACATTGTTACCTGAAATACGATGAAAACCGGATCGATATCACATCGGTAAATGCCTCATTTGAAAAAATTGAACATGATCTGCTGAAAGAAATTGAGATCACGGCTGAGCAAACAGGAGAATTTAAAGTTGAATATCATCAACACTATTTAAAAGAATGGTTGGAGGCTGAACATATCCCGTTCAGTTTTGACGAAATATGGTGTATCAGGGAGGAATGTATCAATCGCCTCAGCGCTGGATCGTAAATGTTTTGATCACCACATCACCATCGATCGATATCCAACAGAAATATACGCCTTCGGGTAGCGACTGTATATCGATCTCACCATTCGTGTCTGACCGCATCGCAACCACCTGTTGGCCAAATGCATTTGAAATACATATTTCTGCTGTCACCAGGTGTTCATACCGGATCGTCAAATGATCGGAAGAGGGATTGGGGTAGATCAATACATCATATTTGTTCGACATACTTAATGCCTCAGGGGTAAAATCAACAATAATTGTATCAACACAACCCATTGCATTGGTTACCACACATGTGATGATCCCGTCAAAATCCAGCGTCACCGTGTAATAGTAACTTGTTGCATCTTCATTCAAATCGTCATTTTCAAACCAGAGATACGTTGCACCCGGAATTTCATCCACATAAATGGTTTCAGAAGCCATCGTATAGTCAATTTCAAAATCATCAGTGAGGGCCACATAAAAAGAATCTGTGATGGCGCACCCGATCGTGTCAGTAATAGTAACGATATAAAATCCATCTGCTAATGAATCGATCATGGCAGTTGTATCACCTGACGCCCAGTTATATTCATATGGTTCGGCCCCACCAGCCGCAGCAAGATCAATCGTTCCGATATTACCCAGGACACAATCAGCATCGCCAATTGTAGCATCGACATGAAAATCGTTACACTTGTCACCTATTTTATAGATCATGCCTCCCGCTCTCACCACGCAATAGAGTTCACCATTTTTATCCTCGCCAAATGAAACCACGTTCTCAAGCAGGTGCATATAAATCGTATTGATCCAGCCGCCGGCACCGTCGGGTTCAAGGGTATAAAAATTACCGCTTACATAATCGCAATAAAGATATTTTCCGTCGAGTCCGGGATAATTACTTCCACGGTAAACATAACCACCGGTAACGGAATAACCGCCCGTTGAGTCGTCGTGCGGATAAACATGGATCGGAAAAGTATAATCACCTGTCGCATCGCAACTGTCGAAATTATATTCGGCATTACCTTCATAACAGCGCCAGCCATAATTATTACCACCTGTAAATCCTGCAGCTTCAAAATTCACTTCTTCCCATAGATCATGACCCACATCGGGTAACCACATCTCCCCTGTTAAACGGTCGAATGAAAAACGCCAGGGGTTGCGCAATCCGATCGCCCATATTTCATTTAGGGTATCTGCTGCGCCATAAAAAGGATTTGTTGTAGGAATTTCGTAAGGCAGTGCACCATTTACATCGATGCGCAGCATTTTGCCCAGATATGTTTGCGGGTTTTGTGCACGGTTATCAGGATCGCCGGGGCCGCCGGGTGTGGCTACGCCGCCATCGCCAAACGGAAAATATAAATAACCATCGGGACCGAAATGCATATCACCGGCTTTATGCACGTTGTACGGTTGTTCAACCGTGAGCATGATCAACTCGGAAGTGGTATCTGCAATATCAGGGTCACCGGCGCTGACAGAAAACCTGGCGATGACGGAATTCATATCGTTGTTGATATAATTCACGTAGAAAAATCCGTTTGAAAAATAATCGGGATGAAATACCACACCGAGCAAACCATGTGCATTGGCATCTGATTCCACCCGGGCATCGATATCTAAAAAAGGGACCGGGTTAATATTCCCGAGTGTATCGAGGATCATGATATAACCATCCTGGCAGACAGCAAATAACCTGTCGTCGCCGCAATTGACCAAACCAATTGGTCCGCCACCAATATCTGTTGCGAATGTATCGATCGATAAAACAGGCTGGGAAAAAAGATCTGCGCTAAGCAGGAATGAAATAAAAAACAGGTTGAGTTTCATGATGGTGGTTATTTAACAAGGTAATAAATCTGGTCTTCAGAATACTTTCTGTGGCAAAGATGACCTTCAAAATCAAAGTTCATATCTTCCAGGCCGATGCAATTATAGCATGTATAATAATCTGCTATCATAATATATGAAAATATTTCCTCACTGAATTCCACAGAGAGCATTTGATTGATATTTTGAAAATATTCCTGCGGTACAATATGCCCCAGGCCAATCTGCAAACAAATTGGCGCTGTTGTATCGGCCTCATATACATGCATAATGTTTTTGTAGACTATCTCCTCTCTCAGTTTGAAAAAATCATTTGTCAACTTGCGTTTGTATTTAAGTGAGTAACATTCGATATAAGAATCTGTAAGTTTTAAAAGATAAGGATAGTTGTCACCGTAAAATTGCATTATACTATTCTGCCGGAGTGATTCGTTTTTAATCCTTAAAAATATCTCATACAATCTTTTGTCCCTGTTTACAAATGTATTTTGATAAGCTTCATAAATATCCTTTGCCAGAAAATCAATCTCTTTGAATTCCGGCATCTCCCACATGTCGAAAGGAAAGCTAAGGTCATCAGGAAAAACAGACTTCGGATCAATTTCCGGATGATAACGGACCGAGTCATCGACGAACAATAACGGATTGGTTTCATAAAATGTAAGGTAGAAAAGTGCTTTTGCCGCAACCTTTGCATAATCCTTACTATCCACATCAACACATTGTATGTTGATCTTGCTATCCACTTTTTTTAAGGAGTATATTGATCTCAATTTAGATCTTTCATATGGGTAATAAGCAACATACTCGATCCACCCTTCGTCACCTGTTTCGAGGTATTTATTATAGAAATACTCAAAACTGAGTGGCGATTCGAGCAGGAATGTTTTTACCCGGCATGTGTTCACAATAGTATTTCTGAATTTATCTTCTGCCTGTGCTGCAGCAACTCTGATCGTATCCATCCAGGGACCCTCCTTATATATTGGAGGGGCTCTATCGATATGTGTTTCGCCGATCATATAAAATTTTTTTCCTGAAGGTATCAGATCATATATGTCGGCACAGTCTTGCGAGCTGCAACACTGTACAACAAAAAGTGTAATCAAAAAGGGGAGTACGTGTTTCATCCACTTATGTTTGAAGCTTGCGCTGAACCAATTGTATCGCCCATGCCAGCTGCTCCTCCTGTGTCATATTTGAATTATCCAGCAACACGGCATCATCCGCCTGTTTGAGCGGACTGTCGCTGCGGGTAGTTTCTTCATGGTCACGTTTCAGTAAATTATTTTTTATTTCTTCGGCGCTTACCTCAATCCCCGACGACTGCAATTCGAGCAATCGCCTTTGCACCCGCACATCCATATTTGCCGTAACAAATATTTTCAGCTCCGCTTCAGGAAATACCACGGTACCGATATCACGGCCATCGAGTACAATACCACCATCTTTTCCGATCTCCTGTTGCTGGGCCACAAGAAATTTGCGCACAGCTGAAACAGCAGATACCTCACTCACTTTATTTGAAACACGAATACCCCTGATCTCTTCTTCTACATTTTTTCCGTTCAGGTAAGTTGAATAGGTATTAAGTGATGCTTTATAACCGAACTGGATCTTGATATGGTCAAGTGCATGGGTCAATGCATCATCATCGAGCCAGTCGATATTATTGTCGAGCAGATATAAGGTAACCGCACGATACATGGCCCCGGTGTCGAGAAATAAATAATGGAGTGTGTCGGCGAGTTGTTTTGCCAATGTACTTTTCCCGCATCCGGCATACCCATCGATGGCAATAATGATCCGCTTCATGAATGTAAAAGTAAGGATAATGGGTGGGAAGTGGGGAGAGTGAGGAGAGTGAATGGTGAGTGGGTCCCGATAGCTATCGGGAGTGAGTAGTAAGTAATTGATTGATTATAATTAGTCTTACTGCTTATTCCTTTCTCCTTTTCTCCTTTCTGCTTGCTGCTTATTGCTCACTGCCTACTTCTTCCAGAACGCATCCAGGTCAGTTCCGATCGTGATCATATGGTTGCCGCCGGCGAGCGAATAAAATTCGTGGGCGTAGTCGATATAATATTTATTGATCTTGATACCGAAGCCGAGTGAGAATCCAGTAAATCCCCTCCGGGTTTCGACGGATAATTCTTTGCGCCGCATATGGTCATAACCGATACGGGCCATCACCGTCTTACCGAAATAAAATTCCCCGGAAATATTTAAATGCCTGGCTATTTTATCGACGGTATAATTTTTTTCTTCTGCTGTGGAATCTGCCCCGAATATATTTACGTTTTCGCTGATGTTCGGATCATCATAACGGATATCGAATGTTTGCAGATCATGTAATGTGAAAGAAAGCCGCAATGGTAAATGCGCCAGCCGTTTTGAAATACCGAAGTCGATCTGAAATGGCAGGTCCTCATAATTGCTGGCAGTAAACGGGTCGAGTTGTGTTCCGATATTCCTGAACACGAGTGCCATCGTAAAACGTTTTGCCGTATCGAGAAATACCGCTCCCACATCTGCGGCAATACCAAATGAATTGTATGATTCAAATTGTGAGTACAACAGTTTTGCATTGGCGCCATAACGCAATTTATTTTCGCCATAGGCAGCACCCCAGTTCAATGCATATTCCCCCGCAGTAAAATTTCCGATCTTGTCGCCGTTGATATCCGTCATTTCAAAATTGCCATACGCACGATATAATAATCCGCCGCCCATGGTGATGTTACGGGTATCCAGCTGTTTTGCATAAGCCACATAACCCGAGTTGATGGCTGCCGGCATAAATGCGTGACTGATACTCAGTCGCCCGTCCATTTGTGCATTCAACAAAGCCGGGTTCTGATAAGCAAAATTGACATCCTGGTCGAAGGTGGTGATATTGAGCCCGCTCAATGCGCCCACCCTTGCCGATGGCGACATATTGAGATAAGCATAGGTATAACTGCCTCCATATTGGGCAAAACTGGTGACAGCAAAAAACAGGGAGCAGAGTGCCGACAGAATTTTCATGTTCAGGTATGATGAAACGATGTTTCTTAACGAAATTTTTCCAAACATATTATCGGCTCTCCGGCGGCGAAGTTAGGCAAAAACTCATGTGGAGTAAATAATTTTACAGGATGCTGACACATGAACTGGGCAGGACAACTTTTGGCGCCCCTGAAAACAAAGACAGGGTATTGACTCCGGATGAAGCGTATGCGCTGCTGAACGAATGGGTAAAAAACGAGCGGTTGCGATTGCATATGCAACAGGTGGGCTGGCTGATGAAATGCTGGGCCGCCGAAAAAGAAATGCTCGATGAAGCCGGGCAATGGAAATGGCAGCTTGCCGGACTTTTACATGATGCCGACTGGGATCAGTGGCCGGATGAACATTGTAAAAAGATCATCGCCGAACTGGAAACCCGCAACATCGACCCCGAAGTGATCCACGCCATTGCATCGCATGGCCCGCGGTATTTTGGTGTGGAACCCGAAACTCAAATGGATAAAATGCTATATGCCTTCGATGAGCTTTCAGGTTTCATCCATGCCTATTCACTCATGCGCCCAAACCAGTACGAGGGCATGGAAGTGAAAGGGGTGATGAAAAGAATGAAGGATAAAACTTTTGCTGCGAACGTAAACCGTGATGATATTAAAGATGCCGGCGAGCACTGCGGTATTCCGGTTGAAGCATTAATTCAGTTTGCTATTGACCACCAGGGGAAATTTCAACCTGCATAACCTGAAGTGTAATTAAATGAAATAAAAAAACCTGTAAGTGCATTACAGGTTTTTTTATTTATGATTTCTTTTTAGGCCTTCCATTCGGCTTCATCGGCTCTAATGCGATGTTCACCACGTCCATCATATTTTCCACGTAATGGAATTTGATGCCTTTGATAAATGCAGCATTGATCTCTTCCACGTCTTTTTTATTTTTCACACACATCACGATCTCTTTTACACCGGCACGTTTTGCTGCGAGCACTTTTTCTTTAATACCGCCAACGGGCAGCACCTTACCACGTAATGTAATTTCTCCCGTCATGGCGAAATATGGTTTCACTTTGCGTTTGCTGAATGCCGAAGCGATGGAAGTGAGCATGGTGATACCTGCACTGGGGCCGTCTTTGGGAATGGCGCCTTCAGGCACATGCACGTGGATATTTGTTGCTTCAAACATATCGGGTTCGATATTGAATTTTTCTGCATTGGCTTTTATAAAACTCAATGCCGTTGATGCACTCTCTTTCATCACATCACCCAGGTTACCCGTGAGCTGCAAAATGCCTTTGCCTTTGCTCAGCGATGTTTCGATAAATAAAATATCGCCGCCAACGGGTGTCCATGCCAGCCCCACTACCACACCGGGCACACTTTTATCAAACAGGCTGTCCTTATCAAATTTTGGCAGTCCGAGTATTTTATTAACGTCTTCAGGTTTTAATGTCTTGTTATATTTTTCTCCCGTGGCCACATATTTTGCAATACGGCGCATCACCGATGCGATCTGCCTGTCAAGATCACGCACACCACTCTCTCTTGTATAATCGTTGATGATCTTCTGCAGCACCGTATCGTTGAGTGCAATATCTTTTTGTTTCAGCCCATGGTCCACACGTTGTTTCGGAACGAGATGGCGCCCGGCAATTTTTACTTTTTCCTCTGAAGAATATCCGCTGATATAAATAATTTCCATCCTGTCACGCAACGCAGGCTGAATGGAATTGATATTATTTGCCGTGGCGATGAACAATACTTTGCTCAGGTCGTATTCCAGTTCGAGGTAATTATCGTAAAATGTGCTGTTCTGTTCCGGGTCGAGTACTTCGAGCAATGCCGATGATGGGTCGCCACGGAAATCGGTGCCAACCTTATCGATCTCGTCGAGGATAAATACCGGGTTCGACGATTTCGCCCTTTTGAGTGATTGCATGATACGTCCGGGCATGGCGCCGATATATGTTTTGCGGTGGCCGCGGATCTCGCTTTCGTCGTGTAACCCGCCAAGGCTCATGCGGATATATTTTCTGCCGATGGCTTTGGCAACGGATTGTCCAAGCGATGTTTTGCCGACACCGGGAGGCCCGATCAGGCAAAGGATAGGTGATTTGAGATCGCCTTTTAATTTTAATACTGCGAGGTATTCAATGAGGCGGTCTTTTACTTTATCGAGACCGTAATGATCCTCATCCAGTATTTTCTGTGCGTGTTTCAGATCGAAATTATCGGTGGTATATTCATTCCATGGTAATTCGAGCAACACATCGAGGTAACTGGTGATCACACCATATTCTGCTGCATTTGGATTGAGGCGCTGCAGCTTTTCAATTTCTTTATCGAATACTTCCTGCACATTTTTATTCCATTTCTTCTCCAGCGATTTCTGTTTCAGGCGTTTCACTTCTTCATCCTGCGAATTACCGCCGAGTTCTTCCTGAATGGTTTTCAGTTGCTGGTTGAGGAAATAATCACGCTGTTGTTTTTCGAGGTCGTTGCGCACCTTGCTCTGGATCTGGTTTTTCAGTTCGAGCATCTGCAACTCATTATCGAGATGACCCAATATCATCTGCGCCCTGGCGGCGAGATTTTTTTCTTCCAGTATTTTTTGCTTTTCCGCTACATCGATCTGGAGGTTGGATGAAACGAAATACATCAGGAAAACCGGGCTGTCGATATTTTTCAATACGATGGTAGCTTCCTGCGGAATGTTGGGGGATATTTTAATAATGTTGGATGCGAGGTCTTTGATGGTGGAAACGATGGCGAGGAATTCTTTGTCCTCTTTACCGATCGCATCGTCGAGCAGGGTAATGGTGGCCTGCATAAAGGGATCGGTGCTGGTAAATTCGCCGATGGCAAAACGGCGTTTGCCCTGGATGATGACCGTCGTGCTGCCGTCGGGCATGCGCAGCTGTTTCACCACACGTGCAATTGTTCCGGTCGTATGTATCTGGTCCAGGTCGGGATCTTCTACGCTGCCGTCTTTCTGTGCCACCACCCCGATCAGTTTGTTTCCTTTGAAGGCATGTTGCAATGCCTTGATCGATTTGTCTCTGCCTACCGTAATGGGCAATACGACACCCGGAAACAGGACGGTGTTGCGCAGGGGCAATATGGGTATTGAAGTAGGATAATCGGTTTTGGTATTGTTGTCGTCGTCTTCCTCAAGCGACATAATCGGCAGAAATTCAACATCATCCTCAATTGCTGCCGGCATCATTTTATCGTCAAATCCAAAGTCTCTCATAAGCAAACTGCATTTTTTACCCTTGCGGGCGTGTGCGCCAAATCGGTTTCAATAGTCATGCCCCGGACAAATTTCATCATCAGCACTCAAAAACCTGCATAAAAGTCATTCATTTGCTGCCATTTTGATAGATTTGACCTATAAATAAAATGATGGAAGCCATCATCTACAAAAAGCTCTTTATTTACCTGATCCCGCTGAATTTCCTTTTCGGCGACTACAATGCAGGCTTCCAGATACGTTATCCTGACGATTGGGCAATTGACGTGAATGTGGGGTATGTTGATGATATTCAGGGTACAACGGTGGCGAATATCTACGAAGACGTATTTAAATCTCAGAAGTTTTATTATCACGGCCCGTTTATCAAAACCTCTTTTGTTTCATTGTATTCGAGAGGGTTCAATCCGTTCAGAACCGATTTCAACCAGATCGAAGCATCGTACAAACTGCTGAGTTATGAGGACCTCGATTTTTTCGACCCCATCGACACGGGGAAAGTATTCAACAAAAGCGAAACCATGCACGCCTTCGGATTATCGTGGATGGCGGGTTACAATATTGTGAACGGGCAAACATTTCAACTCGATGGTTTTGTGGGTTTTGGATTGCAGATGCGCTTCAGCAATATCCTTGTAAACAGCTATGGTGAAAACTACCAGTCGGACCAGTTCGTGCTCAACGAACGAGACAGGTCGGAACATCTGGTACCACTCTTCAATGCCGGCTTCAAGATCGGGCTCAAAATGCTTGAAGCAACACCGCCGGAATAAAAATGAATGTTTATTTTTGAACCTCTGTTAACACAACAAATCAGCCAACATGAAAAAACAGCTTATTGTTTGCGCTTTCCTTTTTTTATTCGCAGAAATTTTATCGGCACAGGTTTATAACCTGCAACAATTCCAGGGACTTGATTCGCAAGGTGAAATTCCTGAAGACTTCACCAAACTTTCTTCGCTGAAATTCCAGGAAGATGTGGAAAATATCGAGGAATCCAACAGCAACCGTGAGCAGCGTGACAAAGAAGATTTTTTGCTCCAGTCGAATTTTTTAATGGATGATATTCTGCATAGCGGCCGTGTGATCTTTGGCGACCCGGTGACCAACTACCTCAATGAGATCAAAGACAACCTGTTGAAAGACGACAAAGAGGCACGCAACGAGATCAGGATATATACTTTATTATCGAATGAGGTAAATGCTTTCACCGCCAACAATGGTATCGTACTCGTTACAACCGGATTGGTGGCACAGGTAGAAAATGAAGCACAACTCGCATTCATCCTCTGCCACGAATTTAACCACTACACCGAAAAACATGCGATCAACAGTTATGTTGAAACCAAACGTATGGAAAGGGGAACTGGAATTTACCGCAGCCTCGATCCACGGGATATCGACCTCGAACGTTTCCGTTATTCAAAAGAGCTTGAAACAGAAGCCGATGATTTGGGCCTCGATCTTTATAAAAAATCAAATTATAGTTTACAGGCTGTTGAAGGTGTATTTGATGTATTGCTTTATTCTTATCTACCGTTTGATGAAGTGGAATTCAACAAAACGTATTTTAACAATGGCCGTTATGTGCTGCCCGATGAATTATTTCTCGATACGTTATCTGCCATTACTGCAGAAGAAGATTACGACGACGAAGAGAGCACACATCCCAATATCAAAAAAAGAAGAGAAGCCATTTATTCAGCTATTGAAACACTCAACGACGATAACAGGAAATATTTTATCCAGCCGGAAGATGAATTTCGCCGGGTGCAGGACCTCTGCCGTTATGAAGGGTGTGATATCTATCTCAACGACCTGCGTTATGAAGATGCTTTTTACCAGGCCTACCTGTTGCAGCTCGACGACCCGGATAATCCGTATTTGAAAAAAGTAATGGCACAGGCGATCTATGGCCTCAGTGCTTATCATAGCCAGAATGCCTCCCGCGGTAACCGCATGCGGTACGACGACGTGGAAGGATATTCGCAGCAGGTGTTTTATCTGTTTGAAAAAATACCCGATGATGAATTAAGTGTGCTCGCATTGAAATATGCCTGGCAGGCACATAAGGCCAACCCCGACAATTTGTATATTGAAAATATCTGCAAACAACTCGCCGGTGAACTGGCGAATATTCATAACCTGTATAAACTCGATTTTTATACCACTGCGCAAATGCAGGCCGACTCGTTGAAACTCGCCAAAGAAACAACTGCTGTATCGCAGGACAGCACGAAAGAAGAACCCATCATCACCGAAATCGTTGTGGAAAAGAAACCGGTCAAATCGAGTAAATACCAAAAGATCAAAAGCGAAGAAAAAGCAGCCGATATCAAAAATGAGGTGAATTACTACTGGAAATATGCTTTTGCCGAATACCTCAACGAAAAAGAATTTACCGATCTGCTGAAAACCTCGAAAACAGAAAAAGAAGACGATGAAGCAGAAACGATCCGATACAGAAAAAGCAGGTATAAAAAAATTGAATACCAACTTGGTGTGGATGATATCGTGATCGTTAACCCCGCCTATTATAAGATCGATGAAACAAAAAATAACCCGATCAAATATGAGGCTGCCGAAAAATCGAGGGTGGCGTTGCGTGAAAAGATCAACGAATCGGGCGATGTGCTGAACCTCGACATCGAATACCTCGATCATAATTTCCTGAAAGACACCGAAGCAAAAAAATTCAACGACCTCGCCGTATTGAATGCATGGCTGGCTGAAGAACTCGAACATCTCGACAGCGATGCTGATATGATCAATTCGATGCAGGAAGAATTTGAGGCCGTTGCCGAAAAATATGGCACCGATCATTTCGCCTGGATCGGTATCGTTTCATTTAAGGAGCCGGAAGAAAATGTGGGCAGTAAATTATTGGCCTGTATCCTCTACCCGTTGATCCCATTTATCGTGGCCGATCTTGTTACACCCAATTATTCCACTTTCTTTTTTACGCTGGTGGCCAATGCAGAGACGGGGAATTTCGAAATGGAGTTTTATAATAATACCAACCTGAACGATAAGGAAGCAGTTCAAACAAGCAATATTTTTTATATCATGCAGCAGATCAAAACTGACCCGAAGAAATGAAAATGCTTTTATCTGCATTTATTGTTTTATGCATGATCACCGCTTCGGCACAGGTGCCCGGCTATAAGGGCAGGCATATGGCTTTACATGTTGAAACGGCAATTTCACCTGCATTAAACGGCGATTATCTTTCTGATGATGCGGACCATCTTTCAACAGCAAATACGGTCGGCATTAATACAAGGCTTATCATCGCTGCGGATTATACTGTGAGCAAATCTGTGAGCCTGGGATTCTCAGGACAATACCTGCCCACGATGATCCCGTATGCCTATTACGCTGTCGAGCTGCCTGAAAATCCGTCTGAGATCGAATATGCCGGTTATTTAGGTGATGTCGACATCGATGCCTATTTCGGGAGCGCATTTATCAAACTTTATTCATTTGGCAGATCTGGCGCCATTGCACCCGTTGGAAAATATCACAAGATAGAGATCGCTTATGGTTATGCTAAAGCAAGCACAGGGGGTTATGTTGAAGTGAATGAGCCCCACGACAGTCCACATGGACGTCCAGATATAGCACTTGATGCGTTTGAAGACCTCAATTACGAATATGCTGAAGGTATTCTTGCTGTGATGTATAGTTATGGTAAAGAAACCGTGTATTTCGACAGGCTGATCGGGAACATCAACATGCAGATCGGCGCTGTATTGTGGGAATATCTTGGCAACCTGAAAGGAAATTTCGGCACGACAGAGTATGAGTTTCAGAGCGATTTGATCGGTCGTATTGGTGGAGCATATTTTTTAAATCTTACTTTAGGAATTGGTTATTTTGTTTTTTGAACGAAACCATAAAAATAAATTCAATCATCTGATGAAAAACACATTTATTCTTTTATACGGACTCATTTCTTTGTCTATTGCAAATGCACAGGTGCCTGGTTATATGGGCAAACATATGTCTATTCATGTGGGCGCAGCATTGTCGCCGTCACTCAATGAAGAATATATCTATGATGATGATGATGAGTTGTCGTCTGTAAATCAATACGGCTTAAACAAGCGACTCAGTGTAGCTGCAGAATATACGCTGAGCAAGGTTGTATCAGCAGGGTTTTCTTTTCAGCATCTGCCAACGAATATTCCTTATGCTTACTATTCTGTTGAACTTCCTGAAAATCCATCAGAAATACGTTTCGCTTCTTATTTTGGCGACTTAGATCTCAAAGCAAATTTCGGCAGCCTGTTTTTTAAATTTTATTCCTTCCAGAACAAAGGGTCGATCGCACCGATTGGGAAATATCATAAGCTGGAAATCGCTTATGGTTTTGCAAAAGCCAGCACCGGAACTAATTTCGACGCCGGTGAGAGCCTTGGATATCATGATGGCTGGTACTATATACCGCTGCAAAATTTTGACGACCTGAATTACCAACTTGATGAACCCATATTTGTATTTATGTATTCATTCGGGTCTGAAACAGTTTATTTCAACAAGCTCATCGGCGACTTCAATGTGCAGATCGGGTTTGTTCCTGACGGCGCTGCATTTGGGAAAGATAATTCCGGCGGGAGCCAGGAAGAGTTTGATGATGATGTGATCGGCCGTATCAGTTGTGCCTATTTCTTCAATGTGAATTTCGGTATTGGGTATTTTGTATTCTGACCCAAATCGCTCACCGTTTTATTTTACAAAGGCCACATGTTTTGTTTCTTCACCGGCAACGAGGTTGAGATAATATATGCCCGACGGCAATTCTTCCACCTGAAGTGTAAATGAATTTTCACCTGCCTGTAATGTAAATTGTTTTTCAGTGATCACCCTGCCACTGATATCACAAATGGATAATGCTATCTCTTCAACAAAACGGGTCGAATAAATATCAAGGTGCAATAGCTCCTCAACAGGAACAGGATAAATTTCAATGCCACTGATGATCAGTTGATCGATCACGGGTTCAACCAATATCGATAGCTCTTCACTCATCACACTACAGTTATTGTTATCTGTCACCAACACGCTATATACACCATCGGTAACGGGTGTATAGGTCATATTTGTTGCACCGGGTATTTCGGCTCCGCCTAAATACCATTGCCAGCTCACACCCATATCTGTTGCAAGCAAGCCATCGGTGAAAGTGATCGACGGAGAAAATGGCGCCGTCTCATTTACGGTAACTGATAAATTCCTTTCGCAACCACCGTCATCTGTCACCGTTACGGTATATGTTCCTCCGGTTAACCCGGTAATGTCTTCATCCGACGAACCTGTTGACCATTCGATATTGAATGGCTCCTCACCTGCTGTGATGGAAAGATCCACAGCACCATCCTGTACACCGCAGATATAATCCGTTGCCACCGCATCGATCATAAAGTCGCCGCATGCATCGATCACATGGAATATCTGCCCCGAATACAATTCCGAACAATATAATTCACCATTGATATCCTCTCCAAACGATGAGATATTAAGTTGAA
>Ga0315912_10003411_pt1 | contig 15823 bp, 15 predicted proteins | sample VfabasoilMG_FD_204469 | JGI IMG/M metagenome (GOLD analysis project Ga0315912, IMG submission 204469) | Garden soil microbial communities collected in Santa Monica, California, United States - V. faba soil | ecosystem: Environmental > Terrestrial > Soil > Garden | place: USA: California... | reverse complement strand
GAGGTCACCGGCTGGCCCGGCACGACCAGCGGGCTCTCGTGCGGTTCCACCGGGTCCACGCGTTCACGCAGCAGCGCGCGCAGATCCGCGAGTCGTGGCGCGTCGCTCACAGGTTCGTTGCCGAGGATGCGCGCCAGCGTGGGAATCGGCAGATCGCGCGTCTGGAAGTCGAGGGCGGCAAGGCTTTCGTCGAGCGAGAGCTCGTGGACAGGGCCTTCTTCGCCATGCGGCCTGGCGGCCGCGACGTTCACCGAGTCTTGCGCGCGGCTGGCGCCGCCTCCCGCCGGGCCCGCCTGGTCGTCGTCGTCATCGCCAAAGGCGGACGCGCGGCGTTCGGGCGTCGTGTGAGTGGCGCGTCCGAAGACGTCGGGCGCTTCGGCGCTGAGTGCCTCGATTTCGGCGCGCGCCTCGTCGAGCACGCTCCGCACGCCCTTGCGGGCCTCGTGCACCATGTCCCGGGTGATGTCGGTGTCGTGCGACGCGCTTTCCACCCGTGACCGCGCGTCCGGGTCGGCGAGGAGTCCCGTATATGGGGCGCTCTCGAGCGCCGGGGTGTCGGTGGCTTCGACCGCCGCGTGCAGCTGGGCCGTGAGGACGAGCAGTTCCCGCCGCGCTTCCACGATGATGCGGCGCACGTCGCGCCGGGCCGCGGTGACGATTTCGATCGCCTCGCGCTCCGCCGCCTCACGCACCTCGTCGCGCATACGCACGAGCTCATCGGCCTGGGCCAGCCAGGCTTGGCGTTGTTGACGGTAGTGATCGAGCAGGCCAGGGACGCGGGCGGGATCGCCCTTGGCGGGTGTCGACGGGTCTTGATCGGACACAGTTGAGAAAAAGGTTGCCAGGGAACCGGATCGCGCGCAAGCCAAATCTGTTGTTGGGCTTCCGGGCCATGACCAATCTGAAAGCCGGCGCACGAAGACAGGGGGGCGCACCGGGGACCTATGGCATGGAACCGGCCCGGGGCGGGCAAATCACGAGGGCACGAAGGTTGCCCCGAAGAGAGTGTGAAGGAGGGTCCAGCCGATGATTCGAATGCTCGTGTTCTTGGCTATCGGTGTGGGGGGACTGATTCTCGTGCGGGTGCGCCGCCAGCGGAAGGCGCGGCCGGCGATGCCGGTGGGTGAGTGAGGCCCGGCGGCCATCAGGGGCCGCCCTACACGTAGGGCGGGGCTTTACGCCCCGCCGCTACACCGATACTGCGTCCACGAGCTGACGCCACGTGGTCTGGCTCGTGTCGGGAATCGCGGCGCCACACAGCCAGCCGCTCGAGCCGCTCGGCTTCTGCCAGACCACGTTCACGTCGATGGCGACGTTCGACGTGGGAAGGGTCATCGACAGCGATCGCGGGAGGCGTTCCTTCGGCGTGCGCTCGATCTCGAGCCGCAGACCACCGTAGCTGATATCCAGAATCCGGACGGGCAGGTCCAGCACCCACGCTTTGAGTTGCCGCCGCACGGGCTTGCGCGCGTAGCGCCGCGTCACGCTGAAAATCGCGTTTGGCGCGGTGGCCTCGAGCTTCTGCTGCACGAGCGACAGGAGCGCCGCCGGCGAGATCGGCTTCAGGAGGAACTCGGCGCCCATCTTGCGGGCATCGGCTTCGATGGAACGATCGGGGTACCCGGTGACCACGATGGCCGGAATGGGGCGCGACCCCATGGCCAGGATCTGCAGGCCGTTGTAGCCCTGAAGGCGGATGTCCGTGATGATCAGGTCCGGCGCGTCGCGCTCGAGGGCCGCGATGGCCTCCTGGAACGAGCCGGCCGGCAGGGCGACGAAACCGGCCCCCGCCAGCAGCGCCACGAGACCGCGGCGTGTGGTGTCGTCGTCATCCACAATCAGAATCCGTCGGGGAGTGGTGGCCACCGTGTTCATGCCCCACACACACGCAACGGCCATACCGACAGCGGCGTCCAGAATGTCGTGGCGCAACCGGGCGACTTGGGCCTGATTTCGCTGCCGCGCCGACGGTTCCCGTTGGCGCGATCTCGAACTTGTTGTTGAGGTAAATCGAAAGAGCTCAGCCGTTCAACTTCCGTAGGCGGAGCGGGGAACGCGCGCGCCAGCGCGCCGACCGAGGCCCCAACCGGCCCAGCGCGCGTGCAGCGCGCTGCGCTGGGTAGTGGAGAACTGCCAGTCGTCCGGGCGGTTGCGCATCAGTTCTTCCGCGGTCCACGTCTCGCGCATCAGGCCGCGCGGTGCGTGATCGTTCGAGCCGAGCAGTTGGTGGCCGATCTCGTGGGCGATGGCGCGCCCGAGCACGTCGGTGCGCTTCGCCTTGCCGGTTGATGCGAGCCAGTCAACGCGATCGAGGAACACCGTCGAGAGCGTGCCGGTTGCGGTCGTCGCGTCGATCAGCGTGTTGCCGAACGCGCGGCTGTTCCCGTCTTCGCCGGTCGGGGAGCTGTAGGTCAACCGTACGACGAGCTCGTGCGAGGCTGGCGCCGCGTCGCAGCCCGGCTGCTGGCGTTTGTCCCGTGACGGCGTGCACACGACCCAGATGGCGTCGAGATCCGCGCGCGACAGGATCGAGCCGGCCATCTTGAGTGCGGCGGTGCGGTCGTTGGGTGCGACGCCCGTGCTGTCGTACACACGGATCGTGATGCTGTCCAAGATGATGGCGGCGTTGCGGCCAATCGCCTCAGGTGCAAGGCATGCGGCCACGGCCGTCACGACACAGGCGGCATGAAAGCGTCTGCGCATCGTCATCGCGTAGGTGTCCGCTGGCCTCGAATGGCCTGCAGAATATCACGCGCGGACGCACGTTCGTCCCGCCGGACGGGGGGGGCCGGCGCTTTATCTGGGAACGGCCGTGCGGCCCGAATCGCCGCCTCCGCTGCTCGACCCGGACGACGAGCCTCCGCTGGAGCTCGAACCGGCCCCGCCCGAGCTTCCACCGGAGCTGCTGGACGAGGAACTGCTGGACGCCGAACTGCCCCGGTCCACGTAGCCCTGCGGGGAAGCGGTGGCCCTGGAGCCGCCGCCGGAACGAGCGCTGCCGCTGTCGCCGCTCGCGACGTCGCCCCCACCTCCACCGCCACCGGAGGATGCCCCGCCGCCGCGGCGATCCACCTGGGTGTAGCCGAAGCCTTTCACCGCGCGGCCGTTCTCGGGCGGCAGCGGCTTGTCCCTGTCCACCGTGACGTCTCCGCCGGGCACGTAGACCGCCACCGGCGGATATCCGCCGTAGCCGCCGTAGCCGTAGTAGCGCAGGTACGAATAGCCGAACGGCGAGAAGAAGTAGGGCGAGTAGTAGTAGTTCGAGTAGAACGGCCCGTAGAAGGGCGAGAATTCGTAGCTGGCGTCCACGAAGTCCGCCGGTCCGCCGGGGAAGAGCGGCGGGAACGGCGTGAGCCGGTCGTCCGGCGCCGCCGGCCGGACGGCGAACTTGCGTGGAAACGACAGCGCGACCATCAGGTCGATGACGCGATCGTCCACCCCCGCCTGGTCGAGGTCCCGCAGCAGGCGCGACGACATCGGGAAGCGCGCCGAGGTCTCCATCAGCGCGGCTTCGATCGCGCGCGGCGACACGTACTTCGTGGCTTCCTTGACGTGCTCGGCCTGCAGCCGGACGGCCGCCGCGGGCACCCCCTTCTGCGCGCGCTCGAGCGGTGGACCGAAGCGCCGCACGCGGACGCTGTCGGTGCCGTTGATGGTCACCGCCTGCACGTCCACCCATTGGCCGCCCGGCGTGATGAGCGCGATGCCGGTCACGGTGCGCGACGGCTGGTTCTCGCATGTCACCTGCGCGCGCGTGAACAGGCGCAGCCCGTCGTCCGACCAGCGGGCGCGCTGCGTGCCGGAGCAGCCGCCGTCGCTCACCGGGTGGTCGATGTCGTCGGCCACGATCGTCTGCGTGAGCACCTGCTGCTCGGCGACGAACGTCCGCAGTTCCGCGCCGCCCTGGCTGTGCGACACGCACACGCGCGCGCTACGGCTGGCGCCCGGCCGGATCGGACCGGTCACGCCGCCCTGCGCCTCTTCCGCCGGCGGGAGCCGCGCCACGCTGCCGTCGGCAATCAGGTTCCAGCAGCCGACCCAGTCGTTCCAGTGCCGATCGGGCGCCTGCGCGCCGGCCGGCGAGGGCGCGGCGAGAACAACCGCCAGTGCGGTCGCGGCGAAGTGCAAGCCTCTCATCACGTCCTCCTAGAAAAGGAAATTCGCGCCCGCCGCCAGCTTGAACCCGGCGAGGTCGATCGGCTCGAAGTCCACCCACGAGTTGCTGAGCGAGGCGTCCGACCACTGATAGCGCCCGTCGAAGCTCACGTACACGCGCTTCAACACCTTCACGTCCACGCCCGCGAAGCCCTGCACCACCGGCGCCCAGCCGCCCGACGTCAGCGTGCTCGCGAACACGCGGCTGGTCTGGAAGTCCACGAAGTCGCCGAACTGGAGCAGATCGTAACGGATCGCGCCGCCGCCGGCGCCGACGTAGGGCACGATGTGCTTCGGCACCCACGCCAGCCGGCTCACCTCGAGCCCACGTTCGACGAGGGCGAACTTCACGCTGCCGGTGAGCACCATCGTGCGGAGTTGCGTGGTCTGCGTGATCGGCAGCCGGTTGTTGTCCACGAAGTTCCGGTACTCGGAATCCTTTTTCGCCTGGTTGAACTCGAAGCCGGCCACCGCTTCGGCGCGCCGCGACACGGCGAAGCCGACGTCGGTGGCGATGCCGGGCGCGTTGAAGTCCTTCTTGTCGACCAGCAGCTGATCGCTGACGAAGGAATACCAGTCGCTCTTCGCCCGCGCGAAGAGCCAGTTGCCGCGGACGCCGACCGTCGCCTTCGGACGCCCGAAGAAGAAGTCGGCGGTGCCGAAGTCGGTGAGCGGCGGCTGTGCCGGCGGCGGCCAGTTGTCCTGGGCCCGTGCTTCGGTTGCCGCGAGCAGGCTCACTACTACGACCAGGCACACTGTCATCTGACGCATGCTGCCCCCTGCTGATAGTAGCTTCGAGGCGTTCGAGGCAAAGGCCGCGCCACCACGGCTGAGCGGATCGCTTAGGAATCCTGCACGCCTCCTGGCCGCCGCCGAGGCGCCTGTCCGCGACAGGCGACAGGGTATGCTTCCGAAACAGGTGCACCAGCTGCTGGTCTTCGGGTCGGCGTTCGGCGCCGGCATGATCAACTCCGTGGCGGGCGGCGGCACGCTGCTCTCGTTTCCCACTCTCATCTGGCTCGGCGTTCCGTCGGTGGCCGCCAACGCCACCAGCACGGTGGCCCTCTGGCCGGGAACGCTCGGCAGCGTCTGGGGCTACCGCCGCGAGATGCGGCAGGCGGACCGGAGCCTGTGGGCGCTGGCCGTGCCCAGTCTCGTCGGCGGGTTGATCGGCGCCTTCCTGCTGGTCCGTACGCCGACCGACGTCTTCGATCGTCTGGTGCCGCTGCTGATTCTGTTTGCCACCTGCCTGCTCGCCGCGCAGGAGGCCATCCAGCGGCGCTTCGATCTGTCGGCCATCCATGCCAGCAGCCGCACGCCGTGGCTCTCGTGGGCCATGCTGTTTCAGGCAGGCGTCGGTCTCTACGGGGGCTACTTTGGCGCGGGCATCGGCATCCTCATGCTGGCGGCGCTCAGCCTGATGGGGCAGACGGACATCCAGCGCATGATCGCCGTCAAGAACACGCTGGCGGTGTGCATCAACGGCATCGCGGCGGCGTACTTCACCATCAGCGGCCTGGTGCTTTGGGAAGACGCGGCGGTGATGGCCGCGGGGGCGATTGTCGGCGGCGTGGGCGGCGCCGGGCTGGCGCGGCGCATGGGACGCACGGTCGTGCGGCGCATCATTATCGCGATCGGATTCGGCATGGCGCTCGCGCTGCTGGTGAAAGCGCTGTGAAGGTGGCGAGGCTGAGCCTAACCCACACGAGCATGCAGGCTCCGCCTCGCGATCCAGTGTTGAATTGCCCGCCCTCCGGGCGGGCGTAGACGTCTTGACCGAGGGGAACGTGACGCACGATCGAAAAATCGAGGCGGTCAAGACGTCTAGCGTCTCGCGCTTCATGGAGTTCAGCCGCGCGCAGTGGGCAGCGCTCCGCGACTCCACGCCGCTGCCGCTCACCGAGTCGCAGCTGCGCAGCCTCGTCGGCCTCAACGAGTGGATGTCGCTCGACGAGGTGGCCGACATCTACCTGCCGCTCTCGCGGCTGCTGAACCTCTACGTCGGCGCCGTCCAGAACCTGCATCGCGCTACGGCGACGTTCGTGCGGTCCGACAGTCCGCGCGTGCCCTACGTGATCGGTCTGGCTGGCAGCGTCGCGGTGGGGAAAAGCACCACGTCGCGCGTCCTGCAGGCGCTGCTTTCGAGCTGGCCGAGCCATCCGAAGGTCGATCTCGTGACGACCGACGGCTTCCTGCGACCGCTCCGTGAGCTCGAATCGCGCGGGATGACGCAGCGTAAGGGCTTTCCCGAGAGCTACGACCTGCGGCGGCTCGTGCAGTTCATGGCGGACGTGAAGTCCGGTGTGCCCGAGGTGTCGGCACCGGTGTACTCGCACCTGGCCTACGACGTCGTGGCGGGGGAGCAGCAGGTGATCCGCGCACCCGACATCGTGATCGTCGAAGGGCTCAACGTGCTGCAGACCGGCAGCGGACGCGCGGGGCAGCCGATGCCGAGCTTCGTGTCGGACTTCTTCGATTTCTCGATCTACGTGGACGCCGCGGAAGAGGACATCGAGCAGTGGTACGTCGAGCGCTTCCTCAAGCTGCGCGACACCGTGTTCCGCGACCCGTCGTCGTATTTCCACCGCTACGCATCGCTCTCGCCCGACGAGGCCGCCGAGACGGCGCGCGGCATCTGGGCCACGATCAACGCGGTGAACCTGCGGGTGAACGTGATGCCGACACGGGAGCGCGCGCACCTGATCCTGGAGAAGGGGCGCGACCACGCCGTGCGGCGGGTACGCCTCAGGAAGCTCTGACGCGTTCGAAGGCGCGGGCCAGCAGGACTTCGGCGGCCTCGGTGGTCCGCGGTTCCGAGAACAGATGACCCTGGGCGTGCGGGCAGCCGAGCGCCAGCAGCTGTTCAGCGTGCGCCAGCGTTTCGACGCCTTCCGCGATCAGCCCCATGCCCAGCTCGTGCGCCAGCTTCACGATCGCGCTGCCGATGGCGCAGCCGTGGTCCGGCGCGCCCATCTGGGCCACGAACGATCGATCCAGCTTGAGCGCGTCCACCGGGTAGCGCTGCAGCGAGCTGAGCGACGAGTAGCCGGTGCCGAAGTCGTCGAGGTACACCCGGACGTGCAGGCGCTTCAGCCGCTCGAAGTTCTCGTGCACGATGTCCGACGAGTTGAGCAGCGTGTTCTCCGTGATCTCGAGCCGCAGCGTGCCCGGCAGCAGACCGCTGACGTCCACCGCACGTTCGACCTCGTCCACGAAGTCGGGGCGCGCGAAGAGGCGCGACGAGATGTTCACCGAGATGCCGAGCGGCTGCCCGAACATCCGCTGCCACGCCGCCGCCTGGCCGCAGGCGTCGCCCAGTACCGAATAGGTGAGCGGCACGATGAGGCCGGTCTCCTCCGCGACCGGGATGAAGTCCGCCGGACCGATCACGCGGCCGTCCGGGCGCGTCCACCGGACAAACGCCTCGAGGCCGCAGATCTCCGACGAGGGCAGCTCGACGATCGGCTGGTAGACGAGGGTGAAGTCGTGGCGCTCGACCGCGTGGCGCAGGTCGGTTTCGAGCATCAGGCGCTCCACCGCCGAGGCGTGCATGTGCGGGTCGAAGATCTGATAGCCGCCGCGGCCGGCCGCCTTGGCGCGATACATGGCGATGTCGGCGTCGCGCAGCAGGTCGTCCACCGTCTCGTAGTGCGGTCCGCCCATCACGACGCCGATGCTGGCCGACGCGTAGAGCTCGCGGCCTGACAGGCGGATCGGATCGCGCAGCGAGCGTTGGAGCCGCTCCGTGATCGCGCAGACCTCGTCGTGCGACGTATAACCTTCGATGAGCACCGCGAATTCGTCGCCGCCCAGCCGCGACAGCACGTCGCTGGGGCGGAGCTGTGTCTGCAGGCGCGACGAGATGGCCACCAGGAACTGGTCGCCCACCAGGTGGCCGAGACTGTCGTTCACCAGCTTGAAGCCGTCGAGGTCCACGAACAGGACCGCGTAGCGCGGCTCGGCCGCGCGTGCGGCACGCGCCATCGATCGCTGCAGCATCTCGGCGAACAACCGCCGGTTCGGCAGCGCCGTCAGGTCGTCGTGACGGGCCGCCCGCGCATAGCGCTGCTCCGACTGCCGCGCGGCTTCGAGCGCCGCCACCGCTTCGCGGTGCAGCCGCATCATCTCTTCGTGATGGCGTTGATCCGCTGTCACCTGGTCGCGATAGGTGCGATACGACTTGACCGTGAGATAGACGAGCGCCGCCGCGAGCGGCAGCAGCCAGACTCGTCCGGTCGCGGCGTAGAGCGTCGCGAACGTGGCCCCGCTGCCCGCCACGACGACGCTGTACAACTGCATGCGCGCGCCGCGAACGGGCTCGGGAGACTCCTGGGTCGCGGAGTCGCCCGTGCGCGGCTCCGCCAGAGTAGACATCAGGCCTTGGTTCAGCAATCACGAAGCCAGCCGTCGCGCTTACGGTTCTGTGAGGGGGCGACCTAACTCGATGTAACAGCGTGGTTCCATGGCGGTTGCCCGAACCTCGAGGCCGTCAGATTCTCTGAGGAAGTCAGACCTCTGGGATTAGCACTTCCGCTGACGCCGGTCTGAAGACCGGCGGCTACGCGCGTAGCCAGGCGGCGAGTGCGCGAAACGCGTGGCCGCGATGCGCGACGGCGAGCTTGTCGGGCTCGCTCACTTCGGCGAGCGTCTTGCCGAACGGCGGGTATTCGAAGATCGGGTCGTAGCCGAATCCCGCGCCGCCTTTCGCGTCGCGCGCGATCACGCCTTCGATCGTGCCGCGCGTCTCGAACAGCACGTGGCCGTTCTCCACGACGGCGAGCGCACACACGAAGCGCGCGCTGCGCGGTGCGTCGGGCTGCGCGGCGAGGCGCGCCTGGATGGCGGCAAAGCGTTCCGGGTAGGTGGCCGACGGGGAAAGAAACCGGGCGGAGTAGACACCAGGCTCGCCGTCGAGCGCGTCGATGGCCAGGCCGGAATCTTCGGCCACGGTGAGGATGCGCGTGCCGGCGCGCGCGGCCCGCAGCGGCCCCGCCACGTGCGTGTCGTAGTAGTCGGCCTTCAGGCGCGCGTTGGCGTCGAAGGTCTCGCCGGTTTCCACCGGCTCGGCCACGGCCGGGGCGTCGGCCAGTGTCAACAGGGACAGCGGTACGTCCCGCAGCAGGTGCGCGATCTCGCGCGCCTTGTCGGCGTTCGTCGTGGCGACGAGCAGCGTCACTGCTTCGTGGTCAGGTACTGACCGACCAGCCCGCGCTGCAGCGCGATGAGCTGGCGGATGCCGGTGTCGGCCAGATCGAGCAGCCGGTTCAGCGCCTCGCGGCCGAATGGCAGCGCCTCGGCCGTGCCCTGCAGCTCGATGTAGAGCCCCCCGCCGGTCTTCACGACGTTCATGTCCACGTCCGCCTGCGAGTCCTCGGTGTAAGCCAGGTCGAGCATTGGCTCGCCGTCCACGATGCCGACGCTCGTCGCCGCCACGTAGTCGGACACCGGCATCGTGCGGAGCACGTCCTTCTCGCGCAGCTGCTGCAGCGCCAGGACGAGCGCGACGTAGGCGCCGGTGATCGAGGCCGTGCGCGTGCCGCCGTCCGCCTGGATGACGTCGCAGTCGAGCGTGATGGTGCGCTCGCCGAGCTCCTCCATGCGGGTGACGGCGCGCAGTGAGCGGCCGATCAGCCGCTGGATTTCCTGCGTGCGTCCGCCGACGCGCCCGGCCGACGCCTCGCGCTGCGTGCGCGTGGACGTGGCGCGGGGCAGCATGCCGTACTCCGCCGTCACCCACCCCTTGCCGCTGTTGCGGCGGAAGAGCGGCACGCGATCCTCCACGCTGGCGGTGCAGATCACTTTGGTACGACCCGCCTCGACCAGGACGGAGCCTTCGGCGTGGACCAGATAGTTGGGCGTGATACGTGAAGGACGGAGCTGTTCGGGCAGTCGGTTGTCAGCGCGCATGTAGTCGTTACTTTACTGCAGGCATTGCGGGTGGCGGCTCCTGCCGGACGTACGCCAGGTCGCGCTCGAGCGGCCGCCGCACGTCCACGTGGCCGGCCACGGAATCCGCCTCGTGGCCGTCCACGAGCAGCTGCACACGCTGTACGCCTTGCAGGTTGGTGGTGATGGTGTTGACGACGGCGTAGACGGTGAGCAGTTCCGCGTGCGTGCCGCCTGGGTGCTTGGTGGAGACCTCGGCGCTCAGATCAACGAAGGCGTCACCGCTCGAGCTGAGATAGAACGCCTTGAGCGTGGTGCCGGCGGGAATCACCGGCACGTAGGGCGCCGGCGGCGCCTGCAACAAGGCACCGACGATCTGCCGTCCCTGCGCGACCGCCCCTTCGGCGAGCGGTACTTCCACACGCACCGGTTGGAGGAGCAGACCGTCGCGCGAGCCGTAGAACAACGTGGCGGTGATGTGCGCGGTGGGGGCCGGCGGCGGCGCGGGCGTCACCGGTGCATCGGGCGACGACGTCCGGCCCAGGTACTGCAGGCCCGCGTCCACGCCCCAGCCAAGGAGCGCCAACGCGGTGAACCCGGCGAGCCCGAACAGAAAGGTGCGCTTCATTTGTTGGCCAGCGCGAAGCGATTGACCGCATCGAAGAGGGCCTGCACGAGGGCCGTCCGCCCGTCGTCGGCGGCCGCGCGCTTTTCCTGCTCGGCGTTCGTCAGGTAACCCATCTCGAACAGCACGGCCGGCATGTTCAGCCCGGCCAGCACGCGCAGCGGCGCGGCCTGCACCGGCTGCGGTGTCATCGGTACGTGCCCTTCGAGCGCCGCCGCCAGCAGATTGGCCAGCCGACCCGAGTCATCGACGTGCCGCGCCTGCGCCAGGTCCCAGCGGATGGTTTCGATGACGCGCGTTCCGCCCCCCAGCACCGGCAGCGCCGACGATTGAGCCCCCGCCTCGCGGCGCGTTTCCTCGCCCTCGCGATCGAGGCGCATGAAGTACACCGCGGCGCCGGTCATGGCCGCCGAGGACGACGCGCTCATGTGCAGGCTCACGAACAGATCGCCCTTGGCGTTGTTGGCCGTTGCCGTGCGCTCGTCGGCCGACACCACGCGGTCGTCGTCGCGTGTCAGCACCACGCGCACGCCCATCCGCGATTCGAGCACCGTCTTGAGACGGCGCGCCACGTCGAGCGCGACCTGCTTTTCGAGCGTGCCGCCTGCGCCGCGGACGCCCGCGTCGTCACCGCCGTGGCCGGCGTCGATGACGACGGTCTGCACGCCGCCCTTCGATGGAACCAGCGCGGGCGCCGCCGGGGCCGGCGGGGCGGCGGACGATTCCGGCGCCTGCGCCGGTGGCGTGATCTCGATGACGACGCGCGCCACGTTGTCGGCGTTCGTCGTGGACGCCCGCACGTCGCCGGCCGACGGCGCGAGCCCGACGGTGATGGTGGACGTCCCTTCCGGACGCACTTGCGTGACCATGGGCGACGATCCTGTGACCTGCGCGATGTCCAGACCGTCGGCGTCGAGCCGGACCATGACCTTTTCGGCCTCGGTGATCGTCATCACGCCGGTGGCGGGGGCAATCTCGATTGTGACGCGCGTGGCCGCTCCGGCCGGCTCGACCCGCGTGGTCACGCGGGGCACCTGGACGGCGCCGATGAGCAGGAGACGCGACGTCCGGCGGTACTCGATGCGCGACTCCGCCACCAGCGCGAGGGCTCGCGGCAGGAAGTCCACCGGCGCCAGCCAGCGGCCTCCCATGCGCGTGAGCGGCGCGGGGAGCGCGACCACGCGCCCGTCCACCGAGACCAGCGCCCGGTCGCGCTGCGCGACGATCATCTTGCCGCGAACGGCGATCGTCACATTGCCCTGCCGGTCTTCACGCACCGTCAAGGGCACGAAGGCCGCCACGTCGTCGAGCGCCACGTAATCCTGGTCGTTGACGACGGCCGCGGAGAGCGTGCGGCGGCCAGCCGGCGAGACGACCCCGATCGGAGCGGGGCTCTGCGCCAGCGGCAGCGAGGTCAGCAGCAGGACCAGCAGAATGGCCGTGGCAGTGAGGGCGCGCAAGCGTCTTAGGTTATTTCAGTCCGTGCTGTTTCTTGAAGGCGGGCCACGCCGCCTTCATCCTCAGGAATTCGTCCATCGACTCGCAGCGCAGGAATGGATTGGTGGCGCGTTCGAGCGCCATGGTCGAGGACGGTCTCACGCCGTAGTCGTGCCCCGGCCAGATGGTGGTGGAGTCTGGCACCGCGTGCACGAGGCGCTGCAGGCTTTGCCACTCGAGCTCGGCCGAGGCGTTGTCCGACGTGCCGCCGACCTTGCCGATGAACAGCAGGTCGCCGGTCATCAGCAGCTCGAACGTCGATTCGAAGAGCGCGATGTGGTCGTGGCAGTGACCCGGCACGTGGAAGCACTGCAGGCGCAGGGCGCCGATCGTCAGCACCTGGCCGTCGGCCAGCGGCACTGCCGGCTTGCTTGCGGCCTCCGGGTGCGCCGCCAGCCGGGCGCGCGTGAGCATCATGACCTGGCTGTTGCCGTTCGTGTGGTCGGCGTGGCCGTGCGTGTTCAGGACGTGCGTGATCGTGAGCCCCTGTTCGCGGGCCCGTGTGACGAACGTGCCCGGCGAGAACGACGGGTCGATCAACACACCCACTTTGGCCTCGCGATCGCCCAGCAAGTAGCCGAAGTTGCGATCACCGCCGGCCCGGATCTGCTCGAAGACCAACTGCACCGCACCAAGAATACCTTGGCCTAGGCGAAGTGTTGCTTCGAGAACGCCCGACCGGCGTTCGACTTCAGGAACTTCTCGAACCGCTGCGCCGTGGCTTCGTTGCCGAATTGGACCACTGCGACGAGCTTCCACGGGCGGTGGGCCGCCGTGAGCGGGGAGTGGCCCGCGTTGTGCGCCGCGATCCGCATCGGCACGTTGGCGGCAGCTTCCACGAACTGCCGGTCGGGATTCGTCAGGCTGTGCAGCACGTACACGAATCGCTTGATCTCGTAAGACACGTCGAAGGGCTGTGCAAACGGCGGGGCGGGCGCTGACCCGCGAAATCACGGGTGAGACGCGAGCTCAGTTGCCATTCGTGCGACGCGCGCCGGGACGCGCGTCGCACTTCCTGCTCAGCCCCTTAGTACGTGACGGCTTAGTAGCAGCGGACCTATCAGGTCCGCTCAGTAGGTGACCCGGACCCGATACCTCAACGTCGCCGTGGCATCAGGTGCGACCGGGACGTTGAACTGCGCCGCCCAGGCGTCGGTCTGCGTGTGGGTGTGGGTGGACGCGAGCATCCGCCATGTGCCACCGATCGGTTCGTTCACTTCAATGGTGACCGGAACGGTCTTGTGATTGCGCAGGACGACCTCGAACTCCATCTCGTACACGTTCGAGGTGATCTTCTGGAAGGCGGTCTGCTTGCGCTCCGCCACCACGTCGAACGCGGTGCCGATCTTCAGGTTGAGCGTCTCGTCCTTTGGCGTGTGGTCGATGCGATCCTCGCCGACGAACTGCGTGCCGCCGCGTGAGTCGGCCTGATACACCCGCACCACGCCGGCCGGCATCGGCATCCCCAGCCCCGCCTTGGCCTCGTTGGTGAACTGGTAGAACACCTCCACGTCGTCCTTCAGCGGCGAGCCGGGGTGCTGGGCGTTGCGGTAGTAGAACGACTGGCCGTCCACGACGTAACGCTTGCGGACCGGGAAGCCGGTGGCGCCCAGCATGCTCACCTGCTTGGTCTGGTTGTTGTTGATCGACGTCTTCCGCCCCAGCGTGTAGAGGTGATAGTCCGAGAATGCTTCCTGCGCCATCGGCGCCGCGGCTGCCGCCACCTCGCGGCGCAGCGACGCGTCGGCCATCTTGGCGAACGCTTCGCGGACGCGATTGACGTTGCCCGCCACCAGCTGCAGCGCGGCGTTGCGGAACTGCGTGCCGCTGCCGTTCGTCACGGTTACCCAGCCGTCCAGATCCGCGGCCCTGTCGTCACGCGCCACGGTCAGGACGTAGTCGGCGTTCCACGAGAGCTTGGTCGCCAGATACGCCGCCTCCACGCGGTGCCGTGTCGTGCCTTCGTTCTGCAGCGACCAGATCAAGGTCGGGCGCGCGAAGAGATTGCCGGGCAGCTCGGGGAAGCGCATGTGATCGGCGTGGAGGCCCGTGACGATCTCGCCGTCGATCTGCCACACCGGCGCGTTGTTGTAGCTGAGGAGCCGCGCGGTGGTCTCGATGCCGTTCCGCACGAGCGTGACGTCGCGGCCGACGTACTTGCGCAGGAGTTTCTCGGGCTCGAGCAGGTCGTATTCGTAGTTCTGCTCGAGCACGCTCACGCGCGACGGCTCGCTGAGCGATCGGAAGTGCACCGTCGCGGGGTTGACCGTGGCGGCGATGTCCATGAACTTCAGGTCGAAGGTGCCGCGCGGCAGCTGCAGCGTGCGGACGTCCCGCACGAGAGCGAGGTCCGAGTTGTAGACCGTGAGCGCGAGCTCGCTCTGATCGTCGAGCGTCGAGGTGTCCTGGCCACCGGCGGCGGACGGACCCGCCGCCAGGGCGCGTGACGTGTGATGGGCGGCGCCGACCGCGAGGGCGAGTACGGGCGCGGCCAGCCAGATCCGGGCATTCATGAGCAACTCCTCCAGGGCCTAACGCGGCCTCTGTGCTTGGAACGGAGCTGCCGGGAAACCTTGCGCTAGGGGAGCGCCGACCAGGAGGCGCCCTGATCGGTGGTGCGGAAACGCCGGCCGTCGGCGGCGGTGACGATGGCGCTGCGCGCGTCGGCCGCCGCGATGGCGACGAGATTCGCGGCGGTTGGCGAGGCGACGCGCGTGAAGCGCACGCCGTCCACGCTGACGAGGACGACGCCGCTGGGGCCGGCGAGCCAGCACACGGTGCCGCCCGGCGCCGCGCCGGCGTTGATCGCGTCGGCCGCGACGGGCAGCGTCGTAGTGGTGAAGGCGCCGCCGCGGGGCGCGAACTCGAATGTTGCGCCCGTGCGGCGCCAGCGCGCGCCGTCGGGTGCGGCAATGACGAGGGCGCTCTGCAGTCGATCGGCCGAAACGGCACCCGCCGCGGCGGCCAGGCTCCGCTGCGTATTCGGAATCGCCGCATCCTGCCGGGCGTTCTCGCGGGCGGGCGACTCGCCGGTGATCGTGACCGATTCCTGCAGTGCTTTCGCCTGCGCGGGCGGTGCAGCCGGTGATGGCGGCGGTGCCGCCGCTGCTGCCGCTGGTGCCTCCGCGGGCGCTGCCGCGTCGGCAAAGCGTTCGCGGCGCTCGAGCGGGGGAGCCGCATCCGCTTCCGCTTCCTTCTTCTCCAACTGACTTGCCGTCTGCGGCGCGGGTTCGGCCTGGCGACGCGCTTTGGCTTGCGGTTCGGGAACTGCCGCGGGGGCTTCTTCGAGAAGGGGCGCGAGTTTCGGCGCGGGCTCGGCTGGAGACGGTGCCGTTTCGACGCGGCGCTCCGCGCTCGCCTGCAGCTGCTCGGCGGGCGTTGGCGCGGCGCGCCGCTGCTGTGGCACGGCTACCCAGATAACGAGCGCGGCGGCCGCCGCTACGGTGGCAGGTACGAGCCATCCCGCGCGCAGCCGGCGCCACCATGCGAGCCCCTCGGCCGCCGGCGCTTCCGCGGGCGCAAGACGCGCCAGCGTGGCCATCAGGATCTGGCACTCCTGACAGCCGGCCAGGTGCGCTTCAATCGTGCGGGCCGCCACCGGATCGAGCTGGCGGTCCATCCAGGCCGCCGCCAGCTCGGCGTCCACGTGCGGGCCGGCCG
>Ga0315912_10003409_pt1 | contig 15825 bp, 12 predicted proteins | sample VfabasoilMG_FD_204469 | JGI IMG/M metagenome (GOLD analysis project Ga0315912, IMG submission 204469) | Garden soil microbial communities collected in Santa Monica, California, United States - V. faba soil | ecosystem: Environmental > Terrestrial > Soil > Garden | place: USA: California... | reverse complement strand
GGAGGCGGAAGCCAGAGCCAAACCGTCCGCCTCCTCACGTCGGCGGCTACAATCGTACTGATGCCCATGCAAAAACTCATCGAAGGCGTTCACAAGTTTCGCACCGACGAGTTTGGCAATTACAAGAAGCTGTTTCGCAAGCTGTCGCAGGAAGGACAGAACCCGCATACCCTATTCATCACGTGCTCGGATTCGCGCGTGCTGGCGGAGTTGATCACGCAAAGCAAACCCGGCGATTTGTTCGTGGTGAAGAACGTGGGCAACATCGTTCCGCCTGCATCCGTCTCCGGCAGCACCAATTCCACTGCGGCGGCCATTGAGTTCGCGGTGGAAGCGCTGCAAGTGTCCGACATCGTGGTCTGCGGCCACTCGCAATGCGGCGCCATGGACGCCCTGCTTCGCGGGCTGCCACCGGAAAAATCGATGCCGCACCTGAACGACTGGCTCAAGCTCGCCGCCCCGGTGCGCGAAATCTTGAGCAAAGAATACGCGTTCCTAAGCAGCGAAGAAGATCGCCGCAACGCCGCCGCCGAAGAGAACGTCCTATTCGCGCTGGAAAACCTGCACAGCTATCATTGCGTGCAGGACCGGCTGGCGGATGGTTCATTGCGCCTGCACGGCTGGTTCTTCAAGATCGCCAGCGCCGAGCTGTTTGCGTTCGACCCCGAAGCCCACCAGTTCAAGCCCCTCGTCGCCTAGCCTCACGGAATCACTTCCTCTCGCCCCGTCAGCCATTCCGCCTGCTCGCTGCGTTTCTGCTCCAACGCACCGTCGTTCGCCGCATCCAGCGTTTGCAACAAGTCGCGCGCCTCCAGCACGCGGCTCACCGTCACATATGTTGCGCCCGTGGCATACAATGCGGGAACGTCCGCCAGCTTTTCGGCGTGCATGATGATTTGCGCGTGGGGATTCAGATCGCGCAGCATCCCGAGCAACTTGCGGTTGCTCAGGCCCTTTAACACCGTATCAGGCAGGGAACACAAGATGACGCTCGCGTGGTTGATGCCGGCGTGGAGGAGCGTCTCGCGTTGACTGATGTCACCGTAAGTCACCCGGACCTGGCGCTTGCGCAGTTTATCAATGGCGACCGGATTGAAATCCACAATCATCAACTCATTCAACAGTTGCGGCCGGTCGCGGGAGATCTCCTCAAGCAACGAACTCGCGGTCCAGGAGAAACCCAAAAGATAAATCTTCGGGTACCGGCTGACGTGAACGGTGTCGCCCGTGTTGGCCGGCAGATCCGGGAAGCCCAGCCTCGTCAGCCGCGGTGAAGCCCATCGCAGGATACGGTTGCTTTGGAGGATGCCATAGGTCGAACCCACCGCCAGCAGGGCAAACGCCAGTGCGACAATGCCAAACGTGCGTTCTGACACTTCCCCGGCGCTGCGACCGAGCGTGAGTAACACGAGCGAGAGTTCGCTCAACTGGCCCAGATTGATCGCCGGCAACAACGCGACGCGATGACCCAGCCGCATCCGGTGGAGCACCGGAAAAATTGTCAGCATGCGACCCAGCACCAGCACGACGCTGAATGCCAGCGCCCAGCCAATCAATTCCCAGGTCGGCACCGGAATCGCCATTCCGAGCGCGACGAAGAACAGCGTGACAAAGAAATCCCGGATGCTCGTAACCTTGGCCACCACGTCGGTCGTGTACGGAAACGTTGAAACCATCACGCCGGCGATGAGTGCGCCCATTTCGCGCGAAAGCCCCAGCCAGTCAGCGAATCCGCCGACGGCAAAACACCAGGCCAGCGACCCGACCAACACGAGTTCCGGCTGTCGCGCCACGGCGTGAAATATTTTCGGCAGCACGAAGCGGCTCACGACATACGCCACGCCGACCAGCAAACCGACTTTTAGAAACGCCTTGCCCAGCGGCACCAACGCCGGGTCGCTCAGGCTGGGTTGCACCGCCAGAAACAAAATCGTCGCCAGGTCTTGCAACACCATGATGCCCACGGTGACACGGCCCGGCAGCGTCTCGAGTTCCCGTTTGTCATGCAGGAGTTTGACAATGATGACCGTGCTGCTCATGGCCGCGGCGACGGCGAGGTAGAATGCTTCCAACCAACCGTTGCCCGGCCCCAGCAATCCGAAAAACGCCCAGCCCAATGCGATGCACCCGACAATCTGCACCACCGCCGTAACGGTAATGGCGCGTCCCGCGCCGAGCATCTTCTTCAGGTCCATTTCCAACCCGATCATGAAGAGCAACAGGCTCAATCCGATCTGAGAGATGGTTTCGATCGATTCGCCCTCGGTTACCCACCGCAGCCCGTGCGGACCGATTACGAATCCCGCGACCAGATATGCGATGAGCAATGGCTGCTTTAGTGCCTGACACACCAACCCCACCAGCCAGGCGGCCATGATGCAGACAGCGATATCGTATGCGAGCCCGTGATTCACGGCGCGGACAATAGAGACCGCCCCCACCAGCGTCGAGCCGGGAGAATCCGGACGCCGCCGATTTGCCGCGCGAAACCGGCGCTTGACGGATGCAATCGCCTGCCCGAAAGTTTTGACGTGTTCAAACGCACCGGCCAACTCCTGCTGACGCTCGCCCTGGTCGCGGCCATTGGCGGACACTGGGCCCTGCTGCAAACCGTGGCGTGGACCTCGATGTTTGCGGAAAATCTGCGTGACTCTTCGTTTACCCGCGCCGTCACGAAAACCTTTGACGGCAATCACCCCTGCAAACTCTGCCACGCAATTTCCGAAGGCAAAAAGTCCGAAAAGAAAGCCGAGTTCCAATTTGGGTTAAAGAAATTGGAGTTCACAATCGGTCACACCGCTTTCAGTTTCTACTCGCCGCAGGAGTTTCGTCTGCTTCCCGAGACCCAGGAGTTCCGGCAATGTCGGACGCTCGCTCCGCCGCTGCCCCCGCCCCGCCCTGCCAACGCCTGAAGTCGGTGGCTTCAGTCCTCCCAGAGTGCGCCGGTCTTGCGACCGGCTGCTGATGTTTTCCCTGTGTGTTTGCAACGCCGATGTGTTGTCGGATGAAATCCTTGGCCCGAAGTGCGTTTACGTTGATCGAGTTGTTGGTGGTAATTGCCATCATCGCGATTCTGGCGGCGATGCTGTTACCCGCATTGAGCCGCGCCAAGCAGCGGGCGTGGGCGACGACCTGCTTGAGCAATGTGAAGCAGATCGGCCTAGCCACCCGGCTCTACGCCGACGACTACGCCGACGCCCTGCCTCGTTCAGCCCATCAGGGAGCATCATGGGTGGCAACACTCCAACCGTATTGCAGTGGCACTAATCTTTGGCGCTGTCCGCGGGATGTGAACAAGACCCGCCGCTACAGTTTTGCGCTCAACGATTACCTGCTGCCGTCTGCCGCCACCGACACGGCGGATTATTCTAAATTCACTCAAGTTCCCTCGCCCACTCTGACTTTCTGGCTGACCGAGTGCGCCGATGCTTACGTAAGCAACGACCATTTCCACTTCACCGAAGCCAACGACGGCGATTACTCGCCGGTCGGATTTGCCGCGCAGGTGGCCACTGCGCGTCATCTCGGTGCCGCCAACTATTTGTTCGTGGATGGTCACGTCCAACTCCGCAAGTGGAGCCTTGTCAAATTTGAACTGAGCACCGCTGGCTCCCGCTTCGTGAATCCGACGGGCAAACCTTGAAATTCTGAATACACAAAATCCGTTCTCATGAAAAAACTTTTGCTGTGCCTATTTGTCACCGCCTCGCCCTTGCTGGCCCAAGACCCGCATGGCCATTTGCACATCGGTGCCGCGGGTATCAACCAAAATGACGCACTCATCTTTTCCGATGGCGCGTTTTTCTCAGTCGCGACGAATTACGTGAAGACGCTGGTGTTCACCAATGGCGGCCGCTATGCGAATCTCTACAACGGCAACATCACTTTTACGGGACTTGCTGCAACTGAGCCACGCGGAGGGCCTGAGGATTTTGCGGCCGCACTTGGCTCACAGTTGCACGCACAATTGGTTTCGGTGGACGGTCCATCCGGCGGCGAGTTCGCTTTCTGGGAAAACGGGGCGAACACTCCCACCATCCGTCTCGCCAGCGGCATGACCGGCACCAACACTTTCCTCGTCAGCGAGAACGACGGTTCGCCAGGCAGTGATCCTTACGGGCACTTTCATGGACGCCGCTTCACCGCCTCGAAGCCAGGAATCTACACGGTCGGATTTCGCGCGTTTGATTTCTCCACCAATGGCGTAGACGGCGGCCCTATTCACCAGCCGTCTGGGGTGGTGAAGATTTACTTCCAAGCTGGAGTGAACATCAAAAACGTCGCGCCGGCCGGCACTCATTCGCGAGTCACCTACTCGGCACCCGCAGGCAAATCCTGGGTACTTGAATCCAGCACTTCGATCGCACCGAACGCGATCTGGACGTCAATCAGTTCGACAAATACGGGCGATGATTACTTCCACGAGGTCACGGACAATTCGCCAGTGACTGGGAACAGATTCTACCGATTGAGGGGCTTCTAAGGTTTTGATTAACAATCCGCGCTTCTAACTGGAATTCTTGTTGAGTGTGCTTCAGACAGAACTAAACTCCCGCGCAGTTGTCGAACACGTGATGGCCGATCCAGCACATTCAGTCAAGACCACGAGCATCTGCCTCGTGGTCTTTGCGCTGTCTGCCTGGCTTGCCACCATCGCTGTCGCAGATGACCGCACCAAAACAGCGACAAACACCGCCGCTGTTCCATGGCAGATTGCTGGCGTGCACAATGCCTTCAAAGCCTCGGACCGGATTTATTCCGGCTCACAACCCGAAGGTGACGAGTCGTTCGCGGCCATTGCCAAACTCGGCGTCAAGACCATCGTCAGCGTGGACGGCGGCAAGCCGGACGTAGAAGCCGCGCGCAAACACGGTCTGCGTTATGTCCATCTCCCGATCGGCTACGACGGCATTCCCACGAATCGCATCGCTGAACTCGCCAAGCTCACGACTGAACTGGGCGGACCGTTCTTCGTCCACTGCCATCACGGATTGCATCGCGGCCCGGCAGCCGTGGCGGTCATGTGCGAAGCGTCAGCCGGTTGGACCACGGATCGCGCCGTCGAGTGGTTGCGCGCCGCGGGTACGTCGCTGGATTATCCCGGGCTTTACCGCGCCGCCAGCGAATTCAAGTCGCCAACCGCGGCAGAACTGGCGGCGGTGAAGTCCTTCCCCGAAGTCACCAAACCAAGCTCCCTCGTGGAAGCAATGGTGGCAATTGACGAGCACCATTCCCGGCTCAAGCAAGTGCAGAAGGCCGGCTGGAAAACGCCGCCCGAACATGCCGATATTTCACCTGCGCACGAAGCCACCATGCTCTGGGAACAGTTCCAGGAGATGGCGCGAACCGAAGATACGGCGAAACGAACGGCGGATTATCGAGCCAAGCTCGTGCAAGCCGAGCAGGACGCCAACGCATTGCGCGTAATCCTGCGCGAACCATCTGGTCTCACTACGACTGACGCGGTCTTCAAAAAAGTCAGCCAGAACTGCGTGGCCTGCCACAAACAGTATCGCAACGAGTGAACGGGCCGCGGCACTAGAAACCATCTCGTAACTGCTGTAGCGGCGCTCTGTGAACGACGACCGTTTCTGTGCCCTGGCTGAAAACGGAGTCACCGACCGCCGCTACACGCGATTCAGGTCTATGAGATGGCTTACACCTTCCACTTCCCGCTTTGTTCGGGCCATTTCTCTGGCATAGTGTGCACCGATGAATTTGCTGGGACAAATGACGCAGCTCGCCAAGCAGGCCAAGGCCGCGTCGCGCGAACTCGCCAAGCTGACGACGGCGGAAAAGAATTCCTGCCTGCTGGCCATGGCCGATGCGCTGGAGAAAAGCTCCACTGCGCTTAAAGCCGCCAATGCCCTCGACATGGAAACTGGCGCGAAAATGGGCCTGAGTTCCGCCATGCTTGATCGCCTCAAGCTCGACGACAAGCGCATCGCAGCGATGGCGAAGGGATTGTGCGAGGTCGCCGCCCTACCCGACCCGGTGGGCCGCATCCTTGACGAACGCACTAGGCCGAATGGACTCAAGCTGCAGAAGATTGCCACGCCCATCGGTGTGGTGGTGATCATTTACGAATCGCGCCCGAACGTAACCGCGGACGCCGCAAGTCTGTGTTTCAAAACCGGCAATGCCACCATCCTACGCGGCGGCAAGGAAGCGCTGAATTCGAATCAGATCATTGCCCGAACGATGATCGAGGCAGGGAGGAAGACGCTGGCAAGTTTTCCCGAACACGCAATTCAAGTTGTGCCCACGCCAGACCGCGAGGCCATTCCTGCTCTGCTCTCGCTCACTCAGTTTGTAGATCTCTGTATGCCCCGTGGTGGCGAAGGGCTCATCCGCGCGGTAGCCGAATGCAGCAAGGTGCCAGTGATCAAACACTACAAGGGCGTTTGTCATGTTTATGTGGATGCCGATGCGGACTTGAAGATGGCCGAAGAAATCGCGATGAACGCGAAGGTGCAACGGCCCGCCGTCTGTAATGCGATGGAGACGTTGCTGGTGGACAAATCCGTGGCAAACGCTTTCCTGCCTCAGATTTCGCAGAGGCTCGCCGAAAAGAAAGTCGAACTGCGTTGCGACGATACCTCGCTGGCACTTGTTCAATCACCAATCGCCAACCGTCAATCGGCAATCAAACGCGCACAAGAGCAGGACTGGTTCACCGAATACAATGATTACATCCTCAATGTCCGCGTCGTGGACGGCGTAAAGGCCGCTATCGAGCACATCAATCACTATGGCTCGGCCCACTCGGATAGCATCGTGACGCGGAACGAGTCCCACGCCAGGCAGTTTCTCGCCGAGGTCGACAGCGCCGCGGTGTATTGGAACGCTTCGACGCGCTTTACCGATGGCGGCGAGTTTGGCATGGGTGCGGAGATTGGCATCAGCACTGACAAGATCGGCGCCCGCGGCCCAATGGGCCTGGACGAGTTGACCAGTTACAAGTGGCTCGGCCTCGGAAACGGCCAGGTGCGCAGCTAGAACCTGACTGTTTCCCCGGGTTACGCTGTGTTTGCATGGAACGTGGCTTGCTGATTTTTCGCCGTTATGTGTCGTAATCGTCGTCTATCGGATCTGCTGTTGCTTTTCGCGCTCACCCTCGCTTTTGGCCAGCTTGCCCCGGCCCAAAGCAATCAGGTCATTTACGCCGACGCCCTGCAACCTGGCTGGGAGAATTGGAGCTGGGCAACGGTTAACCCGAATGCGAGTTCGCCGGTCCATGGCGGAACGAAATCTATCAGCGTCCTAGCTGACGGCTGGGAAGCACTGTTTTTTCATAACAACACGCCGCTCGACCCGGCCGCAGTCACCAATCTCAGCTTCTGGATTCATGGCGGCGCGTCCGGCGGCCAGCCACTTGTCGTGCAGGCGATTCTCGGCGGTAACGGAGTGGCGTCCGGTACGAACCTTCCGGCACTGACGGCCAACGCCTGGCAGTTCCACAGCATTCCAATGTCCCGGCTCGTTCCGCCGGGGCAAACGCAGATTGACGGGTTCTGGATCCAGAACGGCTCCAGCAGCACCCAACCGGTCTTTTATGTGGACGATGTGCAGCTTACTTTCGGCGTGACCACTCCAGCGACCAATTCCAGCGTGATCGCGGCTGTGGACGCGGCGGCCAATGTGCATCCGATCAATCCCGAGATTTATGGAGTGGCGTTCGCAAGTTCGAACCAATTGAAGGAACTCAACGTCCCGCTCAACCGTTCTGGTGGCAACACGACCACTCGTTACAACTGGCAGCTCAACTGCGACAATCGCGGCGCCGACTGGTATTTCCAAAGCATCAGTTCGGGCAGCGCGACTGCCGGCGCCGCCACCGACGAATTCATCACCGACTCCAAGGCTGCAGGCGCGGCGCCGATGCTTACCTTCCCCATGCTCGGCTGGGTGGCGAAGCTTGGGCCCGGCCGCAGCAAACTCGCCAGTTTTTCCATCGCGAAGTATGGACCGCAGACTGAAAATGACTGGCAATGGTTCGCGGACGCCGGTAACGGAATCTCCACCGCCGCGGGCAATCCTTATATCACCGGCAATGATCCCAACGACGCGAATGTGGCCGCGGGAACGAATTTCCATGCCGGCTGGGTATCGCATCTCACCAATCGTTGGGGCCCGGCCACCAATGGCGGGCTGCGTTATTACATCCTCGATAACGAACCGAGCATCTGGCACTCGACGCATCGCGACGTGCATCCCGTCGGCGCCACCATGCGTGAGGTACTGACCAACAGCGTGAACTACGCGCGCATGATCAAGGCCATTGATCCCCACGCGCTGACCCTGGGGCCGGAGGAATGGGGCTGGTCGGGTTACTTTCTGAGCGGATTCGATCAACAATGGGGGCCGTCGCACGGGTGGACCGGTTATCCCGATCGCGCCACCAACGGCGGTTGGGATTACCTACCGTGGTATCTCGATCAAATGCGCCAACAGAGCGTCGCGGCCGGCAAGCGCCTGCTCGATGTGTTCACCGTTCACTACTATCCGCAGGGTGGCGAATTCGGCAGCGACGTGTCCCCGGCGATGCAATTGCGCCGCAATCGCTCGACGCGGTCCTTGTGGGATACCAATTACACCGACGAGACCTGGATTGCCGACAAAGTAAAACTGATCCCGCGCCTCAAATCCTGGGTCGCCACGCATTATCCCGGGACGCCCATTGGCATCACCGAATACAACTGGGGCCCGGACAACCACATCAACGGCGCCACCGCTCAAGCCGATGTCCTCGGCATCTTCGGCCGTGAAGGTCTCGACCTCGCGACGCGCTGGGTCGTACCAGCCACAAGCACGCCCACTTACAATGCCTTCAAAATGTTTCGCAATTACGACGGCAACAAATCCACGTTCGGTCAACTAAGCGTCAGCGCCACTGCACCCAACCCGGACAACGTCGCCATTTTCGCCGCCAAACGGACCAACGACGGCGCGTTGACCATCATGGCCATCAACAAAACGCTGAGTGGCTCGACCCCGTTTGCAATGAGTGTCACCAATTTTTCCGGCACCGGCACCGCGCAGATTTGGCAACTCACCTCGGCCAATGTGATCAACAACCTGCCCAGCCTCACCTACACCGGCGGCATGGTGAGCAACACCCTGCCCGCTCAGAGCATTACTTTGTTCGTGCTGCCTGCCACCATGCCCTTCACCTTGCGCGCCGGCACAAATCATCCCGTCGGGCAGCTTGAATTCTGGCTCAATGGCCAGGCGGGACAAACTTACGTGTTGCTGGCTTCCTCCAACCTCACCAACTGGCAGGCCGTCAGCACGAACACGCTCTCGAGCAATTCTTTCCGTTATGTCGTGCCCAAGACAAATGCTGCCATGAACTTCTATCGCAGCAAACTCAGCGGGACTTGAGAAATCGTCTCCGGCAGTTGGCCGCGCGCGTAGCTTGCCTGAATGCCGACTTGACGAAATCACGCCGGCCCGATTTGCTTAGGTTGGTTCGGACGCCAGTTTAGCTCAGTGGTAGAGCAACGGTTTTGTAATCCGAACTGAAAAAGATATGGGTACAACACCAAATGTTTACGGGGCTTCCATTCATCTTTCCGAACAAGTGGGCCGGTTTTTTGGTGCTAGATTGTGTTAGATTACACTCACCCTCAGGCATTTATTTAGAAGTGTCTGGGATATGTCATCGTTTGTGGTCTGACTGTCGGGGAGGGTCAACGGAACACCCTCTGGAATCGTCAAGGGGCGGTTCTAATCCGTGGAGCAAGGGAATCACTCTGACTTGGCAAAAGTTTTCTGTTAGTCATCCGTTTGACAGACCTACGGGGTTCTGCTAGTTACGATTTATGATTACCTACACAGATGTTCTGGAAGACCTTGTTGACCATGACAGCAGGACGATAATCACTCTGTCCAGCCAAGCTCGCCTTTCAAGTTCTGAATTTGGTAAGGCCATCGGGCTGGTTCACGCGAACAAACTGGAGAGAACACAAGTCGCAGACGTGCCTGCACACGGGACAACGTATCAGCATTTTGTAGTTCAACTGAACGACGGTTGGGAAAAGCTGGTAAAAGTCGGAGTGTGACGGCGCAGCCGTCACCCATCCAAGGGTGACTCTCGGGCCGGTGCATCGGTCTGGCTTTGTTCGTGTGGCGAGTCATCTTTCCATTCGGGGATTCTGACAACGTAATTTGGCGGGGTGTCCTCTATCAGTTTGATTGTTCTCATTGTTGGTCCTTCGTGTTGTTTGGTTCACTGACACCAAATAAATAGGACGACGGGACGGGAGGACGTGAAAAAAGTCACCGCAGACTAACGGAAGGACTCAAACGAATTTGTTCTCAATAACGAAGTCTCGTCCCACCGATGAAAGGCGGTAAATCAATGGCATACCCATTCTGAGAGTCGAATAAAGTAAGCCGCGTTTTTCAAGCCTGCTTAATAACTGGTCAGCTTTGAGGATGTGAATGTTCAGTTCTTGGCTCACGGAATCCTTGATAACCCCACTATTATTCCGGTGTGCGACAAACTTGATTACCTTTATCTCTTGTTCATCAAGTTCCCTGAGTTGCGGAACAGATGGAATAAGTTGAGCATTGGAGGAAGCAGTTGGCATCACCACAGGGCTAACCATCGTCGGTGGCCGGGCCTCTTTTGAAATTCTGATAACTTCGTCGAGCGAGCTCTGATAAACATCAGCCGGGGACGGGGCGTGAATGTTAAGGTAGGTGGCCAAGTTGTTAATGAACTGATGCAACTGGGACACGTCCTCACACTTTAAGGCGTTTAACGAACCAAGTGGCCCACGTAACAATTCAGTCCCAGCACCAGCACCAAGTAACGGAGCGAGTGGCAATTTCACACCCCATCTAGCTCCTAGCTCGAACATGACATAGGCCGAGGCCATACTGGACGGCGTTATCAAGCCTACAAGCACCTTAGCTTCGTTGACTTCTTGGCGTAACCTTTCCTCGGTGTCAGCCCCAACGGGGAGCCGGTATCCGTTGACACTCGTGCATCTGATTTCGTTTGCAGGGATGTTTAATGCACTTCGTAACAAGGTGACCAATGCACCGGCCAATTTTTCGTCTTTGGCACTGTGACTAACAAAGACACTCAATGGCTGTTTCGTGTTTTGAGGCATGGGAAACTTACCTGCAGGTTTTTGTAGTTCGGCCATGAAATGTTCCAGCGAGTAGTCGGATTCGAGTTGAGCCAACATATCGTGTCCCTTGACTGTCAGGCCCAACATACTTACGGCAGCGAATTGACCGTTTTCATCGCGTATTGCCTCACCGTCAATATACCTGTCGTTCACTAGTTCTGCGGAGCCCTGCACGATTGTCTTCTCGTCATAACCCTCCAGTTCCGGCGGCGGACGTTCGTCGCGAACCTGTAACAGTATCAGTCTCCAAAGTTTTTTTCTGCCGTCCACAGATGCAGCGTAGCAAGGTGGTGCGGCGAGACAAGCACTGTCACAAAAAGGAGGACCACCCGAAGACTAAGGTGGCCCTCCGTGTAACGAGCCGAATGAAAGCACGGCTCTTTATCAGGATTGAGAGGCTATGTTCAAACCCCTCGGGACAGTGACCAACCGAAACGGTCGGCGGTCACGCGAATTGATTATAGGACGACGGTGGCCGTGTCCTTTTTAAGACGTTCCATGATGTTCTTGGTAGCAAGCGTGTCCACAGAGTCGAGACGATAACCGGCTTGCAGCATTGCAAACGTCGGCTTCGTTTCTACGATTTTCCGAAACTCGGATGCGTCGAGATTGTTGAACGTCGAAAGTTCAGTCGTGAGCACGTAATTTCCGTTTTGGTTCACCCCTCCGGCCATGCGATTCTGGGCCGCGTTAAAATCGTCTCGGGTGCGTGGGTCTTTCTTGTTCAACACACGTAAGATGGTCTTTCCTTTGAAGCCCATAACCAGCGGAATCAAAATGACTCCATCAATCGGGGTGTAGCCGATGTAGTAACCTTGGGCAACGACATGGTGCAACGGGATGGCAGGTTTGTTTGCGATGTATTCGGTCTGATAGAAGCCTTTAACTTGGTCCATGTTGGTGGCTGGGATTAACGAACCGAACTTCTGCGTGATGGCTTGGCTAACGGCTCTCTGTAAGTCTGCACCGGCCCATGCGGTTATCTTTAGATACTTTTTCACGGCTACTTCGTGACTGGGTTCGGCGTTGAACTCAGAAACATATCTTGCGATGTAAGCGGCATCTTCTGTCGTGGCGGATGATGGTTTGGCCATGACTGGCTTGACTGCGGTCGTTTCGGTGATGGTGTTCCCATCTTTTTTGAATCGGCGGACGAGACTGCGTTGGCCGAGGATTTCTTTGAGGTTGTTACTCATACTGATTTTTCTTTCTGTTACGGATTTTGCGATACCGTTTTTTGTTATTCATAACCATGCGTGGCTCACTCGGAGCACCGCGTTAAATTCAAACCACCGTCTCTGGCTTTAGATGACGGGCAATAAACTCACTCACCGGCTCAACAAGGTGTTCCGGCAAAAGGAAACTGTGCGTCTTTAGGCCGCGTTTAACCAAGCGAGCTCGGTAGCGTCTGTTATATTCGGGACGTGATTTTCTCATTACTTAATAAGTAGAGGGGCGTTGGGATAAACGTGCGGATTTTTCTCTTACCAGCGAATATGACACGGCAAAGAGTCAGGAAATAAACCGTGGCGGCGTTCCAAACACTTCGTTGAAGTGAGCCATACTCGTTTCGGATTCGGGGACGGTCAAAGACGACGACTGATGGCTCACCGTATCAATTAGAGTCTTATCCTTGTCCCTTAGTCCGGGGTCGTTATCAACTGCGTTGGCCGTAGGTTTGAGAGAATTCAATTTGGCGGCGAGTTTACGAGCCGCGATGTCCCTTTGATTAACTTCTTCCAGAACTACTGTATGACGTGAGGATTTAGCAGCACCTGTCTCTGTTTCTTTCATCTCTGTTTCTTTCGTATCTGTTCCTTTTATATCTACACTCCCGTTTAACGGGAGGGGTCTGGTCTCATTTATTGGGAGGGGACTCCTCCCATTTAGCGGGAGGGGTCTGGTCTCATTCGATGGGAGGGGGTCAGCGTCATCTCGTAGCGATTCAAAGGGGTTTATCTTCAAAAGTGATTGATACTTTGCGGCGTTGAATTCGTAGAATCGTTTTCCAACCTCTCCTTTCAGCGTAATCAGTCCGAGTTCAATCAATGGCTTCAGGTTCTCGCGGATGGTGCGGTCATCTTTTTTCAGCATCTTGGCGATGTCGTTGACGTGAAACTTCCAACCTTTGGCTCTACCCTTACGAATCAGCACGTATTGATAAATCATCAAGGCGACTGGGGACTCAGCGAGTAACCACACCAGCACACTCGGCATCTTGGTGTAATAGACCTTCGGGGTCGTTGTCTTAACTTCTAAGCTATTCATTTTTATCCTTCAAAAAATCCCCTCAAGGCAATCGGTTGAATAGCTGTGTTTGGGTCACATGAAGTCCGACTACCGAGAGGGGAAAAGTTTAACTGCACCCATCACGTCTTAACTATTCGTGCAATACATAGAAACGGGATTGGCGAATCGTGCAGAAATCTTACTAAGAAAAATTCGTGAAACGGTGGACTGGGGACAAAAGGGTATCCGTATTTAGGTAATCCTCTCTGCGGGCGTGGTAACTCAGTGTAACAATTCGCGGAGCCCAAAACGAGTTATTATACCGTGGCGAGAAATTTTAATTTGCTTAACGGGAGTGAGCGGGAATTTTTATCAGGTCAAGTCGTGGACGACTACGACTGCACGTCATGGCGTCATGTTTTCCGTAAGACTGATACGGTGTTCCAAGGTAAATTTCTGTAATCGGCTTACGGTTTCCATGGCGGCGAATCAGTGAGCGACGGTGTTAAGAATCACACTGACCCCCCTCCTAACCAGTCGAAAACGCGGTCCAAGGTAACTGAATAAGACTGGCGAGGGATTATTCCAACGAAATGATGACAGCTTTTTACAGGACCGCGTGCGGGCTCGCGATGCGGTCGAACCCCGCGTTAGGTTTCTTGGCACTTAAAGCCACCCTGCGTTAAGGCCGGCGTATCTGATTATCTTTCCTGACGTTTAACGTGTCAGGTTATTGTTTTGATGGATGGAACGTGGCAAGACACCAAGGAAAAACAAAACCCTTTAGTGGTTAACTAAAGGGCGTTGTTTGATTAGTGAACTGATTACGATTTGGCGAGCGATTGCGGAGTAATGTTCCAAAACTTTTCAACTTCGGCAGACTGAATCATTCCTTTGTAAAACTTAGCAATCACGTTTGGCGAGTTTCCCATGTCATGTCTGAGCAGTTCAATTGATTTGTATTTGGCGTGGTGGAACGTGGCGAATGAGTGTCTAAGTCCATCGTTAATCCACTCACACTTTAACCCATCAATCACTTTCGATTTCTGTTTCTTGTGGTTGGGATTAACCAAGGGTTGTTTACGGTCTAAGGATTTCAACCATTCAATACAGTTCTCCGATACAGTGAACAGTCGGCCTTTCTTGGTCTTGGTCTGGTCCGGGTTCAAGTGAATCTCTTTAGTATCTAAATCCACGTTGGCCCACGTCATCCGTTCAACTTCATTCGGACGGATACCAGCAAACAAGCACAGTGCGAAATAAGACGACATATCGTGGTCCTTGGCACGTTTCATTATCTCAACACACTCACTTACTTTGAAAAACTTCGGTACTCCATTCTGAACGGTGATTTCAACTTTCTTCGTGGGGTTCTCGTGGTGATACGATTTCTTGATGGCCCAATTAAAAAACTGGCCGAGATAGTTCAACAAATTCTTTTTCGTCTGGTTGTTGAGGTCCTTCCCTTCGAGATAACTTTCAATGGTGTCGTGCGTGATTTCCTTCATCCGTATCTGGCCAAAATCTTTCTGAAAAAGGTTGGCCATGTTCCGTATTGATTTGATGGAACGTGGGCGAAGTGGCTTGAGCGTGTTTGAAATCTTGTCGTCCATCCATACGGTTAACAACTCGGCCATGTAAGGTGATTCCTTAACTTTCCTCTCTTGTTCAAAGACTGCGAGGGCGGCATTGATTCCATCCTCCAGCGTCTTGTTGTAGATGGCGAACTGTTCCGTCCAAGCCTTGATGCGGGGGTCAACTCCTATCTGCGAGACTGAATCAATTCCACTCTTGGCAACCTTTTCACCGATGGCACCGGCGTATTTCAGTGCGGCCTCACGGTTTGACATCCATTTCAGCTTCGGCCCAACGTAGTTTTTGCGGCGTAGGTCAACGATGTAGCGAGTGTGACCATTCTTGACGTATTGGCGGACCTTCGGGTATTCCTTCCGTATGGTTTTCATGGTTTCTCGGTCTGTTGTGATGTGTTAGATACCTGTTAGACGTTATCACTAATTACAGGGCTTCACAACAAACGGAATACATTGATTGAAAACGTTTTGGGCCAGTTTAGCTCAGTGGTAGAGCAACGGTTTTGTAAACCGTCGGTCGTCGGTTCAAATCCGACAACTGGCTCCACTCCCCAATCTTCGAGACCCTGCCCAAGGTGTAAGCACCCTAGTCAGCAAAAGTGGTTTCCCATTCGCTCGCCCTCCCACTCTGTTTCCGAACGAAGAATTGTCAGGGCCCGAATGGCACGCGCAAAGCCAGCACCTTGCGTTTGCTTCCACAGCGATAATCCTTGATAGAACTTCGCACCTCGGTTTTCATAAACCCATGCCTGCCAAAGGGGCTATGAAATCCAAGTGTGCACGCTGGTGTGCACACTCCGTCGCTTAAGAATAATGTTAGAAGCCTTCTCATAAATACCTCAGGAGGATGATTGCAGCCC
>Ga0315912_10003408_pt1 | contig 15826 bp, 25 predicted proteins | sample VfabasoilMG_FD_204469 | JGI IMG/M metagenome (GOLD analysis project Ga0315912, IMG submission 204469) | Garden soil microbial communities collected in Santa Monica, California, United States - V. faba soil | ecosystem: Environmental > Terrestrial > Soil > Garden | place: USA: California... | reverse complement strand
ATATGATTCGCCCCTTCGTCAAATCATACGGCGACATCTCCAGTTTCACCTTGTCTCCCGGCAGGATACGTATGTAGTGCATCCGCATCTTGCCTGAAATATGGGCCAGTACCACGTGACCGTTTTCCAGTTGCACCCTGAACATTGCGTTCGAAAGCGCTTCCTGAATGGTACCGTCCTGTTCTATCGACTTTTGTTTCGCCACTTATAACTATACTTTTCTTCTATATGCTTATGCGTTGTCAATACTTCCGTCTTGTCCGGGTAGATCGCCACCATGTGCTCAAAATGAGCTGATGGTTTGCGGTCTTTTGTCCGGATCGTCCATCCGTCTTTTTCTTGTACTACATTTCGCGTTCCCATATTGATCATCGGCTCTATTGCGAAGACCATTCCTGCCATTATTTTCATGCCCTTCCCTCTCTTTCCATAGTTCGGCACTTCAGGATCTTCGTGAAGGCTCTTGCCGACGCCATGTCCTACCAGTTCCCGAACCACGCCGTAGCCAAATTGCTCTACATGGCTTTGAATCGCATATCCCACATCGCCGATCCTGTTGCCCGCCTTCGCCTGACCAATTCCAAGGAACAGCGAGTCGTAGGTCCGGTTCAGCAGGTCAAGCACTTCCTGCCTGGCGCCCACCATGGGATACGTATACGCCGAATCGCTATGGTACCCTTTATACTGTACCCCGCAGTCGATCGTGACAATGTCCCCTTCCTTCAACTCATACTCGCCGGGGATCCCATGTACTACGACCTCGTTGACCGAGATGCACAGCGACGAGGGAAACGTCCCGCGATAATTCTTGAACGATGGCACTCCCTGGTGGTCTCGTATGTACTCCTCAGCGACTTCATCCAGTTCCCTGGTCTTGACTCCCGGCTTTATCAGCCCGGCGACCTCCCCGTGAGCTTTTCCCAGAATCTGGGCACTCTCCCGCATTAACTGAATCTCATCCTCTGACTTATACTTGACCATTCCAGATTATGCCGCAGCAAACTGAGAACGTCCTTTCACTCTTCCCGATTTCATCATTCCTTCGTAGTGCCTCATCAACAAGTAACTCTCGATCTGCTGCAGCGTGTCCAGCACGACGCCAACAAGGATCAACAAAGAGGTACCGCCATAGAAGTATGCGAAGTTCTGGGTGATGTTGGCCATCACGGCAAATGCCGGGAGGATCGCGATCGTAGCCAGGAACAGTGAACCAGGTAAAGTGATCTTTGATAAAATGCTATCTATAAACTCGGCAGTCTGCTTGCCAGGCTTGATGCCCGGGACAAATCCGCCATTCCTTTTCAGATTATCAGCTATATCATTCGACGGCACGGTAATCGCCGTGTAGAAGAAAGTGAAAATAATGATCAGCGACGCGAACAACGCGTTGTACTGCCACGACGTAAAGTCCGCGAAGGTTGTACCCACGTAGGCGCCTATGTCGCTGTCGGCCCAGAGCCCTGCAATCATAGGAGGGATGAACATCAGCGCCTGCGCGAAGATGATCGGCATTACACCGGCGGAGTTCAGCTTCAGCGGAATGAAGTCGCGCTTGCCGCCATACAACTTATTTCCCACAACCTGCTTGGCATACTGCACCGGGATCCGGCGAGTGGCCTGCGTAAGGGCAATAACCCCAACCACCACGAAAAACAATGCGATGAGTTCGAGGATAAAGAACAGTGCGCCGCCCATACCCTTCGCGTCCATCTCCTGATAGATCGCGGCCGGGAACCTCGACACAATGCCGATCATGATCAGCATGCTGATTCCGTTTCCAATTCCTTTGTCAGTGATCCTCTCACCGAGCCACATGCAAAACATGGTGCCTGCAATAAGGATAATAACAGAAGAGATCGTGAAGAACCAACCCGGGTTGATGATTGCCTCCGGATTGATGGTAGCCCTCAGGTAAGCATAGGACTGTGCACTTGTAATCAGGATGGTCAGTACCCTGGTAAATTGATTCAATTTCTTTCTCCCGCTGTCTCCCTCCTTCTGAAGTTTTGTGAAGTGCGGTACTGCTACTGTAAGCAGCTGAACCACGATCGACGCCGAAATGTAGGGCATGATGCCCAGCGCGAAAATGGATGCGCGGCTGAACGAACCACCGAGGAATGTATTGATGAGGTCGAAGATACCGCCCTGGTTAGCGCCGCTAAGCTGGTTAGGATTTACGCCTGGCAACACGATATAGGAACCTAACCGGAAAATGATCAGGAAACCGATCGTGTTCAGGATCCTGATGCGCAGGTCCTCGATCGAGAAAATGTTCTTTATGGTGGTGAAGAATCGCTTCATCCTTAAATAGTTGTAGTCGTGCCGCCCGCGTTCTGAATCGCCTTGGTTGCTGTTTCTGAGAAAGCGTGAGCGGCCACGTTGATCTTGGCTTTAAGTTCTCCCCTTCCCAGGATCTTCACCTTGTCCTTTTTGCCCACGATACCATTGTCAATCAACACCTGCACACTGATATCGCTGGCCTTGATCTTCGCTGCAAGCTGCTCCAGCGCATCCAGGTTCACGCCCTTGAAGTATATCTTGTTATTGTTCTTGAAGCCGAATTTGGGAATACGACGCTGCAAGGGCATCTGACCACCTTCGAAGCCGAACTTCTTGTGATTGCCTGAGCGCGACTGCGCACCCTTATGTCCGCGTCCTGCCGTGCTTCCGCCGGAACCTTGTCCACGACCCAGTCGCTTGTTGGTCTTTGTTGAGCCGCTTGCGGGCTTGAGTGTATGAAGCTTCATCTTATAATTCTTTTACGGTCACCAGGTGACTTACCTTATCTACCATACCCTTGATCTGCGGAGTGTATTCAACTTCCACAGTTGCGTGAACCTTGCCAAGACCAAGCGACTGGATAGTCCTCAATTGAGTCTCCGGCCTCTTGATCGTACTGCGGGTTTGGGTAATTCTAACTTTTCCCATGGCCTTAACCGTTATAAACTTTTGACAATTCAATTCCCCTGTTGCGGGCAATCGTGTATGCATCGCGCATGCCGGTAAGCGCCTTGAAAGTTGCCTTTACCACGTTGTGCGGATTTGACGAGCCCTTCGACTTTGCAAGCACGTTGTGCACGCCGGCGCTTTCAAGAACGGCACGCATCGCACCACCCGCGATAACACCGGTACCGGGCGATGCAGGTTTCAGCAGCACAAATCCGCCGCCGAACTTGCCAGTAGATTCATGTGGAACGGTTCCCCGGATGATCGGCACCTTTACGAGATGCTTCTTTGCATCGTCAATTCCTTTCGTGATTGCGTCAGTTACTTCATTGGCTTTGCCAAGTCCGTAGCCTACCACGCCATTTCCGTCGCCCACGACTACGATGGCTGCAAAGGAGAAACGACGTCCACCTTTCACCACTTTCGCTACGCGCTGAATGGCTACGACCTTTTCCTTGAGGTCGATCTCGCTTGCCTTAACTGTGCTGACGTTGCTTTGTGTCATCCTGTTAGAATTTTAAACCGCCTTCTCTGGCTCCTTCAGCCAAAGCTTTGATATTTCCATGATACAGATAGCCATTCCTGTCGAAAACAATAGAGTCGATTCCGCTTGCAAGCGCACGCTCGGCGAGCTTCTTCCCTACATTTTTTGACGTGTCTACATTCACTTTGCTCTTCTTGTCGAGTTCAGTTGAAGAAACAGCAACGATTGTGTGACCCTTTGAGTCGTCAATGATCTGTGCATAGATCGCCTTGTTGCTCTTGAATACGGACAGCCTGGGGCGCGCAACGGTGCCTTCCACCTTCTTGCGGATACCCATCTTGATCCTCTTCCTTCTGCCTTCCTTGGTCTTAATGTTTGACATAGTTCAATTATTTAGCAGCAGCCTTACCAGCCTTCCTGCGAACATACTCACCGAAGTAGCGGATACCTTTTCCTTTATAAGGCTCAACCTTTCTCAACGACTTGATCTTGGCAGCTACCTGCCCGATCAGTTGCTTGTCGATGCCTTCAAGGACGATCATCGGATTTTGTCCTTTCTCCTGAGATGCCTGAAGCTTCAGTTCCGAAGGCACAGCCAGGAAAATGTTGTGTGAATAGCCGATGCTGAGTTCAAGCACGTTGCCCTGTGCGGTTGCCTTGTATCCCACACCAATGAGTTCCATTTGCTTGCGATACCCCTTGCTTACCCCTTCCACCATTCCGGCGATCAGTGATCTGTAGAGACCATGTTTCGCTTTGTGTTCTTTCTGGTCAGACGGGCGCTGAACTTCAACTTTCTCAGCCGACACATTTATTTTGAACTCAGGGGCAATCACTTGCTTAAGTTCTCCTTTCGGGCCTTTCACCGTCACCTTGCGATCTGCCTCGTTAAAAGTGCAGGTTACGCCTTTGGGAAGTGATACGGGAAGTCTACCTATTCGTGACATAGCTCAATCCTTTTAATAGACGTAACACAATACCTCTCCTCCGACATTCATTGTTCTTGCTTCCTTGTCGGTCACCACCCCTTTTGAGGTTGACAGGATCGCGATACCCAGGCCGTTAAGCACCTTGGGAAGCTCGGTCGCCGGCTTATACTGGCGAAGTCCGGGCGAGCTCACGCGCTGCAGCTTGCTGATTGCCGACTCGCGGGTCTCAGGGTTGTATTTGAGGGCAATCTTTATGTTGCCCTGCTTGGCCCCGCCGTCCTCAAACTTGTAATTGAGGATATAGCCCTTGTCGAAGAGCACCTTGGTGATCTCCTTTTTAAGGTTCGAGGCAGGTACTTCCACTACACGGTGCCTCGCCTTGATGGCGTTGCGCAGCCGGGTTAGATAATCTGCAATGGGATCTGTCGTCTTCATTTTTCCATTCCTTAGAAATAGCAAACCCGTTTTTTTAACGGGCTGCAAAGATATTAACAATTTTTCGTCGTCAAAACTGTCATCCGGTTTCCCCCATCCAATTAGTTTCACCTGGACGAGGACCTTGATACTCAGCAACCAATATTTTGGCTAACCCCCTGGGGGCCAGCTTTTAGGGCCCTTACCAGCTCGCCTTTGTCAGGCCAGGGATCTTGCCCTCGCTTGCCAATTGGCGGAATTGGTTCCGGCACACTCCGAACTTCCTCATGTAACCACGAGGTCTGCCAGTCAGTTTGCAGCGGCTGCGCAAACGTACGGCCGAGGAACTGCGCGGCAGTTTGTCAAGACCTGCCCAGTCGCCGGCCTCTTTCAGGGCCTTGCGCTTGGCGGCAAATGTCTTTACCAACTCCTCCTTTTTCCTGGTCCTTGCTACTATGGATAATTTAGCCATGCTCTCGCTTAGTTCTTTGCTACAAATGGCATCCCGAATGCTTTCAGGAGCTCATAACTTTCTTCATCAGTCTTGGCAGTAGTCACAAACGTGATGTCCATGCCATTGATCTTTTGCACTTTGTCGATAGAAATCTCCGGGAAGATGATCTGTTCCTTAACGCCAAGGGTGTAGTTGCCCTTTCCGTCAAAGCCCTTGTCACTGACACCCTTGAAGTCGCGAACACGCGGTAGTGCAACGTTCATCAGCCTGTCGAGGAACTCATACATATGGTTTCCGCGAAGCGTGACCTTCGCGCCGATGGGCTGGTTCGCCCTCAGTTTGAAGTTCGAGATATCCTTCTTGGACCGTGTTGCCACTGCCTTCTGGCCGGTGATAGAAGTAAGTTCTTCTATCCCCACGTCAACAAGTTTCTTGTCCGCAACAGCGGCGCCAATCCCCTTGTTGATACAGATCTTTTCGATCCTGGGCACCTGCATGACTGACTTGTACTGAAACTTCGATTTCAGTGCCGTCACGATCTCATTCTGATATTTTTCCTTAAGTCTGGGCGTTGCCATTATTTAATGAGTTCACCTGTTGTTTTCGCGTACCTCTGTAGCTTGTTCTCTGCATTCAGCTTCCTGCCCACACGGGTCGGCTTGCCGCTCGCCGGATCAACCAGCATAACATTGCTGATATGGATCGCGGCCTCAGTTTTCTTAATGCCACCTTCAGGCTTGCCTGCCGACGGCTTCTGGTGCTTTGTCACCATGTTGATTCCCTCTACGATCACGCGGTTCGTTTCAGGGAAAACTTCGAGGACTTTTCCTTGCCTGGGGCTTTCCTTCGTGCCCTTGTCGTCGCCGGCGATGACCCTTACTGTGTCGCCCTTGCGGATCTTCAGCTTCGGTCTCTTGTTGTGCTTCCTTTCCATTCTTATAGTACTTCAGGGGCCAGTGAAATAATCTTCATGAACTGCTTTTCGCGAAGTTCGCGCGCCACGGGTCCAAAAATGCGGGTACCACGGGGCTCGTCCTGTGCGTTCAGCAACACGGCCGCGTTGTCTTCAAATCTTATATAAGATCCATCCTTGCGGCGGATTTCCTTTTTGGTGCGAACGATAACGGCCTTTGATACCGTGCCTTTTTTCACCTGGCTGCTCGGAAGCGCTGACTTCACGGTGACCATAATTTTATCGCCAACACTGGCCGTCCTTCTGCGGGTGCCGCCGAGCACGTGAAGACAAAGAACTTCCTTTGCTCCGCTGTTATCGGCCACCACCAGTCTTGATTCGGTCTGTATCATGATTACTTCGCTTTTTCGATTATCTCAACCAGTCTCCAACGCTTGTTCTTGCTCAGCGGACGCGTCTCCATGATGCGAACGGTGTCGCCGATGCCAGCTTCATTCTTCTCATCGTGTGCCATGAGCTTCGTAGTCTTGTTCATGAACTTTCCATAGATCGCATGCTTCACCTTGCGATCCACGGCGATGGTAATCGTCTTCGTCATCTTGTTGCTGACGACCTTTCCCACGCGCTCTTTCCTGAGGTTCCTTTCCATTGCAAATTACTTTTGACGCTCCTTGGCGGTTAATTCCGTTTTCAACTGCGCGATCAGCCTGCGCGTTTCCTTTATCTTCATCGGGTTCTCGATGGCTGACACCTGGTGCGCAAACCTCATCTTGCGCAGACCTTCCTGTTCGCTGACGATTTTCTCTTTCAGCTCAGCGAGTGTAAGACCCTTTATGTCTGTGTTCTTCATTTTTGTCGTCGTTACCGGTTTGTGATTTACTCGACGTAGTCTTTTCTAACCGTGAACTTCGTTCTCAGTGGCAACTTGCCATCGGCAAGCGCGAGTGCTTCCTTTGCTGTCGCAATGGTCACCCCACCTGCTTCAAAAAGGATGGTGCCCGGCTTCACAACGGCAACCCAATACTCGGGAGCACCTTTTCCCTTACCCATACGAACTTCTGCAGGCTTGCGTGTGATCGGCTTGTCGGGGAAGATCCTGATCCAAACCTGGCCTTCACGCTTCATGGCGCGCGTCACCGCTACACGAGCTGCTTCTAGCTGACGGGCAGTGATCCATCCCGGCTCGATCGCCTTGAGGGCGAATGAACCGAAGGCGATGGTATGACCACGGGTGGCCATCCCTTTCACTTTGCCTTTCTGGGCCTTTCTGAATTTGGTGCGCTTGGGCTGTAACATCTCTTCGTTCTATTATAGACTTCTATTATCTCCTTGCTCCGCGATCCCTGGAACCTCTGCCTTCGTTGCGATCAGGGCGTTCCCTGCGTTCGCCTCCTCTTTCGCGATCGCCGCCGCGTCTGCGGTCGCCGCCGCCCATCTGACCTCCCTTGTTGTCGCCGGTGTTGCTCACCATGCCGATGTTCGGAGAAAGGTCTCTCTTGCCGTAGACTTCACCTTTGAATATCCACACCTTGATACCAATCTTTCCATACACCGTTTGGGCCTCCGAAATTGCGTAGTCGATGTCGGCGCGGAGTGTGTGGAGCGGAATCCTGCCTTCTTTGTATTGTTCAGTACGGGCCATGTCGGCGCCCGCGAGACGGCCGGACAACTTCACCTTAATACCTTCAGCACCCACGCGCATTGCAGAGGCAATTGACTGCTTCATGGCGCGACGATATGAAATACGCGCTTCCAGCTGCTGGGCGATGGACTCACCTACCAGCTTCGCGTCGAGCTCAGGGCGCTTGATCTCAAAAATATTGATCTGCACGTCCTTGCCCGTTATCTTCTTCAGCTCTTCCTTAATCTTGTCGACCTCGTTGCCGCCCTTTCCGATCACCACTCCGGGGCGAGCTGTGTGGATGGTAAGCGTAATCCGCTTCAGCGTGCGCTCGATCACCACTTTCGCAATACCGCCTTTCGGAATGCGCGCATTGACATAGTCCCTGATCTTGTGGTCTTCAACCAGCTTGTCGGCGAAAGATTTTCCACCGAACCAGTTAGAATCCCATCCACGGATAATTCCCAAACGCAGTCCTACAGGGTTGATTTTTTGTCCCATATCGAGTTCAATCAGGCCTTCGCGGTCTTTTTGGTTTTTGATTTCTTTTCGTTCTTAACCTTCGTCTTCTTTTCTGCCTTGGCAGGTTTGGCTTCTGCGGCTGCTGCCGGCGCTTCAGTATTTTCAGCGTTTGCCGGCAAACTGTCTACCACAAGCGTAACGTGGTTGGATCTCTTCCTTACCCTGTGGGCACGTCCCTGGGGCGCGGGCCTGAGTCTCTTCAGGATGCGACCGCCACCGACGAATATTTCTTTTACATAGAGATCAGCTTCCTCCAGCTTAGCGTCGGAATTCTTGATTTCCCAGTTGCTGATAGCCGAAAGGAGAAGCTTCTCAAGCGGACCTGACGGATGCTTGGCCTCATACTTAAGGAGGTTGAGCGCATGATTTACACGCTGGCCGCGGATCAGGTCGGCAACCAATCTCATCTTGCGGGGCGAAGTGGGAAGGTTGTTCAGGTAAGCAACAGACTGACCTTTCTTAGCCGCTTCTTTTATCGCCTCAAGTTTAGCCCTCTTGAGGACCGACCGTTTTGTTTTCTTTTCTACCGTTTCCATAATCAGCTATTGCCTCTGCGTTATTTTGACGGAGCCGCTGCTGCCGCTTCTGCCTTGTTGTTTCCGGAGTGACCCTTGAACGTGCGCGTCGGTGCGAACTCGCCCAGTTTGTGTCCCACCATGTTTTCAGTTACATACACCGGGATGAACTTGTTGCCGTTGTGTACGGCGAAAGTGAACCCGATACAATCCGGAGTGATCGTCGATCGCCTTGACCAGGTTTTGATCACCGACTTCTTTCCAGCTTGCTCCATGACGCTGACTTTCTTGGCAAGCCTGGCGTCGAGGTACGGACCTTTTTTTACTGACCTTCCCATGTGTTATTTCTTTCTCCGTGCTATGATTAATCCATCAGAATATTTCTTCGGGTGACGGGTCTTCTTGCCTTTGGCGAGAAGTCCTTTGCGTGACCTCGGGTGACCGCCAGACGCGCGTCCTTCGCCACCACCCATCGGGTGATCAACGGGGTTCATCGCTACGCCGCGAACACGAGGACGAATGCCTCTCCAGCGGCTGCGACCTGCCTTGCCGACACTTTCGTTCATGTGATCTGCATTCGACACCGCACCGACCGTCGCCATGCAACGCACCAGCACGTTCCTCATTTCGCCTGAGGGCATCTTCAGCGTTGCGTATTCGCCTTCGCGTGCAACCAGCTGAACAAACGAGCCTGCGCTTCTTGCGATAGACGCGCCACGACCCGGCTTGATTTCCACATTATGAACAATCGTACCAACAGGAATCTTTGACAAGGGGAGGGCATTTCCAACTTCCGGCGCAATATCATCGCCTGATACTACCTGCTGTCCCACCTTCAGGCCCTGGGGCGCTATTATATATGTCTTCTCACCATCTACATAGTAGAGCAATGCAACGCGGGCCGATCTTGTGGGATCGTACTCAATAGATTTCACGGTGGCTGGCACGTTGGCCTTCTCACGCTTGAAGTCGATGGTGCGAAGCTTTTGCTTGTGGCCACCGCCGATGTAGCGCATGGTCATGCGACCATCGCTATTGCGGCCACCGGTCTTCTTTACCGTAGTCAGCAATGATTTCTCAGGGCGACCTTTTGTCAGATCTTCAAAACCGGGTGCAAGCCTGTGACGGGTGCCTGGTGTGATCGGTCGTAATTTCTTCAGCGCCATCTCGTAGTCCTAATTTTAAACGTTGCTGTAAAAGTCTATCACTTCTCCTGCTGCAAGCTTCACGATGGCTTTCTTGTAGTTCGGCTTCTGTCCCGAAAGGAGACCAGCCTTGGTGTAGCGCGTTTTGCGCTTGCCCATCACGCTGATGGTATTTACCTTTTCTACATTAACGCCGTACATCTTCTCCACTGCAGCCTTGATCTCGAGCTTGTTGGCGCCGATGTCCACAATAAAACCGTACCTCCCCTTTTCGTTAAGGGCTGATATCTTTTCAGTAACCAGTGGTCTCTTCAGTATGCTCATGGGATTACTGCTTTTCAGTTAACAGGGTATCAATCTTGCTTACGGCACCCTCGACAAGCACGAGCTGATCAGCGTTGATCACATCGTATGTGTTGATCTGGCTTGCCGTAATCACTTTTGCTTTCTCAACATTCCGGCCTGAGAGGCTAATGTTCCTGTTTGCCTCAGGAATCACCACAAGCGTCTTCTTATCGCCAAATGACAGCGCTTTAAGGAGGCTAACGAATTGCTTCGTCTGCGGCTTGTCAAAGTTGAAGTCTTCCAGGATTGCGATGGCGTTGTCTTTCGCCTTGTAGCTAAGGGCCGACCTGCGGGCGAGGTCTTTCACTTTCTTGTTGAGCTTGAAAGAATAGTCGCGGGGCTGAGGGCCGAAGATCCTTCCACCGCCCTTGAACTGCGGGTTCTTGATATTGCCTGCACGAGCCCCGCCGGTACCCTTTTGCTTCTTGATCTTCTTGCTCGAACCAGTGATCTCGTTGCGCTGCTTTGACTTGTGCGTTCCTTGCCGCTGGTTTGCGAGGTAACTCTTCACATCAAGCCAGATGGCGTGGTCATTGGGTTCGATGCCAAACACGGCATCAGACAGGTCAACCTTCCTGCTCGTTTTCTTGCCGTCGTATTTAACAACCTGGAGGCTCATTACTTATGAAGGATTATCGTTGAATTCTTGGCTCCGGGAACGGCGCCGCTGATCAGTATCAAATTTTGGTCTGCAAGGATCTTGACCACTTTCAGGTTGGTGAGCTTTACACTGTCACCGCCCATCCGGCCTGCAAGACGCTTACCTTTTATTACCCTGGAAGCAAACGACGCGTTACCCATTGAACCGGGTGCGCGCAACCTGTTGTGCTGACCGTGGGTCTGACCACCCACACCCTGGAAGCCGTGACGCTTTACAACGCCCTGGAAGCCTTTTCCCTTCGAGGTGCCCACCGCATCGATAAAATCGCCCTCGACAAAGATGTCTGCCACCTTGATTTCCTTGCCCAACTCCATCTTGCTGTCGTACTCTGCTGCAAAATCGCGGAATTCGACAACGGCCCTTTTCGGGGTGGTCGAAGCTTTCTTGAAGTGGCCGAGCATCTGCTTGCTCGTGTTCTTCTCTTTTTTCTCGCCGAAAGCCAGCTGGACAGCCCGGTATCCATCAGTCTCTGCACTCTTCACCTGTGTTACGACGCAGGGTCCTGCTTCGATGACGGTGACAGCGATGTTCTCGCCATTTGCGGCGAAGACACTTGTCATTCCTACTTTACGTCCTATAATTCCAGGCATGGCTAAACCAATTTTGCTTGTTTTTAACTCGATTTGCGGGTTTTCTCACGCAAAAAGGACTGCAAAGATAGGAGGCCGATGTAACTTACCAAGCAGGGAATTCAAAAAAATGGCGTGTTTTATCCCCTTTCCAGTCATAGGCAACGCCTCCGGGGTCAATAGATTAACCGTCAACACATTAACTTCCGCGCCGCAAATGAATCTACTGTCGGCCTTGCTCTTGCCACTGGCGACCCTGCCGGCGGAAACGCCGGACTCGCCGGGTCTCCCGATATGAATTCCGGCTCGGCAGGACTCAAGCTAACGGCGCTCGGCGGGTTGATGATCTTTCTGTTCATCGTCAGCCTTGTCAGCGGCAGCGTCCCCATTCCGTTGTCGGGCGTCTTCGACGCACTTGCCGGTACAGACAATGAGTTCTCGGAAATCATCCTTGTCTTCCGGCTTCCAAAAGCATTGACCTGCGTGCTGGCCGGCGCATCCCTGGCTACAAGCGGACTTCTGATGCAGACTCTTTTCAGGAATCCGCTCGCCGGTCCTGATGTTTTTGGCCTTAGCTCCGGGGCAGGCCTTCTCGTTGGGGTATTGATCATGACCAGTCAGCTCACGGGCATCCTTTTCTTTGGAAGTCCGTGGACGATGGCCATTGCTGCCGGCACAGGCGCTGCGCTGGTATTCCTCGTCGTGATCCTGATATCGCGCTTTGTTACGGATAACACCTCACTGCTCATCATTGGCTTAATGATCGGCGCCACTGCCTCGTCGTTGCTGTCAGTGATCCAGTACATAAGCCACGCGGAAGACCTTCAAACTTTCATGATCTGGGGATTAGGGAGCGTCGGCGGCACAAGTTGGAACGAAATCACGGTGTTGGCAGCTGTGATTGTCACCGGCACTGTCATATCGCTATTGCTCACAAAGTCGCTGAACGGAATGCTGCTGGGCGACAACTATGCGAAGAGCCTTGGGATCAACCTGGAACGGTCAAGACTCTTTATATTAATTGCAACATGCATCATGACGGGCACCGTCACCGCATTTTGCGGCCCGGTTGCATTTGTTGGCCTTGCGGTACCGCACCTTGTGAGGATGGCGGTGCCGACAACAAATCACAAGGTGATGATCCCTGCCGTGGTGATTGGGGGCGCTGGCCTGCTGCTGCTATGTGACCTGCTTGCACAACTCCCGGGAACCACACAACTGCTGCCTTTGAATGCCGTAACCTCCATGATTGGAGCTCCCGTTGTGATCTGGCTGATCATCAAAAACAAACGCCTCAGGATTTGACCCAGGCCTCCTCCATATTTCATGCAACAAACATTACGGTAGGCTACCGCACTGACCGCCGTGAAACCATTCTATTCAATGACATCACTCTCAACATGGCTCCGGGACAGCTTGTTTGCCTGATGGGTCCGAATGGCGCGGGAAAATCGACACTCATCAGGTCGTTGGCGTCGCTTCAACCGCTCCTGGGCGGAATGCTGTCGCATCGCCATGAAAAACATGTAGCCGTTGTGCTGACTGACCGGGTGAACTCGCCTCACATGACGGTTGAGGAGTTGATCAGTTTCGGCCGCTATCCGTATGTGGACTGGAAGGTATCCCTGTCCGAAAAAGATCTGGCTGTAATCAAAGAAGTGATCGCCCGAGTACACATTGAGTACTTAGCCACAAGGAAGTTGTATGAACTCAGCGACGGTCAGCTGCAAATGGCGATGATCGCGCGTGCGTTGGCGCAAGACACTCCTGTTCTGATGCTCGATGAGCCCACCGCACATCTCGATCTCAACAACCGTTTGGAGATCATGAACTTGCTTCGACAGCTGACACGAGAGTCTGGAAAAGCCATCCTTGTGTCAACACATGAGCTCGACCTCGCACTTCAAACCGCGGACGTGGTTTGGCTGGCGGCGCAAGAAAAGATCACCCAAGGCATTCCCGAAGACCTCGTGCTCAATGGGTCATTCGATGAAGTGTTCAAGTTCAAGGGGTTTGATTTGAAGTCAGGCAGGGTGCAGCATTCAGTTTTCCGGAGTATGTCTATTCAACTGGAAGGAACCGGACCGGAATATTTGTGGACAAAGAATGCGCTTGAAAGAAGCGGCTTTAATGTTGGCCCTGGTGGAACGACTACTGTTCGGGTGCGCGACCTGAAATGGCAGGTGGAGAATGAGAGTTTCAGCACGCTTCAAGAGGTTCTGAAAGTCCTCAGTCAGTAAGCGCGTAATATCCGTCCGCACAGAATTTGCCGCGGAAAAAATTCTAGATCCGCTCTAACCCGAGGCCTGGTTTGTCCGAACAGCTCATTACGCCGTCCTTAAGGATAAAGCCGCCTTTCACTACATCTTTACCAAGATCAAGGCTGCCGTCCAGGTCAATGTACTTGGTGTTGGGGCAGGCAAACGCGGCGTGAAGTGCGGCAGTAATGCTTACAATGCTCTCGTCATTGCAGCCCCAGAAGAGTTCCACGTCCGCAGCTAGTCCTATATCGGCGATCTTCAATGCCTGGCTTATCCCGCCACATTTCATCAGCTTGATATTGAAGATGCCGGCGGCACGCGGAGGCTTGACAAGTTCGAGCGCATCTACGGCTGTGAGCAGGGATTCATCGGCGGCAATTACCTTCCTGATCTCTTCCGGGAGTTTCTTCAATTCGTCAACTTGTTTTGCGGGCAGGGGCTGTTCAATCAGTTCTACATCCAGTTCCCTGGTCTTCCTGAAAAAAATGACTGTCTGCTCGCTGGTATAGCCCTGGTTGGCGTCGATTCGAATTACAAATCTCTTCCCGAACCTCTCGCGCAACTTGATTACGCGCTCAAGGTCTTCATCCAGGTCTTTTCCAAGTTTCACTTTCAGCACAGTGAAGCCGCGCTGTCCGTATTCCTCAGCCTCCTTCAGCGTTTCCTCCACGTTCTTGATGCCAATCGTGTTGGAGGTTGGAAGCGACTTGATCTTCTGACCAAGAAATTTAACAAGCGGAACGCCAAGGAATTTCGCGAACGCATCATGTAGTGCAATGTCTGTTGCAGCCCGCGCGGCCGGATTCTTCGGAAGCTTGCGCCATACTTCAAAGTTCAGCTGTTGGAATTCGCGTATATCGCGACCCACGAGAAAGTCCAGGTTGTTTCCCGCCAATGCAGCGTAACATGACTCAAAGCTTTCACCGGTTACGTACTCACTTGGATTCCCCGCGCCCAGGCCGGTAGTGCCATTGTCGAGCGTGATCTCAACAAAGACATTCAGAACCTCATCGACAGTCTTGAACGCAATGGTGTAGGGCTTGGTATTGACGAGGTCGGCATTCCAAACCTTGATCGATTTTATTTTCATGATTTGGAAAGAGCAGATTCCGTCTTTGACTTCTCTATCATTGATTTGAAAACAGGAACAAGCCGGTCGACGCTGTCTTCAAGCGGCAACACGACCGGAATGCCAAGTTCTTTTTCATAAGCGGCTGCCGCGTTACGGGCCTGTTCAGTTGACATCTTGGCTGTGTTAAGCGTCACGGCAACTGTAGGAGCGCCATAAATTTTGATCAGTGCGATTTCATCTTTGGGATGCGGTATGTACGCAGGGTAAAACTCCATGTCCTTGTATTGCTTCCGTGGCGGATGATGCTGCAGCACTGCACCATCGGCCGCTGCCGATACAATCCATTCCGCTCCGGCTGGCCCGCTTGGATTGCGCAACGACGACTGCCCTTCTATGAATATGATGTCAGGCTTGACCTCTTCCCAGCACTTCACTACGGCGTGCTCCATTTCGCCGGAGATGAAGTCGTTGAGTGTGGAATCGAAGATGAAGCCATAAGCAGCACCCTGCATCCAGCCTGTCTGGCCGGTGTAGATCATTTCTGCCTTGAAACCTGCTTCGCGCATTGCCTCGGTGAGGAAGCGGGTGGTGGTTCGCTTCCCCAGCGCGCAGTCGGTGCCCAACACCGCGATCTTCGGGCACTTCACTTTCGCGATGTCACCCGACCAGAAGTGGAGATCCCCGAACTTCTTGGGTTTGCGCACGTCGATGATCTCAAGACCTTTTTCCTTTGCATAGTTGGCCAACTCCGGGTGATCAGAAATATAGTCATGCAGGCCATTGACAAGGCCGAGCCCATTGTCGAGCGCCTCTTTGAGTAGCGCCCGGAGTGAGTCGGGAATGACGCCGCCTTTGGTTGCCACACCTATAATACAGTACCTGGCTTTTTCCTTGGAGGAACTCACAAAGCTTTTGATCGTGGGGAAAACCGGTATGTTCCTCTTCTTGCCGTCGAGTATCTCGCCGGCATCCTTG
>Ga0315912_10003407_pt1 | contig 15827 bp, 10 predicted proteins | sample VfabasoilMG_FD_204469 | JGI IMG/M metagenome (GOLD analysis project Ga0315912, IMG submission 204469) | Garden soil microbial communities collected in Santa Monica, California, United States - V. faba soil | ecosystem: Environmental > Terrestrial > Soil > Garden | place: USA: California... | reverse complement strand
CCACCATGTCAACGGCACCCGCGTGGTCTGCAACCCGCGTGGCTATGCGCGCGGCGGCGTCAACGAGAACCCGGTTTTTGACCCGGACTTCATCGTCGAGGTGCACGAAGCGGGCCGGCCCGGCAGCGCGCGGGAATGAAGTCGCCCCGACCCGCATCCCTGGGCGCCGCGGTGGTGCAGCCGGCCCAGCGCTTCATTGGGAAGGCAACCCGGACGACCGGCCGGATCGCGCCGACCTGATTGCCTACCTGAGGCAGATCGACCAGACGCCGGCCTGCCGCAGGAGCCCGCCACCGCCACGCTGAGGCCGCGGGTCCGGCGCACCCGGCCGTCGAGCGCAGCCCCACGGCGCCTGCTGCAGGAGGTCACGACGGCGGCACGGCGGCGCCTAGTTCCATGACGACGTGCACCACGCCGTCCTCGGTACGCGATTGCAGCGGCAGGCCGCAGCGCTGGAACACCTTGAGCATCGGCGTGTTGCCCGCCAGCACCTCGGCCTCGAAACGGCAGATGCCGCGCTCGCGGCCGATCTGCGCGAGCAGACGCATGAACAGCCCCGACAGGCCCTGGCCGTGGTAATCCTCCTCGATGGTGAAGGACACCTCGGCGGTGGGTGGCTCGCCCGGCCGGTCGAGCACGGTGTAGGCGCCGCCGCCGATGATGATCTCCTGCGCGCCTTCACCGATCGTCGCCACCAGCGCCACTGCGTGCACGAAGTCGCTGGCCTCGATGCGGTTCAGGTCGGTCTCGGTCAACTCCTTCTTGGCGCTGAAGAAGCGCGTGTAGATCGTCTCCGGCTCGAGCTTGCGGAAGGCCTCGATGATGCGCTGCCGGTCATCGGGCCGGATGGCGCGGATCAGCACCGGCGTGCCGTCGCGCAGCTGCGCCGGCTGGCTGAATGTCGTGGGGGCGGCGTCACTCATCGGCGGCATTCTCCAACTCGAAGCCATGATGGCCCCAGGGCGGCAGGTCCAGGTACAGGCCGCGCGCCAGCAGGTCGTCGCCCGGTCGGTGATACACCGCATCGCCGAGCAGGTCGCGCAGGCGCCAGCGGCGCCCGGCCAGTGCGGGCCAGGGCAGGCGCACGAAACACTGGCCCTGCTGCGGCGCGTAGTTCACCGCCAGGCACAGCCGGCGCGCATCCGGCAGCTCCCAGCGCCAGGCGATGAACTGCTGCGCGCTGGGGTTGCCGCCCCAGGCCTCGCTGCAGTCGAGCAGCGACCACCGCCCGTCGCGCATTGCCGGATGGCGCAGCACGGCGAGCAGCCGCGCGTAGAAGGCCGCCAGGCCGGCGTCCACCGGCTCCTGCGGCGCCCGCACCAGATGCGGCGAGACATGCACGCGGTTGCCTTCGAACTGGCCCTGCTGGAAAAAGCGCAGGCCCGGCGTGCAGAAGGTGATGACCGCGGCCGCAGCCTGCACGTCCGGTGCGAAGGTCGCGGCGGCACGCGGCTCGTCGTGGTTCTCCAGGAAGCGTGCCAGCCGGTCCTGGTAGTCCAGCCCGGCCAGCAGGTGCGCACGCACCGGGGCGGCCTGCAGTGCGCGCAGCCGGTCGTACAGCCGTTTGTCGTAGCAGTGCTCGAAGCCCTGTTGCTGCAGCGTCCACTCCAGGTCCCAGTAGACCTCGGCCATGAACTCGAAACCCGGCTGCGCCTGTCGCACCGCGGCGATGGCCTTGGGCCAGAAGGGCTGCATGGCAATACCCCAGGTGCGCTCGAAGACCTCGGGCAACAACAGCATCGCCATGTCGCAGCGCAGCCCGTCGCACTGGCCGGCGACGCGCTGCAGCTCGCCGATCATCGCCTGCTGCAGCTGCGCCTTGCCGTAGTTCAGCTGCAGCGTGTCGGGCCAGCCGTCGAAGTACGGGTCGCGGCCGTGCGCCAGCACGCGTGGGCCCTGCTCGGTCTGCAGCCTCAGGTAGTTCTGCGGCGCTCGCGCGATCTCGTCCTCGCTGCCTGCGACGAAGAAGTCGGGGTGGTCGTCGACCCAGGGATGGTCCGGCGCCACGTGGTTGGGCACGAAGTCCAGCATCAGCTTCAGGCCGCGCCGGCGCAGCCGCTCGCGCAGCCGCGCCAGCGCGGCATCACCGCCCAGGTCGGCATGCACGGTGTAGGCCGTGATGGCAAAACCCGAGCCGCCGATGTCGGCGTCCTGCAGGTCGGGCAGCGTGTGTTCGAACGTGCGCCGCCAGGCCGCATTGCTGCGCGAGATGCGCCGCGCCGCCGCGCCGGTGTGCCACACGCTGAGCAGCCAGATCCAGTCGAAGCCCTGTGCCGCCCAGCGATCGAGCTCGGCATCGTCGAAGTCGTCGAGCGTGGCCTTGCGGCCCAGCACGCGTGACAGCTCGGTGAGCCGCACACGCGTGTTGATCTGGTAGAGCGCCGGATAGCGCGGCGTGCTCATCGCTTGGCAGGCCGCGCCAGCATGGTCTTGAAGATCGCTGCCTCGGCCCCCGGCGTCAGCAGCAGTTCCTTGGTCAGCAGCGCGTTGGCCTGGATGATGCGCGCCACGCAGCCGGTCCAGCCGGTCTGGTGGTTGGCGCCGATGCCGGCGCCGCTGTCGCCATGGAAGTATTCGTGGAACAGCAGCAGCTCGCGCCAGTGCGGGTCGTTGCCGAACTTGTGCGCCGTGCCCATCGCCGGGCGCGCGCCGGAGGCATCCTTCAGGAACAGGCGCACCAGCCGTTCGCCCAGTTCCTTGGCCACCTCGAGCAGCGTCATCAGTGAGCCCGAACCGGTCGGGCATTCGACCTTGAAGTCCTCGCCGTAGTACGCATACAGCCGCAGCAGCGTGGTGTAGAGCAGGTAGTTGATCGGCATCCACACCGGGCCGCGCCAGTTGGAGTTGCCGCCGAACATGCCGCTGTCCGAATCGCCCGGCACATAGGCCACGCGGTAGTCCTGCCCGGCATGGTGGAACACGTAGGGATGTTCCAGGTGGTGGCGCGACAGCGCGCGGATGCCGTGCGGGCCGAAGAACTCGTTCTCGTCGAGCATGCGCGCCAGGATGCGCCGCAGCTTGCGCTCGTCGACGATGGCCAGCATGCGCCGGTTGGCCACGCCGGGCAGCGTGGGCAGGTGCACGGTGGCCACCAGCTCCGGATGGCGGCGGCCGAAGGCCTTGGCGCGCTCGCGGAAGTGCGGCAGCTTGTCGAGGATGTCCTCTTCGAACACCGCCATGCCGGCCAGCGGCAGCAGGCCGACGATCGAACGCACCTTGAGCCGCGTGGCGCTGCCGTCGGGCAGGCGCAGCACGTCGTAGAAGAAGCCGTCCTCCTCGTCCCACATCTCGTCCTGGCGCTCGCCCACGCGGTCCAGAGCGCCGGCGATGAACAGCGTGTGCTGGAAGAACTTCTCGACGAACTCCTCGTACAGCGGTTCGTGCAGCGCCAGCTCCACCGCGATGCGCAGCATCTGCTGGCTGAAGAACACCATCCACGCGGTGCCGTCGGCCTGATCGAGGTAACCACCGGTGGGCAGCGGCGCCGAGCGGTCGAACACGCCGATGTTGTCCAGCCCGAGGAAGCCGCCTTCGAAGACATTGGCGCCGGTGCGGTCCTTGCGGTTGACCCACCAGGTGAAGTTGACCAGCAGCTTGGAGAAGGCGTACTTCAGGAACTCGACGTCGCCGTTGCCGCCGCGCCGTTCCTTGTCCATCAGGTACAGCTGGAAGGTGGCCCAGGCATGCACCGGCGGGTTGACGTCACCGAAGTTCCACTCATAGGCCGGCAGCTGGCCGTTGGGGTGCAAGTAGTCGTTGCGCAGCATCAGGTCGAGCTGCTGCTTGGCGAAGTCGGGGTCGACCATGCCCAGCGGGATCATGTGGAAAGCCAGGTCCCATGCCGCGTACCACGGGTACTCCCACTTGTCCGGCATCGAGATGATGTCGTCGTTGAACATGTGCGACCAGTCGGCGTTGCGCACGCGCTTGCGCTGATGCGCCGGCAGGTGCGCGCCGGCACCATGCTCGTCCAGCCACAGGTCCAGGTCGTAGTAGAAGTACTGCTTGGTCCACAGCATGCCGGCCAGCGCCTGGCGCAGCACGTTGGCGCGGTCGGCGTCCTTGGCCACGGCCGGCGGCATCAGCGCCGCATAGAAGGCATCGGCCTCGGCCAGGCGCGCGGCAAAGACCGCATCGAAGTCGGCGAAGGCGTCCTTTGCCATCGCCGGTACCGCGGTCGTCAGGCGCAGGCGCAAAGTCGTCGTGGCGCCGGCCGCAAGCTCCAGCACGTGATGCGACGCCACCTTCGTGCCACAACGCGCCGGGTTCACGGCCGCCGCGTCGCCCTGGATCACGAAGTTGTGGAACGCGTCCTTCACGTAGGGCGAGGCGTTCTGCGATCCGAACAGCCGCGCGTGGTTGCTCTCGTTCTCGGTGAAGAGCAGCGGCACCTCGGCATCGACATGCAGATAGTAGTCGCTCAGCGATTCCTGGAACAGGGCGTCGGTATGGTGCGCCTGCACTACCGGCAGTCCGCTACGGTCGAGCTGCTTCAGCTCCGGCCTGGAGCCACCCGTCTTCTGCGACCAGGTGTTGCGGAACCACAGCGTCGGCAGCACGTGCAACGGCGCCGCCTCGGGTCCGCGGTTGGCCACGGTGATGCGCACCAGCAGGTCCTCCGGCGCTGCCTTGGCGTATTCGACGAAGACGTCGAAGTAGCGGTTGGCGTCGAACACACCGGTGTCGAGCAGTTCGTACTCGGCTTCGTGCTTGCCGCGGCCGCGGTTGGTGCGCACGATGTCGTCGTAGGGGTAGGCCGCCTGCGGGTACTTGTACAGGTACTTCATGTACGAGTGCGTGGGCGTGCTGTCGAGGTAGAAGTAGTACTCCTTGACGTCCTCGCCGTGGTTGCCTTCGCTGTTGGCCAAGCCGAAGGCACGCTCCTTCAGGATCGGGTCCTGTCCGTTCCACAGCGCCAGCGCGAAACACAGCACCTGGTGGTCGTCGCTGACGCCGGCCAGGCCGTCCTCGCCCCAGCGGTAGGCGCGCGAGCGCGCTTGGTCGTGGCTGAAGTAGTTCCAGGCGTCGCCGTTGTCGCTGTAGTCCTCGCGCACCGTGCCCCACTGGCGTTCGCTGAGGTACGGGCCCCACTTCTTCCAGTGCGCCCGGCGCAGGCGGGATTGTTCGAGCCGGTTCTTCTCTGCGTCCACATTCATGGCTGCTCCTCCCCCGGGTCCAGATGACGCTGCTGCGTCCTGCGTCTTTGATCTGCCGCGAGTATCGCGGACCGCTGCCACTGACAGCGTGCTGATCCTGCGCACCCCGGACCTTCGCCCGAGCTGTGGTCAGCCGGCCTCGGGTCGTCCTGCAGGTGACAATGCAGCACAGTTGCCGGATTGCGCCGGAGGAGATCGAGATGGCCCTGTTGCAATGGTTCCCGCTTGGCCGATCGCGGCCGAAGGTGATGGCGGTGCTGGCTGCGTGCCTGGCCGTCTCGCTGACTGCCTGCGATCGCGCAAAGGAGACGGACAAGGCCAAGCCGGCGGCTGCCTCAGCGCCGCCACCAGCGGTGGTCGCCGCCGAGGTCGTGCGCAAGAGCGTGCCGATCTACAGCGAGTTCGTCGCCCAGACCGATGCCCGGGAAACGGTGGAGATCCGCGCCCGCGTGCAGGCCTTCCTCGACGCACAGCACTTCACCGAGGGCACCATCGTCAAGAAGAACCAGCTGCTGTTCACGCTGGACAAACGCGAGTACCAGGCAAAGCTTCAGCAGGCGAAGGCCGAACTCGAGATCGCGATGGCGCGGCTGGGCAAGGCAGAAACCGACGAGCGGCGATTGAAGCCTCTGGCCGAGCGCCGAGCCGTGCCGCAACAGGACTACGACAACGCGGCCGCAAATCTGCTGGCCGCCCAGGCGAACGTATCGGCCGCCCGCGCCAACCTCGTCGCGGCGGAGCTGGACCTGAGCTACACCACGATCCGCTCGCCGATCACCGGCCTGATCGGCAAGCGCCTGGTGGCGCCCGGCAACCTTGTCGGCAAGGGCGACGCCACCTTGCTCGACACGGTGTCGAGCATCGACCCGATCCGCGTCAACGCCACCATCAGCGAAGCCGAGTACCTGCGCTTCTTCGCCCAGGCCAAGGAGCAGGGCAAGAGTTCGACACCGCTGGAGTTGATCCTGGCCGATGGCAGCGTCTATCCGTACAAAGGCAAGCTGGTCATCGTCGACCGGGCGGTGGACCAGAAGACCGGCACGCTGAACTTCGCCGCCGAGTTTCCGAACGCCGACGGCCGGCTGCGCCCGGGGCAGTTCGGTCGCGTGCGCGCTGCGGTCGAGACGGCCAAGGACGCGCTGCTGATTCCGAAGCGCGCGGTGCAGGAGATCCAGGGCATGCAGACCGTGCTGGTGGTCGGCGCCGACAACATGGTCGCGCTGCGCACGATCCAGCCGGGCGAAAGCGTCGGCGACCTGCTGATCGTGCGCGACGGCCTCAAGGCCGGCGAACGGGTGATCGTCGACGGCATTCAGAAGGCCCGGCCCGGCTCCAAGGTCAACCCGACGGCCGCCGCCGGTGGCAGCGCGCCTGCGGCGTCGCAACCCGCCGCGCCGGCCGGGGGGAAATAGTCCATGGCCGATTTTTTCATCCGCCGGCCGATCGTTGCGATCGTCATCGCGATCCTGACCGTGATGCTCGGCCTGGTCACGATCCGCGGGCTGTCGGTCGAGCAGTATCCGTTCCTGGCCCCGCCGAACATCCGCGTGACCGCCACCTACCCGGGTGCCTCGGCCGAGGCGGTGGAACAGTCGGTAGCCACGCCCATCGAGCAGGAAGTCAACGGCGTCGACCGGCTGATCTACATGAAATCGTCGAACACCAGCGACGGCCGCATGCTGCTCGACGTCAACTTCGAGGTCGGCACCGACCAGGACATCGCCAACGTGCTGACGCAGAACCGCGTCTCGGCGGCGCAGGCGCGGCTGCCGGTCGAGGTCACGCAGCAGGGCGTGACGGTGAAGAAGCAGAGCCCCAGCATCCTGATGGTGATCTCGATCTACTCGCCATCGGACGCCTACGACGCCAACTTCCTGATCAACTACGCCGGCATCAACCTGCGCGACCAGCTGCTGCGCATCCCGGGCATCGCGCAGGTGGACCTGTTCGGCGGCACCGACTACGGCATGCGCATCTGGTTCCGGCCCGACCGGCTGGCCAAACTGGGCCTGACCCCGGCCGATGTGATCAACGCCATCAAGGAGCAGAACCTGCAGGCCCCGACCGGCAAGGTCGGCGCCGCGCCCACGCCGAAGGACCAGCAGTTCACCAACACGGTCAGCGCGCCAGGGCGCCTCGTCACGCCGGAGGAGTTCGAGAACGTCATCGTGCGACAGAGCGACACCGGCGCGGTGGTGCGCATCAAGGACATCGGCCGGGCCGAACTCGGCTCGCAGGACTACAACGCCTTCGGCCGGCTGAACGGCAAACCGGCCGGCGCGATGGCGGTGTACCTGCTGCCCGGCGCGAACCAGCTGAAGGCGTCCGAGGCGATCTACGCGACGATGGAGCGGTCCAAGGCCCAGTTTCCGTCCGGCATGGACTACAAGATCGTCTACGACACCACGCCGGCGGTGGAGGCGTCGATCGAAAGCATCGTGCATACCTTCGTCGAGGCGCTGGTCCTGGTAACGCTGGTGGTCTTCATCTTCCTGCAGAACATCCGCGCGACGATCATCCCGTTGATCACGATCCCGGTGTCGCTGATCGGCACCTTCATCTTCTTTCCGATGCTCGGGTTTTCGGTCAACACGCTGTCGATGTTCGGCCTGGTACTGGCCATCGGCATCGTCGTGGACGACGCGATCGTCGTGGTCGAGGCGGTGATCCACCACCTCGAGCACGGCATGAGTCCGAAGGACGCAACGGTCCAGGCGATGAAGGAGGTGACGGCGCCGGTGATCGGCATCGCGCTGATCCTGTCGGCCGTGTTCATTCCGGTCGCTCTGCTCGGTGGGCTGGTGGGCAGCATGTACAAGCAGTTCGCGCTGACCATTGCCATCTCGGTGCTGCTGTCGGCCTTCAACGCACTGTCGCTGACCCCCGCGCTGTGCGCCATGTTGCTGAAGCCACCGAAGCCGATGCGCGGCCCGCTGGGCAGCTTCTTCAAGGGCTTCAACAAGGCTTTCGACGCCGGCACCAAGGGTTACGTGAACGTGTCGCGCCTGCTGGTGCGCCGCTCGCTGCTGACGATCGGCATCGTCGTCGCGGTGGCCATCGGGGCGAGTCTGTTCGCGCGCGTGCTGCCGGCCGGTTTCATCCCGGACGAGGACCAGGGCATCTTCGGCGTCAACGTCCAATTGCCCGCCGGGGCGTCGCTGGAGCGCACCAGCCTCGTGCTGAAGAAGATCGAGGACATCCTCGCCAAGACCGAGGGCCTCGACTCGTACCAGACCGTCGGCGGCTATGGCGCGGTGACCAACACCTTCCAGCCGAACTACGGCACGATCTTCGTGCGCATGAAGCCCTGGGATGAGCGCAAGACCGCGGCGCTGCACGTCAACGGCATCATGGGCGCGCTGCGGCCGCAGCTGGCGGCGATTCCCGAGGCGGTGATCTTTCCGTTCAACATACCGACACTGGCCGGCTTCGGGGCCGCGTCCGGCTTCAACTTCCTGCTGCAGGACCGCAGCGGCTCGCTGTCGATCGCGCAACTCGGCGAACTGTCACAGAAGTTCCTTGCCGCGGCCCGGCAGCGGCCCGAGCTCGGCACGGTGTTCACCTCCTTCGACCCGAACTATCCGCAGGTCCGGGTCGACCTGGACCGCGAAAAGGCACGCACGCTGGGCGTGCCGGTCAACGAGGTCTTCCAGGCGCTGGCGACGACGCTGGGCGGCAGCTACGTCAACGACTTCAACCGTTTCGGCCGGCTGTATCGCGTCTACGTGCAGTCCGACGCCGACCAGCGCCTGAAGGCCGAGGACATCGGCAAGATCTATGTGCGCTCGAAGACCACCGATCAGATGGTGCCGCTGTCCACGCTGGTGACGATCCGCGATATCTCCGGGGCGGAGCTGACGACGCGCTTCAACCTGCAGCGCTCGGTCGAGGTCCAGGGCGCGCCGGCACCGGGCTTCACCTCCGGGCAGGCGCTGGCGGCGCTGGAGCAGGTGTTCGCCGAGACCATGCCGGCGGAGATGGGGTTTGCCTTCTCGTCGATGTCGTACCAGGAGAAGATCGCGCCGCCCGCCGGGCCGACCTTCATCATGGCGATCGTCTGCGTGTTCCTGCTGCTGGCGGCGCTGTACGAAAGCTGGCGGCTGCCCTGGGCGGTGCTGCTCGGCTCGCCGCTGGTCGCACTGGGTGCGTTCTTCGGCGTCTGGCTGATGGGCTTCGACAACAACGTCTACGTGCAGATCGGCCTGGTGATGCTGATCGGCCTGGCGGCGAAGAACGCGATCCTGATCGTCGAGTTCGCCAAGGCCAAGCACGAGGAGGGTGCGTCCCTCGAAGAAGCGGCGCTAGAGTCGGCGCGGCTGCGCTTCCGGCCGATCCTGATGACCGCGTTCGCCTTCATCCTCGGCGTCGTGCCGCTGATGCTGGCCACCGGCGCCGGTGCCGGCGCACAGAACGTGATGGGCACGGGGGTGTTCTGGGGCATGCTGGTCGCGACCGCGCTCGGCGTGTTCATCATTCCCGGCAACTACACCTTCGTCGAAGGTCTCGGCCGGCGCAAGCAGGCGACACCGCCGCTCGCGCCCGCGAAGGAAGGAGGCGATTGACATGAGCCGCCGACAGACTTTGCTGCTGGGTGCCATCGCCTGCATCGCCGCGGGCTGCACGACGGTGGGCCCCGACTACACCCGGCCCGATCCGGGGCTGCCGACAGCCTATCGCGGCGCCGATGCCGCGCCACCGGCCGCCGACGACCAGACCTTCGGCGCCCTTCAATGGTGGAGCGTCTTTCCGGACCCGGACCTGCAGGCCTTGATCCGTACGGCGCTGGCGCAGAACTACGACCTGCGCGTGGCCGTGCAGCGCATCCTGCAGGCGCAGAGCCAGGTCACGGTGGCCGGCTCGCTGCCCTACCCGACGGTCGACGGCATCGCCAACGGCCCCTATACGAGCTACTCCGGCTCGGACCTGCCGGCCGGCACCGCCGACCGCAGCTTTACGCCGCAGATCGGGCTCGGTGTGGCCTGGGAGATCGATTTCTGGGGCAAGTTCCGGCGCACTGCCGAATCGGCGTGGGCCGAACTGCTGGCCGCCGAGGACGCGCGCTACGCCGTCATGGCGACGCTGGTGTCGGACGTCGGCCAGGCCTACCTGAGCCTGCGCGCCCTGGATCTGAGGCTGGAGATCTCCAGGCGCACGGTGAGCTCGCGCACCCAGTCGGTCGACTTGGTGCAGGCGCGGCTCGACGGCGGCGTTGCGGGCATTCTCGACCTGCGCCAGGCAGAGTCGCTGTACTACGACGCGACCAAGACGATCCCCGAAATCCAGCGGCAGATCGAAGAGACCGAGAACTTCATCAATGTGCTGCTCGGGCGCAATCCAGGGCCGATTCCGCGCGGCCGGACGCTCGACCAGCAGGTTGCCGCGCCGAGCCTGCCGCCGGGGCTGCCACTGGACCTACTGGTGCGGCGGCCGGACATCCGGCAGGCCGAGCAGCGGCTGATTTCGGCGAATGCCCAGATCGGCGTGGCCAAGGCGGATCTGTATCCGCGCGTGACAATCTCCGGATTCGGCGGCGCGGGCAATGCGACGGTCAACGGCACGAGCTTCGGGCCGTACTGGATCCTCAGCGTGCTGCCCGAGGTCACGGTGCCGATCTTCAACATGGGCCGCCTGCAGGCCAACGTGGACTTCAACGAAGCCCAGGCCCAGCAGGCCGGGCTGCGCTACCAGCAGACGCTGCGGCAGGCGCTGCGCGAAGTCTCGGATGCGCTGGTCGCGATCCGCAAGCGGCAGGAATTCCGCCAACAGCAGGAGCTGCTCGTCAAGGCGCTATCGGATGCCAGCGAAGTCGCGCAACTGCGCTACGAGGGCGGGGTATCCAGCTATCTGGAAGTGCTCGATACCGAGCGCCAGTACTTCGACGCCGAGACTCAGCTGGTGCAGGCCAAGCGCGACGAATCGCTGAGCGTCATCCAGCTGTACAAAGCCCTCGGAGGAGGATGGCAAACCGAAGCCTCGCCGACGGCCGCGGTGCAGCCGCGGGTGGTGCAAGCCAAGGCCGTCACCACTCCATAGCTCGGCGCAGGGGTCGTCAGCCGCCGAGCGCGATGACGATGGACTCGATGACGACGCCCAGCAAGACCATGACCAGGCCGGCGCGCCAAGGCTTCGTGCCGGCATACCGGCCCCAGGCATAGCCGCAGACAAAGAGCATGACGATCGCCACTGCGGCCGAGGCACGCTTGGCCACGCCGGGGTCTTCGATGAAGACGAAGGGCAGAACCACCGGGAAGGTCGACAAGAACACGAGCAGGAACACGGCCACCGCGCCAAGCAGGTCGCGGCGCGTCATGCGATTGAAGGCGGCGTCGGGCGCCGGCTGCGCAAGGATCGCCTGCCGCACACGCTCCAGCCCCTCGGTACCGAGGGCCACGGCAAGCCCGCCGATCTCTCCGGCGATCAGGCGATGTGCCTGCTCGGGCAGAGCGGCGTCGTGCACCGCGTGCATGAGCGTGGCCTTGCGGCCACGGGCGACGATGTTGCGCAGCACGTACATCACGCCGTCGACGAAGCCCCATGCGAGGTTGCAGCCGATGGCGGCCACGAGCATGTCGCGCACTTCGTCGCGCCCGCTGTCCACCACGCTCAGCGTACCGGTGAAGGTGAGCACCATGAACAGGCCGAACAGCACCTCCGAAACGCGGTCGACCGGGTCGAGCACCCGGGCGCTGCCGCTGCTTGCGACTTCCGTCATGGCGTTGGGGCCGCAAGGTCCATCGCGAGGTGAACGACACCCCCGCGGCACGACCGGCCCAGTGCGCTCGGCTCAAGGCCGCCGGCCCAAATCCCTCCCCATCGATCGGGATTCATGCTGGCGTCATCCTCCGCCGGCAGTGTGAACATCCATCAACGGCACACCCTGTCATTGCCCGAGAATAGCCGATGCCGGTCCGTTCCCTCGTTCGTGAAGCGTTGAAAAGGTAGTTCAGATGTCAAAGAACCAGAGCAACCCTGCGGTTGCCAAGGCCGGCACGCCGACTGCGGCTGAGTCGTTCGCGTGGCCGGGAATGGGTGCAAGCGCAAGCGGCATCGACGCGTTGCAGCCCTGGGGCCCGCTTGGCGAGTACATGACCGATGCCATGCAGCGCACCATCCTGTTCTGGGACGTGCTGCGGCAGCGCAGCGACCAGTACTACGAACAGAAGTCCAAGGCCGTTCCTCACGTGCTGAGCTTCGACGCCGAACTGGTGCTCGATGCGCGCAGCTTCGCCAAGCCGGTCAACTACCTGCTGGTGCGCGTCAAGCCGCCGCAAGGCGTGGTCGTCGACCCGCTGAAGCGCCCGTTCGTGGTGGTCGACCCGCGCGCCGGCCACGGGCCCGGCATCGGCGGCTTCAAGGCCGACAGCGAACTGGGCGTGGCCATGCGCGCCGGGCACCCGTGTTACTTCGTCGGCTTCACCCCCGAGCCGATGCCCGGGCAGACGATCGAAGACATCGTCTACGCCGAGGCGGCCTTCCTGGAGAAGGTCATCGCGCTGCACCCCGAAGCCGAGGGCAAGCCCTGCGTCATCGGGAACTGCCAGGGCGGCTGGGCGGTGATGATGGTCGCCGCGATCCGGCCCGAGTTGTTCGGCCCGATCATCGTGCCCGGCTCGCCGCTGTCGTACTGGGCCGGCGTCGAAGGCGAGAACCCGATGCGCTACACCGGCGGCATGGCCGGCGGCAGCTGGATGACCGCGCTGACCAGCGACCTGGGCCACGGCAAATTCGACGGCGGCAACCTGGTGCAGAACTTCGAGAACCTGAACCCGTCCAACACCTACTGGACCAAGAACTACGACCTGTGGTCGAAGGTCGATACCGAGGGGCCGCGCTTTATCGAGTTCGAGAAGTGGTGGGGCGGGCACGTCAACCTCAACGCCGAAGAAATCCAGTGGATCGTCGACCAGTTGTTCGTCGGCAACCGGCTGGCCACGGCCGAGATCGTCACCGGCCGGGGCGACCGCATCGACCTGCGCAACATCCGCTCGCCGATCATCTGCTTCTGCTCCAAGGGCGACAACATCACCCCGCCGCAACAGGCGCTGGGCTGGATCGTCGACCTGTACGGCAGCGACGACGACCTGCGCGCCTGCGGCCAGACCATCATTTATGCGGTGCACGACACCATTGGCCACCTCGGCATCTTCGTCTCCGGCGGCGTGGCCAGGAAGGAGCACCAGGAGTTCGCCTCCAACATCGACCTGATCGACGTGCTGCCGCCCGGCCTGTACGAAGCCGTGCTCACGCCGGCGGCGGCCGGAAGCGCGAATGCCGAGCGGGTGGTCGGTGACTGGATCGCGCGCTTCGAGCCGCGCACGTTGAACGACGTGCGCGCCATCGTGCAACCCGAGCCGGAGAACGAACGCCGCTTCGCCGCCGTGCGCCGCGTGTCCGAGATCAACCTGGGCCTGTACCGCACGCTGTTCCAGCCCATCGTGAAGGCTTGCGTCAACGAACAGGGTGCCGAATGGCTGCACAAGCTCAATCCCGCGGAACTGCCCTTCCAGATCTTCTCGCGGCAAAACCCGCTGATGCAGCAGGTGGCCCAGCTGGCCGAGCAGGTGCGCGAGCAGCGCCAACCGGTGTCGCCCGACAACCCGCTGCTGCAGTGGCAACAGATGATGTCGCAGGGCATCGTCGCGGCGCTGGACGGCTATCGCGATCTGCGCGACAGCAGCATCGAGAAGATCTTCCTCACCGTGTACGGCTCCCCGGCCCTGCAGGCCATGCTGGGGCTGCGCGGCAGCGACGAAGCACCGCGCAAGTCGCCGGGCATCGACCCGGCGCGCGCCACACTGATCCAGCAGCGCATCGGCGAACTCAAGGCGCGTCTGGCGGACGGCGGCGCGCGCGAGGCGGCCATCCGCGCGCTGGTCTACATCGGCATGGCCGGGCCGGGTGTGGACGAGCGAACGTTCAACGAGTTGCGCCAGATCCGCGCCGAGAATCAGGGGCTGACCTTGCAGGCTTTCAAGCATGCGCTGCGCGAGCAGTATTTCAGCCTGGTGCTCGACCGCGACGCGGCGCTCGCTGCGATCCCGGGCATGTTGCCGCCTGATGCGGCCGGCCGCAAGCAGGTGCTGGATGTCATCCGCAGGACCGTGGAGGCCGCGGGACCGGCCGCCGGCGAGAGGGCACGGCGGCTGGCGCAGGTCGAAGCACTCATCGAGGGTGCGACACCGGTCGAACAGGTCGCGAAGGCAGCGCGCAAGCGGGCGGCGCCTGCGGCCTTGGCAAGAAAGAGGCGACCGGCACCGGCCCGAGGCCTGCCGAGGTAGCCGGTGCCGAACGGCGCTGCGCGGACCCGGGCGAAGCGCGCAGCGCTGGGGCGATGCCCGGCCCATGTGACTTGCCGGCCTGGCATCCTGCGCGGGCCGGCCAACGAGAAATGAATCCATGTCGGAACCCAAACACCAGAAGTACGAACGGCTGATCGAGCGCTGCAGGTCGCTGCCGCCCACGCCCTGCGCCGGGGCGCACCCGTGCGACGAGAGTTCGCTGCGGGGCGCCGTGGAGGCCGCGACGCTGTGCAAGATGGCCGAGCGCGGCCAGATCACCGGCGGCGTGCTCGACGGGCCGCTGGCGCTTGACAACGCCATCCACCTGGGCGCGGCCAGGATCAAGAAGATCACGTCGGTGGTCGCCGGCCAGGCCGACATCCTGGTCGTGCCCGACCTGGAGGCCGGCAACATGCTGGCCAAGAGCCTGGGCTTCATGGCCGACGCCGATGCGGCGGGCATCGTGCTCGGTGCGCGCGTGCCGATCATCCTGACCAGCCGCGCCGACTCGGCGGTGCCCACCCGCCTGGCCTCGTGCGCGGTGGCCGCACTGTTCGCCAAGGCGCGCCGCGAAGACTGCAAGCAGGCGGTGGCGTGATGCGCGATGCCATTGCGGTGCTGAACGCGGGCTCGTCGAGCATCAAGTTCTCGCTGTTCGCACGGGCCGAGGACGATCTCGAGCTGGTGGTGCGCGGCCAGGCAGAAGCCATCCACACCGCACCGCGCTTCGTCGCGAAGGGCGCGGATGGCGAGACCTTGTCGGCACATGACTGGGACGAAGGCATGCCGCTCGGCCATGCCGGCGCGCTCGAACACATCGTGGCCTTCCTGCGCGAGCAGATGCAGGGCCTGCGCCTGAAGGGCATCGGCCACCGCGTCGTGCACGGCGGGCTGAAGTACGCGCTGCCCATGCGCGTCGACCTCGAGGTGTTGCAGGACCTGGAGCAGTTCGTCCCGCTGGCCCCGCTGCACCAGCCCCACAACCTGACGCCGATCCGCCTGATGCTCGAGCGTCAGCCCGAGCTGCCCCAGGTGGCCTGCTTCGACACCGCGTTCCATCGTTCGCAGCCCGAACTGGCGCAGATGTTCGCGCTGCCCAAGGAACTGCACGACGAAGGCGTGCGGCGCTACGGCTTCCACGGCCTGTCCTACGAGTACATCGCCTCGCGGCTGCCGCAGTTCGACGCGGCGGCAGCACGCGGGCGCACCGTGGTCTGCCATCTGGGCAACGGCGCCAGCATGTGCGCGCTGTCCGCCGGCCGCAGCGTGGCCAGCACGATGGGCTTCACGGCCGTCGACGGGCTGCCGATGGGCACGCGTTGCGGCGCGCTCGATCCGGGCGTCATCCTCTACCTGATGGACCAGCGCGGCATGGATGCGCGCGCCATCGAAA
>Ga0315912_10003406_pt1 | contig 15833 bp, 14 predicted proteins | sample VfabasoilMG_FD_204469 | JGI IMG/M metagenome (GOLD analysis project Ga0315912, IMG submission 204469) | Garden soil microbial communities collected in Santa Monica, California, United States - V. faba soil | ecosystem: Environmental > Terrestrial > Soil > Garden | place: USA: California... | reverse complement strand
TGGGTGAACGCGGATACGGTGTCGGGTCAACGGCTTCGCGGGCAACAGCCGGGCGAACAGCGCGGCCCCACACCCCAAACGCGCCGAGGGCAAGCAGCAGACTGAAGATCAGAGATAGGGTGAAGCGAATGTGACGCATCTTATTTAGGTTAGCCAAGGGATAATCCAGAAAATAAGCCGATTCGGAGACGGGACTCTTTTTAAGAGAAGAACGCTTGACTCAATACATGATACTTCTTAAAGTGAATTTAATCAGAAAAACCTCCTGTCCGCTAGGGTCGAGGCGCTGACCAAGTCATAGCGCCCTTCAGACTGTCCCGAGTTTCTCCCCCGAGCGCTTTCCCATGAGCGCCCTTCGGGAATAAATGTTGAGAAAACTGCCGGCAACGCTGAAGTGTGTGGTTATGAGGCCTTGGTTCAGCATCCGAGGTGTTTATCTCGGGCTACCCTAGGTTCACGTACAGCGAGGTTTTTCTTTACGCCGAGACCGATGGGTTAATCACTTGCTGATTAACCCATCGGTCTTTAATTTTGAAATTGAAGAGCCTCATCTCCCTTTGATGTGTTTACCCTCAGTAGAGAGGTGAGGTGGCTAGATTTTTGGGCTAGAAAACTTGTGCTTGACTTGGAACTAATGTTCCGCTAAAATGTTCTTATGCAACAAGACTTTTAAATGGTTGCTGGAGGTTTTATGGCTAAAAACAAACTATCTGAGCGCCAACGGGATATGTTGGCATTCATAGGCAAATTTTCTCAAGAAAAAGGTTATCCACCCACCATCCGTCAAATTGGCGAGGCGGCGGATATCTCATCCACCTCGGTGGTGAACTATAACCTGAATAAGCTCGAAAAAGACGGCCTCATCACGCGCGATCTTAAAGTCTCCCGGGGTGTGCGTTTAGTAGACGAGCGCAGACCGACTTTCACGACCATCCCTGTTGCTGGCTACATTTTTGCCAGTGAGCCAGTTTTAGTGGGTGACACCTCCCAAACCGCCGCTGACGAAGTGATCGAACTGACCCGTGAATTGGTGAATGACACGGGTGACCTCTACGCACTTCGGGTTAAAGGCGACTCGATGATTGACGCGATGGTCAATGATGGTGACATCGTGGTGATGAAGAAGGTTGACCGGGTGCGGAATGGGGAAATGGCAGCGGTGTGGTTGAATGACCGTCATGAGACGACCCTCAAACATTTTTATTTAGAGAGCGGGCGGGTACGGTTGCAACCGGCTAACCCCACCATGCAACCCATCTATGTAGACAACCCATCGAGCGTGCAGATTCAGGGTAAAGTGGTTTTAGTGTTGCGACAAATGCACTAACCAAGCCCGGCCTTCCGTCTACTTCCTTCTAACCTATGAGCCGCCCAATTTGGGCGGCTTTTTTTTTCTTGCGGGCGCTGGTATCATCCGCAGACTTTGCTCCATGGAGCCCTCATGTCAGAACCAAAACTCATTTTATTGACCAACGACGATGGCGTTAAATCACCGGGGTTATGGGCGGCGGCCGAAGTTCTATCGGCCTTAGGCACGGTGTTTGTCGCCGCCCCACGTCATCAAAGCACAGCCGCTGGGCGGAGTATGCCGATGCACTCGAAAGGGAGTATTCATCCGATTCGAGTTAAGCACAACGGCCAAACGTGGGCGGCCTATGGCATTGAAGGCACACCGGCGCAAGTGGTACAACATGCTTTGCTTGAGCTACTGCCGCGCCCGCCTGACCTGATCGTGTCGGGGATCAACTACGGTGAAAATGTAGGGACAGGGGTGACGATTTCGGGCACAGTAGGCGCGGCGCTCGAAGGCGCGAGTTTTGGGGTGCGTGGGCTAGCCGTCTCTCTGCAAACTGATAAACAATATCACCTATCGCACTCGACAGAAGTAGACTTTAGCGCCGCCGCTTTTTTTGCGCATAAGTTCGCGCAGATTTTATTAAAGTTGAAATTTCCGACCGATGTAGATGTGCTTAAAGTGGAAGTGCCGCAAACTGCCACCCGCCGCACGGTCTGGCAGGTCACTCGCCTATCGCGCACACGATATTACATCCCAACAAAACCTGAGCGCCACAAGCTGACCGACTTGGCGCGGATCGGGTACACCCGTTTGGTTGAAACGCATTTGCTTGAGTCCGATTCGGATGTGCAGGCGCTGCTTAATCAGCGTGTCTCCGTAACCCCGTTGAGTCTGGATATGACAGCTCGAACGAAATTAACTACTTTGGAACGACGTTTGCGACAACGGGATAAAGCGAAATAGGATTATAAAACTGGCCAGGGGGAGGGGAGATTTACCCTAACAATCGCTCATGTTCCACCAAAATACAGCGATTGCTGATCACTTTCAGCCCGGCTTCGTTGGCGCGCGCTTCGGCGGCGGAGTGGCTGACGCCCAACTGCCCCCACACGGCTTTGGCTTGGATGGCAATGGCCTCCTCGACCACCTCCGGTAAGAAGCGGGCGCGACGGAACACGTCCACAATATCAATCGGTTCAGGTAAGTCGCGCAGATGGGGGTAGACCGGCTCGCCCTCAATTTCGGTCAAGTTCGGATTTACGGCGTAGACGCGATAGCCCATCTCGCGCAGATAGCGTCCGATTTTGTAACTGTCGCGATGCGGCTTATCCGAATGTCCCACCACCGCGATGACGCGGCTCTCACGGAGCAGGCGACGGATTTCTGAGTCGAGCGAGAGGATCATAGGGCGGGGGGCGTCATCACAAACGTGGCGAGTTGCTCGTCCACGATGTGACGTTCGGCGTCAGTAGCGCGGGTATCAGTGTAAAACGCAATTAGATGCACGGTGTGTTCGCCCTGCGGTTGCGGCCCGCGCAAGTGCAAGGTGAACTCATAGGCCGTATCCATCGCTTCGATCAGGCTGAGCGCCGCCACCGGCTCGCCCATGAGGTTGGTTACATAGATTTCTACATCGGGGCGCTCTAAGAAGGGCGTGAGTTTGAATTCCAGTTTCACGCGCCGCCCGTCAAAGTAGGGGGCCGGTGTGATCTCGGTAAAGCGCACTTCATCGCGCGGCAACGGGACGGGGATTTCGTCGTTTTCATCGTAGAAGTGAATGTCCATGTGAGTATTATATTAGAGGATTAGAAATTAAAAGACCCACCTCCGCCGAACAGAAAAGAACGGACACGGATGGCACGGACTCAAAAATATCTCATGTTAAAATCCGTAGCATCTGTTTTATCTCTGCTTAAACCATACGTGCGTATGCTACAATCCCTCCTCTAACCCTCTCATTCACCAATTCCTACTATGACTCTTCACTTTGAAACTCTCGCGATTCATGCAGGCCAAGAACCCGACCCCACCACCGGCGCGGTGATGACGCCGATCTATCAGACCTCGACCTTTGTGCAACAGGGCGTCGGTGAGCATAAGGGCTATGAATATGCGCGGACGGGCAACCCTACGCGCGCGGCGCTCGAAGGCTGTCTCGCGGCGCTCGAAGGTGCTGCGCACGGGTTGGCGTTTGCGTCGGGCATGGCGGCGATTGACACCCTGCTCAAAGTACTCAACCCCGGTGACCACGTCCTCGCCAGTAATGACGTGTATGGCGGCACGTTTCGCTTGTTCGACAAGCAATATAAAAAATATGGGCTTGAGTTTTCGTATGTGGAAGGCACCGATCTAAAAGCGGTCGAGGCGGGGTTGCAAAAGAACACACGCTGGATCTGGTTGGAGACGCCCACTAATCCGCGCCTCAAGGTGGCCGACATCCGCGCTATCGCCGAACTGGCACGCCGTTACAACCCCGCCATTCAAATCATTGTAGACAACACCTTCGCCACGCCGTACCTGCAACAACCGCTCGCGTTGGGGGCGCACGTCGTCTTGCATTCCACGACGAAATATATGGGCGGGCACTCAGATGTCGTGGGAGGCGCGCTGATGACGAACGACGCGGCGTTGTTTGAGCAACTTAAGTTTTTGCAAAATGCGGCGGGTGCGGTGCCGGGGCCGATGGACTGCTTCTTGGTATTGCGTGGCCTCAAGACCTTGCCCGTGCGGATGGATCGGCACGGCGAAAATGCACTAGCAGTGGCGCAATTCCTCAGCGACCATCCGCGAGTGACCGAAGTGATTTATCCGGGGCTCGACACGCATCCGCAATACGACACAGCGCGTAAACAAATGCGAAACGGCGGTGGGATGATCTCGTTCTATGTGCAAGGCGATGAAGCAGCGGCGCGCGCGATGGTGAAACGCACCAAACTCTTTGCGCTGGCCGAGTCGTTGGGTGGTATCGAATCGCTCATTGAGTTGCCCGCCGCCATGACCCATGGCTCGACCAAAGGCTCGCCGCTCGAAGTCGGGCCGGGGCTGATCCGCATCTCGGTGGGCTTGGAGAATAAAGAAGACTTGATCGAGGATTTACGGCAGGCGTTGGGGTAAGGGAAGGGATGAAGGAGAAGGGATGAAAAAACGGCCTCTGAAATTTCAGAGGCCGTTTTGTTTTCTTTCAGGTGTCAACTGAAACGGTTACGCTGACCGGCCACTGCGTGGATCGAGCGCGTCGCGCAGACCATCACCCATGATGTTGATGCACAAGATGGTGTAGACGATGAACAGGCTGGGGAAGAACCACATCCACCATGAGCCTTTGAGGATGAACGATTGCGCTTGGGTGAGCATGTTGCCCCACGAGGCGGTGGGCGGTTGCACGCCGAGGCCAAGGAAGGACACATAGGCTTCGCTCAATATGGCACCCGCCAAGCCCAACGTGGCGGCCACGATGATCGGCCCCATGGTGTTCGGGATCAGGTGGGCGAAGAATACCCGCGTATGGCTCGCGCCGAGGGCCTTGGAGGCCGACACATAATCCAGCTCGCGGAGTGAGAGCACATTGGCGCGCACAATGCGGGCGAGGTACATCCATGAGGTGATGCCGATGACCAAGATCACGATCAGCACACTGCCGCTAAAAGAGCGCCCCATGATATTGAGCGTCGGCACTTCTTTGGACAAATACTTGCCCAAGACAATGAGCAGGAAGAGCTGAGGAATACAGAGCACCGTTTCAGTGATGCGCATCAAGACCGTATCTACCCAGCCGCCGAAGTAGGCCGCGATGCCGCCCACCAACGTCCCGATGGAGACGGAGAGCGCCACCGCAAAGACGCCAATGACTAGCGAGATCTGTCCACCGTAGATGATGCGTGCAAATACATCGCGCCCCGTGCTATCAGTGCCAAACCAGTGTTCGGCGCTCGGCGATTTAAGCCGGTCGCGGATGACCCCTTCGTTGGCGGTGGTTTCAGGGATGATGACCGATCCGACCACAATGAGGAGCATGAGCAAGATCAGACCAATCGCTCCGGCGAGGGCCATTTTGTGTTTGCTAAACCGGCGCCACACCAATTGCGTGGGCGTCAACACCGGCGCGGCGCCGGTCTCAGCGGGTTTAGTGTCGAGGGGAAGGGATTCGGCAGCCATGGCGATCTCCTAGCTCAAACTAATGCGCGGATCAATGAACGTATACGCCACATCGGTCAGGATGGTGGCAAAGACGACCGCCCCCGAAGTCAATAACAGCACGCCGTTGACGACCGGGAAGTCGCCGCGTTGGGCGTACTCCCAAAACAGACGTCCCATACCGGGCCAAGTAAAAACCGATTCCGTGATGAGCGCTCCCCCCAACAGACTCGCTAAATCCAGGCCGAGGATCGTGACGAACGGCAGGGCCGCATTACGCAGGGCGTGCTTGAACAATACTTGGCGCTCCACTAACCCCTTGGCGCGCGCCGTGCGAATGTAATCAAGCCCCAAGACTTCTAAGATGCTGGAACGTAAGTAGCGCGAATAACCCGCGACTTGGATCACGACTAAGCACGACACGGGCAACACCAAATGCCAGAGCAGTTCGCGAATATCTTTTGGATCCCAAATGTCCGCCCCAGTGGGGAAATAGGGCAGACCCCATTCTTTAAATTTAACGGCGAAGAGCAACAACAGACTAAAAGCAATAAAAAAGATGGGCATGGAGAAGCCCACGAATGAAAAAGCGGTAATAATGTTGTCGGTGATCGAGTATTGTTTAACGGCGGCGATCAACCCCAGCACTACCGACAAGGTGACGATCGCCAATTGGGCCGAGAGCATCAGCACCAACGTCAGCGGCAGGCGTTGTAGGATGAGCTCAGAAACTTTTTCTTTGGAAAACGAGGACTGGCCCAGATCGCCTTGCAGGGCTAACCCGAGCCAACGCACATATTGCAGGGGCAGGGGTTGGTCGAGCCCTAGTTTGAGACGCAAAGCCGCGCGGTCTTCGGCCGACATACGTTGCACAGTAGCGTATTGTGCCATCGGGTCGGACGAAAGCCGCGTGAGGACAAAACAAATCATGGTGATTAGGAGGAGCGTGAAAAACGCAATGATGAAACGGCGGATAAGAAAAGTCCACATCATTCACCACCAATCTCTAAGTAAAAGGAGGAGAGACGCGCTTAGCGCGTCTCTCCGGTTTACAACTAATGCTCGATTACTTCACATCCCAAACTTCGGAGTTCCAGTTCAGGTTGCTGTAATCGCCGAACTCGCCGGGCACGAAACGGTCGGTGTAGCCATACACGTTCGCGCGGGCATACATCATGACCACGAGGGCGTTGTCATAGATGTATTTTTGGAGCGCATCAATGGCTTCCTTACGCTTGGCCGGGTCGGCGGTGCTGTTCACGGCTTCGTTCAGTTTCCCGATCTCCGCATCGCAGTAGTGGTAGTTGTTCGTCCCGCTCGCGTTATCCTTGCTCGGGACATCACAGCGCCAATCACTGGTGTACGGATCCGGGTAGTATCCGGTGGTGTAACCCGCCATGTCGTACTTGCCGGTGCCCAGGATGCCACCTTCGGCGTAGGTCGCGAAGAACGTACCGGCCGGGGTGTGAATGGGCTTGAATTCGACGCCGATCTTCTTCAGGTCGGATTGAGCGGCAATGGCGATATCAACGCGGAGTTGCTTGTCGGTCGTCTCGAAGTTGAACGACAACTTGGTTTCCTTGCCATCGCACATGCCTGAGCGAATGCCATCCGCGCCCAGCTTGTAACCGGCTTCATCTAACAGTGCGCCAGCTTCTTCAGCGTTGTAGGCTTCGGCGGTCAGGTTGGTGTTCGCCCAGAAGGAGTTCGGCCATTGGCTCTGGGGAACGGTGGTCTTGCCTTCGAGCAGGGCATCCACGATCGCTTGGCGGTCAATGCCCAAGATGATGGCCTTGCGCACGCGCACATCTTTGAAGGGGCAGAAGCCTTCATTGTCGCTCTTGCTCTTCGGTTCGCCATCAATGCCCTTCAGGGTGCCAAGGTTGAAGAAGTAGTGTTCAAAGCTGGTGCCTGCCACTACCTTCAAGTGAATCTTGGGCTCCAACGCGCCCACAGTGGCGATGTCGGACTCGGCGAAATCGGGGTACCAGTCAATGTCACCCGTTTGGAGCGCGGCCAAGGCCACTTCTGGCGAGGGGACGAATTTGATCTGGATTTGGTCGAGCTTGGGGCGGCCCTTGTAGAAGTTCGGGTTTGCCACGAGCGTCATGTGGTCGCCCGCCACCCATTCGCTGATGATGAATGGGCCAGAGGCGACTGAAGGTTGATGAGTATAGGGGTCGTTCTCCAGCCCAGTCTTGCCTTCGAGAATGTGCGCGGGCAAGATGGAGCCGGTGTTGTTCGGACCCTGGGTGAAGAGCGTTTGCCAGGGCGGATAGAGCTCGGCAAATTTGATCACGACCGTCAGATCATCGGGCGTTTCGACGCTGGCGATCTTGTCATAGCCAGAGCGGCTGTTCGGCGTGTTCTTGGGATCCATGATGGATTCCCAAGTGTACTTCACATCTTCGGACGTGATGCGCTTGCCATCCGACCAGTAGAGGCAGTCCTTGAGCTTCCAGGTGATGGTCAGGCCGTCGGCTGATACGCCACCATTCTCGGCGGTGGGCAATTCAGCGGCCAGCTCAGGCACAAAAGTGCCGTTCTCATCCCATTCGGCTAAACCGACGATGGTCAACTGCGCGATCCAGACCGCGTAGGACATGACGGTGTAGTAGGGGCTGATGTTGTTGGGCTCTTGCGACCAACCACCCACTACCGACTTGGGATTGGCAGGCGGGGTCACGGAGGCCATGTCTACAGGCTCGGGGCAACCCGCCGGGGCGGCGGTGGTCGGGGCCGTAGTGGCCGCTGGGGCACTCGTGGCCGGGGCCGTGGTGGGGGCGGCGGTGGCGACTGGGGCCGAGGTGGGCGCGGCGGTGGCGCTTGGGCTACAAGCCGCTAAAACGAGGCTGGCGACCACGATCAGGCTCGCCAGCGCCATAAACTTGTGTTTCATTGAATTTTCTCCTCCAGAGAATATGCTATAAGTCTACAACGAACGGTCAGGTCAAATGGGGGACACACTCACAAGCCAATGTTGGGCATCACCTCCTTCAATTTAAGTTGGGCGCGAGTAAACACTATACCCGCTTGTGGGTCGAAAAGTTCAGCGCCGATTGGCCTCCAATGATAAGGCCAGATGACGATCTTGAGTAGTGTCCTGCACTGGGCAGTGACTCGGTTAGAATTTTGCCACAAATGAGCGGATAGCAGTGGGCAAAGGCGAAACGGGTTGAATAAACGCCAACGGTGTGCCTTGCGTCAGCGCCGCCGATTGACCGCGATCAAAGGGGATGACCAAATCTACCGGGCGGCCCAACGCCAACTCCACCGCCGTTTGCGGGATGCCAGTTTCGGGGGTCACTTGGTTGAGAGCCACTTGTAAACTCGTGTCTAGTATGCCAAGCGTGTTGAGCGCGCGCATCGTGCCCACCGCCATTTGCACAGCGACCACTTCGGGGGTGAGGACGACCAACGCACACTTGGCGACATTGAGCGCCAGCATCGTGGCGTCGTCTAGCATGGGCGAGCCATCAATCACGATTTCGCTAAAGAAACCGCTCAGGCCGCTGAGGATCGCATGGAAGGTTTCACCCGATAGGCTACGCCGCACAGGTTGGGTCGGTGCGTTCAAAATAAATAGGCCCGTGTCATAACGCACTAGCATCTGCCCGACCGTGTTCGCATCTGGCGCGGGGGGGAGGTCGGCCCAAGTATTTTTGGGGCGCAAGCGCAATTGCAACGCTACCTCACTGCCAACGGGCGACAGATCGATCAGACACACACGCTTGCCGTTGCGCGAGAGGGTGCCGGCCAGATTCGTTGCCAGCGTGGTAGCGCCCGCCCCGCCGCGCAATCCCAAAATGACTGACACGCGTGAGGTGGGGGCAAGGGTGAGCGGTGGCAAGGGCCCGACTGGGGCCGGAGCGGCGGGTGTTGCGGAAGGTGGTGTGAGATTGGCTAAAAAAGGCAGGGAGGTGGCTGGGGTGGCCGCCACCATTGGCCCCGAAGTTTGCGCGGAACTGAGCGCTGGGCGCACCGGGCGATTGGTGAGGAGTTGATTGATCTTGTTGGTCAGTTCGCGCGGGTCAACCGGTTTGGTGAGATACCCATCCGCCCCGGCTTCCATCGCGCCTTCCTGATCGGGCAATTGCGTGCGCGCGGTGAAGATGAGGATCGGCAGGTCTTTGGTGCGCGCATCCGCCCGCAGGCGGCGGGTGACTTCAAAGCCGTCAATATCGGGCATCATCAAGTCGAGGATGACCAGATCGAATTTGTTGTTGACAGCGGATATGAAGCCTTCTTCGCCACGTGCGGCCACCGCTGGGGTATGTCCCAGGCGGGTGAGCAACATCTGCATCATCGGGCGGATGTCGCGGTCGTCGTCAATGACTAGGATATTCGCCATTAAGGCTTGGCCTCTTCGATTTCAGCGATGCTGATGGCGTGCATCCGATTGATGACCACCACCGGGCCCGAATACGCCGGTTCAGGGATGAGCGCCACAGTTGCAGTGGCGTTATAAACTGGCATGAAGCGGGTGGTGCCGCCGACTAAGATGGCGCTGGGGTCGTATTTGCTGACGGCTTCCACCAAACCCTTCACTTCATACGCCGCTAGGGTGATCAGCACCGGGCAGGCGATCACGCGCGCAAAGCCGCCGCGCGCCAACGCGCTCGGGCCAAAATCTTCGCGGCGCGATAACACCATTAAAGGGATGTTGACTTTGTTGAGATGCGCAATGCTGTGGTGCGACATGATCTTCGCCGGTTGTTGGATGCGCGAAAAATAGGCATCTTCAACTTCGACCATAGAAGTGTTGTTATCGTTGAGTAAGGCCACCAAGCCCATGCTCGAAATGTTGATGCGACAGGAGATGCGGTGCGCGTCAGTAAACACATCAGCATGAATGGCGCGCGCGGCCGGACGGTCGGACATAGGATCTGCTTTCCCTTTAAAGGGTCAATTTTAATCGAGAACGCCAATAACTAAAAATCCGATTGAGCGGCTTCAATTCGCTGAACTGGATAAAGTCATGCGAATACCCCTCAGCGCCGTTTTTCAACTGCGGCGATGAACCCAGCGCGGTCTTTATTCCAAGCGCGGTTGAGGTCATCCGAATACCCAATAATGGCGGCGGGTGCGGATTTCATCAATTGTTGCAAAACCAGCTCAATCTCGGCCTCTTTCCCGGTGAGGGTGATGTCTTTGCCGAAACGATCGCGCACTAAAGCCGCATACGTTTTTCCGGTTGGGACGCCATAGGTGCGATGTTGCGTGATCTGTTTATAACCCCACATCACATCCCGATACCGCATCGCCTCTAAACCCGTGAGGGCGCTGATGAACCAGCCTCGCGTGAAGTGAATTTTCTTTCCCACTAATTCATGCGCGACGCCCATTTCTGCTTCAATTTCACTCACCATATCTTGGGCCAGACCAAAGCGCTCTAGCGCCTTAATGGCTGGATGGGCATAAGGATTTAAGAAACGCTGAATGGCTAACCCCACGCCCACCAACGCCGCTAACCCTAGCAGGGCCCCTATCCCCAGCCCAATATAGGCGGCCATCCGAAAATTGCTGGTATCCAACATCACTGGCAAGAACGCCCCGGCGATCTCAGGTACTTCCCGTTCTACTTCCGCGACGACTTCATTCTGGATATCAGTCGGGATGTTTAGAAGTTCGCCGCTGATAGTATTTTCGATCTCAGTCGTCAGGCTTTTTACGAGCAACAGTTTATCGTCAATCAGCAACGCTAAATAATAGGCTTCAGTGGTTTCGCTACCCGAGCTAGACGTTTTGACATACTCATAGCCAGTATTGGCGTGATCATCACCCGTGACAGTAACGTAATACTGCGTGGGCAGATCAGCGTTGGTCAACTTCAACAGTGCGTCACGTTCCAGCGGGAACGGCCCCGCAAAGACATTGTACAGGTAACGTGTGTTGAAGCCGAGGCCGATGATCACGAGAAGTAGCCCCACCAAGCTGATGATCAATAAATTACGGTTCAACCGCCGCACGGTGGACAAGACGAAGTCGGTAGACATGAATGGTCTCCTGATTGAGTTGCCTTTCGCCATTGTAAGATGAACGGCTAAGAACGCAAGCAGAATAGTAAAACTAAAAGCCGAATTCTAGTTGGTCGCCGCTCAGCACCTGCCAATACGTTAAAAACTGAGTATATAATACCGCCCTCTTCTATTTCCACCACCTACCCGCGCTGGAGGTTATGATGATCTTTGATTATTGGGATATCCTACTCGTAGACGACGAGCCAGATGTGCTCAGCGTCACCAAACTCGCTTTGCGCGATGTGAAGGTGTACGACCTTCCCATCCGCATTCACACGGCGGCCAGCAAAGCCGAAGCCATTGAAAAGATTAAACAATTGGCGCTGGAGGGCATGCCGGAAACCACGCTCGCGGTGGCATTGATTGATGTGGTCATGGAGAGCGACCATGCCGGGTTAGAGTTGTGTGATTACATTCGAAACACACTCAAAAATTGGTCAGCGCAACTCTACATCCGCACCGGTCAACCGGGCATCGCGCCAGAGCGCACCGTGATTGATAAGTATGACATCTCCGGTTATTTCACCAAAGTGGAGACGACTGAAGCAAAGTTGTACACGCTGGTGAAGAGCGGTGTACGGCAGTGGTTCTCGATTTATTATGCGCGTCTGATCGCTGGGCTGACCAACCAGATGTTGGAAAACTCCGTGACGAAGAAACAATTTATGGAAGCGATGGCGCATTCGGGTGGCGAGAGTTTGGAGAACCCCCAAAACTTGGTGAGCGGGTTGGTCTTTGAAAAAGACTTTGTCTTTTCGTATCAAAGCCATGACCAAGTGCGCGCGTTGCACGACGAACTCGATCGTTTGCCGCCCCGCTTCACCACCCCGGAGGGGCACAAATTGGTGGTGGATGGGCGGCGGTTGCTGGTGAAGATCGCGCCGACTGACCACACGGTCGAGTATTACTATGCCGCTGAGGGCACGATGGTCATGCCCGAAGCCTTGCTCGACATCACCTATCGCAACGGGCTGGCGCTATCTATTTTGTGGAAACGCGCGGCGTAAAGCGGAGCGATGCTCCGCTTCTACTTCCGTGAACCCTGCAATTTAAAGAATACCCCCGCCGCTTCGGTGCGATTGGTGACATTTAATTTGGGGAAGATGTTTTGCAGATGAAACTTCACCGTGTTCTCCGACACTGAGAGCGCCTCGGCGATTTGGGGATTGGTTTGACCTTGCGCCACAAGGGTCAACACCTCCCACTCGCGTTCGGAGAGCGCCGGTGGGGGTTGATCGGCGCGTCGCCCCTGAAGCCATTTGCGCGCCGCAGGCGGAAACACCAAGTTGCCATGCGCCACCTGCCGAATCGCTTCGATGGTCTGGCGGGGTGGGGCGGTCTTGAGAGCAAAACCATCCGCCCCACCTTCTAAGGCCGATTGGATCGACTCGCCATCGCTAAATGCGGTGAGCGCCAACACCCGCACCGAGAGTGCGCGCCGCCGAATCTCCGCCAGACAACTCAGGCCATCGAGAGTGGGCATTTGCAAATCCATCACCGCCACATCCGGCTGATGTTGCTCGATCAATATCAGTAGCGCCGCACCGTCGGTAGCGGTGGCGACCACTTCAATATCCGGCTCATCGGCCAACAACCCTCGCAGACCCTCCAACACCAACTCGTGGTCGTCGGCCAACACGATGCGGATCGGCTCACTCATCGGCGTTGACCGGCACTTCCACCACGATATGCGTTCCCGCCCCCGGTGCCGATTCGAGCGTCAATGTGCCACCGACTAAGCTGATCCGCTCGCGCATCCCGCGTAGGCCAATATGCTCGACCCGTTCGGTGGCTTCAGGCCCTACGAGCGGCGGTGGCGTAAACCCTCGGCCTTCATCCAACACCTCTAAACGCACCTTGCCAGCAGTGGCGGAGAGCCGCACCCGGGCTTGGGTGACTCCCGCGTGCCGATAGGCGTTGGAAAGCGCCTCTTGCAAAATGCGATAGAGGGCGATTTTGGTTGGCAGGCTCACCTCGGGCAAATTGGCCTCGCTTTCAAAATCCACCCGCATCGCCGTGAAGTCCTCTTGCTGGATGATCAACCCCTCGATCACCGAGAGCAGATTGCGGCGCGCAAACCCCGGCGGGCGAAACGTGCCGAGCGAGGTCTTGATCTCGCCCAACGATTCTTCTAGCAAATTGGAGACGCGCCCCACCAAGGGTTGCCACTCGGCCTGTGACACTGGGCGATGTTGCGCGTGCGCCTGCAGGGCATTGAGCTGTGAGAGCGCGGCAAACAACTTTTGCACCGGCCCATCATGGATGTCCAAGATGATCCGTTGCAACTCTTCTTCGGTCACCGCCAAAATGCGCCGCGCGGCGAGGTGTTCATCTACAGCATGCATAGCGAGGAGTATAAGAGCGTAGGGGCTGGTGTCAAGCGGTTAGCGGCTAGGAGAAATGGAGGATGGGTGATAGGTCGTTTCCCCGTATCTTAGGCGTGCCGCGCGCGTCATACATGGCAATCTACATTTAACCTAACCTGAGGTCTTATGTCTGACCATTCCCATTCCCCATTTGCCACCCTAAAGAACCTGATCTCCCCCCCCAACCCACCACAATCTGCCCAGCGCCGCCCAATGGTTGGGAAGCCGCAACCCACCCAGCCGCACTACCCGCGTTGGTCAGCGGGCGCACTCGTCAGCGTCCCGCGGTTCATCTTGCTCAGTGCGGTCTTGTTGCTTCTGAACGGCATCCCCATTGTGCAAGCCGCCCCCAAAGCGCCCACTTTGCCTAACCCGATCCTGTTCACCACCCAAATCCCGATCTCGCCGGGCTTCGGCTCGCTCACCGCCACCTTTGGCAATCACTTGCCGGGGATGGAGGAGACTGGGCGCGGCGGCGATTTGTGGATTCGCTACCCCGATGGCACCTTGAAGAACTTAACCGAGGCGGCGGGCTATGGCGGCACCGGGGTGCTGACAGGCACGCAGGGCATCGCCGTGCGGGACCCCGCCGTGTATTGGGATGGCACGAAGGCCATCTTCAGTATGGTCATCGGCGCGCCACTCCGCCAGTACGATTATGACACGCTCTTTCGTTGGCAAATGTATGAAGTGACGGGCTTTCAATACCCCACCCAAACCGTCACCATCACCAAAGTTCCCAATCAGCCACCCTTCAACAATATCAGCCCGATCTACGGTTCGGATGATCGGATCATCTTCACTACCGACCGCCCGCGCAACGGGCAAATGCACCTCTACCCACAACGCGATGAATATGAGCTCGCGCCGACCAACACCGGGCTGTGGAGCCTCGACCCGCAAACTGGCGACCTGTTTTTAATCAACCATGCGCCCTCGGGCGATTTCACGCCGATCCTCGATTCGTTTGGGCGCGTCATCTTTACCCAGTGGGATCACTTACAACGTGACCAGCAAGCTGATGGTGATGATGGCTATGGAACAGGTCAAAACTGCGATGGCGGCACGCCCTATGGCACGTTCAATTATTCAAATGAAACGGCGGCGGCGACGATCATCTCCCGCACCGAGGTCTTCCCCGAACCGCGCTCTTGTCGCGATGATTTGTTGGCTGGCACCAATTTGGATGGACATAGCTTCAATCAATTTTTCCCGTGGCAAATTTTTGAAGACGGCACCGATGGTGAGATCGTCAACCACTTGGGGCGGCACGAGTTTGGTACTTACTCGCCGCCCACCTTCAACAATGACCCAAACTTAAAGGAGTCGGGTCAAGTGGGCGGGCGCTACAACCCGAACCCGATCTATAACGGCCTGTTCCAAATCAAAGAAGACCCAATGCATCCCGGCACGTTTTACGCGATTGATACGCCCGAGTTCGGCTTTCATGCCTCGGGGCGGATCATTAGCTTCACCGCCGCCCCCTCCGACAATCCTGATTTCATTGGGCTGACGTATGTGTCACACCCCGACACTATCAACGGGTCGTTCTCGCCCAACCACTCCGGGCGTTATCGTGAGCCGTTGCCCCTCAGCAATGGCGCGCTCGTCGTGGTGCACAGCACCTGGATCAGTGAAGAGGTGTCGAACAACTATTCGTCGTTCGACTTCCGCCTGAAGACCCTCAAGCGTGACTTGAATGGCTATTGGGTCCCGGATCAACTCTTAACCAATGGGATTTCCGAAACCGTTGAGTATTGGCAACCGGATCGCGTAATTTCTTACACGGGTAATTTATGGGAGTTGATGCCCGTCGAGGTGCGCGTCCGCCCGCGCCCAGTGCGTTCCGCGTTCTCCTATCTCGGCGCGCCGGAACAGCAAATCTTTAATCAACTCGGCATTGTGTCAGACACGCTCCAATCGTATTTGCGTCAAAACAACTTGGCGCTCATCGTCAGCCATGATGTCACCACGCGCGATGACCAAGACCAGCAACAACCTTTCAACCTCAAAGTG
>Ga0315912_10003405_pt1 | contig 15833 bp, 13 predicted proteins | sample VfabasoilMG_FD_204469 | JGI IMG/M metagenome (GOLD analysis project Ga0315912, IMG submission 204469) | Garden soil microbial communities collected in Santa Monica, California, United States - V. faba soil | ecosystem: Environmental > Terrestrial > Soil > Garden | place: USA: California... | reverse complement strand
GCCCTCAACGCGAGCCCCGCCCGTGCGCGCACCAGTGGCACTGAGGTGCCCATGCTTCCCTCGAGCGTCGACGAACGCCGCGGTCAACAGCTGTATGCAGCCAACTGCGCGAGCTGCCACGGCCCGCGCGGGGCGGGCGATGGACCAGGCGCCGCATCGTTGGTGCCGCCGCCGAGCGACCTGTCGTCACATGAGTACGCGACGGCGAGAGTCGTGGACGCGCTGTGGAACGGAGTGGCCGGCACGGCGATGCAGGCGTGGCGCGACTATCCTCGGGAAGATCTCGCGGCCATGACCCGCGTGGTCCAGCGCCTTCGTGTTGCGCAGGACGCCACCGTTCCAGACAGTCTTATCGCTAGTGGTGAACGCGTCTACGCTGCCAACTGCGTGCAGTGCCATGGTCCCGAGGGGCGCGGCGATGGATCGGCGGCGGGGGAGTTCACCGTGGCGCCCACGAACTTCCGAACACAGCGCCCGTCGATGAACACCAGTCTGCGCGCGATGCGCGAGGGCGTGCGCGGCACTCGCATGGCGTCGTGGACGGGACGATTGAGCGAGCCCGAGATCGTCGCGGTGGCCGCGTACGTACGATCGTTTTACGAGGGCGACGGAGGGCGTTGATGGCCGATGTGATCGTGTTCGGTTCGCTGATCTTCGCCGCAGTGTTCGCGCTCGTGTGGCTGCTGTCGCCGGACGTACGGGCGTGGCTGGAGCAGCCGAAGTTCCAGTTTCAGGACGCGACACGGCGATATGATCGTGACGCTGGCATGCGCCGGCTCGAAGACAGGTGATCGAGTGAGTCCTGAAAGCACATCTGAACGGCGTGGTCTGGCAATTGCCGTCGTCGTGTGCGCGCTCATCGGAGCGGCGACCGTGGGCGCCACGCTCACCATCTCGCGCGGCAGCGATGCGAAGCGAGCCGACGCAGCCGCAGCGACTGCCACCGAAGAGTACGGACGTCGGTTGCTCACCGACACGTCACGGCTCATGGGGCCCGATCACGCAGATCCCGCGCGGCGTCACACCGGAATCCGCATGGCGTGTGCGTCGTGCCATCTCGGTGGCGGCACTGAGCCCGGCACGCTGTCGTTGTTACAAACGGCTGCGGCCTACCCACGGTTTTCCGGTCGAGACGGCGGGGACCGTGACCTCGTGGACCGGATCAACGGCTGCATGACCCGGAGCATGGACGGGCGCGAGCTGTCGCGCGACAGCGCCGAGATGGTGGCGATGGTGGCCTACATCACCTCGCTCGGCGACATCTACGCCGCGACGGGGGAGGGGCGTCGAGAGGTGGACGAGCCCACCGCGTTCAAGACGCCGCCGCGCGCGGCCGACCTCGGCGCCGGCGAGCACGTGTTCGGCGAGCGGTGCGCGATCTGTCACGGCTCGGACGGCGCCGGTTTGCACGCGACACCGAATCGCGGCGACGGGTATGTGTTTCCTCCGCTCTGGGGCGACGACAGTTTCAACGACGGCGCCGGTATGCACCGCGTGCTCACCGCCGCACGATTCATCAAGGCCAAAATGCCGCTCGGGAAGCCAGACCTGACAGACGATGACGCGTTCGACGTGGCTGCGTTCATCAATTCGAAGCCACGCCCGCACATGGCGAACCTCGATCGTGATTACCCTGATCGCGCGACGAAGCCAATCGATGGTCCGTACGGTCCATACGCCGATGACTTTCCGATCGAGCAGCATCGGTTCGGACCGTTCGCTCCGATCGAGCAGTACTACAAAGGACTGAAACGTTAGCCCTGGCCTTCGCTCACTAGTCCTTCGCAGCAACGTCACGTGTCTTGATCAGCCACTTGCCGCTGACGCGTTCCATTTCATCGAAGCTCTGCCCCGCGGCGACAATTCGCGGCGGCGTCTCGCGTCCCAACGCGCCGGAGACAGTCAGGTAGTAGGCGTGGTAGCGAGCATGGTCCTTGTCCACGAACTCGATCCAGTGGTTCAGTTCCATGTGGTACAGCGGTGCCCGCGGCGGCTCGCCCGCGGCTGGCTGCCGCACCACCAGCTTCGACAGCGCCTCGCGGCCCTTGGTCGCGTTCGTTCCGTTCCCGAACTGCCCGTCCACGGTGTAGGTGGATGCGTAAGTTGCGCCATCACCCTTGTCGAGCGCGCGGGTGTATTTCCACATCAGCGCTTCGATTTCGTGTCGGTCGCGCGTCTCCCGCGCAGCGTTGTCTTCGCCGAACAGCGCGATCGACGCGCCCAGTGACAGGGCGGTTGTCACGACAGCGGTCGCCACACAAGCTCTCAGCACGTTCATCGGACAGCTCCTTTCGCTCCTGGTTTCTTTTCAATCGCGAACCGTAGCATGGCGTGGCGACGAATGCTCGACAAAAACCTGACTACTTGCGTTCGTCAGCGATCAGGTGAGCGTGCAGCGTTCGCGCTGATGTGTCATACGGCGATCTCGCAGGCCGTTACCTGGTTGCGCGTGCTCCCGGGAATTGCTTCCGTTCGAACGACCACTGCGTGTCCGTGCACAGGCCGCAGTCTTCGCCGACGAAGCGCTTCCCGCTTTGAGCATCATTGCGCAGCTGCCAATTGAACCAACTCACCGCCACCGACGCGGCCGCGCCGCCGTTGGGTTCGTTGAACGTACCGCCATGACCAACGGGAAGATTCGCCATCGCCACGGGCACGTGCGTGATCCGCTTGAAGTCGTCCATCCCATTCTCATAGGCGATGTCCTTCGGGCCGCCCTCGATGTAGATCAACGGTGTGCGCAACGTCTGCAGCACCTCTTTGCCGACTGTCACGCCAGTCATGTTGGTTGGACCGTTGTTCAGGATGCCGCTGTTGTGGATCACGAGCGTCCTCACCCGCGGATCTGTCGCAACCTGGAGCGCCTGAACGCCGCCGCAACTCCAGCCCGAATAGGCGATCTGTGCCGGATCGATGCGCCCGAAGTAGGGGCTGCCGGTGCGCGTGTTCTCGGCCAGCGCCCAGTCGACAGCGTCGGTGAGATCCGAGACCTGCGTGCGTGGCGGCGGAAGCTGACCTTGTGGCGCCGCGGGACGTGATTCACGCGGCGGTGCGCCGGGACCACTCAGGATGCGGCCGCTCGCAATCACGAGATATCCGTGCGACGCGATCTCCAGCAAATGGAACCGGCTGCTCGCCCCATCGTCGGAGCACCCGCCATTGCCCCACGCGATGACGCCGAGCTTCGTCCGCCCGAGTGCGGCGAGATCCTTCGGCCGATAGACAACATGCCGCGGCAGCGACGCTACTTCCTCTTTCATTGCCGCGAAGTGTCCCGTGCCAGGCGTGTCTGGCAGTTTGTTGATTTCAGCCTGTCGCTCGAGGGCGGCGCGATCGAGCGCCGGTGCTGCGGGCTGTTGCGCGGCTTGCTGCGCTGCCGCAGCAAACGACACGAACGCGATGACGGCAACGACAGTCAGTAAATGGGAGAGATGCCGAACGAAATGCGTTGTCATCGTACATGCCCTCTACTCTGAACGTGGTGTCCCTTCATTTCGGACGCTCAGCGCACTCGCGGATCCGCACGTGACCTGACAGCCAGACGGGTGTAAGCTTCGTCGCGCGTTCGCAGTTTACCCGGTGCTTCCAGCGAGGTAAACGCATGGCCAAGAAGCCGAGCAGCGACCAGAAGGAACGGAAACCTCAGGGCCAGAAGGCCGTCAGCAGACGAGACTTCGTCAAGACCGGAGCCGTCGCCGGCGTGGGTGCCGCAACCGGAGTAGGGGCAACAGTCCTCTCGACGTCGGGCACGGCGCTCTCGCAGGTTTCCCCCGCCGACGCCATTCAATGGCACTACGAAGCTGACATCGTCGTGATCGGAGCCGGGTGCGTCGGGTTACCCGCTGCCATTCGAGCGCGGGACCTCGGGGCCTCCGTGATCGTCGTCGATCAGAACTTCGATCCTGGCGGCAAGATGCTGCATAGCGGTGCACAGGTGTCTTTTGGCGGGGGAGATCCTCTTCAGTTGAGGGACATCGCCGGCGAGAAAGACAAAGAAGGGTTTGTCACCGCCCCGCGGCAGCAGTCGGTCGAGGAACTGACCGAGGATCCGGACTTCTTGTTCAGGGATCACACCGATTGGTCCGTCATGGACGCTGCGGCCCAGGCACCCTACAGGTACAACGAACGCGATCTTCATCGCGCATACGCCGACAACTGCTACGCCACCCGGGAATTCCTGATGGCGAACTACGTGCGCATGGGCCGCATCTCCGGCACGCACGGCAACGGCGGCGTATCGCGCGCGAGGCGGGCTGTGTGCTTCCTGATGGAAGGCGCCGCGACGGACATCAAGAAGGGAACGGTGTCGACTCAGGATGCCGGAGTCGAGGGCGCGCGCTCGAGCCATTTCGCGCCACGGCCGATGGGCGACGCAGCCAAGGTCGCGAGCGCTGGTGCGCGCTCCAACGGCGCCGCACTCGCCCGGCCGCTGGAGTTCAGCGCTCGTGAGAAAGGCGTCCAGTTCATCCTCAATCGGCACATGGACGAGATCATCCGGGAGCAGCAGTTCTCGGGCAGGGTCCTGGGCATCCGTGCGAGCTATTCGCCACGGCTCGACCCGCAGACGGGTGTGCGTCTCGAGAGCCTCTGGCAGAACGGCAACGTCGACGACCGTAGGGAGACGATTTACATCAGAGCTCGCAAGGCCATCGTGATTGGTGCCGGAGGCCACGGAGCCAATCCGCAGTTCCGCAGCATGTTCTACCCGGCGTGGAGAGAGCCTGCGTTCGTGTCGAGCGGGTGGGCGCTTCTAGGACCGCGCGGCCAGGACGCCAGCGGCATCATTGCCGGAATGAGAGTCGGGGCGAACCTCGCGGGAATGCAGCAGAACCTCGGGTACGCTGCCACGTTTCACATCCCCGGAATTCTGGCGACACGCGATTCGTACACGGACATGTTTCCCGGCCACCCGACGTTCTCGTTGCGTGGCTCTACGGGCATCAATCTTCCCAACGACTCGTTCCAGCACTTGATCGTGGTGAACCAGGTGGGGAAGAGGTTCTTCAACGAGATGCTCATTACGGACAGAAAAGGTGGCGCCGCCTTTCCCGCCGGTCCGAACAAGGGGCAACCGAAATCCGGACTCAATCACGTGCAGCTGGATTGGCGGAATGCGAGTGTCGAGAACATCAAGGCGACCTACGCGGAGCCAAACAGCATTCATGCCGCTCTGGCGATGAACGAGGGCTCGACAGCCCCCGACTACTTCTCGGGACCGATCTGGGCGATCTTCGATCGAGCTGCGGTGGAGCGTGACAAGTGGAAGATCGAGCCGCCCTTCACTTCGCCATCGAACGGCTTTTTCTTCAAGGCCGACACGATCGAAGAGCTGGCAGCGAAGGTCAAGGCCGGCCATGAGTTCCAGAGGGTTCCGTTGACTCACCTCGTCGAGACAGTGGCCCGGTGGAACTCGTACGTCGACAAGGGTCGTGATCCCGAGTTCGCGCGCGGGTCCGATGCGCCGATGTACAAGATCGAGAAACCACCGTTCTACGCAGCCACACTCAATCCGGTCTGGCACGATTCGTACGGCGGTCTCCGGATCAACGGGCGCGCCCAGGTCATCGACATGCAGGGCGAGCCGATCCCCGGTCTTTATGCCGGCGGAGAGTCGAGTGGCGGCGGCCAGCAGCATGGCCTTGGCCGGGCACTCGTCCACGGCTACATCGCGGGAACGAATGCCGCCAAGGAAAGCACCACCTGACTCGGTCGAGGCCAATATGGACGCGCCGCATCCAACGTACGTCGTTGTGTGGGACGTACCGACGAATGTCGTCGTTCGCGAAAAGTTCACCGTAAAGGTCGGCATCAAGTGCTCGAACGGCTGTAGCCTCGCGAGCAGCCCCTTTGGACTCTACGATCACGAAGGAGCACAAGTCGCGGTTGGCACGCTGCCTGACGAGCAATGGCCAGACACAGTCGGCCTGCATGTCGCCGAAGTTGAACTCGAAGCGCCGGCTTCGGAGGGCCTCTACACCTGGAGTGTCAAGCGTGCGCAATCCGATCTCGAGATGCCACACGCTGAAAGTTCCATCGAGTTCGGTGTGAGAGTTGTCGGTCGTCCCGAGTGTCTGGTGACGATCGAATCGGTTGACAAGGTTACGCAAGCTCCCTTGATCGGAGCCCGTGTGGTGATGCACCCCTACAGGGTTGTCACCGACGAGCACGGCGTCGCGCGCGTCCGCGTGGCGAAAGGTAACTACCAGCTGTTCGTCTCGCAGACCAACTACCTCACGTGTGGGCTGCCCGTCGACGTAGCGGCAGACATGACAACGCGAGTGCAGCTGGATCTGGAGCCCGTGCTCGAACGCAACTAAACATCAACGATTGAAAAATGTCCACGCCGCATTCCGATAAGCCCAATGCGGCAGGACGGCTGTCAATCTGCGCCGCGCGAGAGGAGTAGAATGCCCACGTCTATCCTCCTTTTTCCGAGGGCTATGTGATGGCACTGGTTCCGATCACAACTTTGAGGAGGCACAAATGATCAAGCAAGCTTTGGGATGTGTCGTCGTGCTCGGGTGTCTGATGGCCAGTGCGTCGCTCCAGGCGCATCACTCCACCGCCGGCATCTACGACCCGGCGAAGTCGGGGGAGGTCACGGGGACACTGAGCAAGCTCCAGTTCGTGAATCCGCACGGCTCGATCACGATCACGGTGAAGAACGCCGACGGCACGACGACCGACTGGACATTCACGACTGGTTCAGCAACGGCGCTTGCCGAGCGCGGGATCACCAAAGTCGGCCCGAACGCGCTCAAGATCGGCGAACAGTTGACGGTGACGTTCATGCCGGCGCGGAACGGGGCACCACTAGGAGCCCTCAGGACCGTCAAACGGGCGGACGGCAAGATCATCGAACCCCCGCTCAATTAGTGAACCGCACACTCGACTGGAGATCACTATGGCTTCTCGAGAACGAATGATGTGGACACGTGTCGCAGTCGTCGCGGCTCTCATGATCAGCGTGCCGTTCCTGGCGAGCGCTCAAGATCGACCCGCAGCAGGCGCCCAGGCTCCCGCACAAGGTGGCGGCGGCCGCCAGGGTGACGCGCCGGAGTACACCCCTGCAGCCGGCGCAAAGGACCTGAAGTCAGTCCTGTTCAACTGGGCTTGGTACACGGGGATGCTGCGGAGCACCGAGGAATACGATCTGATCATGTCGCTCGACTATCAGGGCAAGGGCACTATCCAAGTGGGTGGTCAGCCCTGCAACGTGACGATGTACCGAAGCGACATCAGCTATCAGGCGTCGGGTGAACGGATCCGGATCACCGGCACTCGGCCGAACGGCCAGAGTTGTTCGACGATTGAAGTCCTCAGTGGAGCGTACGCCTGGAACGAAGACATTCAGGGTGCCGAACTCATCCCGGGCCAGGGCAAAGCCACTCCGATGCCGGCAACCGTCGAGGAGCGGATGATTCGCCTGTGGGCAAACCCCCAGGGTGCGTGGAAGTCCGCAATGGCCGGCACTCAGTACCCAAACCCACCTCAAATGGCAGCCAGACCGCAACGGGTACCAGCCGATGTGATGACGGTCGCTAAAACGTCAGTCACATGGGTCGGCAACAAGCCGGTGCTGACGTTTCCGATCCCGGGCGTTCCCACGGCAACAGCGACGGCCACACTCGACGCAAAATTCATGGCCGAGAGCGTCGTGGTGAAAAACGGCGCGGACACGTACGAGTTCACGTACAGCAACTACAAAGATTGGAACAATCCGCTCAACCCTGCCGAGGTGTTCTATACCGGCAAGATGACGGAGAAGAAGAACGGCGCCGTCGTCCGCGACATCACGACGACGGTGACGGAGACGGGACAGATGTATGTCGTCATGCCTGTGCCGGCGAGTGTCAAGGCCGCCATCAAGCCTACGAATCAGCCTCCCAACTGGACGCTGACGGCCAATGCGCCGGCGAGGAAGACCGCGGCCGCTGCCACGCCACGTCGCGCCGATGGGAAGCCGGACCTGACCGGAAACTGGGGTCGCGCGCCGAATCCCATCACAGGCAATGGACGCCGCCGATGCGGCCCAACGCAGGTAAAGGGTGGCGGAATCAACCCCGAGAACGGTTGCCAAAGCGGACAAGAAAACTTCTGGGTGGAATACGAGTGGATCTCGCCCTCGCGGTTTGGGGTGTTCGGTCGCCCGATTTACAAACCCGAGTTCTGGGACAAGATTCAGGAACTTGATCAGTGGACGAACAAGAACGATCCGATCATGACGTGCAAGCCGATCGGGCTCCCGCGGCACGGCACGCCCACGCGGATCATCCACACCGATAAAGACCTCGTGTTCTTTTATCCAATGAATTCCGATTACGGTGGCGGCAACAACGAATACCGCGTCATACCCACGGATGGTCGTGCGCGGAACCGGCGGGCGGAAGGCGTCGCTACGTTCTACGGGCAGAGCACAGGAACCTGGCAAGGGGATACGCTCGTCATCGACTCCATTAACTTCGACGATACGACGTGGTTGGGACGAGGGGGCCTGTTCCACTCCGGCAGCATGCATATCATCGAGAAATTCACACGTGTCGGGAACGAGCTCCAATACGACATCACAGTCGAAGATCCAGAAGTGCTTATCGAACCCTGGGTGATGCCGACGCGCGTCCTGCCCCTCGTGGAGCAGCAGGGCGGTGGCGGCGCACTACTGCAAGAGCGCGCGAATTGCGAAGTGTACGAAGGCGGCAACGAAACGAGTCAGGTTCGGCACTGACACTTGCCCAGGGCAGCAGTTCAGGGACAGAGAGTAATTCTCTGTGTCCCTGAACTCTTTTGTGGCGGAAGCCCAGGTCTGAGAGCGCTGTCCCCGCGATCCCACCTGAATTAATGACGTGTAACAGGCCGCCGCCGCCGACAGAGGCGAGGCGTGACTTGGTGACTTCAATGAGTTGTGAGTGCCGCTCGTCGCTACGCGGCCGTCGTTATGTTTGCATCCTGCCGAACCGTCCCAAGAGGAGTTGTCGTGCTATTCAGAGTGAATGTGACGGATAAGACAGCCGCTGAAGTGAGGCACGTTACGCTGTTGGAACTCCGCCTGCGCGAGCGGTACGATCTTCAGGAGTGGATCCTTGGAACCCCCAGTATCCTTGGGGAAGACCTCCTTGTCATTACGAGCGAGTTCTCCGGCTTCGACAGGACCGCGGAGCGGCTTGACGTTCTTGCGCTCGACAAGCGCGGCGTGCTGACAGTCGTGGAGTTGAAGCGTTCGGCGGCTGGAACCGCGGCCGAACTTCAGGCACTTCGCTATGCTGCCTACTGCTCGACCATGTCGCTCAAGGACATTGGCGAGCTTTTCGCAGCGTTCGAATCACGTCGGACAGCCACAGAGTTCTCGTTTGCCGACGCTGAACGAAAGATCCGGGCATTCGTGGACGAGCCTGATTTCGTCGCAATCACTGACAAACCCCGGATCATTCTTGGCGCGGAGGATTTCTCGCCGGAAATCACGTCGACGGTCCTGTGGATGCGCACGTTCGGACTTGATATCAGCTGCATCAGGCTTCGGCCGTACAGCATCGATGGACAACTCCTACTCGATTCGTCGGTGCTGATTCCGTTGCCCGAAGCCCGTGAGTATCAGATTCGGCGGGAAATCAAGGAGGCTGAAGCGCCCCGTGCCCAGTCGCGAGAGATCGTTTCGGCCGATGACTTCCTCGCTACAGTTCCCGAAGAAGTTCGCCCTCTTCTAACGATGATTCGTGGATGGCTCCGGGAGCAGGAAGACGTCGCGGAGGAAGTCTTCAAGACTCTGTTGGGCTACCGGCGAGGAAGGGAGCGTGACTGGGTGACATGGCTACAATTCACGCGGTATGAAGCGCGTGTAGCGGTTCGACCCGAGATTGACGTCGACCCTGTGCTGTTTGTGCGCAAATCTTCAGGCGGATGGTCGATAGTGCGAGCGCGTACTACCGATGAAGCACAACAGACGATAGCCCTCTTAGAAGCCTCGGTTCGGTATCGAACAGGACCGAAACTGCCTGGCAGCTGAAGTGCACGCCTAACAACATTGACAGTCGACTTGGCAGCTGGAATCGAGCCTTAGCCGAAAGGGCTGTGAGAGTGCTCGGGCCGAATACGTTTCTGCACAGCGCAGTACTCGGCATAACGCTCATGGCGAACTTGTAGCGGGGCGCGCCTACCGACTGATGCGGTCAGAATCAAAAGCGTGGTTTCAAGCGGAGCTTCGACGGCAAGGCAGCAATGGCTCGCGTAACGCCCAAAGGACTACGATTCGGTAACCGGACACTACGTGCTCGAGCCGTTTTACTTGGTTGATGGGAGTGCCATGACGAACATGCGCATGTCAGTCGTGATGGTGGCCGTGGCAGTCGGCCTCGCCGCAGGTAACACCGCACTGGCTCAACGACCGCCGGCGCCCGCGACGGCGACGGCCGGGCAGGTGTCGCCGAACATCCAGGTGCTCAACGACATTCCCAACTCGCTCGTGTTACCGACGATGCGCGTGATCTCCGCGTCGCTGGGCGTCGAGTGCGAGTTCTGCCACGAGAGCAATCGAGCGCTGAACACCGCGAGGAAAGACGTGGCGCGGCGGATGATGAGAATGACGCTCGACTTGAACAGGGGCGCCTTCGAGGGACGGCTCAGAGTTACGTGTTACACCTGTCATCGCGGCAGCAGCAATCCTCTCGCTGCTCCTCAGCCAACAGGGCAATACACGTCGTCGGGCGTGGGTATCTTGCTCAAGGGCACCGGCTCGCCAATACCCGGCGGACAGGATGCCGTCCTCTCCGCACGATTCAAGGAGCTCGAAGCCAAAGGGCGCTCCGCGTCGCTGCTGACGCCCGACCAGATATTCGCGAGGTACGTGACCGCTCTTGGTGGCGAGCAGGCGCTGCGACGGATCACCGCTCGCCGCATCACGGCGACGACGGAAGCCGCGGCCGACGTGAGGGGAGTTGGTCCGGCGGTACACGCACTCACGCAGCAGTATTTCCGGGCACCGAATCAGTGGATCGTCACCTCGCAGGCGGCAAACGCCACGACGTCTACAGGCTTCGACGGAAGCATCGCGTGGCGACAGGACGCCAAAGGCGTCGTCACCGAAACCACCGGCGCCATACCGGCGCCTCCGCTATCGCGGGTGAAACGGACCGCCGATTTCTACGAGCCGTTGAATCTCAAATCAAGCTACTCGCGCGTCGACACACGTGGCACGGCCGAGATCGGCGCGATGGCGGCATACCTCGTGGTCGGCGTCCCCGCGGACGATCTGCCCGAACAGCTTTTCTTTGACGTCGAGACCGGTCTCCTCGTGCGCAAGGAGACTGCGATCGCGACGGCGTTCGGGGATTACGCCATTCAGACCAACTACGAGGACTATCGTGACGTCGGCGGCGTGAAGGTCCCATACATCGTCCGCGTCGTCGGCGTCAGCCCCGCCGACAGCATGACGACGTACGTCGAGAGGGTGGAGCTCAATCCGACTGTTGATGCCTCGAGATTCGTGAAGCCCGTATCTAAATAGACCTTGCGACCCAGCGCGAAGCCACGGAGCCTCCTTCGCCTTCAACCACCAGACATCCATTAGAATCGCGCGCATGCTGAGGGTGGCGAACGTCGCGCAAGCGATCGCCGGAGACGACCGGTTTCGAAGCGCGATCCTGGGACTGATCGTCCTCAATGCCCTCTGTCTCGGTGTCGAGGCGGTGCCGGAGCTCGAGGAGCACTACAGCGAGCTGCTGGCCTGGATCCTTGCGATCTCGCAGGTCGTCTTCGTGATCGAGATCGCACTCCGCATCGCCGCGCATTACCCGCGACCCCGCACGTTCTTCACGGACTCCTGGAATCGCTTCGACTTCCTGATCGTCGCCGCCTCGCTGCTGCCGGCCGTTGGTGACGCGACCCTCGCGGTTCGTGCTCTTCGGGTCCTTCGCATCTTCCGGCTCGTCTCCGTGTCGCAGACCCTGCGAGGTGCGTTTTACGCTGATACTCGAGACCGCGTCCAGGCCGGACTGGCGGCGCTGACGCTTGTCATCCTCGTCTACGTGTTCGCCCTCATCGGCTTCCATCTGTTCGGTGAATGGAATCCCGCGCAGTGGGGTACCCTCGGCCGGGCCCTTGCCAGCGTCGTCGGGCTGCTGACGGTGGTGAACGCCTCGGCGATCGTGTCGCCCGGCTACGCGATGTCGCCGTCCACTCTCCTGTATTTCATGGTGTTGTATCTCGTGGTCGCGGCGTACGTGTTCAATGGCGCCCGCGCGCTCGTGCATGCGGTGACCGACTTCCAGTCCAGATCGTGACGGTCAAGAACCCCATATTCTTCTGGCTGTCCATGGCTGCTCTCGCGGTCATGGTGCTCGTGGTCGCCGAGAGGACGGTGTGGGTGATTCGCGCGGAACGAACCGTTGGCGAGGTCACGAGCGTGACTGCACGCAACGCACGATGCAGCCACCGACGCACACGGTACAACTGCACCGTGTACTCGGCGGTGATCCGCTACATGGTCAAGGACGCGCCGTATTCCCTGCACGTCAACGCCGGAAAGGAAACCGGCCACAACCGCCCGACGACGCTGGCAGAACATCAGGTCAGGCAGCGCGTGAAGGTGATCTTCGATCCGGGCCGCCCGGCGACGGCGTTCCGCGACACGTTGGCCGAAATTTATGCGGCAGCCATTTTTTTCTTCCTTATTCACCTTTCGCTTCTTACCGCCAGCTTCCGCGAGCCGAAGTCGCCCACTGAGCCGGCGATTGAGCTCGGCCTGAACCGGACTGTGGGCGGTCTAGGGGAAGGAGAGGCGTGACGCCCTGACATGTGTGGTATTGCCGGTTTTACAAATCTGGATGGCGCTCCCGCCGATCCCGGCGTGCTCGCGGCGATGACAGATCTGGTGCGCCATCGCGGCCCCGACGCTCGCGGAACGCTGCGCATGTCGCTGCGCGGCGGCGCAGCGGATACGGCGCTGGGGTTTCATCGACTGAGCATCCTCGACGTGTCGGCGCGGGGGCATCAACCGATGGCCAGTGCCGATGGTTCGATCGCACTGCTGTTCAACGGCGAGATCTATAACGCCTGTAACTACAAGCCCGGGCTCGAGCGCAGCGGCTATCGATTCAAGAGCGCCACCGATACCGAGGTGATTCTGGCGCTCTATGAGCGCCATGGGCTCGACGGCATGCTCGAGCGGCTCGAGGGCATGTTCGCGATCGTGATCGCGGACGCGCGGCGCGGCGAGGTGCACCTGATCCGCGATCATTTTGGGATCAAGCCGCTCTACTGGACCCAGTGCGGAAAGACCGTGCTGTTTGCGTCCGAAGCCAAAGCGTTTCGGGCGCATCCAGACTTCCACGCTGAGATCGATCCCGCCCAGGTCGACGAGCTCCTGGCGTTTCGCTATATCGCGGGCGAAGCGTCGTTGCTAAGGGGTGTGCGTCACGTGCGGCCTGGCCAGCGCGTGATGATTACGCCAGATGGCGTGCGCGAGAGACGCTACTGGAGCATCCCAGACTATTCCGACAAGTTGCGGCTGTCGCGTGAAGCGGCCGTCGATCGACTCGACGATGTGCTGCGCCGCGGCGTGCGCTCGCAATTGCGCAGCGACGTCGCCCTGGGCTGCCAGTTGTCTGGCGGGATCGACTCGTCGGTGGTTGCGATGATGGCGCGTTCACAGCCGGATGCCGGGCCCGATGCGTTTTCGATCGTGTTCGACGACGCGAAATTTTCAGAGGAGCGCTGGATCTCGGAGGCGGTGGGCAGGGCGCGCGCTGCCAGTCATCGATTCGCCTTCGACGAAGGCGCATTCATGGACGCGCTCGATGCCGCGAGCTGGCACATGGATCAACCGATCAGCCATCCAAATGCGCTCGCCTTGTGGATGCTGGCCGAGCGTTCGCGCACGCATGTGACCGTGTTGTTGAGTGGCGAGGGTGCCGACGAGCTGTTCGGCGGCTACGCGCGCTTTGCAGACGTTCAGCCCGACACCTTCATTCGCGCCACTCAGTTTCATTCCGATGCCCGTCTCGCAAAGCTCCGACCGGAGGCAGATCTCGGGCCCGCGCTCGACAAACGTCGTGCGCTGTTTCTCGAAGGACAGGCTGATCCCTTGTCGAACTGCCTGAAGTACGACATGCAGACCCATCTCGTCGACTTGCTGGTGCGTCAGGACAAAATGATGATGGCGCACGGCGTGGAGAACCGCGTGCCGTTTCTCGATCGGCGGGTCGTTGACTTTGCGCGCGCGCTGCCGGCCGAGCATCTGGTGGGCCCGTCGCTTCCGACAGGCACGCCGACGAAGGTCGTGGTCAAAGATCTGGCCAGGCGCACGTTCGGCGCAGCATTTGTCGACCGCCGCAAGTCGAGATTCAGCCTGCCGCTCGGTCAGTATTTTCGCAGCGCCCGGTTCGTCACCTTGATGGAGGAGCGGCTGTTGCCTGGTATGGCATCGCGCGGGCTTGTCGATGTCACGGTCGTCCGTCGCTGGTGGCGCCGTGCGTTGTCGGCGCCGTCGACGACCGAGAGCTTCTGGATTCCGGTCTCTCTGGAACTGTGGGCCCAGCAGTTCATCGACAAGCGCACAGCGAGTGAGTCGACAGTGATGTTTGCCGCCAGGTGATCGAAGACACGAAGATGACGCTGCCGCCCCGGAAGGACCGACGCGCGATCGCGCTCGTCACCGCAGTGGCGCTGCTGCTGATCATCCACTTCCTACCCTCGCCGCCGCCGCTGCAGACGGCTGGCGGTCCCGTTGCACTGACGGCCGCCGGCAAAACCTGTCTCGCCATCATGGCCTTCGCCGTGACCGCCTGGGTGACCGAGGCGCTTCCGTTTGCCGTGACGTCCCTGCTGATCGTCTTGCTCGTGCCCGCGTTCGGCATCGCGGATTTTCGCGCCGTGGTCCGCGCCGGGTTCGGCGATCCGATCATCGTGTTCTTCATCGGTGTCCTGTTGATGTCGGCGGCGTTCACGCGCTCCGGCCTCGGGACGCGGCTCGTGTACGAGATCTTGAAGCGTGTCGGCACGCGGACGGACCGCGTGCTCCTGGGCGTGCTGGCCGTGGGCTCGTTCATCTCGTGGTGGATCACAGACATGGCGGTGGCGGCGATGCTGCTGCCGCTCGGAGTGGGTCTGCTGCGCGATGCGTCGCTGCAGCCCGGTCGCAGCAACTTTGGCCGGGCGTTGATGATTGCCACGGCGTTTGGTCCGCTCATTGGTGGCATCGCCACGCCGGCGGGAACGGCGGCGAACCTGGTTGCCATCAGCCAGCTGAAACAGCTCGCCAATGTGGACGTGTCGTTCACACGCTGGATGCTTTACGGCGTTCCAGCATCGGTGTTGATGGTGCCGATCGCGTGGCGGCTGTTGCTGTGGCTGTTTCCGCCGGAACTTCGACGGCTGCCGTTCTCCACGCGAGACGTCGACGACCGGCTGGCGGCCCTTGGCGGGCTGACCCGGAACGAGCGGGCCACGCTCCTGATCTTGGTCGCAGCGATTGCGCTCTGGCTCATGACGCCGGTGCTGCAGGCATGGACGAATGGACAGTTCGCCCCGCCTGTCGAAGCGGTGGCGCTGGCTGGAGGCCTGAGCCTGTTCTTCCCGGGCATTCGCGTGCTGAATTGGAAGGAAGCCGAGCGCGAGATCGAGTGGGGTGGTGTGATGCTGATCGTCGCAGGCCTGTCGCTCGGGCTCGTGGTCTTCGAGACCGGCGCCGCGCGCTGGCTCGCGTGGGTCCTCCTCGGCAACATCACGACCATCCCCGTGGTGGCGCAGGCGTTCGTGATCGTGCTGGCGGTGGCGGCGCTGCACCTGTTGTTCTCCAGCAACACCGTGACGGCCAGCATCATCGTGCCGATCCTCGTGGCGCT
>Ga0315912_10003404_pt1 | contig 15834 bp, 14 predicted proteins | sample VfabasoilMG_FD_204469 | JGI IMG/M metagenome (GOLD analysis project Ga0315912, IMG submission 204469) | Garden soil microbial communities collected in Santa Monica, California, United States - V. faba soil | ecosystem: Environmental > Terrestrial > Soil > Garden | place: USA: California... | reverse complement strand
ATGAAAAAAGGGTGAACAGGACAGGTGGGGTGACGCCCAACCCGGATCAGCTTGATCCAGGTCCCACCCGTACGACACGGCGTGCATCATCGCGAACGGAAACCCAATCGCTGCCAGCCACAGGCCCCACTTCGACGTCCATCGGGCGAGGGCGCGCAGACTGAGCAACAGAAATACGGCCCAGCTGAACGCGACGGGCAAAAGCACGGACAGCTCCTTTCCCAAGTGGGGCGACCAGCCGTTGTAGTACGACAGACAGCTCAAGCTGGTGAGGCCATAGGTAACAACGAACAACGTCCAAACTTGTTGGACGAGGCTGCCGAGCAGCAGCCTGCGTCGATTGACGCCAAACCGTGCCCAGGTCCCGTCATCCTCTCGCTGGGTTTGCCAAGCGAACAGCCAGGCCAAGCACGGCGCCGTAACGAAGAACACAAACAACAGGCACTGCGCCAAGTTGGACGGCATACCCGGCGCAGGTAGCTCGGGGTAGTCACTCAAACTCATCACTACCGGCAGCGACAAGAGCGCCGCGAACAAGCCCTTTCGGCTGGTCTGCCCCCCACGCAGAGGGGGCGCGAGTTGTGGGTGCCGCGCGCGCGCTGTTTGGTTCAAAGTGCAGATCTCCGCAGCCAGGGGCGTTTCTTGGGACCGATGAACGCCGTGTGGAGTACATGGGCGGTGGAGCGCGCGGCTTGCTCCTCGCTCTTGGTCACCAAAAGCACAATCGCACCCAGGTCAACCAACTTGCGAAGTTCCTCGAGCCAGCGACGTTCAGGAGACAGGGTTGCTGTACTGCCCAGCACGGACCAGGGCTCGTAGAGTACGGCCACACGGGGCGCTGGATGGCAAAAGGCAATTTCACACATGACCAAGCGGCGCTCCTGGGGCTCGAGGTCGCAGAGCCGGCGCTCGGCGAGCGCGACCAGCGCGACGGGCAAGCGAGGTCGGCCCGTAGAGCTACCATGATGCATTTGCGCGATCGCCCAATTGAAAAACCCCGTGACCCGCTGGCGCATGAAGTCGTCATCAAAAGAGAGTTCCTCGCGGTACAGGCTCACCATTTGGGCGCGTGCGGTGGGTGAATTGTAGACGTCGTGCTGGTTCGCTCGCACGCGACCCCAAAGTGGCCGTCTCATCCCGGTGCAGGTGAGTAAAAAGGCATCAGCCTGGGCTTCATCCTGCACCACGATGGCGTGGCAACCCTTCTTGAATTGGGTCTCCAAATGCATGGCTTGCCGCGGGCCACGACCGAGCAAGGGCTGCACCGCAAAGCCCACACCACGCACATCCAAGCTGAACTCGGTCACGGCGCTCCCCGTGCAATGAGTTTGCCCATGCCCCACACAAGGCCGGAGATGACGCCCGGAACGTCCACGCCCGAAGCGTCGAGCGCAAAAGGTAGGCCCACGAGCAACACGGCGATGAAGCGGGCACGTCGCCCGGACCAGACCCGACTGAGCGCGCCGACCAGACCCAGGCTGAGCGCAAAGGCGATGATGTAGATGTTACACCAAAAAAACTGCGCTAAGCGGGTAGAGCGAGCAAGCCCATCATCCGCTAGGAGCACCGTCAGCAGCACACCTGGCAGCCCAGCCAAGGCGACACCTTGGAGCATGATCCGGCTGATGGTGAGCAACGCTGGTACGAAGATGGACCAGGCGTGGCCGCGTAGGCGGCCCAGACCGGCCAGTTGCAAGGCCTCTGGACCGAGGAGCGCCCACAACCCCAGCACTCCATACATCCAGCACGCATACGCCACGATGCGCAGGGCCATCACGTCACTGACGTCCCCTGCGCCCAAGTGGTCGGCGGCCCACACCATCAGCAAGCCTGACGCAGCCAAGAAAAATCCGCTCAGCCGGAGCGAACGCATGCTGCGCTGGGCGCGGGGCCCGAGCTGACACAGGGCTTGAACGGCCATCAGCACCCGCAAGTCGGACCATACCCGTGGGGGAGATAGCGCAACGGGGCCGCTCTTGAGCATGGCGGGAGCGTAGCCGATTGGGGCAAAAAAAAGCAGCTTTGTAGGTGTTGCGCAGCGAAAGCAGGAAGGGGATGCTCCGCACCCGATGAACGAACCCCACCCGCCCCAGGATCCACCAGGTAAGGCCGCCCCCAAGCAGGGCCGCGCGAACGCTGGGTCGCCCCGTACGAGCAAAGGGACGGCCAAAGCGCGCCGGGTTGTGCTCACTGAAGCAGAGATCGACGCGCCCAACCGCAATACGTTGATCATGTTGGGCGTCATTTCGATCAGCACGTTGGTGCTGTGGGCAGCTGGGCGCGCTGCATGCAATTACCACGTGCCAGGCGAGAGCTTGACGCCGCGCGCGATCAGCATGGAAGAGCGGACCCGCTTTGCCAAGGATGTGGGGATTGAGTTTGCTCAGGCGCTGTCCGGGGCAAACTTTGCGGAGGCGCGGACGTTGGCGTTTGGCCCCGGTATGCAACTGGTGGATGAGGCCAAGCAAAATTGTGGGGCATGCACGCCACAAACCAAGACCAGCCTGCCCTTGTCGTCCACAGCGATCGTGCATCGTGCCAACTCGGTCGATGCCATCGTCGAGGTCAAGACCTACCGAGGTAAGGAGCTTGTGGCCACGCGCTTTTTGGGCATCGAGCGCGCCGACCGGAAGTGGCGCGTCACCCGTGGTTTCGCCGACTTGGCGACCGCGACCCTCAAACCACCACCGTTTTCCATGGTCGCTCCGCCCGGGCTCACCGCCTCGGCTGATGAAGCGGCGCCCGACACTGCGGGTCAGCCCGAGGGGGCAGGCCCCGTGGGCAGCGCAGCTCCGGATCAGGCGCCCACTCCGGTCGCTTCGGCCCTCTCTAGCGCGACGCCCGCTCCCAGTGGATCAGCTCCCGTCGCGCCGTCAGAGCGCACACCGGTGCTCAAGCTCAATCTGACTGGGCCGAGCGCTCCGGCAGAAAAGCCGGGCCAAGAGGACTGAGCTGACTACGCTAACGAGCTGACGAGCTGACTGGGTTGCCTCAATGCGCGTCGTGCCAGGCTTTGTAGTCGAGGGGGCCCGGCAGACCCGTGGTGACGCGGGCGATGTGTCCGGTTGAATCGACGAGAATGTAGGTGGGCAGTACTTGGATGCCGTACTTGGCTGAAAGCGCCTGGTCTCGGTCGAACAACACCGGGCTATCGATGGACCATTGGGCTCGCGCGCGGCGCGCCGCCTCGATTTCGTCGTCCACGCTCACCGCTACGTAGTCCAAGTGGGGACCGCTATGCAGGCCAGCAACATCATCGAGCCAGGTCGAGCGTCGACAGGCGCCGCACCAACTGGCAAACACCTTGATCAACAGCGGCCGCGGTTGAGGCTGGGCGGGCAGGAGTTGGTCGCTTGAGCCGTCCAAGGCTTGCAGCCAAAGCGCTGGGGCGGCGCTGCCCTGCTTTGGCCCACCCGTGTCACGCAGCAGCAGATAGGCCAAAAAACCTGCCAGCATGACCCAAGACGCCACGTCCAGGGCTTTGCTCCAGCTCTTGCGCTTGCGCACTTGGGCAGCCGCTGGCTTGGGCGATGAGGGCGCGGTCATGGGCTCATCCATTTCTGGCCCCAGAGAAGCCCCACGGCGGCAAGCAGTAGCGCAACCAGACCGTGGCCCAGCATGAGGTGCAGTCCCTCCGCGCTGCTGCAGCTGAGCTGCACGCTGAGCGCTCCCGCAAGGCCACCGAGCACTCCCAAGAAGGCAGCACTTGCGCGCGGGGCAAACGGATCGGTACGACGCCAAATGGCCACTAAGCAGAGCGCCACGAGCCCACCCGTGAGCCCCGCGTGACCGAGACAGCTGACGGCTCGAGTCACAGCTGGACTCACCAAAAACTCACGGACGGTCATGACCTGACCAGCGGAGAATCCTAGAAAAAGCAGTAACAAAACCGGAATCCCCACTACAGACAGCCGCCTGTGCCAGGGGCTCAGCACGAGTCGACTGCCCGCCACCCCACCCAAGAGCAGACTGATCGCCGTCAGAAGCCCCAAGCACAACCCTGCACGAGACCTTGGACCGAGCGTCGCGAGCGAACCAAACGAGAGCGCCGCAGCGACGACAGCTGCGCTCAGTAAGGAACGCTGGAGTCGTGAACCCTGGGGCCAGGTCCGCTTGCTCGGCCGCTTCGCGGCAGTCAGCTCTTGCGTCACCTGGGCGCGGAGTGCCGTAAATACACGCTCGCTGGGAAGCAGAGCTGGTTCAATCTGCTGCGGGCTGCCCAGAGCTTGGAGGTGCCGGTCGAGGTCGATGGGCTCTTGGTTCATGGGGTCACCTTCTGGTCTCGGTCTGGGCCGTGGTGTGACCCGGCTTGTGCTTCCAGCTCTTGCCGCAGCAGCACGTATCCACGGTGCACCCGCAGCTTGACCGCGGTCTTGCTTGCTCCCAAAACTGCCGCAGCTTCCGCCAAACTCAGTCCGGTGACCTTGGTGAGCTCTATGGCCTCCGCGTAGGTTCGAGGCAAGCGTGACAACGCTTGATCGAGTGCATCGGCCAGGTCGGGCTCGAGTCCGGACGCGACGAGCGCGGGCTCCGGCAGGGCTCCATCCGCGCTCAGCTCTTCAGGGCGCGTCTTGTCGCGCCGGTATTCGTCGTAAAATGATCGCCGCGCGATGGCGAGCAGCCACGGCAGCACTGGGGCCCCTGTGAGGTAGCTGTGGCGTGAACGGTGCACCTTGGAAAAGGTGATCTGCACCAAATCCTCTGCGCGTTGCCGCTGCCGGGTGAGACGCAGCAAGTACCCAAATACTTTGGGTGACAGGTGGCGATACAGTTGCTCGAATGCGTCGATGTCGCCGGCGGCATAGCGGCGCATCCACTCTTCTGGTGTATCGGCGAGGGAACCCTCCACGTGCTGCTCCTGGTGCGCTTCGGCCTCAGCGCTGGGCCAGGGCGGGAACGTTGGATCGTTTTCCCACCTAGCACGGCCCAGGGTGAGGATTGAATGCGGAGGCGCAATGAACACCCAGGCTACTACCGAAGATCTTCTTGTGAGGTTTCGCCCCAGTACAAAATGTTTTGGGCCCGCGCCTTTGGTGCGGGCCCACCCATCAGGACTCCGTCGTCACTGCATGTTCTGCAGGTCGAGCATTTCTTCCATGTCAGGCATCAGGACCAGCTCGACGCGCCGATTCTGGGTGCGGCCGTCGGGCGTGTCGTTGACCGCCACAGGGTCCATGTCGCCATACCCGGCGGCATGCAGCATCTTGACGTCCAAGCCGCCGCCGCCCTTCTCAGGTGCCTCGATCAGGAAGATGAGCACGGCCCGGGCGCGCATCGCTGAAAGGCCCCAGTTGTCCTGGAACTTGCCGCCCTTGAGCGGGATGTTGTCGGTGTGGCCCGCCACCTGGAAGTAGCGGCGCTTGAGCATGGCATCCTTGCGGATCACCTCTGCCACAGTCGCGACGACCTTCTTGCCTTCGTCGCGCAACTTATCGCTGCCCGATTCATAGAGCACGTCACCCGGCAGGCGAATGACCATGCGATTGTGACGAATTTCAACCTTGAGCCCCATCTCGGTCAGCTTCTTGAGCTTGGAGCGCAGCTCTTCGTAACGGGCCTTGATCTTCTCCAATGCTTCGGCGCGCTTCTTGTACTCGGCCAGCGCCGCCTGCATCTCTTCCAGATCTTTGGACAGTTGCTCCTTTTCGGTGCTGGACTGCTGCACTTGGCTGGCTAGTGCGTCGATGTTGACGCCCATCTTCTGCAGTTCCGCGCCGAGCTGCGCGACCCGCAGTTTGGCGGTCTCGAGTTCGGCGCGCGTCTTTTCATGCTCGTCGATCTCGGCCTGATTGTCGGCCGCCAGCTTGTTGTACTTGTCGAGCTGAGCTTGCCACTCCTTTTCGGAATGGCCACAGCCGCTCGGCCCGGCGAGCAAGAGAATAGCGGTGAGCGCGGTCAGTAGGCCCGCGTCGGTCTTCTTGGATCGAAACATATTGACTGAGTGCGTCTCCTTCGGCGCGTAGTCTTAACACCCTGCAGGCATTTTCATCAAACCGTGATCTTCCGCGCGAAAATTCGCGTTTGTAGGGCTCTGGCGCAGCTTTTCCGGCTTCTCATTTTCGGCCAATGGACCATCATCCGGGGCGCACACTCCTACATCACCCTTCACAGAGCCATGACCCACCTGTCTGAACTTCCCGAACTCACCACTAGCCCTGCCTATCAAGCACTTGCTCGCCATCACGAAAGCATCAAGCAGCTGCACCTGCGTGACTTGTTCTTTGGCGGCTCTGCGCGCGATCATTTGAACGCGGAAGGCGCGGGCATCTACTTGGACTATTCCAAGAACCGCATCACGGACGAGACCCTGCGCTTGCTGTTGCAGCTGGCCGAGGAGCGCGGTTTGTCGCGCGCCATTTCAGCGATGTTCTCCGGTGAAAAGATCAACCTGACCGAAGGTCGGGCCGTTTTGCATACGGCGCTACGGGCGCCGCGCTCGGCCACCATCGCTCCTGACGGGACCAACGTGGTCGCGGATGTGCACAGCGTTTTGGACAAGATGGCGCTGTTTGCCGAAAAGGTACGCAACGGCGTGCACAAGGGCTTCACCAACAAGCGCATCACGAGCATCGTCAACATTGGCATTGGCGGGTCGGACCTCGGGCCACTCATGGCTTATGAAGCGCTGAAGTTTCAGTCCGACCGCAGCCTGACCGTACGCTTCGTCTCCAACGTCGACGCCACGGATTTTGCCGAAAACACCCGGGACTTGGACATGGAGCAGACGCTTTTCGTGGTGTGCTCCAAGACGTTTACCACGCTGGAGACCTTGGCCAACGCGCAGCTGGCGCGCAGCTTGTTGCTGTCCAAGCTCAAGGACCCGGCGGCCGTGGCCAAACATTTCGTCGCGGTCTCCACCAACGCCCAGGCTGTGTCCGCGTTTGGCATCGACACCCAGAACATGTTTGGATTTTGGGATTGGGTCGGCGGACGTTACTCCATGGACTCTGCCATTGGCCTGAGCCTGATGCTGGCGCTGGGGTCAGAGGCGTTTTTGGAAATGCTGGCGGGCTTTCACAGCATGGATGAGCATTTCAAGACGGCGCCCTTTGACCGCAACTTGCCGGTGCTCATGGCGCTGCTCGGCATTTGGTACAACAACTTCTTTGGGGCAGACAGCCACGCGGTGTTGCCCTACGACCAGTATCTGCGGCGCTTTCCGGCGTATTTGCAGCAGCTCGACATGGAGAGCAACGGCAAGCGTGTGACCCGCGCCGGCAAGTCCGTTGGTTACCAGACGGGCCCCATCATTTGGGGCGAACCCGGCACCAACGGGCAACACGCGTTTTATCAGCTCATCCACCAAGGAACGAAGCTGATCCCCTGCGATTTCATTGGCTTTGCCAATAGTCAAAACCCACTGTCGAGCGACGACGCGCAGATGCATGACTTGCTCATGGCCAATTACTTCGCGCAAACTGAGGCGCTGGCCTTTGGCAAAACGGAAGAAGAAGTGAAGGCGGAAGGCACCAAGCCCGAGCTGGTCAATCACCGCGTGTTCGAGGGCAACCGCCCGACCAACTCCTTGCTCATCGATCGCCTCACTCCCCACGCGCTCGGCGCATTGGTCGCGCTCTACGAACACAAGGTGTTCGTTCAGGGCATTATTTGGGACGTCAACAGCTTTGATCAGTGGGGCGTGGAGCTGGGCAAAGTGTTGGCCAAAAAGATCACGCCTGAGCTTTCAGGTAAGGCGCCGGAGCTGGGTCATGACAGTTCAACCAACGCGCTCATCCGTCGCTACCGCCAGCAACGCGGGCTATGAGTGCGGCGTCGTGCAGGCTCCTCGCAACGGGGCCCTGCCGCGCTCAACGACTCTGCAGGAGCTCTTTGACCAACTTGCCGTGTTCGCTCAAATCCTCGTCCAAGAAGGGCCCCGTGGCTGACGGGGGATGAGCGAACAGCGACGATGCATCGCCGTCCGCCGCCAGTTTCCAGGCGGCCGAGCTCACATGGTTCTCATCCAAAAATTGGTGCCAGCTGCGTGCTGCATCGATGCACGGCTCGGGGTTGTCGGGGGTGCCACCGTCGGAGTGCGTGGCGGCCCATTCCGTAGCAAACACGGCCAAACCGGCGTCGCGCGCCCCTTGTACGCGGTCCATGAGCCACTGCGTGTGGGTGCAGCTGTAGAAATGCAACGTGTACGCTAGGTTGTCGCCGACGACGGGGTTGCGGGTGGGCTGTTGCAGGCCCTGAGACCATTGGGGCGTTCCCAGCACGATGACGTTGTCCGGATCGTACTGTCGAATGTGCGCGACCATTTCCTCGAGATAAGGCTTGAGTTCGTCATCCCAATACGCCTCCTCTGCGCCGTCGCCGCTGATTGAATTGAACTCACCAATGGGTTCGTTGAAGGGCTCGTACAAGATGTTGGGCAGCGCGCCGTAGGTTTGGGCAATGTCGGTGAAGAACTCCTTGGACAGCTCGATGTGCTCGGGCTCATGGGTGTGCCAATCCACCAGCACGTAGACGCCCAGTTCAATCGCACTATCGATGATGCCCTTGACCATGGCCAGGCGCTCGGCGCGGACAGCTTCGTCGGCGTAACCGCCCTCATTTTCTACGCCATTGGCGATGCGCAGAACCTGCAGACCCCAGTCGTCGCGCAGAAACTGCAGCCCATCACGATTGGTGGAGTAGACCTGCTCCCAATTCAGCCACTGCGTGCTCACGCCGCGCAGCTGGACGACGTCGCCGTGTTCGTCCACGAGCTCGTTGCCCAAGATCGACAGCTGACCATGAGTTTCTACCGGAATGTCGAAGCCCTCCAAGCAACGCCCGGCGCTGGAACAAGTGATTCCGTCGTCACAGCTCCCGCAGGAACCCCCGCAAAAATCATCGCCGCAACTGCGCATCGAACAGGCCGGCACGCACGCGCCCGCGGCGATGAACTCCAAGTAGTCGACATCCACTAGCCCCGTGTCGAAGCTCAACTTGAGTACGTGCGCACCGGCGCTGAGGCTGACTGCCTTCAAGTCGACCGGTCGCAGCCCGAGCGAGCGGGACACCTCAAATCGTCCGCGGTACACGTCGTCTACGCGCAGGTGCAGCGCGCTGGCGCCCTCAGGTGCCTGCACGGCCGCGGTGATGTCGTAGGCGCCGGCCTCGCTCACTTCGATGTCGAACTCGATCCATGCTTGCGGGTCCGCCGGGCTCACGTAACAGCCGTTGCTTGCTTTGGCATCGGCCACCACGAGCAGCTCAGCGGAGGCGGGGCTGTCGCATTGGGGGTCGGTACGATCACCGGAGATGCCGGCGCCGCGGACAAAGGACTCCGCTTCGATGCGGCCAGGCACGAGGTTGGGTAAAGAAACGGGCGTCTCGTCAGGCGTGTCCGTGGTCGACGGAGTGTCCGTGGTCGAGTCGTCGTCCTCCGTGTCCGCCGGGGCGTCGATGATGGTGCCCGAATCTGGCGGATTCCACTGTGGTGGGGTTTGGCTGCACGCCAGCGGCGCCAAGATGAGGACGGGGAACGCAACGGCGCGACGAGGAACCAGAGATCGATAGGACATGGGGCAAAGACGTGCGAGGAGAGCAGGGGGAGGCCAACTCAAGGCCCTGCGCTCAGTCTAAGCCAGCAGTGCGTCAAATGAGCCGCCGCCTGGCTCATTTGGGCTGTTTGCAAACGAAACAGTACTTTTGACAAGTCGAGCTAGAACAAGCTGGACCGGTGAGCAGGCGGCGGGATGGACGCGGCAGGTAAACGAGACAGCGGAATTTCTTCTGCCACCACACGATTCCGTCCCTCCTCCTTTGCGCGGTACAGATTCATGTCCGCCGTCGCCAAGAGCCCGTGCAAGTTATGTCCAGCCCAGCGGGAGACCCCGATGCTCACCGTGACTGGCCATTCCAGACCTTGGATGGGTGCTTGAGCGATCAGCACGCGGATGCGTTCAGCGATCACGACAGCGTCGGCCTTGGTCGTGCCGGGCAACACCACCATGAACTCTTCTCCGCCGTAGCGCCCGCCCTTGTCGGAGTCACGTAAGCTACTTTTGAGCAACTTGGCCACCTCACGGAGCACGCGATCGCCCACGCCATGACCGGCGGTGTCGTTGATGCGTTTGAAATGATCGACGTCGAGCAGCAGGATGGAAAACCCTTGGCCCTCCTTGCGCGCGGCATCAATCTGTCGCGTGAGCTCATCCATGATGGTGCGACGGTTGAGCAATTTGGTCAGGCCATCCGTGGTGGCCAAGCCCTCGAGCACACGGGTGCGTTCTTGCAATAGCTCGAGCAGCCGATCAAAGTTGTATGCCAATAACCCGATCTCGTCCTGGCGACGGATGCCCATGCGTATGCCGAGGTTTCCAGTGCGCCGTACGTTTTCGATGGAGCGCGTGAGCGAGTGCAGGGGACGCACGACCGACAGCTGCAGTAGCATCAGCAAGGTGGCCAGCACGAGTGAAAACATGACCAGCGAGCCCATGCCCGCCACGTTCAGCGTCTCTTCACCTTGTTGAAAGACGAGCGCCGGGCGGTCGACGGCAAAGCGCGCCACGGGCTGTCCAAAGGGATCGCGCAGCCACGCCCCTGCCGAGACCCGCCCGTCCTGAATCAGGACTTTGGCGTCGCGCGCACTGACCGCTGGGCCTTCTGGGTCAGCTGCAACCAGGCTGAGCGGCAAGCGCACTTGATCGGACAGCCGCGCGATGGTCTCCGCGTCGAGTTCACGCAAGAGCACGACGGTGCCGAGCGCTTGTCGCGGATCCTTGGAATCGACAATGGGGGCAGAAGCGGCCAGCACCAATTGCCGGGTCTTGAAGCGGACGAGACCGTGCTGCACCGTGCGCTGGTCATCGCCGCCGATGCGCACCGAGGCGATGACCGGAAACTGGTTCGCGAAACCAAGCGGAGTATACTCTTTGATGTCTTTGAGCTGACTTGCGTCGCGATTGAGCAACGAGTGCTTGCTGCGCCCTAGCTCATCGAAGACGAAGAGAGCGTCGAGATCGAGGGTCTTTAGGATCTCTCGTTTGAGATCGCGGGGAGCCTCGGCTTCGCTCCCCGGTGTGATGTAGTGACGCAACTCATCCCAAGAAGCGTAGTCCTCTGCTGTAGCGCCCAGCTGCTGGATCTCCCTGGCCACCGCCGCGTCGACGCGCTCCATGTCTTTGATGAGCAGGCTCGTCTCCATCCGCGCGAAGGTGGGCCGGAATACCCTGGTGAGCACCAGGTGCAGGCCACCGAGCAAGCCGACCCAAACGATGAGCGTGAAGAGGAGCACGCGGCCGGCTACAGAGAGCGAGAATCGCTTTGGCTCTGGGAGCATCGAGGGGCGGCCGACCATTGGGAATCATCAATACGTTGCATTGTTGCCGAGTTAAAGGGGCAACATGGCTAGCGGTCATTCCTGGTGAGCCAGGTGCAGGCTCGGGCGAGGGTCCCCCGGGCGGCATCTGTCGCCCTTGGGTAAGCAACCCCCGCGCGTTACGAAAAGACGCTCATGGACCCCTGGGTGAAACCTGGGGGTCTTCGCCCCGCGCGACAAAGCAGGTCTTTGGTTTCAGGCTGGCTCGCGATAGCTTTGGGCCCGTGGTGACAAGTCCGTGGGCGCGTGCTGCAAAAGCTGTCGCTGTCCTTCTCTGCTGCAGTCAGATTGGGTGCTCGAACAATCCATATCCCGACGCCCATGACCAGCAGAAGGTGCTGTACCTTCCCTTCGCGACGCCGCCCAAAACGCTCGATCCGGCCATCAGCTACGGTACGGCCGACACGGTGGTGACCAATAAGGTCTTCGACACGCTGCTCGAGTATCACTACGTCAAGCGCCCCTACGAGTTGGTGCCGTCGATGGCGCGCACCATTCCTTCCGCACAGCGCCTACAGGACGGAGGCGTACGCTACCGCTTTGAGCTGCATCCAGACATGTGGTTTGAGGGCGACCCGTGCTTCTCGCTTTCAGGGCAGTCCGCCGGTCCCGATGGACTGCCGCGACGACGAGTCACGGCCGCGGATTTCGTGTTCGAGATCCAGCGGGTGGCCGACCCACTCTTGGCCAGCCAAGTGGTGGAGACGTTTGCGCGGCTGCGTGGCTTCTCTGAGTTTCGTAAGCGCCTGGATGAGCGTCGCCGTGACCCAGCCTTTGCTCGCTTGCGCGTGGAGCAGCAATACCGGGCAGCAGGTGAGTTTGAAGGTGCGCGCGCGCTGGACGACCACACCTTGGAGATCACGCTGACTGAGGCGTATCCACAGATCTTGTATTGGTTTGCGATGCCGGTCACCACTCCGGTGCCCTGGGAAGCGGCGGCGTATTACACGGGGGAAAACGGTCGCCCCCCGCTCACAGAATACACAGTGTCCACGGGGCCATACGTGCTCACCAGCTACGACAAGCAAGCGCGCATGGTGCTCAGCCGCAACCCCCAGTGGTGGGGCCTGCAGCATGAGCGAGAACATTTGTTCCCCGATGTCACGGGGCTGCCGGAGGTAGGGGACTTGCTGGCTTCAGTGGGGAAATCACTACCTTTCGTGGATCGCATCGAGTACCGACGCGAACAAGAGTCGATCCCGGCGTTCTCCAAGTTCTTGCAGGGGTACTACGACATGTCTGGTATCTCGCGCGAGAGCTTCGACAAGGTAGTGCGCGAAGGTGGTTTGTCCGAAGAGATGAAGCAGAAGGGCATGAGCCTGTCGCGCTCGGTGGAGCCGGGGGTCTACTACATCGCCTTCAACCTCGAAGATGCTGTCGTGGGGTCGAAGGCCGGTGATCGTTCACGGCTCTTGCGCCAAGCGATGAGTTTGGTCATCGACGTGAAGGAGTACCTGCGACTCTTCGCCAACGGTCGCGGCGTGCCCGCCCATTCCCCCATTCCGCCGGGTTTGTTTGGCTACGATGCGGCTTACAAAAATCCCTTTCGTACGCCCAATCTGGAGCGCGCGCGCGCGCTTCTCGTGGAGGCCGGTTACCCAGGTGGCATCGATCCGAGCACCAAGCAGCCGCTGCATTTGACCTTTGACGTGGCTGATACCACCGCGGAGGGTCAGGTGCGCTACATGTTTTGGGTCAACCAGTGGCGCAAGCTGGGGCTCAATGTGGAGCTCGCCGCGACCAACTACAACCAGTTCTACGCCAAGATGCTCAAGGGCTCCTACCAGATCTACACCTGGGGCTGGATGGCGGACTATCCCGACCCCGAGAACTTCATGTTCCTGCTCACGACCAAGATGGCTCATTCTGTCTCGGGGGGGCCCAACAACGCCAACTTCAAGAACGCTGAATTTGACGCGCTCTTTGAGCAAATGCGCAATCGCGACAACGACGCCGAGCGCGCGCGTCTCATCAAAGCGATGCTTGCCATTTTGGAGCGGGAGCGTCCCTGGATCGAGCTCTTTTACCCTGAGGATTACGCGCTCGTGCACGGCTGGCTCAAGAACGTGCGCACGGTGGGGCTGAGCACCGTGTGCACGGCCAAGTATTATGATCTGGACGCGGCCGCGCGCGCGCGCGCGCGCGCGGCATGGAACAAGCCCATCTATTGGCCTGCCTGGTTGGTACTAGCTGCGCTCGTACTGTCCATCGTGCCGGCCGTGCTCACGTATCGAAGGGAGCGAAGCTGATGTTGGCCTACTTGGTGCGCCGCAGTGCCTACGGGCTATTCGTGGTCCTGGGGGTGATCTTCTTCTTGTTCGTGCTGTTCTTTACCGTGGCCTCACCGGACGACATCGCGCGTCAAGCGGTGGGCCCCAAGGCGATGCCGGAGGTGATTCAGCAGTGGAAGGTCAATCACGGCTATCACTTGCCGGTGTGGCCCGGGGCGGGCCATCTGTCTGACAACCTATTGGTTGATCACGTACAGCGCATGATAGCCATGGACTTTGGCAAGAGCGACGCTGATGGCGTGGTGATTTGGGAGCGCATCCGTCAAGGCATGTGGCCCAGCTTCTTTCTGACCTTGCCCATGTTCGTGATCGGGATGGTCGCCAGCATTCTAACCAGCCTTTTCGTGGCCTTTTTCCGCGAAACCTATTTGGACCGCTGGGTTGTCGCGCTTTCGGTCTTGGCCATGAGCATTCCCACGCTGCTCTACATCATCTTCGGGCAGTTCATCGTGGGGACGCTGCTACGCTGGTTCCCCGTCTCCGGTTTCGATGCAGACCCCGCGGTCATCCTGCGATTTTTGACGCTACCTGTGCTCATCGGGGTGGTCTCAGGGCTGGGCAGCAGTGTGCGCTTCTTCCGCACGGTTTTTTTGGAGGAGATCCATCGCGACTACGTGCGTACGGCCCGCGCCAAGGGAGCCTCGGAGATGCGCGTGATGTTTTATCACGTGCTGCGGAACTCCTTGGTGCCCATCTTGACGCAGGTCGTGATGGAGATCCCCTTCTTGTTCACCGGGTCGCTCCTCCTGGAGGCGGGGTTTGGCATCCCGGGCTTGGGCGCGGCGACGTTTGAGGCCATCTCCGCCAATGACTTCTCCACGCTGCGCGCCATGGTCTTTTTGGGCTCGCTCATGTTCATCGTCGGTCAAGTGCTGACGGACATCGGTTACACGCTCGTGGACCCGCGCATTCGATTGGACGCATGATGATGGAACTGTCAAACAGCCCAAGCGCACAAGCGATGCTCAGCAATGGCATCGTCGTCAGCTTGCTCGCATTGGGGGGCCTCGCTGCACGCGCCGTTTTGCGCAATGAACTTTGGAGGGCGGCCTTTGCGCGGGTGCTGGGACTTCGACGCTGGTCGATTGTCGTTTTGAGTCTGTATGTTGCGGTGGCGCTGCTGGACTCCGTGGTGTGGGTCGGAGGCAGCATGCAATCCGAGGACCAAGTGGCGTCCTTCGAGGCGCGCAGCGTGATCGACCGGCTCTTCGTCGACACCACGGAGAAGGGCTACTCGGCCCCCATGGCGCGCGTCGAATTTTACGACAAGAGTCCGCTTCTGCATCCTCAGCGGCATCTGCTGGGGACCAACATCCTGGGCCAGGACGTGCTGTATGTGACGCTCAAAGGCGCCCGGGTGGCGCTGCTCATCGGCGGGCTCACCAGCCTCATCACCATCCCGCTGGCGCTGTTTTTTGGCATGACCGCGGGCTACTTTGGCAGGCGCTGGGATGATTTGGTGTTTTTCGTGATGAGCACGTTAGCTTCCATGCCCGGCATTTTGCTGTTGATCGTGCTCATCATGGTGCTGGGCAAGAGTACGGTGAGCGTTTGCGTGGCGCTGGGTGTGACTAGTTGGGTGGGCTTTTGCCGACTGTCGCGGGGTGAGACGCTCAAGTTGCGCGAGATGGACTACGTGTCTGCAGCGCGCTCGCTGGGCGTTTCGCACGGCAAGATCTTGTTGCGGCACATCTTGCCCAATTTGATGCACTTGGTGATCATCACGTTTGTGCTGTTGTTTTCGGGGTTGGTGCTCGCTGAGGCCACGCTGGCTTGGCTCGGTATTGGCGTCGACGGCAGCTGGGGCCAAATGATCGCCGTCGCTAAAGACGAACTGAGTCGTGATCCTGTGGTGTGGTGGAACATCGTGCCTGCCGGCGCCGCCTTGTTCGGTCTCTTGCTTTCGGTCAATCTGATCGGGGACGCGCTGCGGGACGTTTTGGATCCCCGCACCTGGGGGAGCCAAGACTGATGTTGCTCGAAGTCAAAGAGCTGACGTGTAGTTTGCGCCTAGCTGGGCAAGAGGTGCCCATCGTGGACGGCGTGAGCTTCAACTTACAGGCAGGCAAATGCTTGGCGCTGGTGGGTGAATCAGGCTGCGGCAAATCCATGACCGCGCTCAGTTTGCTGCGTTTGCAGCCCAAAGTGGCCCATATTGTCGGTGGACAAGTTCTGTTGAGCGGGAAAATCCTGCTGGGCTACTCGGTCCCGCACATGTACCACGTCCGCGGT
>Ga0315912_10003403_pt1 | contig 15834 bp, 12 predicted proteins | sample VfabasoilMG_FD_204469 | JGI IMG/M metagenome (GOLD analysis project Ga0315912, IMG submission 204469) | Garden soil microbial communities collected in Santa Monica, California, United States - V. faba soil | ecosystem: Environmental > Terrestrial > Soil > Garden | place: USA: California... | reverse complement strand
CTTCGCCTATTTTCATTCTCGGGGGTGGCTGCGCCAGGGCGGCCATGGATTGTTTCGTTCCTTCCGTTTTGAAATCCAGCCTAACCCAAGCCCGCGAGGCTATTGAAGCGGACTTGGGTGCGCGGTTCTCCCGGCGCTTTTTGGTCTTGCAATTTTTCGCTTGTCAAAGAGCAGTGGCCCCACACCAACGCTAAGATTGGCTGGACCGGTACAGCAATAGAAACGGCAGCTTGGGCGGGTCTTTTGAGACACGCTTGGCTGCCGATTTGAATGTACCATGGCTTGTCAAGTTTTTTTGCTGTTTGGCTGTAAAGCTGACCGGTGGCGCGGAGCAGCCGTTTTTATATGTCGTCTGGGACACCTGTCAGAATCACGGCTTTGTTGCGCAGTGCGACCGGAATGCTCCTTTGTTGCTGTGGAACCACGACTAGCTGTGGCGGCGAACTGCTCGATTGACTAAGGCCTGGAGTATTTTCTCACGAGGGGATTTATGGAATCTGAGATTCGTTAGCGCCGAAACAGGACTCGCTGGTTGTCCAGTTTTTCCTTTGGATCGCGTGCTCCGACGATAGGTTTTTCGTGATCAACGAGCCGGGGGTAGAACTCCGGCAGACCTGCGGCAAAAGACTGAGCACGGAAACACGGAGGCAGTGATTCTTGTAATTTCGCCAGGGTTTTTCGGACGCCGTCGCAGTTGGAGTCATCCAATGTTCCGATTTGACGGCCCAACACAACTAGGTCCCAAAAACGAACCACTGGAACGGGAACATTCTCTCCATTTTTAAGGAGCCGGATGACTGCGCTCATATCGTTGGTTGCGACGGGAATGTTGAGTACCGAGGCCGCTGCGTGGGTATAGGCTTCTCCGCGATCCACGCGCTGGTGGAGCCTCCTTCCGTCGGAGTCAATCAACCGGAGAAGTGAGTCCGCATCAGCGCCCACAGTTCCTGTAAGTGTTTCCCGATCCGTCAACCGGATAGTATAATTGGCACAGGCCTTCTTGAATTGCTCCTGCTTCCCGACGAATTTGGGGTGGTTGGCGAGGATCTGAATTGTCTCGGACTCGACCGCGCTGACGATTATAGGCTGGATGCCAAATTCGGATCGAAGCATTCGAAGCAGGGTAATCTGCTCCGTCGCTACGAGTTGAAGCAACACCGAAGTGTCGATCACTATGAAAGGGGGATTGGATGGTTTGCCCGGTATCACACCCTTGCTTGGTATCACACCAGGGCAGGCTCCGCAAGAAGTTCACCAAATCGGTCGGCAAAAGTATAGCGATCCATCATCAACATTTCGGCTGCTTTTCCACGGCTAATTTCGCCTGCATTCGTCGCTTCAATGACTTGTTGGACGTATCCGGCAGGTAGACGCAGTCGACGCGTGCGAAGAGTGGTATTACGGTTCTCGGCAATCCACTTCGGCGCATCCGCCGCTTCCTTCTGGAGAAATTCGCGAGTGGTCAGAGCATGCGAACTCACGTGGCGGAGCGCCTGGGCACAGTCGAATGCCAAGTAGCGATCACGCATCTCATCGCTTATCAGGCCGTGTTCGTGCGCTAAGCCCAATACGACGCGTTGTTCAACGTGGGCTTGCGCAACCAATTGGGCTAACTGCTCGACGCTAAGAGTATCCCATTTGAGTCCCATCTGGTTCACAAAATGAGTAAGAACAGAGCGGGGAACAAGACAAGCGCGGGCAAAAGAACGGGCGCGTTCCTCGGAAACGGTTTGGTTGTCCTGTTCGCCCGTAAAATCCAGTGAGACGGGATCATTGGCCAAGTCGAAGATTGCGTGGCACACTTCGTGGAGGATGATTTCATTCCTTCTAAACCAAGTGGACTTATACGTGTTGGCAAAAACACAGGGTCGCTTATCGCCTTCCCCGCCGATCTCAAAACAACATCCCTCAAGCGTGGATTTTGTAATTGGACTCTCCATGACAACAAGTCCAAATCGGCGTAGCATAGGGCGAATTAACTCGCCGATTCCTTGCTGACCATGATCCCAATTGGCTATGGAACGGAAGCGGGTAGCCGCCTCACGCCCTTGCAGGGCCGGCGGTGCTGATCGGTCAAGGCCGCTTACGATGCTCTGTGCAGTTGCGGCCCAACGAGAAGAGTTTCTGGTGCTGTTTATTCCGTCTAGTTGAGCCATCGAAAAGCCGAGACGGCGTACCAAACCGACAAATTCACGTTCGGACTCACCGATCCTGTTATCCCGAAGTTTGAACCAGATTGCTGGTGCCAGATTACTATTACTGGATGTTTTGGGCTTAGGGGAAAGGAGATCCTTCTCGCTAACTCCGAGCACGGCGGATAGCTCGGGAATTGCGAAATCCGGGATCTGCTTCTTATCGTCCATCCACTCAGAAAACTCCGCAATGGGGACATTCACAAGGTTCGCACAAAACTCGGGTTTGAGTTGTGCAGACTTAATGATTTCCTTCAGCATCATAATGATGGGTAGAGTATGGAAGGGCTACAGCAAACTGACCTTACTGCTCGCTCCTTCTTCTAACTATACGTCAGTTTGCGGTAGAAAGTTTAGTTCGTCCCCCCGTACAACAACAGGTGGAAACAGGCATCCACTTTCAGATGGCCAGACGCAACCTCTCTCGATTGGCCCAATGTTGGAGGAGCCGAAGGGGTTTTCCGGATGGGGAGCGATTTCCGCGAGAAACTGTAGCCCGGTGTCGATGCCCACTTCTTCAGCCAAGTAGTTGCCAATTTCATCTCCGTGGGCGGACGACGTATCCAAATCTCACCGGCTGCCTGTCTTCTTCAGGAGTTGGGTTCGTTTGCGGTCCCAGTAATCGGGAGTAATCTCAATCGGGGTGCCAGAGTTTAGCCCTTCTAGGAGTAGTGCTTCGAGCTTTTCTTCCGCTCGTTGCTTCTGATCTTCACGCAGGAGTTCCCGAACGTATTCGCTCGGTGTACTGTAGCCGCCAGAAGAGACTTGGGCTTCAACGTATTCCTTTCAAGGACTGTGGAAGGGAGATGTTGAGAGATGCCATTGCCATGTCCTCACCATAGCTTAACCTTCATAAACTGTCAAGAAATAGAGGTGCCCCGCTCAGTATTTTCCAGCAGCTTTCAGCGCGGCTTCGATTGTCGCTAGGGGCAGAATTAAGGTGAGTGGCGCATCTTCGAGGGGTAGTGCTCCGTAACTGGTGTACCATCCCGCTACACTTCTATTCTTTGCGTCTATTAGCAGCGCGACGCCACCGACTTCCGCAGATGCGAGTAGGCAGCGCCTTCCAGCCGCGAGCAGGAGTTGTCCTCCCAGCCCTTGCCCCTGTAGTTTTCTATCTACGCCTAGTCGTGTCAGACGGAAGGCCGGGACGTCGTAATGAGCCAGTCCGCGTTTCACGATGTTGGGTGTGCGGGCATACTCGACCGATGCCGGACTCAGACTGTAGAAGCCGAGGATGGTTTTGTTGTCTGCCGCGCTGATCGCGACAAATGTCTTTGCGCCTCCCAGGTCGTGGCTTTTACCGCTTTGTTGCGCACCCACCTTCCCCTAGACAATCTAGGCATACGAATACTACTATAACAAAAAATGATTCACAAACGAATTAAAATTATTTTCTCCTTTGGAATCATCCACTTAACACCTAATCAACCCCCTTGACAAAACAGTCCATATGGTATAAAGGTTCCGGGTTTAAAACCTTGCGCAAAAATCTGAAAGGACACAAAATGAACACGAATCAAAACGCCTCCACCGGACCAAAAACTCCGGAAGGCAAAGCCATCTCGAGCCAAAACGCTCTCAAACACGGACTCCGCTCCACAAGAGTACAAGTCCCCCCAGGCATGGAAGAAGACTTCATCGAAATGCGAGACCGCTACCGCCAGGCCTTCCTACCACACAAAGCCTCACCCTCAGAAGAAATCATCTTCGAAAGCTTCCTAAAAGACGCCTGGAACATCTTCCGACTTGAAAATCACATGGAACGCCCCATGGGCGAAAACCGCGAAAACGACGCACTCAATCGCTACACCCCAAAGGAACACATCACCATGCTGGCGAGGCTCAAGGCCAGTTACAACCGCAACCTCAAAATGTTGCAAACCATCCAGACCAACCAACTCTTACAAAAGGCCTTACCACAACCAATCGACCCGGAAACCCTCCCGCCCCTGGCCATCATGTCGCAAATTGTTGCGTTGACCAAACGAACTGGCAAAGATGTCGCCGCAATCTGCATCAACCACCTCGTTTTCACCCTCAACAACGAAAAGAACACCCCGGAGGTCACCCACCAGAGCTAAATCTAACCCCACAACACCTAGCAAGACAACTCGCACGCCCGAAGTGTCTCTACTTCACAGCACTGCTATGGCTGGCAACACATCGCCATCTACCGTCGATCTTGGAATAGACATCGGTCCATCGCAGGTTCTCCGAAAACGGCTTGCCGTCCTCGGTACCTTTACCGGACCACCGGCCCGTGACAACAGCCGCATCGCCATAGACCATGACTTTCACGTCATCAATCCTGGAAGCCGTAATCTTCACCGCGCCCGACCGAAGACGCGCCAGGAACTGGGACTTGTTACGCAGCACTCCCTCGGGAGACGTCGTAACCCAGCCATCGGCCAGCAAAGCCGAAAAGAACGCCGTATCGTTCTTCAACTCCGCCTGAACCCATTGGTCTTCCATCGCGCGTAGTTCCTTCTCTTGAGCGAACGCAACCAAAGGCAGCAGGCAAAGAATCAGGGTCTTCATTTTTTCTTGGCCCGAACCACGCGGACCTTCTTCACCGGAGCCACACGCTCCACCGCGAAGGCCGCATCCAGGATCTCCTGCTGCTCGGCCTGATGCCGTTTATACGAGCCAGTAGCAGGGCTCGCGCTCTCGGTCCGCCCGATATACCGCAGCGTCCGGTCAAACCGGTCACGCATGAAATGCCAAGCGCCCATGTTCCGAGGTTCCTCTTGAACCCAAGCCACATCCGCCGATCCCGGATACCGCTGCAATTGCTCTTGCACCTGCAATTTCGGAAACGGATAGATCTGCTCCATCCTTACGATGGCAACGTTCATCGCGCCCTTCTCTTCACGAGCGGCAAGCAGGTCGTAGTAAATCTTGCCAGAGCAAAACAGCACGCGGTTCACCTTACCCGGTGCAACCGTATCGCCGATCACCTCGCGGAAACCTCCGCTGGTCAAATCGGACATAGTCGACACAACCTTGGGATGCCGCAGCAAACTCTTCGGAGTAAACACAACCAGCGGCTTACGCACACGGCTGTTCATCTGACGTCGCAACAAGTGGAAGTACTGAGCCGGAGTGGTGCAGTTCGCAAGCTGGATATTGTCCTCGGCACACAACGTTAGAAACCGCTCGATACGGGCGCTGGAATGCTCCGGCCCCTGGCCTTCGTAGCCGTGCGGGAGCAGCAGGACAATACCAGTGGGCTGTCCCCACTTCGATTCCGCTACGGCGATGAACTGGTCAATCATGATCTGAGCGCCATTCACAAAGTCGCCGAACTGAGCTTCCCAAAGCACAAGCGTGGAAGGGTCGCCGATCGTGTAGCCAAACTCGAATCCGAGCACGGCGTACTCGCTCAGCGAGCTGTCCCAGACCTCAAAGCGCGCCTGCTTGGGAGAGAGCTTCTTCAACGGAAAGTACTGCGTCCCGTTTTCGGAATCGCAGAACTCAACGTGACGCTGGCTGAAAGTACCGCGGGAGGAATCTTGTCCACTAAGGCGTACCGGGGTGCCTTCCAGAACAAGCGTGCCGAGCGCGAGGGCTTCTGCAAAGGCCCAATCAATGGTGCCGCCGTCGAGCGCATCACGGCGCTTGCTGACGAAGCCTTGCAGTTTAGGATGGAGATGGAAGTCCGTGGGAAACGTGGTGAGCCCTTCCATAGCGGTACGGATTACGGCTTCCTCAACAGCAGTAGTAACGCGAGGAGCAGGAGCGCTCTCATCAACGCCGAGTTCTTCGACTTCATAGCGAACAGCGTTGAGCTTGGCTTCCTGGAAGCCGGCTTCGAGTCGATCGACAACGGCCTTGCGAAGTTTTTCGACATCGTCTTCTACGAGCGTGCCTTCGCGGATCAGACGTGCGGCGTAGATCTTGCTGGGGGACGCATGGTCTTTGATCTTGCGGTACATCAGCGGCTGCGTAAAGCTCGGGTCGTCGCCTTCGTTATGGCCGTGCCGACGGTAGCAGATCATGTCGATGACGACGTCTTTCTTGAACTGCTGTCGATAGTCGAAAGCGACCTGGACGACGCGTGAGCAAGCTTCGGGGTCGTCACCGTTGACGTGGAACACCGGTGCCTGCACCGTCCGAGCAACGTCAGTGCAATACGGAGACGAACGCGTCTCTTCAGGGCTTGCCGTGAAGCCGATCTGATTGTTGATGATGATGTGGACAGTGCCGCCAGTGGTGTAGCCAGTGAGTTGCGAGAGATTGAGCGTTTCGGCGACGACGCCTTGTCCGGCGAAAGCAGCGTCGCCGTGAATCAGAACAGGAATGATGTGCTGACGCTGCTTATCGCCGGAGCGGTCCTGCTTGGGGCGTACGATGCCTTCAACAACAGGATCGACCGCTTCCAGGTGCGATGGATTCGGAGCAACCGAGACGCGGACCTCGGTTCCGCTAGCGGCAATGTACTTGCCCTTTGCGCCCAAGTGATACTTCACGTCGCCGGAGCCTTGCGCGCTGTTGGGATCGGGGTGACCTTCGAATTCAGAGAAGATCTGGCTGAGCGGTTTGCCGATCACGTTAGCAAGAACGTTGAGACGTCCGCGGTGGGCCATGCCGATGACAACTTCGCGCACGTTCCAAGCCGCCGCGCGGTCGAGTAGCTCATCGAGCAATGGAATTGCGGTCTCGGCACCTTCCAGCGAGAAGCGCTTCTGACCGACGAAGCGCGAATGTAGAAACGCTTCGAACTGTTCGGCGGCGAGAAGGCGGTCGAGGATACTGACGCGGTCCTCGGGTGAGAAGGGCCAGCTATTGGCCTCCGGCTCCATGCGTTTCTGGAGCCATGTTTTTTCGGCGGGGTGCTGGATGTGCATGTACTCGCAGCCGATTTTGCCGCAGTAGGTTTTGCGAAGGGTTTCGAGGATGTCGCGCAGAGGAGCGAAGGGCTTGGGAGCCGCTTCACCAATGGCCGCTCCGAGTGTGCCGGTAAGGAACTCGCGGTCGAGGTCCCAGATGGTTAGGCCGTAAGTAGCGGGGTCGAGTTCGGGATGATACTGGGGTTCAGAACCCAATGGATCAAGGTCCGCAATCAGGTGTCCGCGCACGCGATAAGCGTTGATGAGTTGGAGGACAGCGGCTTCCTTGGCAATCTCAAGCCGTCGGCCAAGTCCGCCGCTGGAGCCAATTGCGGAAGACTTGTCGGGTTGCCAGCGCATGGGCTGGTGTGGAATCCGGAGGCTCGCAAAAAGGGCTTCGTAGAACGCGGCGGCACCTTGGAGAAGGTCGTACAGCTTGCCGAGAAACAAGCCAGACTCGGCACCTTGGATGACACGGTGGTCATAGGTGCAGGTGATCGTCATCACTTTGCTGAGGCCAAGCATGGCGATGGTTTCGCGACTGGCACCTTGGTACTCGGCAGGATAATCAATCGCGCCAACGGCGAGAATGCAGCCTTGGCCGGGCATGAGTCGCGGGACAGAACCGACGGTGCCAACAGTGCCTGGATTGGTTAGAGAGATGGAAGTGTCTTTGAAGTCATCGACAGTGAGCTTGCCTTTGCGAGCGCGGCGGACAAGATCGTCGAAGGCATCCTGATAAGCAGCAAAGCTGAGCGAGCCGGCGTTCTTGATACTGGGGACCATCAAAGAACGTGTGCCGCCGCTACCGGCGACATCGACAGCGATGCCAAGGTTCACCTGCTTGCGAACAGCGCGGAAAGCTTCGCCATTGGAATCGATGAAAGCATCGTTCATGGCAGGCAGGTCCTTGAGAGCCTGCAGGATGGCGTAGCCAAGAATGTGCGAGTAAGAGATTTTGGATTGACCAGTAAGAGTCCGGTGTTGATTGATGATACGGCGGTTCTCTTCAATCACTTTGACGGGGATGATGCGCTGCGAAGTAGCCGTGGGCACGGCGAGACTGGCGGCCATGTTGGTGGCGATGCGAGCGGCTGCTCCGCGCAAGGGGACGAGTTGCTCGGTGGGGGAGGCTTCAATTACTGCGGCGGCTTTGGGTTGCCGCATGGCTTCAAAGACGCCTTTCCAACTGGCATCAACACCAGCCTGGTCGCGCAAGTACTGATGATAAAGCTCGTCTTCGAGCCAACTATTGATATCCGGAGGAGGGTCGTTTGTTGGAGGCATTAACAACTCCATTTTAGCTGGTAGGCTGAAGAGTCCATGCAACGACGTGCTGTTTTCTTATCGTATTGGGGGATCAGTAGCGCGGCGCTACGTGATCCGGCGCTGGCATTGGTCGGTCCGACGCGTGTGAACGCGGTGGTGATTGATGTGAAGGACGAGTTCGGAAAGCTCTCCTACGACGCAACGTTCAAGAACGCCAAAGAGTGGCTGAAGAAGGTGCGGGACAAGGGTGTCTACACGATTGGACGAGTGGTTTGTTTTCGAGATCAGGCGCTGGCGAGTCGGCAAAGCGTGTGGGCGGTGCATACCGCTGCGGGTCAGCTTTACAAGGACGATCAGGGTACGTTGTGGACGGACCCGTTTATCACGGAGGTGCGGAACCACAATCTGGTGATCGCCGAAAAGGCGGCCGAGTTGGGTTTTGACGAGATTCAGTTCGACTACGTCCGCTTCCCGGACGCCAAGGGCTTGGCCTTCTCGCAGGCGAATACGATGGCGAATCGTATTGGGGCGATCAACGGTTTTCTGGCGGAGGCGAAGAAGCGTTTGGCGGCTCGCAAGGTGTTGGTGGCTGCTGATGTGTTTGGATACATTTTGTGGAATCAGGGAGACACCGATATCGGACAGCGTTTGGAAGACATCGTGCAGCACGTGGATTATGTGTGCCCCATGCTGTATCCATCGGGGTTTCAGTTCGGCATTCCGGGAGCACGCAATGCGGTGGCGTTTCCGTATGAGATTGTGTTGCAGTCGTTGGAGCAGGCGCGGAAGCGCACGAAGCTGCCGGGAGATCGCTTCCGTCCGTGGCTGCAAGCGTTCAAAGATTATCAGTTCGACCGGCGGGACTTTGGTCCCGTGCAGGTAGCCGCGCAAATCAAGGCTGCCGAGACATTCGGCGCGAATGGTTGGATGTTGTGGAACCCGCAGAACCTCTACGGGCATGCGGTACCGGCGCTAAAATAGGAACCCTCATGATTCCTGGACTCAAAGGCACCGACCATATCGGCATCACCGTTCCTAATCTGGAAGAGGCTGTCCACTTCTTCGTCGATGTAGTAGGCTGCACGCCCTTCTTCAAAGTGGGGCCGATCAAGTCTGATACGGACTGGTTACAGGAGCACTTGAACGTGCATCCGAGGTCCGAGTTGAAGCTTCAGATTTTGCGCTGCGGGAATGGAGTGAATATTGAGTTGATCGAGTACAAGGCGCCGGAGCAGCGGCAGGAATGGCCGCAGAACGTGGACTTCGGTGCTACGCACTTGGCGTTCTATGTCGAGGATTTCGACGCTGCATTGGCGTACTTGCGCGAGAAGGGCGTGCGGATACTCGGCGAGCCGACGTTCAGGTCGGAAGGTCCGAATGCGGGGACCACATGGATTTATTTTGTGGCACCGTGGGGATTGCACATGGAGCTGGTGAGCTTCCCGAATGGTAAGGGTTATGAGAAGGACTTCGAAGGTCGCTTATGGCACGCCGGTTTCCCGTCGGGTAAAGCGTAGGCTCGATTCCAGGAATTCAAGTTCCTGAGCAGGGCCGAGAAGAGTCCTGTTCGGTTTCGGTGTGCCGGATTCGGCAAGAGCCAGAAAGTGCGGGTTGGCGTCCGCATAGGCGAAGTAACGAGGCTCGGCGCGGACAATGATTTCAAGCGACAAAGCGCGGCCCGGGCATAGCGTAAGATACTTGCGGACATAGCCGCCGATATCGACATTGCCTTCGCCCATAGGGCACCACGCAACGGCGATGCCTTGGGGCGTGGTCCAAATGGCGGTATCGCGCACGTGGCTGGTGAGCACGTAAGGGGCGAGTGTATCAAGGGTGAAGTGAGGATCTTCGAAGGCGTAGAGAGGATTGCCGGAATCAAGGCAGACGCCGACGAAGTCCGTGCCAGCAGCTTCGACGAGGGCCTTCAGCTCATGCGCCTGCATGTCGCCGGAGTGGTTCTCGACAGCGATCATGACGTTGGCGTCGAGCGCCTGTGAGCGGACCTTGCGCAGTTCGGCGAGGGCGTTGTCGATATGCGGTTGCATGGGACGGTCAAACGAGTTGCCAACGACGCAGCGGACGATTTTGGAACCGATGATCTGAGCGGCTGTGATCATGTCGGTCAGCCGCTCCTCAGGACGATAGAGCCGGGACGAAGGACAAATCGAGAGCATGCCAATCTCGATCTCAAGGCCAAGCCGCTCGGCATGAGACCGCAGACGCAGAAGATGGTCAGGTTCCAGACTGCCAAGGAACTTGATCTCACTGAAGTGGACCACCTGGACACGCTGGGCAGCACAGTAGTCGAGACATTCGAAAGGAGTCCAGCCCTGGGAGCGGAGGCTATAAAGATCGACACCGAGCTTCATGTAACGAACTCAAGCTGGCATGAAGTTGTGGCGGAGGTAGGTAACCTTGAAACCCAGGTTTTGGAAGCCTTCGTAGGCTGGTCCGATACGATCTGGGGATGGTTTTTCGATGTCGGCTACGAACTGTTGGACGCCTCGTTGGATGCCGTCTTGGACCATAGCGGTGCAGATGGCCAAGTCATGATTGTAGTTTGGGGTCATGATTCCTGGCACAGGTGCATCGATTCCCAGCCAGGCTTGGTTATCGTGGTCGACGAACATAGATCGGGCGGCGACGATGGAGCCATTTTCACGCAGGATGTAGTGGTGCCAGCCAGAACGGCCTACCAGTTCCTTCAGCCAGGGCGCGGTGGGCAGGTGGTAGATGCCATCAATGAACGCGGCCCATTCCGATGCTGTTGCGATATCCACTTGCTCTACCTGCGGCACAGTGGCAGGCAACCCTGAGACGGGAGCACCATCACGGATGACTCTGTCCCAACTGCTGGCGATGCGAAGGCCTTTGGTCATCAGCAGGTTTTCCAGAGGTGCCTGAACCTCAGCAACGGAATGAATGTAGAACTTTGCAGCACCTGCAATGCGGAAACTTTGCAGTAAATTGTCTATGTCTTCTTCGCTAGCCGGACTCTGTGTGCCCAGGCCAATCGCGCTATTGAAATGAGCGAGGTGGAGTCCGGATGAAGTAATCACAAGGGCACCGGCCACGTACCGGGCCAGCAGGGTATGCTTGGCGCGAAACGCTGGGGGAGCTGCTTTGTACAAGTCTTCCCATGCCCGCATTTCGGCCAACTCTGCTGTTGCGATTATTCTGTTGTTCGACACTTTAGTGTGGAGCCTCAGGCACCGGAACCGGACCGCGCGCCGCGCCAGGTGGCGGGGGGACTACTCGCTCGGGCATTGGTGCTTTGGCATCCAGCGCCAGAACGTATAGCAGTGGGGCATTGTCGACCTTGGCATCGTTTGGACCTATTACCGCCGCCGCGCGTCCAGAACCTCCCATGACGGCGACGTATTGTTTGCCGTCGAGTTGATAGGTAATGGGTGCGCCGAAGCCGGAGCGGCCCAGTTGAAGCTCGGTTAGCTTTTCCCCTTTATCGGCAGTATAAATCAGCATACGACCATCGTTGATCATTTGGATCACTAGATTTCCCGCAGTGGCCACCGTTCCTCCGCCGATTCCGCCGCCGCCCGGAGTTCTCCAGACCAGCTTTTGATTTACCGGGTCCCAGGCTTCCAGAACCCCGCGGTTGGTTCCCAAAGGTTCAGGCCCGATGAAGGGAAGCTTGTTCGGCGTGGGCGGAGAAAAGCCTCGGGCCAGACCGGTGTGGCCTGTTTGAGCGGCTACTACTTCGTCTCCGGCTGCGTAGGTCCAGCTTCCGTAGGTTGTGGGAATATAGACGAGTCCGGTTCCCGGATGGTAGGACATGGGGGCCCAGTTGTGAGCTCCTCCGGCTGTGGGGAAGAGTGTGATCGGAGTTTTTCCGTAAAAAGCTTCCGGGTGGATTTTGGGGCGGCCTGCTTGGTCGAAACCGCTGGCCCAGTTGACTTGAGAGAAGGCCTGTGCGGAGATGAATTCACCGGTCACACGGTCCAGGACATAGAAGAAACCGTTCTTAGACGCCTGCATTACGACCTTGCGCGTACGGCCCGCGATGTTGAGGTCGGTTAGCATTAATTGCTGTACGCTGTCGTAATCCCAGTTGTCGTTGGGAACCACCTGGTAATGCCATTTCAGTTGTCCAGTAGTTACATTGACGGCGAGGATGGAGCATGTGTAGAGATTATCTTTGCCTTGCGCGCCTCTGAATTTTTCCACCCACGGCTCGGCATTGCCTGTGCCGACGTAGACGAGGTCCAGTTCAGGGTCATAGGACATGCCGTCCCAGACGGCTCCGCCGCCGCCCATTTTGTAGAAGTCTCCACCCCAGGTTTTGGCGGCTGCGCGCATAGCTTCGTTTTCGAAAGGCTTGGAGGGATCACCGGGAACGGTGTAGAAGCGCCAGGCGCGGCGTCCGGTGTTGGCATCGTAGGCGTCGAAGAAGCCGCGCGTTGGATGATCGCCGCCGGCTGCCCCAATCAGCACTTTGCCGTTGGCGATGCGGGGTGCCATGGTGAGCGAATACCAATCCTGCGGATACGCAACGCGCGATTCCCAGATTACTTTACCGGTGAAGGCGTCGAGCGCTTGGAGGCGTCCGTCGATTACCGGGACGAAGATCTTGCCGTCGTAGATCGCGATGCCGCGATTGATGATGCCACAGCAGACTTTGGGGCGCACGGTGGATTGGTTGACCTCAGGGTCCCAACGCCAGAGTTCTTTTCCAGTGCGGGCATCGATGGCAAATACGACACTCCAGTTGGTGACGCTGTAGAGAGTGTTGTTCCAGAACAGAGGCGTGGCTTCCTGATTGCCGCCTCCCGCGCCGAGCGTGTAGGTCCAGGCGAGGCCTAGTCGGTTGACGTTGGTGGCGTCGATTTGTTTGAGGGGGCTGTAGCGGGTTTCACCCAGGGAACGGCCGTAGGTGAGCCAGGAATCGGAGAGGGTGTCGGCGGGGCGGCCTGCCGTGTTTAGAATTCGCACCGTTACGGGTGCGGGTTTTTGTTGCGCGGGAATTCCAGAGATCAGAGCGAATGCGGCAAGAGTGCCTAGTGCGATGACATTTGGTTTTGGCATAGCGAGTCTAATTCCTCCAATTAAGCAGTAATAATCTTCCCGTCCATCAGATGGAACCGCCGCGTCACCCGGCTTGCTAACCATTCGCTGTGCGTTACCAGCAGCACAATCATGTTCTTCCGATTCGGCAGGTTTACTAGCAGGTCGGCTACGGTTTCTGTGGTACGACGGTCCAGGTTTCCGGTTGGCTCGTCACATAACAAAAGATGCGGGTCGCAGATGAGGGCTCTTGCGATTGCTACCCTTTGTTTCTCTCCTCCCGAGAGTTGAGAGGGTAGGTGGTCAAGGCGTCCGGTGAGTCCGACTTGCTCCAGCAACCGCTTGGCTGCATCTACATAAAAGCCCTTGGCCACAAGCGTCGGAATCAGGACGTTCTCAAGCACCGTACATTGGGGCAGCAGGCAATGGTCCTGGAATACGAAGCCCACTTTGCGATTTCGGAAGGCGGCGAGTTTATCGCCCTGAAGCGCACCCACGTTTTCGCCGTCCAGCTCGATTTCTCCCGACGTGGGCGACTCCAATGCACCAAGGATGGAGAGCAAAGTGCTCTTGCCACTTCCAGATGGTCCCATGATAGACGCTGCTTCACCCTTTTCCAATTGCAGGTTGATCTCATCCAACACCCTGATGGTGCCGTTCGGAGAGGGGTACTCTTTAATCAATGAGGTAAGACGGAGCAAACCTCAGGCTATCAAACTCTCATGCTGAAAAAACAGATCATGCCCGCAGACGGAATTCTTCATCGGGGAGAAGATCCGCTTGATGTTTTCTTCCGACCATCCAATGTCGCTTTGATTGGCGCGTCCGAGACCGAAGGCAGCGTTGGCCGACGCACGCTTTGGAATTTGATCAGTTCGCCTTTCGGCGGAACAGTCTTTCCGGTGAATCCTCGGCGGGACAGCGTGCTTGGTATCAAAGCGTATCCATCGATTGCGGCAGTGCCGGCTCAGATTGATCTTGCGGTCATTGTGACTCCGGCTGCTACGGTGCCGGGCGTTATTAAAGAATGCGGAGCTGTCGGTGTTCGCGGCGCAGTGGTGATTTCAGCCGGATTTCAGGAATTGGGAAAACAGGGTGCGTTGCTGCAAGCGCAGCTCAAAGAAAACGCGCAGGCGGCGGGGATTCGGGTCATTGGTCCGAATTGTCTTGGCGTGATGAATCCACGCACGGGTTTGAATGCTACCTTTGCGGCCTGCATGGGGCGACCCGGGAACGTTGGGTTCATCAGTCAATCCGGCGCGTTGTGTACCGGAGTGCTTGACTGGTCCATAGAAGCGCAAGTTGGATTCTCAGCGTTTATTTCAACCGGCGCAATGGTGGATGTTGGATGGGGCGATCTGATTGACTACCTCGGGAACGATCCCAACACCAGCAGCATTCTCATCTACATGGAATCTGTGGGAGATGCGCGGTCCTTTCTTTCGGCAGCTCGCGAGGTGGCGCTGCGGAAGCCGATTATCGTGATAAAAGCAGGGCGGACAAGCGCTGGGAGCCGTGCGGCGGCATCGCACACGGGGGCGCTCACCGGGAGCGATGATGTGTTGGATGCGGCGTTTCATCGTGCCGGTGTTTTGCGTGTGGATTCGATTGCGGAGTTGTTTCATATGGCCGAGGTTCTGGCGAAGCAGCCTCGCCCGCGTGGTCCTCGACTCACGGTGTTGACCAATGCTGGCGGGCCTGGCGTGCTTGCCGCTGATGCTTTGCTGGCAGGAGGCGGGCAACTTGCTGAGTTGTCTCCAGAGACGATTGCTGCTTTGGATGAGCTGCTGCCTCCGCACTGGAGTCGGAATAATCCGGTGGATATTTTAGGCGATGCGGGCGCGGACCGGTACGGCAAAGCGATGGAGATTGTCTCGCGCGATCCGAATTCAGACGGGCTGTTGGCGATTCTTACTCCGCAAGCGATGACTGATCCGACGATGGCAGCCGAGTCGTTGAAAGCATACGCGCACTTGCACGACAAACCGGTCATTGCCAGTTGGATGGGTGGGGCGTCTGTTGCTGCGGGTACGCATATCCTGGCTGCTGCGGGGATCCCTTGTTTTGCTTATCCAGATACGGCGGCTGCGATCTTCGCAAACATGTACCGGTATAGCCGAAACCTTGCGAGTCTTTACGAGACTCCGGGGACGCAGGTCCTTGGCGAGCCTTCTGGTTCTGGGTTTGTTGCGGGGCTTGTCGCTGCTGTTCGAGCAGAGGGCCGCGCGTTGCTCACTGAACATGAATCGAAGCAGGTGTTGGCGGCTTACGGGATTCCCATTGCGGAGACTCGGCTGGCTGCGACGGTTGATGAAGCTGTGGCTGCGGCGGGTGCCATTGGGTATCCCGTTGTTTTGAAACTTCATTCGAAGACCATTACGCACAAGACGGAAGTGGGCGGGGTGGAATTGAATCTCGACGGCGCGGATGCTGTGCGTGCGGCATACTCGCGGATACAAACTGGCGCGGGTGCGGAGCATTTTCTTGGCGTGACGGTTCAGACGATGGTCAAGATGCAT
>Ga0315912_10003402_pt1 | contig 15835 bp, 13 predicted proteins | sample VfabasoilMG_FD_204469 | JGI IMG/M metagenome (GOLD analysis project Ga0315912, IMG submission 204469) | Garden soil microbial communities collected in Santa Monica, California, United States - V. faba soil | ecosystem: Environmental > Terrestrial > Soil > Garden | place: USA: California... | reverse complement strand
GCCGACGGGCTCATCGTTGAGACCGACGACCGCCCGGACATCGCCCTCGACGATGAGCGCCGGCGGTACTACAGGCTGACACCACTCGGCCGGAGTGTCGCGGCTGCCGAGATCGAACGGCTCGAGTCGATCGTGGAAATGGCTCGTGCCAAGAAGCTCGTTCCGCGATCGAGGTCGATATGAGCGCCGGGGATCGCCGCTCTCGATCGCGTGCCGAGCGCCTGATTGGCGCACTGGTCCGCATCTTCCCATTCGACTTCCGCGCCGACTACGGACGCGATCTCGAACAGACGCTCCACGCCCAGCACCGTGAAGCGCGACGCGAAGGAAGCGCGGGCGCGTGGCTCACGCTGTGGGGCGACGTGCTGCGCGACGTCGCCATGACAGCGCCACGCGAGCACCTGGCGATCCTGCGCCAGGACACCGGCTATGCGCTGCGCGCGTTGCGGCGCTCACCCGTGTTCGCCGTATCCGCCGTACTGACGCTCGCGCTCGGCATGAGCGCGATGACCGCGATGATCGCGGTCATGAACGCGGTGATGTTCCGCCCGCTTCCCGTAGATCGCCCCGGCGAGCTCATCTCGATCAGTAACCGGACCGGCGAGCCGTTCGGCTTGTCGTATCCAGACCTTCAGGACTATCGCTCGCGCACGAACGTGTTGGCCGACGCACTCGGATACGCGCCTCGCCCCGGCACGATCAACGTGGACGGCGCGACCGAGCGCGTCACGATGGAGATGGTCACCGACAACTATTTTACGGTGCTCGGAGTGACACCCGCGGCCGGACGGCTGATTCAGCCCAACGAAGGGCGCACCCGTGGCGATGCGCCCGTGCTCGTGCTCGCGCACACGTACTGGGTTTCGCGCTTCGGCCGCGATCCCTCCGTGATCGGAAAGGTCGCTCGCATCAACGGGCGGCCATTCACGATCATCGGCGTGACGTCGCCGTCGTTCCGCAGCACGGAGTCGCTGGTCCGCATATCGGCGTTTATCCCGGCGTGGATGTACGACGTCTTCAGCGACGCACCCGCGGAGCTCTCGCGATTCGAGGATCGCAACGCGCGCATGTTCACGGTGCTCGCGCGTCTGAAGCCCGGCGTGTCGCTGGCCGAGGCGCGTGCGGACCTCGATGTCAGAGCCGCAGCGCTCGCTCGCGACTTTCCCGACACACACAAGGACGTGTCGCTGCGTGTCGTTCCCGAGACCGATACGCGCCCGACACCGCAGTTCGGAGCGTCGCTGCGCATCGCTTCTACGGTGCTGGCTGGTCTCGCCGCACTCGTGCTGCTCATCACGAGCGCCAACGTAGCGAACCTGCTGCTCGCGCGAGGGGCCAGCCGTGGGCGCGAGGTGGCGCTCAGGTCGGCGCTCGGTGCACGCCGTGGGCGGATCATGCGCCAGTTCCTCACTGAAGGCATGACGCTGGCGCTGCTCGGGGCTATCGTGGCAGTCCCAATCGCCATTGCCGCGATGCAAGCGCTGATGACGCTCATGGCCGGTGTGTCGTCGGTTGCGGCGATCGATCCCGACTTCAGCGTGGACCTGCGCGTGATCGGCGCGGTCTTCGTGATGGCTGTCGGGTCGGGCATCGTCGCCGGGCTCGCGCCGGCAGTGTGGGCTTACCGCGCGGATCCGGGGCAAATGGTGAAGAGCGGCGCGCGCAGCGGCACGGACCGATCGGGCGGACGACTGCGAGGTGCGCTCGTGGTCGTGCAGGTGGCATTGTCGCTCGCGTTGCTCGTGTGCGGCGGCTTGCTGGTTCGCAGCCTGGGCCATGCGAGGGACGTGAATCTGGGGTTCGAACCGGACGGCATGTTCCTCGCCTCGGTCATGCCCGGCCCGCAGTACGGCGCCGCCAATCGGCTGGCGTTTTACGAGAGCGTCCGCGCGAAGATCAGCGCGTTGCCGGATGTCGAACGGGCCGCGTGGATATCGCTGCCACCGCTCGGCATCATCGGCGAGATCGCCCAGGTGACACCCGACGCCAAGCCGGCCGATCCCGATTGGCGCCCGCCCATCGCGAACGAAGTCGATGTGAGCCCCGACTACTTCGCGACGGCGCACGTACCCCTCCTGCAGGGCCGCGGGTTCGAGCAACGCGACGACCTGACGGGCACGCCTGTCGTCGTCATCAACGAGGCACTGGCCGCAATGTTCTGGCCGAATCAGACTCCGATCGGACGCACGCTCACGGCGGATGGTCGATCGCTCGAGGTCATCGGCGTTGTGCAGAACGGAAAGTACCGCAATATCAACGAGACGCCCCAACCGGCGATCTTCAACGCGCTGCATCAGACAACACCATCGCTCGCAACGCTCGCGATCCGTACCGCACGCCCCTCTCCCGCGCTGGCCGCGACCATCCGCCAGATCATCAGGCAGATCGATCCGGACGTATCGGTGTTCGACGTCCGCTCGATGACGACGCACCTCGATAACGGCATGGCGTTCTTCGTCTACCGTATAGGGGCGTTCATGACCAGCCTGTTCGGCGCGATGGGCATGCTGCTCGCCTCGGTCGGACTCTACGGGATGATTTCGTATCACGTCAGCCAGCGTACGCAGGAGATTGGCGTGCGCATGGCGCTGGGTGCGCGTGGGGCCGACATCATCCGCGACGTGCTGTCGCGCGGCGGACGGTTCGCCGCACTGGGAGTCGCGGCGGGCGCGGTCCTGTCCGCTGCCCTCGCGCAATTGCTTCAGGGCGTGCTCCTCGGCGTCAGCTCCCTCGATCCGCTGACATATCTCGCCGTCGCAGGCATGCTCGTCGCGATCTGCCTGATGGCGTCTTTCATCCCTGCCCGCCGCGCAACGGCGGTCGACCCCTTGACGGCGCTCCGCGCCGAGTGACAATAGGCCTCATGACAATCGCCTTCCGTCTTCTGATCGGCCTCGTCGTCGTGATCGTGATCGGTGTGGGGGCGAGCTCGCTCGTCTCGGGGCAAAACGCGCGGCCCACGATCGCCACGCAAGACGATTTCAATCGGGCGATGAAGGAGCTCTCGAATTGGGGCCGCTGGGGAGCGATGGATGAACTTGGCGCCGCCAATCTGATCACCCCCGCGAAACGGAAACAGGCGGTAGGGCTCGCGCGAGAAGGACGATCGGTCTCACTCTCGCACGACGTGCCGCAGGAGAAGGCAGCGGATACTCCCACGTTTCTGGACCGCGCGCTGGTCACGGTCGCGCCGAACGTTTCGCTGGATCGATATCAGTACACCGGCACCTATCACGGCGTGGTTCACAGTCATCTCGACGCGGTGGACTGCCACATCATGGTGGACGGCAAGGGTTACAACGGCGTGTCAGTGGAAGAAATCAAAGCCGCTGGCGGATGCCCACGCGGCAGCATCAACGCGCTGAAGGATGGCGTGGTGACGCGCGGCATCCTGTTCGACGCGACACGATTGCCCGGCAAGGCCACGCCGCAAGGCTGGCTCGAACCGGGTACCGCGATTCACGCGGCGGACCTCGAGGCGCTCGAGAAACTCCAGCGCGTGAAGGTCTCGCCCGGCGACGTCATCCTGCTCTACACCGGTCGATGGAAGCGTCGCGAGGCGCTGGGCCCGTGGCCGAATGCCACCGGGTTCGCCGGCTGGCATATCGACGTCGCGTATTTCATCAAGGAGCGCGGTGTCTCGTTCATCGGCGCCGATGGGCCGAACGATGTCTCACCTTCCGGCCTGCCGCAAGGCGTGGGGCTTCATCAACTCTCACTCGTGGCGATGGGCGTCAGCATCTTCGACAACCTCGACTTCGAACGAGCTGTCGAGGAAGCGAGACGGTTGAACCGCTACGAGTTCCTGTTCATGGCGGCGCCGCTCCGCGTCGAGAAAGGCACAGGATCGCCGCTCAATCCCCTGGCGATCTTCTAGTACGAACGACGGCTACCTGCTGCCGCTGGCGATCGGCGTCGTCGCGAGGCCTTCCGTGATCTCGATCTCCGTACCCCACGGATCGGTGACGAACACGATGCGCAGACCGGACGCATTCGTGCTGTTGCGAATGGCCGCATCGGTCTTGATACCGGCAGCCTGCAACCTGGCAACGAACGCGTCGATGTTCTTCACCTCGAAACCAATGTGATCGACCGACCGTCCCTTCGTCGGCACCAGTGCGGCGTCCGCCTTGCCCAGTGCGATCTCGGTTCCGGGCACAGTGGCCGTCTCGAACGTGAGTCGCTTCCCTGGCGTAGCTCCGAAGTTCGCGGCGTACCACTTCTGTGCCGCCGCGGGATCAGCAACCATCAGATGGATGTGATGCATCGCCATCGGAGTGGCGAGCGCGTCGTTACCGTACACCTCGATGCGAACGCCGTCGGGCGCGGTGAGGAATCCCTGCGCAACCTTCGGATCCTTGTTCGGCTCCCAGTTCAGACCCGCAGCCTTCCACTTCGCTGACGCGGCCGCAAAATCCTTGACGTAGATCCCGAAGTGGTTGAGCACCGATCCATTGGTACCACCCGTCGGGTCCTGCTTCCGCAGCAGGATGTAGACGCCAGGAATTTGCACCATCGTGAGCTTTTCTCGCTGCACAATCTGACCGCCGACGCCGGTCCAGAAACGCGTCTGGGCATCGACGTCCACGGCATTGATATGGATGTGGCCGAGCGCGGTGCCGGTAGCATTGGGGCTCGCCAGCTGCGCGAACGAAGGTGTGGCCATCGCGAGCGCGGCGAGAACGAACAGCAATCGTGTTTTCATAGACGCACACTCTATCAGGGTCCAGGAGAAACGGAGAGAGCCCGATGAGAACGATGAGAGCCTGCGCGGTGGTGACCATCGCGGTGGTGTGGACGATTGCCTGCGGCGGCGGACCTGCCGGGCCTCCCGTCCATGAACATCACACCGTCGAACTCGGCAGCGCGACGAATGCGCGCGTCGATATCGACATGAGCGCGGGCGACCTCTCGGTGAAATCGGGTGCGGCCATGCTCTTCGAAGGCGACTTCGACTTCAACGCTCCGGGCTTGAAGCCCGACATCGCGTACGCCGTGAGCGGCGACACCGGCGCGCTGAAGGTGTCGCAGGGCTCGGCGTCCGGCAGCTACGAGAACAAGTGGACGCTGAGCCTCGACGAGAAGACACCGCTCGATCTCCACGTCACGCTCGGCGCGGGCGACTCGCAGTTGGAGCTCGGCAAACTCAATCTGCGCAGCCTGACGATCCGCCTCGGCGCCGGTGACCTCGTCGTCGATCTGCGTGGAACGCCGACGTACAGCTATCCGGTCACTGTCCAGGCCGGTGCGGGCGACACGACGATTCACCTGCCGGCGAGCGCGCGCTTGTCAGTGGGCACCTCCAGCCTGATTACCGACGTCAACGTCACGGGCCTCGAGCAGCGCGACGGGCGCTGGGTCAACGCGCGCGCAACGGAATCACCTATCAGGGTCGACGTGACGGTTCAGCACGCGATCGGCGATCTCAAGCTCTCGGCGGAGTAGCTCGAACGCGCGTTCAGCTATCGATAGAGCTCTTTCACGCGCCTCACATCGTCCGGTGAGAGCCCTGTCGTTGTGGAGATGTCCATTCGGCTGCGCAGCCGTTCGCGATAGCGTCCGAAGAACGCCGGGATGTCGCCGCCGTAGCCGAAGAAATACATGATGTCGACGAAGCTATCCGTGTGCGAGAGGCCGAACGCGTGGCCAAGCTCGTGAAGGCAGGTCAGGTAGACGATCGTGTCGCGAAAGAGCGGGTCGGCCTGCGCCCGCTTACCGATGGCAGGACCGAGCGCGTCGGTGTCCGGACGAATGTAGACCGCAGCGCCACGCTGGCCGCTCACGCGCAGCGGTCGCATCTCTCCGTATTGGCCGGAAGATGCCGGCACCCAATAGACACGCAGCAGCGCGTCCTGTTCCGCCGCCGCCTCTAACTTCACCGCGCCGTCGAGCGTGCGCTCCCATTCCCGCAGCGCCCATGTTGCCAGCTCACGATCGGACGCGAGATAGTGCGAGCCCAACTCGCCGTCGGCGATGTAATAGCTCACGCGGCCGTTGTTCAACGGCTGCAGCGTCGTCGGTTCCTGCGGCGGAGCAGCTGCCCTCAGGAGGCTTACTCCAGTCACGCACACAGTCACCACTAGGTAGATGAATCCCGATCGCATGGAAACAAGATTATTCGTTGCCCGCTCCCCCGCCAAACCATCGCTGCGCCACTGACCGACCCCAGGCCGATGCAAACTCCGTCCACTGGCGTTCCGCCCTGCGCCGGCTTTGTGTTCGCAGCACGGCACCCATCAAGACCACTCTCGCCGCCAACTCATTCGGGTCGAGGGCACCCAGGTATCCGTCGTTCGTGACGATGCCAAGCGGGAAGCTGCCGACCGCAAACATCGCCTTTGGCCGCGCCAGAAGGTCGTACGAGTCGATCCCCCACTCGCCGTTCTCCAGCTTCCCGAGCATCGCATCGTAGGCCCGATATCCATCGTCAATGCGACGAAGGTCGAGCGCTGTACCGAGCAGATGTCCTCCTTCCGAGATCTCCGGGAGTCGTTCGATGAGACGACGGCCGTGCTCGACTGCATCACCCGGCGTGCTCTGCGCGATCAACGACAGCACCGGCAGGTAGGCGTTGTGCGGTTGCATGAAGCGCAGGGCCAACGCGACCGCCGGCAACAGCAGCTCGAGCGCCCGCTCGCCCGTCCGCGCAACGGTGAGGTCGTACAACTCCCGATAGACTGGCGGCAAGGTCGTCAATTCCGCTTCGACGTAGGGCGTAGCGTCCTCGTCCGCATGCATCAACTGGTTGGCGTGCACCACCGCAGACCCCTCGAGCAGCCCGAGGATCGATAGACCATCTGCGTTGGCTACCCGCTCCCCCTCTGCCAGCGCTTTCATGTGAGCGAAGAACGCCGGGAGCAGTGCCCCCATCAGCGAATGATCGCCAGGGCCCGCCAACTGGTTGTAAAGGTTGATCTGGTTGTACCCCTTCAGCAGCGCCAACACCTGCTCATATCGTTGGCGCAGCTCGGGGTCGTCCCCCGCCGCCTCGCGTGCCGCATCGAGGGTTTCCTGCATGTGGGGATCGATCGGCGGCTCCGGTATCGCTTCGCTGGCGTTGAACACCATCAGGAGCCTGGCCTGGCGATGAAATACGTAACCCGAGCTCACGACCTGCGCGAAGTGATAGGCCTCGTGGTTGATGGTGTGGATGATTGCGCGATCGAAATCTGTTGGAGCCCGCGCAACGAAACGCCTGGCGGCGTCCCTGAGGTCGATCTTCGAGATGTTGAGCAGCATCACCCCCGAGAGCGGCTCGAACATGCCGAGCTGGTCGGGATCGAGCTGCTTGATGTAGATGCTGGGGTCGAAGACTTGTTCGTCGTCCGCCATGCGATCCCCCTGAATCAGACGCCCGTTGTCCGCCACAGTCCCGAGGCATCGCGGCGAATCAGCGACACGATATTCCCATCGCGCAACTCGACATCCTGCAAAGTCTGAATCGCGCGTTGGACATCGACAGCCGACATGCCTGGGAGCGCTGCCGGCGCTTTCGCCAGCAGGTCCTCGTCACTCATCGGGCCCTGCACTTCGAGAAAGCCGATCGTCGCGACTTCAGCCTTCGTCAGCTTTGCGCCTTTGCGCCACGCTTTCCACACCAGTGCCGCGAACGAACTGAGCGTCGTCACCACGGCGGCGGCCACGATCCCGCCGGGCGTGAGCATCGCAGCAGCCGCCGCGCCGACGACGCCGATCAGTTCGGTCATCGGAACGTCCTGGTCGCGCAGGACCCAGTTGTTCAAGCGAAGGTTCATGCCACCGTCTTCACGGGAAGGACCCTGGCGACTCTCGTGCTCTCCGGCGCCTATTCCTGCAACAAGCGCGCGTCGAATGTCGTCGGAAGAAACAGCGGTGTGGAGCGTCGTGGAGATGGCGCCAGTGAATTCGGTGTCGGTGGCGAAGGTTCGCATACCTGCTTCTAGCCGATTCCACGAGGCCGTGTCCATCGCGCCGCGGCGCGACGCCGCTACGTCCGCTTCAAGGCCGCCAGGACACGCGGGCGCGTGAACGGAAACATGTCCATGCGGACACCGGTCGCGTTGAAGAACGCATTTGCGATCGCCGCAGCGGCCGCGGCCATCACTTCTTCGCCGGCGCCGAGGCTGCGCTCGTTGATTCGCTGCACCACGATCGGCGTGACCTCGGGACAGTCGGCGAACCGCAGGATCGGATAGGACGACCAGTCGGTTGTCGTCACACCCGCCGTGTCGAACTTCACTTCCTCGAGCAGCATGCGGCTGGCGGTCTGGACCAGCTGACCGCGGATCTGGCTCTCGACGATCGCGGGGTTCACCACGAGGCCGGCGTCGAGCGCGCCATACAAGCGCTTGATCGTCACCTGCCCGGTGTTCGTGTTGACCTCGATGTCGGCAACGGCGCCGCCCCACGACTGGAGATGCGTGCCGAGGCCGATGCCGCGGCCGGCCAGCACGGTGCCGCTCCGCCGCGAAGGCGTACGCGTCGGCGTCCATTTCGCCGCCTCCGCCGCCGCGTCGAGCACACCGAGCCAGCGCTCGTCGGCGATATTGGACTTGCGGAACTCATACGGGTCGCTGCCCAGAGCGTGAGCGAGCTGATCGATCGCCTGCTCGGACGCGAATGCAAAGGCGAGGTCCAACGGCGATCGCAGCCAGCCGGCCTTCAGGTATTCCGTGACCGGCAACTTGTGATTCACCAGCTTCAGATTCGGAATCTGATACTGGCCTCCGCACGTGAGGCGATTGACACCCTGTACGCCTTGCGTCGGGCCGGTATTGAACTCGGTGACCTTCTCGCCGGCGAGCTGCGCTGATGCCTCCGTGCCGCTCCAACTGTGCTGCCAGCCGTGATACTCGTAGCCGACGATGCGGCCGTTGGCATCTGCGGCCGCACGCACCTCGCCGACATGCGCAGGGCCGAAGTTGTCCCAGCCGTGCTCGTCCCACCTCATGAACTGCACGCGCACCGGCCGCCGTGCATCCTGCGACATGAACGCCGCCGCCTGCGCCACGTCGTCGTAGCAGCTGTGGCCGTAAGTGCCTGATCCTTCGTGATACTGAACTCGCACGTTCTCCTGTGGCAGCTTCAGGAGCGCCGAGAGCGTGCGCCGCGTTGCGTAGACGTCTTGCGTCGAGCACATCACGAGCGCCGAGTCCGCTTTCACATCAGCGAGCGCACAGTTGGGGCCGAATGGCGCGTGCGCCTGGTAGGGAGCGCGGGCGTTGAACGACACGACGTGCGCCGCCGATGTCCATGTGGACGCAACGCTGCCGCGCTCGAGGACGATCTCCTCGGACGTCTTCGCCGCTCGCATCCGCTCGTAGACCTGATCGCTTGTCGGCAGCGCCGACGTCGGCTCCCACACGACCTTGAGCTGCCGCGACGCGCGGACCGCGTCCCACTCGTTCTCTGCAACGACGCCAATGAAATCGCCGCGACGCAGCACCCGTACACCGGGAATGCCGCGAATGGACGCCTCGTCCACACTCACGACTTTCGCACCCACGCCATACGCACGCTGCCCACGAGGTCTGATCACGCGGCCGTGGAGCATGGCATCCACGCGCAGATGCTGCATGTAGGCGTGCGTGCCGCGGACCTTCGCCGGCAGGTCTTTGCGCGCGACGCGCGTGCCGACGATGGCGTAGTCGGACGGCTTCTTCACCGGCGCGGATCCGGTAAACGCGAGGTGGAAGCGACGATCGCCGATCAGCTCGCCATAGGTGACGCGCCCACCACTGGCCCCCGTGACGACGCCCTTCGATACTCGCAAACTCTCTGCGGGCGCGCCGAGTTGCCTGGCTGCCATGCCGAGCAGTGCGAGCCTCGCTTCAGCAGCTGCCGCGCGCACCTGCGGCCCACCGCGCGCGATCGAGGCGCTCGAGTACGTGCCGCCCTGGTTCGGGGTCACGTGCGTGTCGAGCCCGACGGACTTGACCTGACTCATCTCGAGATCGAGTTCGTCAGCGGCAATCTGCAGGAGCGCTGTGGATGTGCCCTGCCCCAACTCCGCGAACCCGATGTAGACCGTGGCGGTGTTGTCCGCGTGAATCGCGAGCCACGTGTCGATCAGCTTCGGGTCGGGCGGCCCGGCTACCGTGCCGCGAACCGGCACGGACGGCGACGAGGTCTGCGCCGCGATCACGTCGCCCATGCTGAAGCCGACCACGAGCGCGCCGCCGGCCTTCAGGAACTCACGGCGAGGGAAGGCGCTCATCGCCGCGCCTCCGCTGATGCCGACATCATCTCGGACGCGCGTCGAATGGCGCGCTGAATAGTCGGATACGTCCCGCATCGACACAGATGGCCGTTCATCGCCGACCGGATCTGCGCATCGTCCGGCTTCGGGGTTTTCGACAGGAGCTCGGCAGCTTTCACGATCATCCCGTTGTAGCAGTAGCCGCACTGCGGTGACTGCTCGTCGAGCAGCGCCTGCTGCACCGGGTGCATCTCGGGCGCCTGCGGCAGCTTCTTCGTCGTGGCGTACCACTCGGGCAATCCCTCGAGCGTCGTCACCGACTTGCCCTCGACTGCCGAAACCGGCGTCACGCATGAGCGCTTCTCGACACCGTCCACGAGCACCGAGCATGACCCGCACTGGGCCAGGCCGCAGCCGAACCGCGGACCGAGCAGTTCAAGCTCGTTCGCCAGCACGTAGAGCAGCGGTGTGTCCGCCGCGGCGGTCACGGTTACCTTCCTGCCGTTGACGTTCATCTGCACAGCCATTGTCAGCGCTCCCGGATGCTCCCAGCGATGCGAAGGACCGTCGTCAATTGGCGCGCCCTCCTTGTGACTTCGGCACTTCCCCGCTCTGCATGCGCTGCCACGACTTCTCGTTCTCGAGACAGAACTCGTCGATCAACTCAGTATCGAGCTGGATCGCCTGAGTGAACTTCACCGTCCACGGGCGCGTGTACGTCTTGGGATCGTTCACGGTCAGTTCCACTTCGAGCGTGCCGTAGTTCGGCCGGCGCAGTCGCTCGGTCATCTTCGCTGCGTCGCTGATCGGGCTGCCCTTCATGTCGATCCACATCTTGTCGCGAAACCCTGCCGTCTCGACGACCAGCGTGTCGCCCTCCCATCTGGCCGTCGAATATCCGTTCCACCCAGGCGTCGGGTCGTCGGGCAGTGGCCGGCCGTCGATGAAGATCTGCCGGTACATCGCGTTCACTTCGTAGAGCAGGACCAGCAGCTTCGGCGTGTGGACGGCCTTGGTCATGTGTGGCATGCCCCACGGCCGCGGCGGATTGTCGGGCAGGCATCGCACGTGCGGATCGTCCTTGCTGTTCGACGCGGCCCGCTGCTTCGTCAGTTCAGCGGCGATCGGTTGGTAAGGCAGCCCACCAGGCAGATCCGTACCGAGATCGAGCGCCAGCGGTGAGCCGCCGATCTCGCTGCCGCACTCGATGAACGACGCCGGATTGCACGGGTTCTTCCTCGATGTGTGCCACAGGCCGGAGAGATCGGGTTTGCCGTCGGGCAGTCGTGGCGTGGGCGCTGCCAGGTTCGGCTTGCCGTCAGCCGTGCGCGGGACGTCGGCGGTCGGATAGCGCAGCCACTGGGCCGACACGAGCGGCGGCATTCCCAGGATGATGGTCAGAAGAAAAGCGCTGTTGCGTGCGAGCCGCATGAATCCTCCGGTCGCATACTATGCCGCGCGACGACGACAGGCGAGGGGCCCCTCGCCCCAGCGCCTTCCAGAACTTCGCTGATTCGCAATGCCATATCATGGCTCAGAGCATCCACCACTGAGGTTCAGCATGCCGAGTCGTCTGTCGCGTCACACCGTCATCCTGATGGCCCTGGGGCTATGCCTCGTGGTTCCCGTCGCCGCTCGCGCGCAGCAGCCACGTTCGCTCTACGACCGCTACACGGAGCCGATCCAGATCTACAAGGCCGGGCTCGGCACGTTTACCAAACCGATGTCGTCGACGAACAAGGAGGCCCAAGCGTTTTTCGATCAGGGCTTCCAGATGATGTATGCGTTTGCCAAGCCCGAGGCGGTACGGTCATTCCGCGAGGCGTGGAAGCGCGATCCCGACTGCGCGATCTGTTATTGGGGAGAGGGCTGGGCGTGGGGCTCGTACTTGAATGCCCCGATGACCGGCGAAGAATCACCGCACGCGTACGCCGCTGCGCAGAAGGCGGTGTCGTTGAAGAGCCGGGCAACACCCAAGGAACGTGCGCTCATCGATGCCCTCGCGGTTCGCTACGTCGAGAAGTTCGATGGCGCCAAACGTGTTGAGCAAGACCGTGCCTATGCCGACGCAATGCAGAAAGTGGCGGCGCAGTATCCTGACGATCTCGAGATCGCAACGCTCTATGCGGATGCGCTCTTTCTGCTCGAGCCGCGGCGCGGCACGCGCGACGTGAACGACCCCAACGTGCACCGACTCCACCAGGTGCTCGAAGCGATCCTCGCGCGCGACGTCCGTCATCCCGGTGCCTGTCATCTCTACGTGCACGCGACCGAGTCCACGATCGTGCCCGGTCGCGCAGAGGCGTGCGCCGAGTTTCTCGGTCGCTCGATTCCCGGCGCCAGCCACATCAACCACATGCCGTCGCACACCTGGAACGAGGTCGGCCGCTGGGGCGACTCGGTCCGCGCGAACCTCGACGCCTGGCACTCCGATCAGAAGGCGGCGATTGGTCAGGGCTTCGCGATCTATCCCGAACACAACCTGCACATGCTGCTCTATGCGGCGTCATACGACGGTCAGGGCGCGATCGCGATGCGGGCGGGCAAGGACTACACGAAGCTGACCGGCGAGTCGTTCTACGAGGTGCTGACGCTGATTCGCTTCGGCCGCTTCGACGAGGTACTGCAGGTCACGAGCCGCCCGAAGCCGGAGATCCAGGGTGCGCTCTGGGATTTCGCACAGGGCTACGCACACCTCAAACAGGGAAACACCGACTTCGCCAGTCTCTACCTCGCGCGCGTGAAGAAGACCGCGGACTCGTCGAAGGCGTCGTTCCGCGTCCACACGGCGAAAAGCCTTCTGTCCGTCGTGGCTGGCATCCTCGAGGGCGAGATTCAGCGGAGCGCAGGCAATCTCGATGCGGCGATCGCGTCGTTCCAGGTGGCGGCGAACACGCAGGAAGCGCTTGTCTACGACGAGCCGGAGCCGCTCCCCTTCTCAGCGTTCCACTGGCTCGGCGCCGCGCTTGTCGAAGCGAAGCGGTTCGACGAAGCGGAGAAAGCGTATCGCGCCGAGCTCAAGGATCACCCGCACAACGGCTGGTCGCTGCTCGGCCTCAAGTTGGCACTCGAAGGCATGGGAAAGGGATCGCCCGACGTGACCAGCGACCTCGAGTCGAGCTGGTCGCGCGCAGACACCTGGATCCAGTCGTCACGCTTTTGAGCGCGCTTCTCCAAATGAAAAAAATCGGATTCCTATCGTTCGGGCATTGGACGCCGTCGCCCCATTCGCAAGTGCGCACAGCAGCAGACTCGCTGCTGCAGTCGATCGAGCTGGCCGTAGCCGCCGAGGAGTTGGGCGCTGACGGCGCCTACTTCCGCGTCCACCACTTCGCCCAGCAGCTCGGCTCACCCTTTCCGCTTCTCGCGGCTGTCGGTGCACGCACGAGCAAGATCGAGATCGGCACAGCCGTCATCGACATGCGCTACGAGAACCCGCTGTACATGGTCGAAGACGCGGGAGCGGCGGACCTCATCGCGGGCGGCCGGCTGCAACTGGGGATCAGTCGCGGATCACCGGAGCAGGTCATCGATGGCTGGCGCTATTTCGGTTACGCGCCCGCTGACGGCGAGACACACGGCGACATGGCACGCCGGCACGCAGAAGTCTTTCTCGAGGTGCTCCAGGGCAAGGGATTCGCGCAGCCCAACCCGCGGCCGATGTTCCCCAATCCGCCGGGACTGCTACGTGTCGAGCCGCATTCCAAGGGATTGCGCGATCGGATCTGGTGGGGATCCAGCTCGAACGCCACGTCGCAGTGGGCGGCGAAACTGGGCATGCATCTCCAGAGCTCCACGCTCAAAGACGACGAGAGCGGTGAGCCGCTGCACGTTCAGCAGCGCAAGCAGATCGAGGCGTATCGACAGGCGTGGAAAGAGGCCGGGCACGAGCGCGAGCCGCGCGTCTCCGTGAGCCGCAGCATCTTCGCGCTCGTTGACGATCGCGATCGCGCCTACTTCGGGCACGACACGCGGAGTCAGGATCAGGTGGGTTACATCGACGCGAACACGCGCGCCATCTTCGGCCGCTCGTACGCAGGCGAGCCAGACGCGCTCGTCAAACAACTCGCCGAGGACGAAGCGATCGCCGCCGCCGACACGTTACTCCTGACCGTCCCAAATCAGTTGGGAGTCGAGTACAACGCGCACGCGATCGAGAGCATCCTCAAGTACATCGCGCCAGCACTTGGCTGGCGCTAGTACGGGTAGCCCTTGAGCCGAACCGTCTTCGGCTTCCAATCGGGCAACGGCGCGTAGTTGTTGCCGATTGGCATCTTCACCTTCGGCAGACTCTGCGCGTCGAGTACCTGATCCTCCGGGATCACCTCGTTGATGGAGAGCAGAAATGCCGTCAGCGAGTACACCTCGTCGGCGGTCAGCGTTCCCTCTCTATTGAGCGGCATCGCACGATTGATGTAATCCCACACCGTCGTCGCGAACGGTGCGCGAAGCGGCAGGATTCGTCCCCGTGCCCAGAGATCGGGGTTCTTGGGGTCTTTGCTTTTCAAGATGGGCGCGGTGCCCTCGAGCCCCGTCGCCCCGTGGCAGCCCGCGCAGCCCTTCGCACGATAGACCTGCGCGCCTTCTTTGGGGGTTCCTTTGCCGGGCGGCAGCTCCACGCCGGTTGGACCAATGGAGATATCCCGCGCGCGGACCTCCTCTGCGCTCGGCGTGCGCCCGATCCCGAATCCAGGGCCCTGCGCCAGCGCGGAGGCGCCCATGAGCAGGAAGAACGCGAACGAGAGAATCCTATGCGTACCCATTGGTCACCTTCCCGTCGCTCGCGATGCGCCACGGCTGAACACTGTTGTCCAACCCGGGCACGGTGAAGGTCTGATCGAAGGGTTTATTCCAGTACTTGGCGAGCTGGGCGCGGGTCGGTTGCGCCTGGCCCAGTTCGTCGGTGCAGCGCGACAGGATCTCTGTCTCGCTTCCATCCCACGTCCACTGATAGCCGAAACGGGTAAAGGCCATACGCTGCGGCGTGCCCTTGAACTCGGCCTTGTTCCACTTCTTTCCGCCGTCGGTGGACACCTCCACCAATTTGATCGCGCCGCCGCCAGACCACGCCAGCCCGCTGATCTCGTAGAAACCTTTGCCGGGCAACTGCTGTGAGCCGGACGGGAACGTGATGACTGACTTTGGTCCGATCTGGTATCCGAGCGCCGCGGCTTTGTGCTCGTCATCAAGATGGCCGAAGTCGTTGTAGTTCATGTAGTACTGATCGACGACCTTGATGCGCTGAATCCACTTCGTGTGGAAGATGCCTTCGAAGCCGGGGACCATCAGGCGCAGCGGAAATCCGTTCTGTGGCCGCACCGGCTCGCCGTTCATGCCGTAGGCCAGCAGACAGTCGTCCATGGCTTTGGCGATCGGCATGCTCGACGCGCCCTTCACTTCCTCTGCTCCTTCGGCCACGAACCACTTCGCGCTGCCTTTCAGACCGGCTTCCTTGAGCAGCGTCGAGAGCAGCACGCCGGTCCATTCGGCGCAGCTTGCCATCCCGTGCGATTCCTGGACCGTCTTCGCCCTGGGCGTGCTCCGGTTGCCCGCGCATTCGATGAAGTGAAGGCGGGTGACGGACGGGAAACGCTTCAGGTCGTCCATCGTGAAGGTGAGCGGACGATCCACGAGGCCGTGGAGCATAAACGTGTGCTT
>Ga0315912_10003401_pt1 | contig 15838 bp, 15 predicted proteins | sample VfabasoilMG_FD_204469 | JGI IMG/M metagenome (GOLD analysis project Ga0315912, IMG submission 204469) | Garden soil microbial communities collected in Santa Monica, California, United States - V. faba soil | ecosystem: Environmental > Terrestrial > Soil > Garden | place: USA: California... | reverse complement strand
AGTGAGGCATATTCATCGCCAGCCACCCTGGACCAAACCGAATACCGTTCGAGCTCACCGAGCTCCGGCGTCCCATCCAAGGCCCCATCCTCCGCATCCAGCTGATGCGCAAACTCGTGCAACACGACGTCGTGTCCATCGCTCGGATCCGCTGAGCCCGCCTCCACGGCGTCCCACGAAAGCACGACGACGCCGTGCTGCCACGACTCGCCGAGGCGCGCCTGCTCGTCCTCGATCACCACGTAGCCTTCACGCCGCGGTCCCCGCACGCGGTAGGTGGACGGATAAACGACCACCGTCTGCAAGTCCGCGTAGAGAGGACCATCGAGCTCGATCCGGTGAAGCACCAGCAAGCAAGCCCGCGCAGCGATCACGATGCGCATCTCCTCGCTGAGGGTGTGCCCGCCTGCAGCCTCGAACGTCTTCTCCGAGTTGAAGATGCGAACCAGCGCCTCGAGCTTGGCCAGCTCCTCGCGACCGAGCAGCTTGGCGCAGGGGACGTGCCGCAAGACGAGGTCGTGGAACGGCGCGGGGAACGGCTCGGCGATGACTTGAGCGCGGCTGAGACGCCTCCACCAGTCGAACATGCCCGAACCCTAGCGCGGCCTCGCCCGCGGGGACGGTTGCGCGTGCCAGGAGTATACTCTAAAATATATTCATGGCGACCAGCGTTCACATCCCGAAGCCCCTGCTCGAGGCGGTCGATCGGCGTGCTCGGGCGCTGAAGGTGAGTAGAAACAAGCTGATCATCCAGGCGTTGGAGCGCGAGGTCACGGCGGGGGCAGATTGGCCAGCGGGGTTCTTCGATGAGCTGGCGACCGCGGACGCCGAGCTCGTGAGTGCCGTCGACGACATGGCGAAGGCCATCAGCACGGGTCGGAAGTCGAAGGGGCCGATGAAGCTATGAGGTACGTCCTCGACACGAACACGGTCTCCGCCGTCATGAGGTCGGATGCCGGCGTGCTGAAGCGGTTGAAGGAATCGAACCGGCGCGACGTCCTCGTGCCGCAGCCGGTCCTGGCGGAGATAGCGTACGGAATCGCGCGGCTACCGAGATCGAAGCGACGCCAGCTTCTCGAGGACCGCTTCGGCGTGATCGCGGCAACCTTCGAGCGCATCGCATGGACCGACGCAGTGAGCACGGCCTTCGGAGCCATCAAGGCGCTGCTCGAACGCAAGGGGCGCCCGATCGAAGACTTCGACGCCGCCATCGCCGCCCACGCCGTTGCCAACGCGGCCACCCTGGTGAGCGCGAATCTGCGGCACATGGCCGGCGTGCCGGACCTCCTCCTCGAGGACTGGGTCACCCCTGACCGATAGGCGTCCAGCGCTACCCGCGCAGCTCGGTCAGCGTCCGTAGGAAGTTCCCCCCCAGCGCCTTCTGCACGGTCTCCACCGCCCACCCCCGCCGCAACATGCAGTCCACGAGCCGCGGGAGCTCCAGGCACGTCGGCATGTCCCGCGGAGTCACGATGAGCCCGTCCCAGTCGCTCCCGAGCGCCGCAAAGTCGTCTCCGATCACCCGCCGCACGTGCTCGAGGTGCCGCACCACCGTCTCGAGACGCCCCGACCAGAGCCGATCCCCGAGGTACGCGGCGTGAAAGATGATGCCGACGACACCGCCCGTCTCCGCGACGGCGCGTAGCTGCGAGTCGTCGAGGTTGCGCCAATGGCGGTGCACGCCGCTGACGCCCGTGTGACTCACCATCAACGGCAACGTGGGATCGTGCACGGCGACCGCGTCCCAGAACGTCTCGGGACTCGCGTGCGCCAGATCGACGAAAATGCGTAGCTCGTCGAGTCGCCGGACGAGCTCCGTGCCGCGCCCGCTGAGCCCACGCTCCTCGACCCCGCCGAAAGGCGCGCTCGGCGCGCCGAGCACCGAGCGGGTGAGGTGCATGACGGTGACGAGCAAGAGCGAGCGCGGCGGCAGCCGCTCGAGGGCTCCGAGGTCGTTGTCGAAGGCGCTCCCGCCCTGGATGCCGATGAACGCGGCGTGCCGCCCTGCGGCGCGCGCAGCGCGGTATTCGGCTGCCGTCGCAACCAGCGTCACCTCCTCGGGCCGGCTCGCGAGGTCGGCGCGCAGACGCTCGACGTTTTCGACGAACGCCCCGACCCGGTCGGAGGGCTCGCGGAACGGGTTCGTGGTGACGATCCAGGCGGCCCCGCCGATGGCCGCCTCCCGCAGGCGCGGCAGGTCCGCGTGCCCGAGCGCCACGCCGGGTAAGCCCGGCAACCCCCGCTGCCGTTCAAGGATGCTCTTGCCGAAGATGCGTTGCCAGATGAACGAGTCGACGTGCAGGTCGATGACGTCGCTCGCCAGGTAGAGCTCGACGGCCTCGCGCGAGATGCCGAGCTCTCGAGCCCACGCCGACGGATCCTCCCGGTGGTCTAGCATGGGCGGATTCCCCGCAGTCTAGTCGGCGTCCCCGGACAATCGCACAGCGAGCACGGCGAGCGCCGCGTGGGGGAGGCTCCGCCGAGCTTGCTTCGGCGGAGGCGGGCGGCGCGTGCCGCCCCCATGGCTAAAGGCCCTTGGGCACTTCGTCGAGGTTGACTGCGTTGAGGGCGTAGCGGATGAGCGCGCTGCGATTGGCCTTGGTGAGGCCGCGGGCCTTCAGGTCCTGGACCATGCCGTCGAGACGCTCGAGGTCGTCGGTGTACATGGAGATGCAGATGACCTTGTAGTGGGTCGGGCGCTCGCTCGGGGTGCGGGTGACGCGCGAGTCGGGCTCGCCCGTCTTCGGGGTGTAGAAGGTGCCACCGAGCACTCCGTCGATGTCTTCCCGGTCGAGAACCCGGGCTGTGGCCTCGTGCAATTCATTTCGGCTGTTCATGCTAGTCCTCCGGCTACGGCTGAGAGTTGGCGGTCGAGCAGACGATCGACCAGTCGTGAATAGTCTTGGGTGGTGGGCGAGCCTGGCGCGTATTCGAACAGGGTCTTGCCCTGCGACGGCGCTTCCTTCGCCTTGATGGCGAAGTGGATCGGGTCGAGGCAGGCGTCGCCGAAGAGCTCGCGCAGCGTGTCGAGCGATTCCTTGCAGAGGCGCGCACGCGCGTCGAACATGGTCGGCAGGACGCCGAAGAGGTCGAGCTTGTGGCCGAGCAGGCGGTTGATCTGCTTGATCGTGCGCACGACCTGCTTCACGCCGAGGAGCGAGAGGTAGTCGCAGGCGACGGGGCAGAGGACGGCTTCGGCGACGACGAGCGCGTTCTGGTTCATGAGCGACAGGCTCGGCGAGCAGTCGAGGATGACGAAGTCGTAGTGGTCGGTCGCACCGGCGAGGCGTGAGGCGAGGACGCGGTCGCGGTGGCGCTGGCCCGAGAGGTAGAGCTCGGCGGCCGCGAGGGTCTCGTTCGCGGGCAGGAGATCGAGGTTCGGGCGCGCGGGGACGATGGCGTCCTGGTAGGCGAGGCCCATGACGAGCACGTGGTAGAGCGAGCGCTCGTACTTCACGCCGAGGGAGGCCCCGGCGTTGCCCTGGCCGTCGGTGTCGACGAGCAGGACGCGCTTGCCGGCGCGGGCGAGCCCGGCGGCGAGGTGCACGGCCGTCGTGGTCTTGGCCGTTCCGCCTTTCTGGTTGAAGACGGCGACGGATCGAGGGATTTTTCGGCCGGTTGCGCCCTGCTGCGGGCGTTTCTCCATCACGCCGCTGATGGGCGGCGGGGTGGGGGTCGTGTCGACGGCGGCGCGCGCGGGATCGGGCGTGACGAGCGAGTCTTCGGGCAGGTAGCGGGGATCGAGGAGCTGGCCGATGCGCACGCCGCGCACGCCCTCGAGCACGCGCACGCGGCACTCGGGCTTGCAGGCGTAGTGGCGCTTGCCACCCGTGAACACGACCTGCGAGGCGAGCTCCACGACGAAGGAGCTCGCGCAGGCGTCGCAGGCGACCTTGCCGTCGGCGTGCTCGCTGTGGCTCGCCTCGAGGCAGCGCTGCGAGCAGAAGTGGCGCGGGCCACCTTGCGCCTCGGGGCGATCCTCGAGCTGGTAGCGAAAGCAGAGCTCGAACTCGGTGGAGCACACGCTGCAACGCGCGGGGCCGTGCATGCCCTACGAGTTATCGAAGGGCTTCGGGTCGGGCCAAGTTCACGACGCGGCGCGCGCGGCGCCGAACGCTGCCGGAGTGCGAGAGCACCGCCCGGAGAGCGACCCTAAGCGCCGAAAAACCTTCAAGAACCCCCATGAAAATGACTTGAAGGGTTGCTGGTAAGTATGCGGATTAACTAGGGCATATCACGTTCATGCCGCCCGTTGCCGTACGGGCGAAGCCCGCCGCGAGCCGAAGGCTCGCCGCCACGACCTAGTGGTCTTGGAAGAAGCGATCGATCAGCCAATGCGGCGACGACGCGTACGACAAACCGGCGAGACCGGCGCGCAGTTCTTTCGGGCAAGGCAGCGACGCCAACGCCTCCCGGTCGCCACTCACAAACAAAAAACCTAATGCCGGAAATGCCGCACGCCGGTGAAGATCATCGCGATGCCGGCGTCGTCGGCGGCCTTGATCACGTCTTCGTCCTTCTTGCTGCCACCCGGTTGCACGACCGCGGCGATGCCGGCGCGCGCGGCGACCTGCACGCCGTCGGGGAACGGGAAGAACGCGTCGGAGGCGAGCACGGAGCCCTTGGCACGCTCGCCCGCCTTCTCGCACGCGACCTGCACGGCGGTGACGCGCGCCGTCTGACCGCCGCCGATGCCGATCGTCTCGTACACGCCCGGGCTACGACCGGGGGCCGCGAGCACGATGGCGTTGCTCTTCACGTGCTTGCAGACGGCCCACGCGAAGCTGAGGCTCGAGAGCTCGGCCTGGGTTGGCGCGCGCTGGGTCACGACGCGGCCGGCCTCGACCTCGCCCGCGCCCGTGGCGTCGCGGTCCTGCACGACGAAGCCGCCGCTCACGCGCTTGAACTGGCGCGCGGGGTGGGTCGGGCCGAGCCATTCGCCGGTGGCGATCAGGCGCAGGGCCGCTTTCGCGCGCAGGCGGTCGAGCGCACCCGGCGAGAAGCCCGGGGCGATGATGCATTCGAGGAACGTCTCGGCGAGGATCTCGGAGGTGATGTCGTCGACCTCGCGGTTCAGGGCCACGATGCCGCCGAAGGCGCTCATGGCGTCGGCCTCGCGCGCGGCGCGGTAGGCGTCGGCGAGCATGGGGGCCGTGGCGACGCCGCACGGGTTCGTGTGCTTCACGACGACGGCGCCGGGATTTTCGAGCTCGCGCACGGCGTCGAGGGCCGCGTCGACGTCGACCAGGTTATTGAAGGAGAGCTCCTTGGCGCCGCTGCCGAGGCTCTCGGCGCAACCGAGCGAGCCGGCCGGAGCGTTGCGGTCGCGGTAGAAGGCGCCGCTCTGGTGCGGGTTCTCGCCGTAGCGGAGCGAGTAGGCCTTTTCGAGCGTCGGCGTGAGAAAGCGCGGGTAGCCGTCGCCCTCGGTGCGCGCGCTGAGCCAGCCGCTGATGGCCGCGTCGTAGGCGGCGGTGTGGGCGAAGGCCTTGGCAGCCAGGCGCTCGCGCGAGGCGCGGCTCACGTCGCCCTCACGGTTCAGCTCCTCGATGATGACCCGGTAGTCGCTCGGATCGCAGACGACGGTGACGCGGTCGTGATTCTTCGCGGCCGAGCGCAGCATGCTGGGCCCGCCGATGTCGATGTTCTCGATCAGGGTGTCGAAGCTCGTGCCCGGCTTGGCGAGGGTCTGCTCGAACGGGTAGAGGTTCACGACGACGAGGTCGATGGGGCGGCCGCCCAGGCGCTCGAGATCGGGGTCGTCGAGACCGGCCCGAGCGAGGATGCCGCCGTGCACCCGGGGATGCAGCGTCTTCACGCGGCCGCTCATCACCTCCGGGGAGCCGGTGTACGACTCGACGCTCTCGACCGGTATGCCGCTCGCCTTGAGCGTGCTGTAGGTGCCGCCCGTCGAGATCAGGGTGATCCCGCGGTTGGCGAGCGATTTGGCGAATTGCATCAGGCCGGTCTTGTCAGACACGGAAAGGATGGCGGAGCGGATCGGCATTGGGGGGGCGGGAGCCTACCCCGGGGGATGGTGCGCAATCAAAGCCCGCCGTAGAAGCCTGGGGGTTTCCGGCCGGCGCGGGGCGGTGGTAGCTTCCCCGCATGTTCGTGCGAGGGCGTGTCGCTTCGCTGGCTTTCGTGCTCGTGGCCGCGCTCGTCAGTGGCGGGAGCTGCGCGTCACGCGAGGAGGCGAGCCCCGTGGCGGCGGCTCCTGGCGGCCAGCAGCCGCAGGGTGGCGGCAAGCAGCTCGACGAAGACGAGGCCTGCGACCGCCTGCGCAGGGCGGAAGAGTCGGCACGCAAGCACCTGAACTGCGAGCCGCTCAATCGCGCCGAGTGTCCCTACTACGTGCGCCCGGCCGGCACGGGCTGCTGGACGTACGACGAGGCGTCCGTCTCGCACTGCGAGGACGCGCTCGGCAGCTACGACTTCTGCTCCGATTTCGCGCAGATGCCCTGCATCGTCAGCGCGCAGCCGCTGGATCCGAAGAGCTGCCCGCCGCTGCCCGGGACGGGCGGGGGCGGGGAGTCGGGGATGCCCGGCAGCGCGGGCGCGTCGAATGGCGGGTCGTCGTCGGCGGGTCGGGGCGGCTCCGGGGGTCGCTCGGGGGCCGGCGGGCTGCCAGGTGCCTCCGGCGACAGCGGGAACGCGGGCGCGGGGGGCTGACGCGGCGGTCCGGCGAGGATGACTCGCGGGTCATCTTCCTCGAGGACAGGGACGGGGGCATTCTCGGCCTGCCTTGGTGGCCGCGTGGGCGGAGGGGCAACGACCGATGAATGCGCAGGTCCTGATCAACTCGATGGTGCGGCAGGTCACCGTCCTCATCGCCCAGCTGGCGACCTCGGGGGGCGTCCGGGCGCCCCTCGCGCAGGTCGCCAACCAGGTGTTCGTCGAGCTTTCGCGGGAGCTCGAGGCGCAGGGGGTCAGCCGCAAGGTGAGCGCCGACATGTTCGGGATGGCCCTGCGCGCGTACATCCGCAAGGTTCGCCGGCTCACCGAGAGCGCGACCGAGAGCGAGCAGACGCTCTGGCAGGCGGTGCTGGAGTTCATCAGGAAGGAGAGCTTCGTGCCCCGGTCGCGCGTCCTCGGTCGCTTCCAGCGGGACGGGGAGCTCGAAGTCTCCTCGATCCTGAAAGATTTGAGCGAAAGCGGGCTCGTCCTTTGCTCGGGCAGCGGGGCGGGGGCGGTGTACCGGGCCGCGACGGAGCAGGAGCTCGGGCAGCTCTCCGCGCTTGCTCGGGGCGACGGGCTCGACGAGCTCGCGTGGGTGTTCACGTTCCGGCACGGGCCGCTCACGGTGGTCGAGCTCGCCGACCTCTTGTCGCAGACCTTGCCGGACACCGAGGTGGTCGTGGAGCGCTTGATTGCCGAAGGGCGCGTCGAACGGCAGGGGGACCGCGTTTCGGCGCAAGAGTTCGTGATCCCGCTCGGCTCGTCGAGCGGGTGGGAAGCTTCGGTGTTCGATCACGTGCAGGCGCTCGTGCAAACGATCTGCCAGCGCCTGCAGGCGACCGAGGCTTCCGACGCGGTGGGCGGGAGCACCTACACGTTCGACGTTTGGCCCGGGCACCCCCACTACGACGAGGTGAAGGGACTGCTCGCGGCGCATCGGCTGCGCCTGGGGGAGCTGCGGAAGAAGGTCGAGACGTTCAACCGGGCGCAGAAGCGTGAAGAGAGCTTCGAAGAGGTGGTGGCCTACGTGGGTCAGTGCGTGCGCCTGCGCGAGCACGGAAAGACGGACGAAGATGAAGCCGACTAGAACCAGGGTGGTGCAAACTGCGGCGCTCCTCGGGGCGCTCGCTGGCGTCGGTGTGCCCGCGTGCGGCGGGCGGTCTACGGGTCCCCTCGTCGGGGGGGAGTCGCACTTCCTCGAGCGCTGCGTGGCTTTTTGCCCGGGGAACCTCGAGTGCATCTCCGGCGTGTGCACGCAGCCGTGCATCGTGGGCGATGACGGCGCGTGTACCGGGCTCGCCTCGACGGCGGTCTGTACGAGCGACAGCGTGGAGCCGGGCGCCGTGGCGATCTGTGACGTGGCCTGCGCGGATAGCGGCGACTGCTCGGCGCTCGGCGACGAGCATGGGTGCAGCGTGGGGTACTGCCGTTCTCCGCTGCAGGAAGCGGCGCCGGGCAGCGGCGGTACGGGCGGGGGTGGCGCGGGTGGCGACGGCACGGGCGCTGCCGGGCAAGCCCGCGCCGGCACGGGGGGTGTCAGCGAAGGCACCAATCCGCCGGGCGGTTCCGGCGGCGTGCTGTGCGAGACCACCATCGTCACGTCGCCGGTGAGGAACTACGAGTACTCGAGCGACCTCAGTGTCCGCGTGACCAAGGTGATGCCGAGAGCGGAAATCACCTTCGACTGGAGTGAGGTCACGACGGATTTCTCGGGACGCCCGGTCGACCTCGCCAACGTCGATATGGTCGAATGGAGCCTGTGGGAGATGGGCCAAGACGCGTTCGAGGTGGGCTTGAACGACGACACGCTCATGAATCCGATAGTGATCGCGGACCTCAGGCCGGCGGATGGCCAGACTTCCGGCAGCGTCCTGGAGTCGAATGTTCCGGCCGTTCCCGTCGCGCCGGATGTGTTCAGCCAATTCTTCGACGAGGTCACCTATCCGCCCGATACCCACCTCTACTCCGTCATGGTCGCGAACGGGTTCGAGTACGGGAGGGGCACGTACATGCTGGGCAACTTCCAGCTCGACCCCGAGTCCACCAACACCCTGGTGAAGATCGATTCGACCTCGACGACCGTGACGTACGCGGCAAGCATCGCCGCGCGCCCGGTCACCTACGTTCCGGCGGGCAAGGCTGACCTGGTGATGGACTGGACGAAGATGAACACGACGGCGGCGGGCGGTGAGTTCATTCCGAGCTCCATCACGCGCTTCCGCATCGGTGCATACACCCAGACCCCTGCGGAGCTCGAGGGCGCGAACTTCCTGCGCCTGGACGAAATCGCTGTGGAGCTCTACGAGGCACCGGTCGACGTCGGCACCAAGATCGTCTTCGACAAGGCAAAGACGAAGGACGGCAAGGCGTTTGCCGGGATCGACGATACCCACACCTGGCTCGTCGCCCTCAATTGCGGCTACTGCCAGAACCCCGCGCCCTGGTACCTCACCGTGCTCAAGGCGTGCCCGGCGAGCCCGTAGGGTCGCGACGCGCAAGACCCCGCGCCAAGGCCGCTCCGGGCCTGGTAGGCTCCGGCCGTGGCTCGGACCTGGAGGCTCGTCGTCGCGCTTCTCGTGCTCGCGCTGCCCGTTGTGGCACCCGCGCGAGGCGCCACGGAACCGCCGGTGAGCGCGGGTGTCCCGAGCGCGACGGAGCCGCCACCCGCCGTGAAGGCGCCGAGCGCCACGGAGCCGCCGCCCGCCGTGAAGGCGCCGCCCGTGAGCGAGCCGGCGCCGGCGGAAGCCGCGGTGATGGTGCTGAACCGTCCGGTCACGACGCTCCGGGCTCGCCTGCTCGGCTCCGAGCCAGCTGAGCGCGCGCGGCGCGTGAGCGCACGCATCCACGAGCTGCTCGACCGCGAAGGGCCGGGGCGCGTGACGCTGTTGCGCGAGCCGCAGGGCAACGTCCTGCTCATCGACGGCGCCCTCGCGCTCGTCCTCACCCCGGACGATCCCGACCGACTCGGTGGGGAGACGCTGGAGGCCGCGACCGACGCCGCTCGCCGGGCGCTGGCCCAGATTTCCGCGGAGACCCGCGAGGCCCACAACCGCGTGCGGCTTTTGCAGGCGGCCGGCCGCGCCGGCGTGGCCACGCTCGTGCTGCTCGTCGCGATCTTCGTGGTGCTGCGGGCCCGGCGCGCGCTCACCCGCTGGCTCACGCGGGTGCTGAAGGAACAGGCCTCGCACGTCCAGGTCGCCGGGAGCGTGTTGCAGGCGTCCCGCCTGTACGCCTTCTCTCGCTGGCTCGGGGGTGCTCTCGGGACGGGGCTCGTCCTCGTGCTCACCTACCGGTGGGCGAGCTACGTCCTCAACCAGTTCCCGTACACGCGTCCGTGGGGTGAGCAGCTCGACGGCTACCTGCTCGGCGTCGTGCTGGGGATGGGGAGCAGCGTCCTGCGCGCCGTTCCCGACCTGCTCGTCGCGGCGCTGATCTTCTTCCTGGCGCGCGGTCTGACCCGGCTCATGCGGCCGTTCTTCGACAGCGTCGAGCGCAATCGGGTCGACCTGGGCTGGCTCGAACCGGAGACCGCACGCGCCACGCGCCGCATCTTCGGCCTGCTCGTGTGGACGTTCGCGGTGGTGATGGCCTACCCGTACCTGCCCGGCTCGGGGAGCGAAGCGTTCAAGGGGGTGACGGTTCTGTTCGGCCTGATGGCGACGCTCGGCGGCTCGAGCCTGTTCGGGCAGGCAGCGAGCGGAATGATCCTCATGTACTCGCGCACCCTCCGCGTCGGCGAGTACGTGCGGATAGGCGACCAGGAAGGGACCGTGACTGAGCTTGGCACCTTCACGACGCGGATCCGTACGGGGCTCGGCGAGGAGCTCACGCTACCGAACGCGCTCGTGCTCGGGACCGTGACGAAGAATTACTCGCGACCGACGAAGGGCCACGGGTTTTATCTCGATACGACCGTGACCATCGGGTACGACGCGCCGTGGCGGCAGGTGCAGGCGCTGCTGATCGAGGGGGCCTTGCGCACGCCGGGCATCGTCCACTCCCCGCCGCCTCGGGTTTTTGCGACGGCGCTCTCGGATTTTTACATCGAGTACCGGCTGGTCTGCCAGTGCACGCACGAGTCGCCCCGCTCGCGCGCCCACGCTCTGCACGAGCTTCACGCCGCGGTGCTCGACACCTTCAACGAGCACGGGGTTCAGATCATGTCGCCGCACTACCTCGGCGATCCGGCAGTGCGGAAGGTGGTTCCCAAGGCGTCGTGGTACGCGGAGCCCGCTGCGCCCCCGCCGGTCACTCCGCCGAAGCGGGGCGACGACTAGAGCGCGTCCGCATGAGCGCGCATCTCCCGAGCGCCCCCGCGATTCGTCAGGTTGATCGCGATGGTGGCCCCGGTTTCGACGTCGAGCTTGCGCTTGCGCGTTGCGCGGAACGTCGCGATTCGCGTGCGTTGCCGGCCCCACCAGTCCTGGGCTTCGGCCTCGGTCCACTCGGCGAGCCCGAGCGCGGCCAGCGCGTGGGCCAAGCGCGCGGCGCTGGTCGGCCGCTGTCCCGGATCCTTGGCCAGACATTCGAGGACGAGCTCGTCGAGGCCCGCAGGCAGGGAGCTCCCGAGGCGCAGGCTCGGTGCTTCGGGCACGGCGTGCAGATGCTGCGTGCAGATCGCCAGCGTCGTATCGCCCATGAAAACGTGCGAGCCCGTCAGCAAGTAATAGGCGACGCCGCCGAGGGAGTAGATGTCGCTGCTTGGTTTCGCGTCGTCCGCCGACAGCAGGGTCTCCGGCGCCATGAACAGCGGGGTGCCGAGCAGCGTGGCCGCCTGGGTGACGCTCGCCGTTTCGCCGGCGCGGAACTCCTTGACGAGCCCGAAGTCGACGACCTTGGCGACGTCGTGACTGCCGTGGGCTTCGCACAGAATGATGTTGGCGGGCTTCACGTCGCGGTGAACGAGCCCGGCGGCATGCGCCTCCTGCAGCGCGCCGCACGCCTGCCGCAGGATGCGAACGACACGCTCGGGTCGCTGCGGCCCAGCGAGCTCGACGAGCTCGTTGAGGTCGATGCCGTCCAGAAACTCCATCGCGTAGTAGAAGATGCCGTCCATCGTGCGGCCATAGTCGTAGATGGCGACGGTGTTCGGGTGGCGGAGCTGGCTCGTGAGCTGCACCTCGCGCTCGAAGCGCACCAGGTTCGCGGGGGCCACGTTGTCGGGGCGCAAGAGCTTCACCGCGGTCGGTCGCCGGAGCAGCGCGTGGCGGGCGCGAAATACCTCGCCCATGCCTCCTCGGCCGATGCGCTCCTCGAGCGTGTATTGGCCGACCTGGCGCGCTTCCGCGACCTGGCGCGACAGCCCGTAAATGACGCGCGAGATCATGCTCGATGTGACGAGGGCGACCCCGGCCCACGTCGCCGCGTAGGCGGCTGCGGACGTCGTCGCCGCCGTCGCGACGTTGCTGCCCGCCTGCAGCATGGCGCTCACGACGATGGTGGGGATCACTGAAACGAGGCCAATCAGCAACGTGCGCAGCGGCGTGCTCGGAACCGTGGCGGCGCGTGAGACGAGGACGAAGTTCATCGAGAGGAGCAGGACGAGCTCCGGCCGCGAAGCGGGGGGCACGCCGACGTACATGCCCGTGAAGAAAAGACACACGACGAACGTCGCGCCGGCGTCGAGCGCCCTGAGCACGGGAAGGGAGCGCGCTCCGAAGCGAGTCGCGAGCCAAAGCAGCGCCATCGCGCCCGTCGCGGCGAAATGGGCATGACATTGGGGCAGGCTGAACAGGATCAGTGCGGCGCGCGGCGACACCGTCAATGCGACGATCAGCGCGGAAATGCAAAAGAAACCGAGCGAGATGGTGAACAGGATGGTCGCGTAGCTCTGCAGCCTGTTCTGCAGGAAGACCGCCCAGTCTGCGTTGTCGGCAGGCAAGCGGCCCCAGCCGACCGGACTTGCTCCGTTCGAACGAACACGAGCTATCGATTCGAGCGCCACCTGTGACCGCCGGCGCCACCCTACACCAGTGACGGACGCGCTGCTCCGGATGCGCCGCGGGCTGGGCGCTTACGGCGGCACGACCGCCAGGCGGGGCCGTTCGGCTCGCGGTTCCAGCTGCGCGAGCGCAAGCATCGCGCGCGCCAGGGTCGTCGTGAGCTCCTCGCAGCGCGCTCGGTCGAGGTGCAGCGCGAGCGGCCCGACGAGGACATGCAGCACACCGTCGCGCCCGAGCTCCACGCGCGCGTGATTCGACGCCGCGAGCGCCGTGCGGACGTCCACGAGCTCGTCACTCATGCCTCCCCCCGTCGCTGGGGGCCTATCGCGAGCGCGCGGGGCTCCGCTGAGTCCTGCTTTTTGCCACAATGCGAGAGCAGCGCGTGGTTCAGCGTGTCGGCGAGCTCCGCCAGCGCTCGCGGCGACATCCGGAGCGTCAGCGCGCCGACGTGCAGCTGCAGCGAGCCGCACTCGCAGCGGTCGACCGCCGTGAACTCTCCCTGCGCCAACCGCTCTGCAGGGTGCTCTTCCGAGCTCGATGCTTGTCGATGATCGTCCATGCGTCGTCCTTCTCACCCCGCTGTTCGGGGCTCGTCGTCGGACGCTGGACGCTAGGGTCGCGGGTCGCTCGAGGTTACTGTCAGCCGCTGCTCAAAAGCTCGTCGCGCCTCCCGACATCGATCCCGCTACCGGCACCACGACGGTGCGCTTGCAGCGGCGACACTTGAGCTCGACGCCGGCCTCGGTGTACCGGGCGAGCAAGCTGCCACACGGGCAGCGCAGCGCTTCGCTCGTCGCTGCCGCGGCCCCGCAGCTTTCGCACGCGGGGTCGGCACAGGCGTCTCGGGAGGGATTCTGCGCACGCATCGACCGGCGGTCTCTTGATAATGCAAGTGACTTTCATTTTCAAATAGAAAAAGGCTCGGCTCACCAGGCTTGCCCCGCTGGGGCAAATCGCCGCGGAGAACGCCTGCCCGGACGGTCCGGGGGCGGCGGGGATGCGGGAGCCGAACGGGTCGGGCTGGTCTGAAAGTTGCTGCCTTCCACGCCGAGCTCGCCGCCGGGTAGCGGCCTGACCCAACCCCCTTCCGAGGAGGCTCCGATGAAAGCGATCGTCATGAGGGAATACGGCGGTGTGGACGCGCTGCAGCTCACCGACGTCAGCGAGCCGCAACCGGGTCCGCACGACATCAAGGTGCGAGTCATCGCCGCGGGGATCAACCCGGTCGACTGGAAGCTGCGGAGCGGTGCCTTGCGGGGCCGGATGCCGCTCATGCTACCGACCATCCTCGGGCGCGACGTTGCCGGCGAGGTCGTGGAGGTCGGCGACGAGGTGAGGGAATTCGAGGAGGGAGACCGCGTGATGGGCCTGGTCCAGCACGGCTACGCCGAATACGTCGTCGCTCGGAGCGACGCCTGGGCGAAGGTTCCCGACGAGCTGCCCTTCACCACTGCGGGCGTCTTGCCCCTGGTGGGCCTCACGGGTTGCGAGCTCGTGGAGGAGGCCATCGACGTTCAGGCAGGGCAGCTCGTCCTGGTGACCGGTGCGGTCGGCGCCGTGGGCCGCGTTGCCGTCTACGCTGCCAGGCACCGCGGCGCGCATGTCCTTGCCGGCGTGCGCGCGAGCCAGCGTGAGGCGGCCGAAGAGCTCGACGCCGAGCGGATCTTCGCGCTCGACGACCCTGCCGACCTGGCTCGACTGCCCCTTTTGGATGCGATTGCCGACACGGTCGACGGCGAGGTGCTCGACCGCGTGCTCGCGAATCTCAAACCTGACGGTGTCGTCGGGAGTGTCGTCGGTGAATCGGCGCGCGCGAAGGAGGAGGGCATCTCCGTGCACACGCTGCTCGCCCATACCGACCCTGCTCGCCTCGAAGAGCTCGGACACGCCGCCGTCGCCGGGGCGTTCACCTTGCCGATCGAGCGGACGTTCCCGCTCGAACAAGCGCGGGAGGCGCAGCGCCTGGCCGAGGGGCGCGGTGTCGGCAAGGTGCTGCTGACACCCTGAGCGCGCGGACTACCAGCGCGGCGCGTTACTCGCGAGAAAGAACGTCCCGACCAGCGCCACGCGCGCGAGGCCACTGGTCTTCGACATCGGGGCGAGGCTCCGGTCCGCCGTGGGAGCAGGAGCGAGAGCCCAGGGCAGCATCGGCAGCCAGTACCAGGGCGCGAGGTAGCGCTGCGAGCCGAAGGCCAGCGCGCCGAACAGCACGACTGCTGCGTCCAAACGCTCGCCTTGCTTGAGGAGCAACCCGGCGAGCGCGAGAACCAGCGCCGCGTAGCCGAGGGCCAGCGGCCACGGCCCGCCGCCGAGCCGGACCGGGTTGGGCGGCTGAGCCAGCGCGTGGAGCGCCGCGATTGGCTGGATCAGCACCGAAAAGACGAGCCCACAGCTCGCGAGCAAGGCTCCGAGCACGACAGCGAGGCGCGCCCGCGCTGCGAGGTTCCGAAACGCGCGCGCGCCGGCCCACAGCGTCACGACGAAGAGCGGCCCGAGCATGAAGAGGCGCGGGTGCATGAACCCGGCAAGGCCCAGGGCAACGCAAGCCAGGCCGTGCTGGCGGCGGCGGGCGGCCTCGAGCCCGACGGCCGCCAGCGCCACGGAGCAGACGTCGTAGAACCCCTCCATCGCCCAGTACCAAGTGTACCCGATGGCGACGGCGGTGAGCCCTTGTCGCAGCGCGGACGGCGGTGTCACTTGCCACGGAGCCGTGCAAGAAAGCACGAGCGCGAACCAGCTCGCCGCGAGCAGGGCCAGAAAGAGCCGGTTGGAAGCGCCGAACGAGATCAGTCCGTAGTGATAGAGGAACGCGCTCGGCGCCCCGAGCAGAAACACCGGGGGCGGGTAGGTGCGTGGCACGTGCGCAAAGTTCATCACGAGCGGTCGCTCGGGCGCGTACCCGGGTACGAAATGCGTATCCTTGGGAAAGATGCGCGTGTGTGCCTGGACGTCCTTCGGCAGCGCCGCGAGCTCGGCAGGGGTCAGGCGTCGAAACAGCTCGCGCGCCGGGGTCTTCCACATCTCGAGCCCGATGCGAGCAAAGAGTCGCGTTTCTCCCACGTGCGCCACATGATCGGTGTGGCCGCGGTGGCGTGCCCAGTCGATCCCCGCCAAGGTCCCCGTCGGATCCGCGCGAAAGCACGTGAGGTGCACGAACGCCGCCAGCAGCCCCGCGAAGCCGAGGAGCCGCACCCACGCGCCGTTCGCGAGGATGCGCCGGA
>Ga0315912_10003400_pt1 | contig 15848 bp, 14 predicted proteins | sample VfabasoilMG_FD_204469 | JGI IMG/M metagenome (GOLD analysis project Ga0315912, IMG submission 204469) | Garden soil microbial communities collected in Santa Monica, California, United States - V. faba soil | ecosystem: Environmental > Terrestrial > Soil > Garden | place: USA: California... | reverse complement strand
AATCGCATCTGGACACCCTCGGAATCTGCATCTTCCTTGCGTTGGCCGAAGGCGATTCTGCGGATGAGGTTCTCATCTTGCTCGACGACGTGCTAACCTCAGCGGACCAGAGTCATATGGATCGATTCCTTGACATGCTCCATGATGAGTTCGCATCCCACCGCCAAGTGATCCTGACAACTCACTATCGGCCATTGCGAGAACGCTACACCTATTCGTACGGTTCCTCGATTAAGGTGCAGATGATCGATCTCCTGCCGTGGACATTGGCCCGCGGAGCACGACACACCAAAGCGAAATTGGAAATCGACGAACTAAGAAAACTATTAGAGGCGGAACCATTGGACCGGCAAACGATTGCAGGTAAAGCTGGCGTACTGCTGGAAGCTGCGCTGGACAAGCTAACGTTGCTCTATGGCTGTCGAGTCCGTCGGAAACCCAGTGGCGACTACACTCTTGGCGATCTGTTGGATGGCATTGACAGCAAACTCCGAAAAGCGTTGCAGTCTGATGCGGGGCTGCTTCAGCCAGCCGTTGGTCTAGCTGATGTGTTGACGAAGCTTTCCTCAATGACATGGATTCGGAACCGCATCGGCGCGCACTTCAATCGCAAGGCAGGCGACATAATGGACAAGCAGGTCCTTGAATTCGGCCAAGCCACTCTGGAATTATTGGACGCGCTCATCTGTCCGAAGTGCGGTGAGCTGCCTCGCAACAAAAACGACGGCTCCCGTTGGCATTGCGGTTGCAAAACCCGCTGGCTTGCGCCCCTAGCTCTTCCCGGCGAAGCACTTTCCGAAAGCGCGGCTGGCTGATTCCAAATGACAACCAAGGGAAAACTGGAGCTGACCTGGGTCGGCAAAGAGAATCGCCCAAGACTCGAACCGCGAATTCTTGAGGAAGATACAACGCTGTCCTACGGCGATCCTGCGACCGAGAACATGTTGATTCATGGCGACAACCTGTTAGCTCTCAAAGCGCTCGAGCAGGACTTCGCCGGAAAGATCAAGTGTATTTATATCGATCCTCCCTACAACACTGGATCGGCGTTCACGCATTATGAAGACGGGTTGGAGCATTCCATTTGGTTGACTATGATGCGAGACCGCTTGCTTAACTTGCATGCTTTGCTCTCACCCAGCGGCTGTATTTTTGTACAAATTGATGATCGCGAATTCGCGTATTTGAAAGTGCTGATGGATGAGGTTTTCGGACGGGGCAATTGCCTTGGCACCATAGTCTGGCAGAAGCGGATCTCACCTGATAGTGACAGCAAGTTCGTTTCTGGTACCCATGACTACATCTTGCTTTACGGCAAGGAGCAAGCCCTGTGTAAGTTCAACAGGTTAGTTCGCACTGACACCCAGAATGCTCGTTACTCGAATCCCGACAAGGATCCCCGGGGAGCGTGGACAAGTAGTGACCTGACGAGGCGAGAATACCGCGAGCATGACTACTATCCAATACAAACCCCATCCGGGCGGGAAGTCCTTCCCGCAGCAGGTCGAAGTTGGTCGGTTCCGAAAGACTCCTTCGACTCTTTGGTAAGTGACAATCGAATCTGGTTTGGCCCTAGCGGCGACTCAATGCCACGACGAAAGCGGTTTCTTACCGAAGTCCAAGAGGGAGTCGTGCCCACAACCTGGTGGAGCGGCGATGAAACCGGAAAGAACGAGGATGCAAAGCGAGAAATAAAACAACTATTCCCAGGCGATCCTAACCTCTTCGCGACACCCAAGCCCGAGATGCTCATTCAACGAATTATCCACCTTGGCTCGGATCCTGGGGACTGGGTTCTGGATTCATTTGCCGGATCGGGAACCACTGGCGCTGTGGCCCACAAGATGAGCCGCCGATGGATACTCGTTGAGTTTGGTCAACATTGCTTCACTCACGTCCTTCCCCGACTGACAAAGGTTATAGACGGAACAGACAACGGCGGGGCAACTGCCACTGCGGGTTGGCATGGTGGGGGAGGCTTCAAATTCTTTCGCCTTGCCGAATCACTACTCATCAAAGACAAAGACCTCTCAACATCAAAACGCCCAGTCTACATCGTCAACCCAAAATACGATGCAAAAATGCTTGTCCGAGCCATCTGCAAAATCGAAAACTACCGCTACGCCACCAAGGGCTACTGGCACGGCTTCTCCAGCGAACACCATTTCCTCTACGTCACAACCAAAATCCTAACCCAACGGCAATTGGACATCTTAGCCAGCCAGCTAGGCGCAGACCAAGCATTGCTGATCTATGCAACGCGTCGCTCACCGAGACTGAATTTGCCCGACAATATCGAAGTGAAGAAGATCCCACGCGACCTCCTCACCAAATGCGCTTTCGAGGAGACCAAGTAATACCATGAGCCTGCCAGATCAAATCGGACGCTGGATGTCCCTCCGCGCACCGCAGCGGGAGTCGCTCAGTCGTCTACACGCCATCGCGGAAAACACGGATTTTAGTAAGGAATCCCTGGAAGCGGTAGTCACAGCCGCCGTAGATCAAGCACATGCCCCCAGCATGGACTTCGACACGGAATTCCCCTCCTTCTGTTTCGCACTCGCCACCGGCGTCGGCAAAACGCGCCTGATGGGAGCGTGCATCTACGACCTTTGGAAAACCCGCGGCTATCGCAATTTCTTCATTCTTGCTCCGGGCAGCACGATCTATGAAAAGCTCCGCGCTGAGCTTCAACCATCCCATCGAAAATATCTTTTTACCGGCCTCTCCGGTTTTCCAGCGCCCGTGGTTTGGGACGGTGAAAATTACAGGCAATACCGTCAGATGACGTTGGGCGAAGATCAGGACCGAATCAGCGTCTTCGTTTTCAATGTAGGCAAAATCTTCAACCCTTCCGACAAGGACGAAACAGGCAAGCAGCAGTTTAAATTTCACCGCTTCGAGGAAACACTCGGCGATGGCTTCTCTGGAATCCTGCAGCGCATGGGTGACCTTGTAGTGTTGATGGACGAAAGCCACCGCTATCGCGCCCCCGCCTCACTCAAAGCGATCAACAATCTCAAGCCCGTACTGGGACTCGAATTCACAGCCACTCCAAAGTTCAAGGGCAACATTCTCTACTCATTCAGCTTAGGAGAAGCCATCGGCAGGTTTGTCAAATCTCCACGCGTCGTCACGCGGACCAATTTGACGGCCACGGACCAAAAGGTGATTGACGATCTCAAATTAAAGGACGGAATCCACCTTCACGAAGAGAAGAAGGCTCGCCTTGCAGAGTTCTGCGATGCCAATGGGTACCCGCGAGTAAAGCCATTCGTCCTGGTTTCAACCCGTGATACTGGCCATGCGAAAGACGTTCGCGAGTACTTGGAATCGGCTGCTTTTGAAGAGGGCGCTTATCGCGGCAAGGTGATCGAGATCCATTCGAAGCCGAACAGCAAAGAAGAGAGTGACGAAAACATTGCCCGGCTCTTGGAAGTCGAGAGTCCGAGCAGCAATGTAGAAGTAGTGGTTCACGTCACCATGCTGAAAGAGGGCTGGGACGTTAACAACCTCTACACCATCATTCCACTACGTGCCTCAGTTTCGGAAATTCTCACCGAACAAACAATTGGCCGCGGACTTCGCCTGCCGCTGCCTCTTACGGAAAGTCAGGTGCAAGAGTTGATGCGCACAGACCCGGAGATACTGCGCCTCTCAATTGTTTCGCATGATCGATACGAACAGATTTTGGCAGCGCGCGATGCGCGAGCGGATCTGTTCCGTGACCCGATTCGTGACCTGGATAAAGAGGAACCGGAAGCTCTCACGATGGTTGAGGTTCCAACGCTGTTTTCCCAAAGCACCATTGATGTATTAGAGGGAGTGGTGAAGGCGCAAGGGGTCTCGTCGAGCAGTGAACTCTTGACCCCTGAACGGCGTGCAGAACTGATTGAGGCGATCCTCGCGCGTTCGGTCCCCGCAACAGCGCCGCCGGTAGAAGCGCCGCTCATTTCCGAACAAGGGAATCTCTTTCCCAGCGCCCAGGAAGCAGCCAAGCCAATCGATACCGAGAAAATCGTGAAGGAGATGCGTGACCGGATCGAGAAAGAAGTGGATGCCCTAGCCCTCCAGATTGACGTTCCAGACATCCGAATCTACGCAGAGCCAAAACTCGGATTGAGCGAGTTCCAGCCGCACCCGTCTAGCGACTTCGCAACCGTAGAGCAGCGTCTACGTTCGGCTGACCTCAAAACCGGCGAGCAAGAGACAGGCGAGATCTTAGAGGCAGAACAAATAGATAGGCCAGTAGCGTATCTTGCGGCCCTGCTGCTGGATGAGATGGATGAACTCGGCGCTACAGAGGACAAGGAAAGAGTCCTGCAACTCGCCCAAGACTATCTCTCGTCGATTTCCGATCAAGAGCGCGAGACAGTCGTCTACCAATACGGCGATGCGATGGCAAGGGACTTGGCCCGCCAAGTCCGGGAGCACTTGTTCGACGAAACAGTCATCACAAGTGAAGTCCGAGCAGGCGTCGTAATCTTCAAGCCATTCCGGAAGTCGATTCGGCAGAAGGACGGAGAACTGGACCTCCGAGAGCCACCGGACAGAAAGAGCGACATCCGCCGCTACCTATACGGCGGCATCAAAAAATCGGTGATCAATCGCACAGGCTTCGATTCAGACCCGGAACGTGAGTTCGCCGTAGCGATCGAAGACGATGGCGAAGTTCTAAAGTGGGTTCGCCCCCCACTAGGACAACTGCCGATCCACTGCCGAGGTCAGGTCTACAATATCGATTTCGTAGTCGAGACCGAGTCGGCCCGTTATCTGATCGAAGTAAAAGCAAGAAATGAACTCCAGTCAAACGACGTATCCGAAAAGGCAAAAGCCGCCATCCAATGGTGCAAGTCAGCGAACGACCTGCAACTTGGCAAGCCGTGGCACTACCGGATCATACCCGACGATTCCGTCAGGTCCACGTGGACACTAGCCTTCATGCTAGGCATGTCCATCCGTGAAACTTGACACGCCATGCTACTCTCAAACTGGCAGCCAAGCACGTCTCAAAAAGACCGCCCAAGCTGCCGTTTTTATTGCTGTACCGGTCCAGCCAATCTTAGATCACACTATCGTTGGTGTGGGGCCATCGATCATTGACAACCGAAAAATTGCACCACTAAAAGCTGCGGGGAGAACCGTGCCCCCAAGCCCGCTTCAAAATGCCGGCGGGCTTGGGTTAGGCCGAATTTCAAACGGAAGGAACGAACGTGCGCCCTAACCGCGCAGACCACCAGCGGGTGAGAGTCCCGTCCCAGGAGTTATCGGAATGCCTGGGTAGCTGAGAAGCGGCGCTAGCTGGTAACGGCTAGTGTCGAAGCCTTCCGACCAAGCCCACGAAAGGTGGGTGAGCAAATCCGCAGGCCGTAACGAGAGTGAAGCTTGAGCAGGCCTCGAAAATCAAAATGTGGGTGCCGACCGGTCGTTCGTTCCGGGAAGGCCAGAGCGGTTCGAAAATCCCGGCGCGGGGAAACGCGCATGAACAACCGAGCAAATCGAACCGACCCGCCGGGGTAGTGAGCACAGCATGCGGAGAAGGTGAGATGTGGCAGAAGGGGAAGCCCGGAGTCGGCGGAGAAAGACCGAACGGCATCGCAGGATGTCGGCTGACTTGGGATTCGGAGAGGGTCATAGTAGCGAAGAATCCGGGTAACGCTGAAGGAGCGAAGGACCCTTACTTCAGACAAGCAACAGACGAAACAAAGGAGAGGTGATTGACGAAATGAGTCTGGAAACACCAATAAAGATCCGGGAGTTTCAGAGGAAGCTATACGCGAAAGCGAAGCAGGAGCCGAGCTATCGTTTTTATATTCTCTACGACAAGATTTGCCGTGAAGACATTCTCGCGCAGGCCTACGAGATGGCGAAAGCCAACGGCGGGGCGGCGGGGGTGGATGGAGAGAAATTCACGGAGATCGAAACCAAGGGGAAGCAAGAGTGGATAGCGAAGCTGCGGCAGGAGTTGATCGAAGAAAGCTACCGGCCTCAACCGGTGCGGCGGGTAATGATACCGAAGCCGCACGGCGGAGAGCGACCGCTCGGCATCCCAACGATACGGGACCGGGTGGCGCAAACCGCGGCCAAGCTGGTGTTGGAACCGATCATCGAGGCAGATCTGGAAGCGAACGCATACGGTTACCGCCCGAAGCGTAGCGCACAGGATGCGGTGAAGAAAGTCCATGAGTTACTGATCGAGGGATATACCGATGTTGTGGATGCGGATCTGAGCAAGTACTTTGACACGATCCCGCACGCCGAGCTGATGAAATGTTTAGCACGGCGCATTGTAGATCGTCGGGTGTTGCATCTGATCAAGATGTGGCTAACGGCGGCTGTAATGGAGCGGGATGATCGAGGGAACTGGAACAATCAGGGGAGCAATCAACGGGGCACGCCGCAAGGCGGAGTCATCAGTCCGTTGCTGGCGAACTTGTATATGAATCGGTTTCTAAAATACTGGCGTGAGCAAGGAAAAGGGAAAGAGTTTCGGGCGGCGATAGTAGCCTATGCCGATGACTTTGTGATTTTGACGAAGCGAACTCGGACAATGAGATTCGCGGAAGCGGCACGAAGTTGGACGCAGCAGGTGATGAGTCGGATCGGACTGACCCTGAACGAGCAAAAGACGAGCATACGCGACGCCCTGCGAGAGGACTTCGACTTTCTGGGATACACTTTCGGACCACGGTACTGGTGGAAAACCGGAGGAACCTACACGGCAGCCCGGCCATCGAAGAAGAGCATTCAGAAGCTGAGCGGGAGGATTTACGATTACCTGAAGCCGTCAGAGATGGCACCGTGGGAGGAAGTGTGCGGTCATCTCAACGCAAAGTTGAGGGGCTGGCACAACTACTTTCGATACGGCAGCGTCGCGGGGGCGTATCAGGACGTGAACCAATACGTTGAGCAACGGGTGCGGCATTTTCTACGTCGCCGCCATATTCAGACGCGCTCGCGCGGGACACGCCGATTTTCTGGAAAGAATATCTTCGGACCACTCGGGGTGTACCGTTTGGAGCGGCTGAAATGACTGTGTGTGTTTTTGTGTGAAGTCTGTCGGAGAGCCGGATGCTGGAAATCGGCACGTCCGGTTCGATGAGCGGGGAGCGGAAACAAGGCCCGACAGGGCGCTTGCGCCGTTCCTCGACTCTACCCAAGGAATCCGCATAACACACGATATTTCAAAGGTTTACATCAAAACCGAACCCAAGCGAAAGTGCAACAAAATGCGACAGTCTGCGACACATTTCAACTCTGAATCCGATTTGACAAAACGAACCCAAGCAGCCCATCTACCAACTGGACATCACAATAGACAACATCTACGCAGCACCAGAGGTTGCCACAGCAGCATCCAAAGTAATTCCACCAGACCTAGGAACAACAACCTGGATGGAACAAAACCGCAACATCTTCGGAGCACTAAAGATGGAAAGAACCGTAGCAGCCATCACCATAGGACTCATCCAACTAGTAGCAGGACTCAACATCCTAATCAGCCTCATCATGATGGTAATGGAAAAACACAGAGACATCGCCATCCTAATGTCCCTAGGAACAAGACGTCAACAAATCCGCAGCATCTTCATGCTACAAGGAGTCCTGATAGGAACCATAGGAACAACGTTAGGACTAATAGCCGGCTACACCATCTGCCACTTCGCCAACCAAGGCCAATGGCTCCAATTGGACGAAACCGTATATTGGATGCGGTTCGTCCCCCTAGAACCAAGAGCAATGGACGCACTCTGGGTAGGAGGAGCAGCGCTAGTCGTAAGCTTCCTGGCAACCCTATACCCAGCCCACTCAGCAACCAAAATCGCCCCTGCGGAAGCACTACGGTATGAGTAACTGCGACTTCGGAGAGATCTCAGGAATAAGCGGAGTGTGGGCAAACGAACACACACTGGCGCAGTGCCATTATGTACTCCAGGAAGTGCGGGAGGAGTGGCTTGTTCGGTCGCGGTGGGGACGGCCATTTCTGACCGCCTCCCGCACAGATCCGTACGTGCAGAGTTACCGCATACAATTCTATGTGGGTTTTTTACCAATTTGAGGGAATCGGGGGCTGGGGCTTGGTTGAGGGAACTACGCTGCGACTGAGCAAGAAAGTTCTCTTTGCGGAGAATGGGATTGAGATGTGTGTCGCGCTGGCCTTCTCGATCACGGAATGCCAATCCGAGGGTAGGTAGAAATCACTTTCTTGTCTTCCCCGGATCAGTAGCATGAGTTGATCACGCGTATCGAGGGCGATTGCGGAGCCGAGAGCATTGGCAGGGTTTGCGCCCCAGGTGCGGAGGCGGCTCTCGAATTTAGTTGGAGTTGTTAGAAAGTCTTTTGCGGATAGGACGATTCCGAGGAAGGCATAGTGCGGGATGGTCATACGAGCCTTGCCAGTGGGGTCCACAAAGCAGTAGCGTGGTTTGGTTAGTGGAAGTGTGGCGCTGTAGAATTCATCGTCGGCATCCACGAGAAATAGTTCTGTGCCGCGGTTGCGTGCATAGTAGTCCCGCATCGCCCTGGCACCTTCGACCGGCGGCGAGGACGGACGAATGGGCGATCTTGAATGATTGAGGGTAGCTTTTGCGGTGAGGGTTAGGCACAGGGCCAATAGAATGAGGCTCGGGCGATTTCTAAGAAGGTCTAAGAAGCAGATGGTTCCTGCTATGGAGAGAGGGGGTAACAACAGCGCCATGTAAGGAAGGTTCTTGGCTCTAAACACACTCATGGCAATCATTACTGTGACTAGCCAACATACTGATAGCAAGAACCGCGGATCGGCGCGCAGGCGAGGGAATCGGATGAGCAACGGGGCTGCGAGCAGTAACAACAAGAGGGTTGGGTCCATCTGGAGGATTCGCTCGAGGTAGAAGAGGGGCGTCCTGTCGAACACCCCTAACGATTGTGTGCCGAGGCCGACACCGAGAATCTGTTGCTGAATATAGTCTGCCCAAAACCATTGCGGGTGTTGCACTGCTTGATAGACGTGCCATGGCGCGGTGACTCCGAGAGCGAATAGCAGTGTTTCTATCAGCGCGCTGGGGCGCAGTCTGTGTGCTCGGGGCAGCAGTAGTGCAAATACGAAAAGGGCCCCGAAAAGAAGCAGGCCTGCGACGCCCTTGCTTAGTATTGCTGCGGCTCCGAAGCTACCACACAGGAAGCGTGTGCTGCGTTTTTGCATCTGAAAATCCAAAGCCACCACGGTCAAAGAGAGTGTGGAGAAGGCGCTGACCAGTATGTCGGTGTAGGCCATGCGGGACAGGGATTGCCAGAAGGGACTGGTGAGTACCAGACTGGCCGCGAAGATCCCATGTAAGGGCGTCCTGGCGTGTGCACTCCACACAAAGACGGATGCGATGCCACAAGCTCCCATGAGAAGCGCGGGTAGCCTGACGGTAAAGAGACTCAGCCCGAACAGCTTGATTGACAGAGCTGATAACCACATCAGCAGAGGCGGCTTTTGAAAAAATGGACGGCCCAGAACCTTGGGTGTGAGCCAATCGCCGTCTCTCACCATCTGCATAGACGAGCTTACATACAGCGATTCGTCCTGTGCCGGAATTTGTCCGATGGGATCTGAATAGGGTGCCCCGATTCCATCCTGGCCAATATTCCAGGCAAGTATGGCGAAGCTGATTGCCAGGGTGAGAGCTGCGTATAATTTTATTGTGTAGGGTTTGTCGCGAGTGATAACGCCGGATAAGAGTGCCAGTTTCATCGATAACTTAGCCAGTCTCCCCCCGTCTCAGCACGTTGTCATCATGCTTCCGGTTTTCAATGAAGCTGACAATTTGCGGGGGCTGCTGGAACGCTTTGACCACACGCTGACGGAGTTCAAGATAGCATATCGGGTTATTGCCGTGGATGACGGAAGCACGGATAACTCATTTCAGGTTTTGCATGAACTTAGCCAAACAAGGGATATCTCGATTCTTAGGCATGAGGTGAATCGTGGGCTGGGAATTGCTCTCCAGACTGGACTGTTGGAAGCACTGCGGACTTGTTCGGAGCGCGAGGTTATTGTGACGATGGATTCAGATGGTACCCATATGCCGTCTCACATTGTTGAGATGATGGCGGCAATGGATGACGGTTTCGATGTTGTCATTGCTTCGCGGTTTCGGAAGGGTGCGGCGTGTATTGGAGTACCCTTTGCCAGGATGTGTTTGAGCGTTGGCGCTTCGATGTTGTTTCGGGTCATGTTCAGCACGCGTGGTGTTCGCGATTTCACGTGTGGATTCCGAGCCTACCGTGCCAGCATTCTGCGGCTTGCTTCGCAGAAATATGGGTCGAGGTTGTTTGAATTTGAAGGCTTCCATTCCATGGTTGACCTGTTGTTGAAGTTGCGGGGAATCGACGCGAAGTTTGCTGAAGTGCCACTGGTTTTGAGATACGACTGGAAGGAAGGGCGGAGCAAGATGCCGGTTCTGCGAACCGTGATGCGGACGTTTCAGCTTGTGGTGCGTCGGCGATTGGGGTTGTAGTTCTTTAGGCCAACGGCTCGTGCGATTGCGTGACTTACAATTGCTGTTTTTGCTACCATACGAGTTTGGGTTCAGGCACGTCTCCTTCCCCCGTAAATCTTCTAATACACAGGAACACACATGGCAAATACTCCAATCACAGTCGCTCATGGCGATGGTATCGGTCCCGAGATTATGGCGGCCACGCTGCAGATTATTCAGGCAGCGGGGGCTCGTATTGATATTGAGACGATTGAGATTGGCGAGAAAGTTTACCTGCGCGGAATTTCGGCGGGTATTGAGCCGAGCGCATGGGAATCGCTGCGGCGTACGAAGGTATTTCTGAAGGCTCCGATCACAACTCCGCAGGGGGGAGGATTCAAGAGCCTGAATGTGACCACTCGCAAGACGCTTGGCCTTTATGCAAATGTGCGGCCTTGTGTGGCTTACCATCCTTATGTAGATACCAAGCACGAGGGCATGGATGTTGTCATTGTCCGTGAAAACGAAGAGGATCTCTACGCAGGTATTGAGCATCAGCAGACCGACCAGGTGGTGCAGAGCCTCAAGATCATTTCCCGGCCCGGTAGTGAGCGGATTGTCCGTTACGCATTTGATTATGCGATTCGGAACAACCGGAAAAAGGTCACCTGTTTCACTAAAGACAACATCATGAAGCTGAGCGACGGCCTGTTTCATAAGGTCTTCGACGAGATTGGTGCCGAATATCCTTCACTTGAAAAGGAACACTGGATTGTTGATATTGGTGCAGCGAAGCTTGCCGATACTCCGGGTGTGTTTGACGTCATTGTGATGCCAAACCTGTATGGCGACATTCTTTCCGACGTTGCCGCTCAAATTGCCGGTTCGGTGGGTCTTGCAGGTTCGGCGAATATTGGAACTTCGGCAGCGATGTTTGAGGCGATTCACGGATCGGCTCCGCGGCGCGCGGGACAGAACCTGGCAAATCCTTCGGGATTGCTGCTTGGTGCGGTGATGATGCTGGTGCATATTGATCAGTCTGATGTGGCCGAACGCGTACACAATGCATGGCTGCGTACGATTGAGGATGGCATTCACACCTACGATATTTTCCAGGAAGGTGTGAGTAAGACGAAGGTGGGTACAAAGGAATTTGCCGCCGCCGTTGTTGCCCGCGTGGGGCAGAAGCCACAGAAACTAAAGCCGGTGGCTTATGCTCCTAAGGCAGCGATTTCCACTGCGGCTGCCGCGATTCGTCCGAGGATGAAGAAAGATTTGTTGGGTGTGGATGTCTTCCTGCATTGGACTTCCGGTTCTCCTGACGAGTTGGCCGCCGCCGTTGGGAAGATCCACGTCGACGGCTTGAAGTTGCACATGATCAGCAATCGTGGTGTGAAGGTATGGCCTGAGGGCATGCCGGAGACGTTTTGTTCCGATCACTGGCGCTGCCGTTTTTATTCGACCACGGCTGGTGGAGTGGTGAAGCATTCGCAGATTGTAGAGCTGCTTGGCAAGTTGGATGCGGCAGGGTTTGATTTTATCCAAACCGATAATCTTTGCGCGTTTGACGGTGTCCGTGCCTATTCTCTAGAACAAGGCGAGTAAGTTTTACCTGGGTTTTGCAGGGGTCGTGCTACGTGCACGGCCCCTGTTTTGTTTGGGTTAGGGTGTGTTTTGGGGTTTGGTGGGTCAATTGCATGGTTCCTGGTAGGTGCAAAGACTTGAAGCACCGACAGGAGATGACCCAAATGGAAACGAAACCTTCCGGAATGTTGGTATATGTCGCGACCGGAGCGATGCTTGCCCTGACCGGGGCGAATGGATTTCTTTTCTGGCGCACCAGTGCGATGGAGGCTGAGATATCGAAGATGAATTCGACGCATTCGCAATCCGCCGGTCAGTTGATGGAGCGCAATGAAGCGATCAAGGCTGAGTTGCAGAAGAACCTCACTGACTTAAATCAGCAACTGGAAGAGACGCGGGCGAAGGCGAGTTCGGCGGCGGTGAATGCAAAGGTGGCGGCTGTGAAGCATGCCGATAAGATTGTGCAATCGATTGCGGAGGAAAATCGTCGTGACCAGGAGAAGGTGACTCAGGAGATTGTCGCGGTAAAAGCGGTGGCGGAGGCGAACCAAACGAAGGTCTCTGAAGTTTCCACCGAGGTGGGTTCGGTCAAGGCAGATGTGGTTTCGGCCCGAGCTGAGCTGGATAAGACGATTGCCGGTTTGAGCACCATGCGCGGTGATTTAGGGGTGCAGAGTGGTTTGATTGCCACCAACTCCACGGAGCTTGCGGCGTTGCGTGAGCTGGGTGAGCGCAACTATACCGAGTTTACGATTACCAAGGCCAGCAAGTTGTACAAGATTGGCAATATTGCTTTGGTCCTTAAGAAGGCTGATCCTAAGCGAAACAAATACAACATTGAGGTTGCGGCTGATGATAAGCGAGTGGAGAAGAAGGACAGGACGATCAACGAACCCGTTCAGTTTTACGTGACCGGCGCGCGGCAGCCTTATGAGCTTGTCGTGAATCAAGTGAGCAAGGACAAGATTGTTGGTTATCTTGCCACGCCAAAAATGATTCGGGCCGCTCGGTAGCCGAGTTTCGCGCTCTCTCCTCCCTCAACGGGCTGCGTGGTGTTCACGTGGCCCGTTTTTTGGTGTTGCCGAGCCTGTTCGACAGCTTGAAGTCATAGCGAAGCGCAAGGGCGTCGCCGCAAGAACCGGATAAGAGTGCCGACAAGGGCAAGGGTCGTAAATCCGGCCTCAGCCGAAGTGATCTAGATTGCCCCGCCGAACGCAAGAAGCTTGTTAACTGCTGCGTTTACGCAAAGCCTGGATAATGTTCCAGCCCCAGGCCAGGGCGATTCCGGCTAGGATTGCGGGCATGGGAGCTCCGCCCATCATTGTGAGCATGAGAGACAGGATGGTTGCCGCGATCAGGTGATTCCATTTAATGGACATGGTTGTTACCTTACCAGAAAACTATAGAGGAGCGGGGTAAGGGCCAGCATTCCGATAAGGACGAATGTGGGTGCTGTCAGAGGTTTGGTCCACTCCGGCTTCTGCGTACCCTCCCGGATCAGCCTTCTGATTTCCTGAAGTTGGCGTTTAGCCATAGCTACTTCGATTCCTGTTGTTGCCAGATTGAGAGCCTTGAGTGTTTCCTGTTCCGCTTTGGGGAGTGCCCGGAGACGGTAGAGGAGTTCAGATTTTTTCATTTGGGCGATGAACATATCCGGTGCCAAGTCCACGGCCACCTGGAGGGCGTCCATGGACTTGTACACGTCGTAGTTCATTGCGTATGCCATACCCAGGCACACCCGGATTTCGGGTGCGCTGGGGTTTTCGATGCAGGCACGTTCCAGCCGCTCGATCGCCGTGACGAGATCGGCGGCTGGAAGCGTGTGTGGATCACGCCACGAGAGCGGTAAAGCATGGGGGGCTTGTACCTCAAGCGGCGCGGCCAACGTGTTCATGGGTGTTGCAGGGCTGCTCATGTTTGGCCACTAGTAGGTTTTCAGTTCGAATTCGGGATAGCCGAGGGCTCCCATTTCGGGGATGTCCAGACCATCGAGTTCAGACTTGGCGTCCACACGTTGCCCCACCACTTTGTCGATGATCAGGTATTGAACGAAGCTAAAGGTGAAGACAAAGCCGACGAGTACGGACACGCCCATGAGTTGAGCCACAAGCTGGCCAGGATCGCCGTAGAAGAGTCCCTTGACGTTGCCCGCAACGCCGTTCCAACCGCCGCCGTAGCTGCCGTCGGCGAACAAGCCGGTTGCGATCACGCCCCAGAGTCCATTGCCGCCGTGAACGGCGATGGCACCAACTGGATCATCTACCTTCATTTTGCGTTCCATGAATTCGACGACAAGGCAGACAATCAAACCGCCGATGAGTCCGATAATGACCGCTGAGATGGGGTTGACGAAACCACATGGTGCGGTGATGGCGACGAGTCCGGCGAGGAGTCCGTTGCCGGACATGGAGGCGTCCGGTTTGCCGTAGCGAATCCACATATAGAACATGGCACTGAACCCACCGGCCATACCGGCGAGCATGGTGTTGACTGCGACGGTGGCGATGCGGAGGTCGGTACCGGCGAGAGTGGAGCCGGGGTTGAATCCGAACCAACCGAAGGCGAGAACAAAGCAGCCACCGAGCACCATGGTAATGTCGTGCCCTGGCATGGCGTTGGGTGAACCGTTGCGATTGAACTTGCCAATGCGGGGCCCAATGATGATTGCCATCGCTAGTGCGCTTAAGCCGCCGATGGAGTGAACTACTCCTGATCCAGCGAAGTCAACATAGCCGTGTCCGAGACCGAACTTGGCACCGAGGGTGGCAAGCCATCCGCCACCCCAAGCCCAGTTGGCAAAGATCGGATAGGTGAATGCGCCCATCAGCAAGGAGCAGATGAGAAACGCGGAGAACTTCCAGCGTTCCGCAGCTGAGCCAGTGACGATAGTGAGCGTGGTGTCCATAAAGACCATCTGGAACAGGAACATCACCATGACGCCGACGTCATAGGCTCCGTTGGTGGAGAGAAACGCGCCGTTTTGCCCGAAGATTCCGAAGGCTTGACCGAACAGGTTGATCGTATATTCCGAGCTGAGCGGAGCAGTGCCGCCGAGATTGGCAACGGCTCCGACGCCTCCCATTTGAAGAGGGAATCCGATTACCCAGTACGCGAGCATGCCGACGCCGTAGACCATGAAGTTCATCATCATGGTGTGATTGGCGTTCTTGGCGCGGCAGAGACCAGTTTCGACGATAGCGAAGCCGAACTGCATGAACATGACCATGAACCCGCAGATGAGGGTCCAGACGAAGTTGATGCCCATTCTGTTTTTGCCGACCTGATTGAGGACATCGGTGATGGTCAGTCCGGCTTTGCTGTCAGCAACAGCAATGTCAGCGGCGGTTCCGGTGAGCGCACCGTCAGCATCGCCTTTCGCCTTGTCTTCGGCGGAAGGAGTAGAGACCCCCTTTATGTCTTCGGCAGTGATTGGAGTTACGGCTGGCGCGGGAGCTGCGGCAGGAGCAGCAGGGGGTTCTGCTGTCGGTGCCGGAGTCTGTGCGAGACCGCTTGCGGCAAGGGCCGCAATGAGAGTCAAAATGAGTGTCAGTTTCTTCACGTGTGCGGTCCTCCCTCTATTTCTTCCAGATCGCGTTCTTGAGAAACGCGGTGTTAATGATGCCAATAATGCCAACCAGGCTGATAACGATGCCGGCGATTACCATGCCCATGCGGGCGTTCACCGAGTCCGTTAAGCCTAGGGAACTAACGCTCAGTACAAAACCGAGCAGTGTCACGACTAGTCCTGCAAAAACCATTTTTTCTCTCCCAGTTTTCTATCTAGCTTTCTACTTCTTCAGCCTTTGCCTTCTTGAA
>Ga0315912_10003399_pt1 | contig 15851 bp, 19 predicted proteins | sample VfabasoilMG_FD_204469 | JGI IMG/M metagenome (GOLD analysis project Ga0315912, IMG submission 204469) | Garden soil microbial communities collected in Santa Monica, California, United States - V. faba soil | ecosystem: Environmental > Terrestrial > Soil > Garden | place: USA: California... | reverse complement strand
CGAGGGTCAGCACCGTCTCAGGACCATTCGAGACCTGGACGTCGAACACCCCCGACTCGCCCATGAGGCGCGTCTGCTCCGGGGACGCCGAGACCGAGAAGCGCCCGTCGACGGCGTCGTCGTGGGTGACAGTGAGATCGATCGACTCGGCCGAGTCCGCGTCCGGACGCCACTGCGCCTTCCACTCCGCCCACCCCGAAAGGTCGTAGGGGATGACCGGGCCACCCTCGGTCTCACGGTAGGAGCGGCGGAACGCCGGCGGGTTCCACGTGTCGCCGGCATACACGTCGAGCGGGTCGGTGAGGACGTACGGTCCAGTCGGGTCAGCCATCAGGACACCTCTCCAAGAGCTGGGGTGATGAGCTCGTCGCCGAGCGCGAGCATCACCGGGACGGACCCGAGCGCGAACCGCAGCCCACCGCCAGGGCCGATCTGCAGGATCGGGTCGAAGCTGCCGAAGCCTGACGGGAAGGCGCGCACGGTGCCACCGAACGGGAACGAGACCGTCGGGATGAAGTGCTCCTGCGCGAGCGCAGGGAACTCGTACACCGCGACCGCGTCCGTGCCCGGCGTCACCTCGAGCAGCACCGGCACGAACAGGTCGATGTCGCCGCGGTAGCTGGACCCGACCGAGTAGAGCCGCCCGCCTGCGTACGTCGGCGGAGCGTACGTGTCGTCGCCACCGTTCGACAGGTCAGCTATTAGGGTGCACCCTGTCGACTGCACCTTGTAGAGGTTGCCGTACTGCGACATCAGGTAGATGCCGTCGACCGTCGGAGCCGTCCACCGGGTCGCCTTCAGTGGCGCATCGAAGGGCCCCTCGTTCGGGCGAGGCAGAGCGGTGACCGTGTTGGTCGCAACGTCGACACACGCGAGCGTGCTGCCATTCTGGAAGCTCCCGCTCGTCATCGGGAAGAACCCGGGCGCGAAGTACAGGAGCCCGTCTCCGCCGCCCTCAGCCCACCCGTAGCTGTCGTAGATCCATGCGCCGCCGAACGACGTCAACAGGATGCCGAGCGTCTCAGGGTTGTAGACGATCGGCCGCATCGACTCGAAGCCCGAGACGGCACGGTAGGGCGGGAAGTACAGCTTGCCGTCCGGTCCCGTCCCAGCATTCCCGTGGACCGGGATCAGCACCCCCGGTTGCGCGATGAAGATGCTCGCCGAAGTGTGCGTGACCGTGTCGAACACAAAGAAGGCCGATGTCGAGTCGCCGCTGATCTTCTGCACGACGATGCGATCACCGGCCGCCCCCGACGCATTGTCGACAAGACTCGCGGTCAGCTCGTGCTCGGTGAACGAACCGTCAACGAGCTGCTCGATGATCGTCGGGTCATCGTCCGCACTCAATCCGTAGATCAGGTACGTCACGCCACCGACGACCTCGACGCTCGCGATCGACGGATCCTCCTCGATCGACTGCGGCACCCATGAGGCAGAAGGCATCGACACTCCTCTTAGCCGTCGTAGATCGCGTACAGGGTGGTCGGGTTCCGGTCGTCGCCGAGTGCAAGCCAGGCGCTCTCAGCGATCGCCTCAGCGACATCGATGCCGATGCCGAGGATCCCCCCGCCGCGCACGATCGGTCCGCCGCCTGGCGGGGCATACGAGATCGACGTGTGGTTCAGCGGCGACGCGGTCTCCAGCGCCTTCATCCGCCGCTCCAGGCGGTCGAGCTCCTGGCGGGCGTCGAAGTGATCGATCCCACCGGACGCGACCGTCGGCTGCACGGTGACCGTCACCGTGTCACCCAGCGAACCCTCGATGCGGGTGATCCGCCGGTCATACGACCCATCCGGGATGCGGGCGTCACCGGCGAACCACAGCCGTGCGGTGTCGTTCAGCCGCACCCCGACCGCTTCGGATGCGACCAGGTCGAAAGACCACGCATCCGTCGCCGGCCCGTACACGATCGAACCCTCAGCGGCGAGTGCTGCCAGCTGCGCCGGGTCGGTGATGTACTTGCGGGCGTCGACGCGGTCGAGGCGGGGAAGGTCGGAGGTGAGGTCGGCTTGGGAGCGGACGAGCATGTCGGCTTCGGATCCCTCGCCGACGAAGATGCTGTTGTTCGTCATCTTCGCGCCGTCCGCGTTGCGGCGGAAGTTCGTCACGCCACCGGCGGGGGCGTTGACATGCCACTCGTGGAGGGTCGAGGTGGGGTTAGTGCGCAGCTCGTGGTCGAGCTTCCCGTCGAGCCAGCGCGGTTCGAAGTCGATGCGCACACCCTCGAGTGCAAGGTCGTCGAGCACGTCGGCAACGAGCTGCAGGTGGTAGCCGTAGTACGTCCGGGTGAGGGTGCCGGGAATATCGGCGGGCAGGGTGAGCGGGATGCCGGCGGCGGGCATCGCGGGGCCGGTGGTGCCGCGCTGCACAGCCCGCTTCACGAGCGTCTCCAGAGACATGTCGGTGTAGGTGATCGACCAGTCCTCGACGTTCGCGGCGTTGAGGTCCCACGCGCCACGGCGCGCCAACAGCCCCCACAGATCGGTGAGCTGCAGCTTCACCGTGCTCGCACCGTAGACGGGCTGCCCGCTCACGGTCCCCGCGAACCGCACCACACCGTCACGCTCGAGCACGATGGTGCGCTTCCAGTGCGCGATGAGGTTAGCGAAGGCGGCATCCGAGTACTCGTGGTTCAGTGGGATGGTGCACGACCCGTTCGCCCCGGCCGACAGCGCCCGCGCGTACGGGAAGTCCGACACCTGGATGCGGTCGATCACGTCACCAGTAACAGTGTCGACGGAGTATGCCTGCACGGTCATAGGAAGGTGTCCCTCACTTCCACCTGCACGGTGCCGGCATCCACCGAACACGACACGTCCACACCCGCAGGCACCGCCCACGGCTGATACACCGACACCCCGCCGAGCACCCGCGCACCGTCGACATACAGGCCACCGGTGGCGAAGTCGATCGTGTGCGGATGCCCGGTCACCAGTGGCTCGGTCACAGTGACCAGGCGCCCCCCGGGGCCCGTCAGCGTGTACCCGCCGCCATCCGACCCGGCAACGGTCAGCACCGGGGACGCCGGGAAGTTCCCGTCATGCTGGATGCTGGACACCGCAGCGTCTGGACCATACGTGTGCGTCACCCCGTACATGCGAGGGTTCGCCGCCCGGAACTTGAACGACCAGTCGGCACGGAGCGTCGACCCACGGAACTTGAACCGCGGCTGCCCGTACAAGCGCACCGTCATCTCGAGCTCGGAACCGTCCTCGTCGAACGTGAACAGCCCCGACCGGCCGTCGGCGAGCAGCCCCCGGAACTGGGTGCGCATCGCCCGCAACGCGGCCATGCTGGAGGCCCGCGCCCAGCCGCTCCCGGTGATGAGCATCGCCCCACGGAGCACGGGAGTGTCGAACTCGCCGTGGTCCGTGGGGCGATCGATCGCTTCCGTGCGCGCCGACGACTCGAAATCGAGGTCGAGGCACATGAACGCGTCCCCGCCCGGATCCGTGCCGTGGAACGTGAGGCCCTCGAGCGCAGACTGCGTGCCCACTATGACCCCCTCAGAAGCTCCGCCAGATCCGCCCGCGCCGCGGCCGCGACGAGTTGTGGATCTGGGTCGGGCGGGAAGTGGTTGATCTGGGTGATCTCGCGCGGTGCGGCGGCGGATGCTGTCACGCCGCCGTCGCCCATCGGCTGCACGCCCATGCGACGCATCGCCTCGAGTAGGATCGCCATCGACCGCGGCGAACCATCCATCGGGATGTACGCCTCCGACACGTCCATGCGGTCACCGACCACACGCCACGTGTTCGGCGGGACCATCGTCGCCTCCGGCCGCATCGGCGTGAGGCCACCCGCAGCCATGTACTGCAGATCGAGGATGCCGCCCCTGTCGCCGTACCAGGTGCGGCCGCCGTCGCGGCTGTACCGCTGCCCCGACGCCCCGACATCGACGGTGATCCGCCGGCCCGAGTAGTCACGGAGGAACCGCCCCACCGCGATGATCGCCGGCGTCGTGTCAGCCACGAACGTGGTCACCACTTGCGCGGGCACGCGTGCGTACTGGTCGACGAGGCGCCTCGCGGCTTCCTCGTTCCATCCGATCGCGACGAGCTGGTCGACGATCGCCTGCGTTCCGTCCGCGTACCGCTGCTTCAGGTCCTCCTGCGATTCCCCAGCGGTTGACGCCGCATCGATCTGCGCGTTCAGCGCGTCGATAGCAGCCCCCGCTTGGTCGGCAGCGTTCGCCGAGCCGTTACCGATTCGGTCGATCGAGTCCGCGAGTTGGAGAGAGGCGTCGTTCAGAAAGCCGAGCGCCACAGCAGGATCCGCGAATTCGTGGATCTTCTCGCGGGCCACATCGATCCCGTCGTGCAGCCCTCGGATTCTGTCTGCTGTCTCCGAAGTGGTGTCGTCGAAGTCGCGCATGCCGGCGACCATCTCGCCGATCGCGTTGCTCGCATCCTCTTGCCCAAGGAAGTTCATGATCGCCCCGAAGCCCTCGAGGACGTCGGCGAGCGGCCCGGCAACGAACTCGCCGAATGCCTCAGTGCCGTCCGCAGCGGCATCGATCACCGCGTCCCCGAAGTCGAGCGCGCCGTCCACGAGTCCGAGGAGGAATTGCATGATCGGCCCGCGGTTCTGCGACACCCAATCGGCGGCCATACCGAGCGGCTCCGAGAACCCAGCCGCGAGCGCGCCCTGGATGCCCTGCACCGCGACCTCGATGTTGCGCTTCGCCTGCTCCATCTTCGTCGCGTCGTTGTCTGCGAGCGTGTCGAACATCCGCTGCGCAGCGCCCTCGACTCCGCCGAGCTGCTCAACCGCCGATGAAAGGTCCATCGACGACAGCGCGGCGCCCATGTCCTCAGCCTTCGTGCCGAACAGCGCCACAGCGGCCGCGTCCCGCTGCACCGGGTCCTCAATGGCCCGCAGCTTGTCGAGCGTCTCGTCGAGCGCTGCCGCAGCATCCGGGCCACCACGCGCGATCCGCTGGCTGAGGTCATCCCACGAGAACCCGACGTCCTCGAAGCTCTTCTTCATCGCCGGGTCCGTGGCACGGATCGCGAACTCCTTGAGCGAGTCGGCGGCCACGTCGCTGTCGCGCGCGCCACCCTTCATCGCCTGGCTGAGCAGACCGAGCGCCTGCGGCCCATCCAGCCCGAGCTTGCGGAACTGCGTCGAGTACTCGTTGAACGTGTCGAGAAGGTCCTCGTTGACGTTGACGCCTTCGCGTGCGCCGGCGGCGAGGATGTCGAACGCCTGCTTGGAGTCCTTCGCGATACCGGTGCGGAGCATCTGCGCCACCGCGCGCGCGACGGGCAGCACGTCCTCACCGAGGACATCGGAGATCCCCGATAGCCCCTCGATGACGACCTGTGCGTCATGTGTGGTCGCGTCGTCGTCGATCAGGTCCAGCTGCAGCGCGAGCCGTGCGGTGTCCATGTTCGCCTCGATGGACTCCCCGAAGACGTTCGCGTACGCCTCACCGGCGGCGCGGCCAAGACGCAACGCGTCAGCCTGATCGAGGCCGGTCAGCGCCGCGAGTCGGTCGAAACCGACCTCGATCTGCATGCCATCCTCGAGGCCCTGCACGAGCGCCTTGCCTGCGGCTACACCCAGTCCCACCACCGCGCCGGCGATCGGGATGGACAGCAGCGCCGCCATGATCCCGTCGCCGAGATCCTCCCCCGCATCCTCACCGGCGGCGCCGGCCGAGGAACGCACCTCGTCGAACGCGGCATCCGCGCCCGACGTGTCAGCATCGACCTCCATGGTCGCGCGAGCCGACCGCAGCCCATCCAGCGACCGCTCGATCTTCGACAGGTTCGCCTCGGCCCGCTTGATGTCAGCCTCGACGTCGACGTTCGCGCGGACGGACTTCAGGTAGTCGAGCCGCTCGAACACCTTCATGAAGTTCTTCTCGGCGCGGTCGATGTTCGCGTCGACCGTCGCCATCGTCTTCGCGGTGACGATCCGCTTCGCGGACTCCTCGACCCGGTCCATCGACGCGAGCGCACCCTTGGCGTCAGCGTCGACCTTCTGCTTGATGGGCTTCGACTCGATCCGCTTCCCGGTCTCCTTGACCGTCTTCTCCGCCTTCGCGATCGGGTCGAGGTTCGCGGTGAACAGGGTCTCGAGCTCGGCGACGCGGAGAGCGGTCACGGGTCACCTCCGGGTGAGAGCAGCGCGCAGACGCGTGGGCGAATCGAGCAGTGAGTAGATCGCGGCGCGAACACCCGGCCACGGACGGGCGAGCACCGCCGGGTCGTACAGGTCGATGCCGCGCTCGACGAGCTCCGCGACCACCAACCGCCAGTGTGTGACCAGCGCGAGGGTTGAACCGTCGATGTCCATGGTCGGATGCTCGGACGGCGCCGCGGGCGCGTCCGGCTTCAGCTCAGCGGGCACCGGCTTGTAGTCCCGGTACCAGCCCTCAGCGTCGGGTACACCAATGCCGTAGGGCGCCCAGTCCTCCGCCGTCACGAGCCTTTTGGGCCGGCCTTCTCACCCGCCTCCACGATCGGCGCCCACAGGAGCGACGCGAGCGTGTCGGCGTATTCCTTGCCCCTCGCCCAGAAGAACACCGAGTAGACCGATACCCGGTCGATCGTCGCGGCCGGCACTCCGTCAGAGACCATCTGCTCGTACACGTCTCCGAGGCCGGGGTGAGTCTCACCGATGGTGTCGAGCACCGCCTGCACAGCGTCCGGGATCTCACCCTTCACGAGACCGAACCGCACCTCGCCGCGCACCGCGGCCGCGAGGATCTGCTTCGCCGCTTCGACGGACGGGGGCCGCACCGAATAGGTGCGACCCCCGAGGTTCCCGTCTGCATCAGGAAGTTCGATCCTGAGGTCCGGCGCCACCCACTCCCCGAAGTCGACAGCGCCCACGGATCAGACCGTCCGCGTGTACGCCTTCGCGGGCGACGTGCCCACCGGCGTGATGACGGTCACGTTCACCGAACCGGCGGAACCGGCGGGCAGTGTCGCGACGATCGTGGTCGCCGAGATGACGGTGAACGCGGTCGCCGACGTGGCGCCGAACTTCACATCCGTGGCGCCGAGGAACCCGACACCCTGGATCACGATCTGGTCGTCCTCGCCGGCACCCGACGGGGTGATCGACGAGATCACCGGGGCCGGGGCGTCGTCCCAGCCCGTGAACGGGTTCGCGATCTCCTCGTACGGGCCCTTGCCGGTGAGCGTCACCGAGAGCACCTCGATCTCACCGTTCGGGCCGGTGTTCTGGCGCGTGTACGCGACGGTCGCGATGCCCTGCCCGGCGTCGGACGGGTTCGGCTCGCCCGACTCGGGCTTGTGGTACCAGCGCACCTCGACGGTCGCGTCGGCGCCCTTCGCGGTCGGCTTCGTGCGCGCCAGGAGCGCCTCGATCTCCGGCAGGAACAGACCGGTCGTCACCGAACGGTTCACCTGCACGTTGAACGCGAGCGCCCATGACCAGCCGGTCACGTCCTGGTTGATCGCGCCGAGATCGTCGTACGTCTGCGCGTCCTGCGTCGTCGGGGTCGGGGTCGGCTGGAAACCGCTGATGCGGCGCACGGGCTGCCAGTCCGGCGACACGCTCGTGCCGAGGTTGACGTCCAGCCCGTACTCGAAGCTCTTGCCGAGCGTGAAGCCGGCGGGGAGCGTGACGGTCATGTTGATGCCTCCGTGTTGTCGAGGGTGATGATGTAGTTGTCGGTGCGCTCCTCGCGACCGTTGCCGTCGGCCCCGGCGGGGTCGAACGAGATGCGACTGATGCCGCTGATCCCTCCCGTGCGGGAGAGTCCGGTGAGCACCAGGAACGCCGGGTGCGCAAGACTGTCGGCACCGCCGCGGTGCCTCTTTCCGCCCCGGAACCGCAGCTGCGCGCGGCGGCCGTGGAGCGATGTCACGTTGTCGTCGGTGCCGCCGTACACGCGCACGCCGATCGCGGCTCGGTAGTTCCCCTCGGGGATCGCGCCGTAGTAGATCCCGACCTCGGACGCGGTGTACTCGGGGCCGTTCTCGCGCCACGTGTACCCCGCGACTCCGCCGAGAATCTGGCACAGCAGCTTCGTGAGGGTCGCGTCATCCACGGGCGAGCCTCTTTCCCACGCCGACCGCGACCGTCTGCCCGGTGAACATCTCCTCGGCGGCGGTCTCGAGGAACTTCGCCTGCCCGCCGTCGGGGTGCTCGTTGTCGAGGTCCTCGTGCTGGATCCGGGAGATCGGCGACGTGAACCCCACCTGTGCGGTGAGGTCGTCGACGACCACGAACCCGGTCTTGTCGGAGTCGCCGGTATCGGTCGGGCTGAGTTCGCGGGCGCGTTTCAGCGTCGCCTTCGCCGCCCCGCGAAGCCCTTCCTGCGCGGCCTGTTCCATGAGCGTGAGGATCGGCGTGGGCATCTTCACGAGGGCCTCCTACGTGAGTGCGAGCGTCTGAAAGCCGGGGACTGCGGGATGGTCGGAACCGGCCACCGCGATCACTTCGGCCTCGCGTTCCCGGCCCGTCCCCGCCCACACGGTGACCATCGACCCGGGTGGTGCGATCACCGAGAATGCGCAATGAACTCGCGTCGATGAGACGACCTCCGCGGCCGACGCGTCGCGGACCATGCGGGCGCCGTCTTCAACCATCGCCGGGGCTGTGAACGTCGCCCCGAAGGTCGGCCCCATCCCGCCCGATCCAGTCCAGGGCTTGATGGTGACGGTGTGCGGCAGGAACCCGGTCGGCAGCTGCACGTCACACCCCCAGATTCACCGCGTACGCGTAGAACGTTGACGACGGACCGGGCCGCGAGCTCGACTGACGCATCGACGCGGAGAATGGCCCGGATGACCACGACGCGAGGGTCGGGTCGGTGCGGAACTCCACGCATGCGCGGGCGACCTCGCCGAGCAGATCTGCCGGGACCTTCGTGAAGCCGTGCGTCACGTCGATCTCGTACGTGCCCGCTGGCCAGTAGCCTTCGAGCATCGCGTCGCGCGCGCCGGTCAACTCCCACCCGGTCACCACGCCGCCGCCAGGACCGCGGACCTCGGCGACCGCGGTCACGTTTCGGGAGGGGAGCATCAGCTTGTCGCTCAGCACCGGCTGGCGGACCGTCAGTGTCTCGGTGCGGGACGGCGCGACATGCCAGCCGAGCGCACGCGTCAGGCGCGCTGCGACGGCATCGATGTGCGCCTGAGTGAACGGGCCGCCGGGGTACTCATCCAGCGCTGAGGAGTCGACCTTCATGAGCAGCCTCCTCGACATCGGCAGGGTGGATGTAGTCGGCCTCGCCGAGCCAGCGCGGCTTACGGTGGGTCGTCTTGATCCCGGTGTGCACGAAGATCGACTTGTGCAGGTGGCGTGCCTTCACGCAGAACGACAGATCCTCGCCGAGCAGACCGACGCCGTCTGGCGCGGGCATCTGGTCGTACCAGGTCTCGCCGTACTGGTCGCGGATCGCCTCGAACACCGACCGGTGGATCAGCACGAAAGCGGACCCGGTCGCGTTGACCTCGCACATCGTGTCTCGCGGGTAGTCCCGCCACGACACGAACCCGCGCACGCCGTCGCCAAGCTCCGCCCACCGGTACAGGGTGGGGATCGCCTCGGTGATGAACCCGCCGTACCCGTCGTGGTCGCGCTCCATCTGCGCGAAGCACAACCCCCCGACGATCGGCCGCTCGACCGGGTCCGCGAGGAACAGCAGCGCGTGCAGGGAGTCGGCGGCGAAGCCCATGTCGGTGTCGACCCAGAACAGCCACTGCTCGTCGCCGTCGAGGAACGCCTTCACGGTCTGGTTGCGGGCCTTCACGAGCCCGCCCGACGCGCACCGCGCAGGCAGCGTTCGTCCGATGCGGAGTCCACCGTCGAACACGTCGTGCATCTGCGCGGCGATGAACGAGTGGAAGAACGACGCGTCCACCTGGTCACCGTGGACCCACGCGACCGCGACGTCTCCGATCGGCGCGTCGGGCTCAGTCATCGGAGACCTTCGCCGCCTTCGGCTTGGTCACCTTCGTCTCGCGCTTGGCGGCCGGCGTCTCCTGCGCGACGATCTCGACGGCGCCCTGAGCGAGGAGCGCCTCGGCCTTCTCGTCCGGCAGCTCGACAACGTCGCCGGGCACGAACGAGCGGAAGTTCGCTCGCGCATCGACGAATCCGTACAGCACTCGAACCTGCATGATCCCCTCCTCGGAGATGGAGCGCGCCGTAGCGCGGGGTGGGTGATGGTGCCGCTCGCAGGGATCGAACCTGCGGCCTACCGCTTACGAGGCGGTCGCTCTGCCGACTGAGCTAGAGCGGCGGGTGCTGTGGGGACCACCGGGGCGGCCCCCACAGCCTCGGGTCAGAGGATCAGCGCCGAGAACGCCTTCGGGCGGATGACGCCGCCGCCGACGCGCTTCTTGAAGAGCAGGCCGACCTTGCCCTGCTCCGCGTAGCGCTCGACGAGCCGCTTGACCGTGATGCCGGCGCGGTCCGCGATCATGTATCCCTGGCGGACGTCGCCGAACACCAGTGAGGTGTTGATGGCGCCCGTCGAGGCGGTGATCGCGGGGAGGCCGTCGACGCGGTGGAACGGGTAGCCGGCGAGCGTGGCGGGCTCGCCCGCACGCAGCGACTCACGCCACAGGTACGCGCCGTTGGAGTCCTTCAGCAGCGACGCCGCCTGCGCGACCGAGCCCGCACCGAGGTAGACGCCGTTACGTGTCGCCCACGCCGGGACCTGGTACTGCAGCTTGATCACGTCGTCACCGACGAGTGTGTCGGCGGCGCCGGCGGTCACCTTCTGTGTGATCGTCGAACCGTACGCGATGCCGGTCGGCTTCGCGCTGCCGTCGCCGAACGCGAACGCGTCGTCCTCCTGCTCGGCGAACTTCTGCGCGAGCGCGTCGCGGATGATCGCCTCGACGGTGTCCGCGTCCTCGAGCTCGTCCTCACCCAGGAGGACCAGCGCCGTGAGGTCGTAGACGGTGATCGTCTGCTTCGCGGCGTTCGGGTCAGCGGCGAGACCATCGGTCGTGGTCGACCCGGCCAGCTCGAGCTTGCCCCAGCCGCCGGCGTTGATCGTGATCGAACCGACGTCGACCTGGTTCGACGACGTCGGGCGCACGGTCGCGAGGTTGCGGATCTGCGCCAGGCGGGCGTAGTCCTTCACGATCGTCCCCGCGAAGTCCGACGGCACGAGGTTCTGACAGCCGGAGGTGGAGTCCTCCACCAGCGCCGACTTCTCCTCGCGCGACATCCCGTCGATGCCGTGGCGGATGTAGTTGTGGAACGCCTTGCGCTGCAGTTCCTTGCGCTCCGACTCGAGGATGATCTCGCCGTGGCCGAAACCCTCCGCGATCGAGCCGCCGCCGACCATGTCGTGCTTGTACTGCGGCTCCGAGATCCACGCCTCGTTCGCCTTGAGCTCGGCCTCGGCCTCGACGCGGGAGCGGTACTCCGACGCCTTGGAGAGGTGCTGCTTCATCTGAGTCGCGGCCTCGGCCGGCATGGCCTTGCCCTCGAACTCGTCATTGATGGCGCGCGCCTGTGCGGTGTGCTGTGCGGCGCGCTCCAGAAGGGGGTGAGCCATTGCTCTACTCCGTTTCCGTGTCGTTGGAGCCGATGCCGCCGAGTGCGGCCTCGTTGAGCTCCAGAAGGGTGCGGAGGCCAGCCACGTCGGCCGGGTCCGCCACTGCGTCGGGATCGCGACCAGCGAGGAGTGCCTCGCTGGCATAGTGGTCCCAATGCGCGCCCTCGTCAGACGCACCACCAACGGGCTCGTCGCCCGCCTGCTCTTGCGCAGCCTCGTCGGCTGTGCCTTCGACGGGCTCGTCGCCCGCCTGCTCCCCGCGATCGTCGGGGTTGGTCTCGTAGAGATGCGCGGTCAGCGCGTCCACCTCTTCGGCTGACAGCGGGCCGTGCTCGGTGAGGTCGATGATGTCCGCGGCCAGCGCCTTGCGGGCGTCGGCGTCGAGGGCACCAGCGAGCGACTTAACTCGCGAGATCACCGCTTCGGGGTTCATCGGGAAGACGACGACCGATACTTCCCAGATCTTGACTTCCTCGAGAACTCGGATGGTCCTACCGTCGCGCTCCTCGTAGCGGAACTTTGTCGCCTCGTAACCGATCGACAGCTTCCCGAGATGCCCCTCGACCGCCTTGATACGCACGTCCTGCGCCGACGGCGCTGACGAGAACTGCGCCTTGATCCGCAGGCCCTTGCGATCCTCTGCACCGTCGACAACGGTCCCAAGCAGGGAGGCTGTCGACGCGACGTGGTCCGCGAGCAGCGGGACGCCGTTCTTCTTGATGTTGGCGATCGTCTTGACGAATGCGCCCTCCACGACCATGTCCTGGCCGAGGTCGACGTTCCCGAACGTCGACGCGTATCCGTCGAGGGTGCCCGAGTCGTCGGCGGTCGCCTTCCACTCGATCGGGACGATGAGTCGTTCCATGACGGTCACAGGTCGCCTCCTTCGGTCTCGGTGTTCTGCTGCGGCTCGCCGTTGAGTTGGGTCATGGCGCCTGAGACATCGCGGGTGGCGATGACGCCGGACGGAACGAGGAAGACGTCACCGCCATCGACGGCCTGCATGCCGACCTCGCGGCGGAAGTCGTTCTGCGTGATGCCGCCGGCACGGAACGCGTTCGTTGCGCGCTCCCAGCGCGCCTGCTCGGACTCGCGCAGCGCCTCGACCTCGGACCAGTCCGGCCGGATCTCCACCCGCCTCGACCCCGACCCCGCGAACCGCTCGGCGAGCCTCATCGCCATCCGCGCGTCCTTCTTGCGCGCCGGGATGAGCGTCTCTTCCCAGAACGACGCGCGCGCCTCCTTGTAATTCGCGAACGTCGACCGGTCCAGGCCGACCTTCGCGCCCACCAGGATCGGCGGCACACCGAACGACATGCAGATCCGCGACTCGCTGATCGTCCGCAGATCCGGGAACTCCATGTCCTTCAGCGACGAGCCGAGCTCCTTGACATCCATCCCGGCCTGAAGGAAAGCGGGCTCGCCACGGCGACGGCCGCCGAACTTCTGCTTCCACTTCTCAGTGAGCCGGTTTGTGGTGCTCTCGTCGAGCGCTTCCTCGAGTGTCCCCATCGTGATCGCCACACCGGGGATGGCGTGGTTCTGCAGCAGAGCGGTCACGTAGTTCGTGGCCTCGTTGTCGAGTGCGGTCCCTCGAAGCGCGGCACGCATTGGCGCCATCCCGCCGAGCGGGTCTAGCGGCGACGTCATCCGGAAGTGGATCACGTCGACCGGCACGTACTGCCCGCCACCATCCGGCGAGTACCCGTACGAGACCGTGTTCCGTCCCCGCTTCACCTTCATCAGGTCGGGGCGCAGTGGCCACAGCTCCACCGGGCGCCCGGCACGGTCGGGAACGACCTCCCAGAACGCGTTGCCCGCGAGGCACTTGTGAAGCTCGAGCATCTCGTCGAGCTCGACGTCAGTCATGAGCGGGTTCGGCTTCGAGATGAGCCGGCGCACCGGGTGATCCTCGAGCGGCTCCGACTTGCGGCCGAGCGCGTCGTACACCCGTAGCGGCGCGTCGGGGATCGACGTCGCGCGTTCCGTGATGCACGCGTAGACGAGCTCGTTGCGGGCGTACCCGTGCTCGACGTTCGACAGGAACGACGACCCGGGATACTCGGGGTCATTCATGCCGCCGCCGAGGAGACGGGCGAACGCGCCCATGTTCTGCGCCGACTTCGCCTCGACAAGATCCTCCGCGTAGGTCGGATCGGTAGGGCGGTGTGCGCGTGACCAGAGGGAACCCATCTACAGCCACCCCTTCGCGATCGCCACGCCCAGCACCGTGCAGAACACCCCAGCTGACACCAGGGCGGCCCCGGCGCTGACCAGCAGCCACACACCGACCACGAGCGCGAGGAACCCCGCGACGACGAGGACTGCGGACAGCAGCGCCATAGTCTCGGGCTTCATGGATGGCTCCTCAGAAGATCTCGGCGCGGGGGCGGGGTGCTTCCGCGGGGCGCTGCCACGCCCACCATCCGCACAGCAGGGCGAAGAACGGCCCCGCGGCCGGCCCTGATATCTCGCGCTTGAACACGCGGACACCATCGCGCTTCGTCATGTCGGCGGCCTTCACCGCGGCGTGCAGCATCTGCGAATCGCCATGGCCCAGCTCGTGGTGACGGATCGCGTCCTGCACCCGCCCACCGGACTCGACCCACTGGGGGCCGCCGAGCTGCTCGATCGTCAGCTTCCGGAGGCGCTGCTTCCCGCCCTCGAGGTCTTCGATGGCCTTCTCGATCGGCGACACCAGCGACGCCGCCTCACCGAACTTGTCGACCGCGAACGCCTTGATATCCGGGTTCGCGCCGATCACCTCAGCGACCCGCGCCGGCACGTCCGCGACCCCATCGAACTCGAAGACGGTCCCGCCCTTCACGGTGGGGATCATCTCGACTTGCGGGTCACCCTTGGCGTTCGACCCCACAGCGAGCAGCCATGCTCTCGTGCGGTCGAGACTCACCTCGAGCGCCAGCGTCACAGGGGCGAGCATCGGCTCGAGTGGCGGACAGAGCTTCCAGTCCGCCATGTCGATGACCCGCGACGTGTCGCCCTTGCTCGGCCACACCGAGCACCGCTCGGCCAGGAACCCGGGAAGGTCGCCCTCGGCCAACGCCGACTCGTACTCGTCGATGATCGTCTCGGCCTCGATGCGGCGCCCGAGCGCGGGATTCGACCACTCGCGAACTGTCCAGCTGGCGGGGTCGATCTTCGTCTCTGGGTCGTCGCTTCCGTCAGGCGTCCACTCCGCCCACGCGACACCGGGATCCTTTCGGCGACCACGGTCACGAACGGCGGTCCACGCCTCGGCGTCGTTCTCCGGTCCCGGCACCGTGCCGCAGTAGATCAGCATGCGCTCGCCGCCCTGCGCCGACGTCGCGTACCGCAGAGCACGGACAGCGAGCAGGCTGAGCTGCTGCGCCTCGTCGAGGATGATGCGCCTCGGCGAGAGCCCGCGACCGCTGGACTTCGACCGCGCCAGGAATACCAGCCGCGCGCCACCGAACTCGGGCTTGAGTTCGATGATGTGCATGCCGGTCAGGCCGCCGTTCCACACGGCCACCATCGCGGTGAGTTCTTCGTTCGCCTTGATCAGCTGCATGACGCGCGCGTACGCCTCGTCGGAGGTCTTCAGCTCGTGCGCAGTCCACAAGGTGGTCCCGCCGCCGATGAACAGAAACCACAGGGCGACCGCCTCGAGGATCCCGCCCTTGCCGTTCTGCCTGGCGACCAAGAACCCGATGACCGAAGCCGCCCACCGGCCCGCCTTCGTAGCCAGCACCATGCGGACGGCGATCTGCTGCCACAGGTCGAGACGCTGACCGCACGCTTCGATGAGCTCGATCGCTTCGTCAGCGGCCGCCTCCGAGTCAGAGTTCGGCCGATGAAGAACCCGAGGCTGCTGCCTCCCGGCGTGCTCGGGCTGCCGCGATCTGGTCACCGATGCCCGCCTTCCCACCAGGCTTCGCGGCGCCCCCCAACGACGTCTTACGCGCCAACGGTGTGAGCCCGAGCGACTCCATGTACTTCAGCAAGGACGCGAGACTGACGTTGTCGTTCTGCGGCACCGCGGGACGGGCACCGCGGATGCCAGCGGCATCGTCACGCGCCCACTCCACGATCACGTCCCACGCGTCGACCTTGTCGGCGAGAGCTCGCGCCGCCTCCACCGCACCGCGGTCAAGCGCCGTCAAGTGTGTCGCCGCAGCCACCGACTCATCGAAAGCAAGACGAACCCGGCCACGGTGGTCGGTCTCTGCTTGCGCGATTCGCGCCTCGAGCTCCGCCTTCGTGCCGACATCAGACAGCCCAAGGCCACGCGCACGCGCCTGCAACTCCGACTTCAGCACCGAATCTCCCTCGCGCGCGCGACCCCATCAGAGTCCGAAAAAAAGAAGAC
>Ga0315912_10003398_pt1 | contig 15857 bp, 12 predicted proteins | sample VfabasoilMG_FD_204469 | JGI IMG/M metagenome (GOLD analysis project Ga0315912, IMG submission 204469) | Garden soil microbial communities collected in Santa Monica, California, United States - V. faba soil | ecosystem: Environmental > Terrestrial > Soil > Garden | place: USA: California... | reverse complement strand
GATCGATCCCGAGCACCGCGTCACCCCGCTGCGCAAGGCCAGGAGCTACGTCGATCAGGCGCGTGTGCCGCTACCCGAACGGCTCGAGACATGGAACTTCATCTATCGCACGGACGTGGCCGCGCTGCTGACGCCGGAATTTCGGGCCGGTATCGACGTCAGAGCGCCGCTGCGCGGCATGACCGATGTCTACGCGGAGGCGCGGGCCGAGGATCTGTTGAACCGGATGCTGTACTACGACTGGCACTACACGCTTGCCGACAACGATCTGCGCAAGGTCGGCACCGCGTGCGAGCTCGCGGGCGTCGCGGTGTCGTATCCGATGCTCGACTCGCGAATGATCGACCTGTCCCTCCAAGTCCCGTCGACCGAGAAGATCCGCGGAACCGATCTGCGCACCTTTTATAAGCGCGCCATGGCGAGCTTCCTGCCGGCCGAAATCATCGCGAAGCGCAAGCACGGCTTCGGGCTGCCGTTCGGCACGTGGCTCAAGACGCACGCGCGCCTCGCCGAGATGGTCTCGGGCTATCTCGACGGCTTCAAACGTCGCGGTATCGTGCGCGCCGAGTTCATCGACGGTCTGCTCGCGGGACATCGCGAGGGCCATGCGTCGTTCTACGGTTATCCGATCTGGGATCTCGCGATGCTGCAGGCCTGGCTCGATGCTCACGCCCACTCTAGAGATAAGAAGCGACGTAGCTCCTGAAGCAGCGCATCCAAGGCGAAGCGGCGCCGTGCAGCCCTAGGCGGGGCAGCTCGAACGACTCGCTGCGAGCGGTTGCCGCGCCCCACGCGGTCGTGACGGCCAGCTCGAAGCCCGCGTCTCGAACCATCGCCACGTGCGTCGCATCGAAGTCTCGGCCCGGCCGGCCGTTCGGGTAGGCGAACGACTTCGGCGCCTCCCCGATCGTGCGCCGGACCCAGTCGAAGCTTCCCTCGATCTCCTCGCGCGCCGCCGCTCCCTCGAGCTTGGTCAGGATCGGGTGGCTGACCGTGTGCGCGCCGACGTCGACGCCGGCGCGAGCGGCAGCGGCGACCTCGTCGGCCGTCATCATCAAGCGCGGAGGCGAGACGCCGCCGGCTCTAGCGTACAACTCGGTAACCGCGGCCCAGCGTTTCTCGAGAGGCAAGTAGCGCAACTGATCGAGGATCTTGCGCGCGGCCAGCACCTGGCTCGGCGCGGCGCCGAGCTCGACGCGACCCTCGCCGATGGGCTCGAGGTCGAGCTCGTGCCGCGATAGGCGCACCGTCTCGATCGCCAAGTCGTTCCACATGATGCCTTTCAGCACGGCGTCCACGGCGACGAACACCGTGGCCGGCACCCCGAAGCGTTGCAGGATCGGCAGCGCGACGCTGAGATTGTTCGCATAGCCGTCGTCGAACGTCACACACGCAGCGCGGTCCGGCAACGTTCCGGCACGCAACATGCGTGCCGCCTCGGGAAGCGGCAGCACGCGGCACGAGCGGGCAAGCCACTCCATGTGCACCGCGAACGTCGCCGCGTCCGGCTCGTCCGGCATCAGCGGATCGGGCTGCGGCAAGACGCGGTGGTACGTGAAGATCAGCAGCCGGCCGCGCGGCCCGGCCGGCGACAGCAGCTTGAGCCCGAGATCACCAGCAAATGCCATGGTACGTGCACGAGATGGCGGCGCGGTCGATGCCGACCAAGTCCACGACCGCGCGAGCTCCGCGCGCATGGCGCCCGAGCGCGGCCAGGATCGCGGGCGTCTTGAAACCGACGACGAGCACGTCGCCGTGCGCGCAGACGGCCTCCAAGTCCTCCGACAAGAGCGAGTCCAAGTGCGGGATCGTCTGCTCGATGTAGCGCTTGTTGGCCCCGAGCAAGCGCGACAAGCTCACGGCAGGATCGAAAATCTTGCACTCGTAACCCTTGCCGATGAGGTGCTCGGCCAGCGCAACGAGCGGGCTCTCTCGCAAGTCGTCGGTGCCCGGCTTGAAGCTCAGGCCGAGCAGCGCGACCTTGCGCGAGCCGTGCGCTTTGACGAGCGACGCGGCGTGGTCGATATGAATCGCGTTCGTCGTCGTGACGCCGTGCAGCATCGGCAAGTCGACGTCGCTGCGCTTCGCCAGGAACAGCAATGCGCGTAGATCCTTCGGCAGACACGAGCCGCCGTAGGCAAAGCCCGGCCGCAGGTACGCGGTCGAGATGTTGAGGCTGCGGTCCCGGCACACGAGATCCATGACGGACCTTGCATCGAGATCGAGACTGCGCCCGAGCCGCCCTATTTCGTTCGCGAACGATATCTTGAGCGCGTGAAATGCGTTGCACGCGAGCTTCAGCAGCTCAGCCACCCGCGTATCCGTCGCGATGAACTCGCCGGGCAGCGAGCCGAACAACGTTCGTAGCGGCACGAGCGATCGCTCGTTCGCGGCGCCGACGACCGTGAACGGCGGCTGGTAGAAGTCCTTGACGGAGCTGCCTTCGCGCAGGAACTCCGGCTGAAAGCACAGACCGAAGCCGACGCCGACCGTCTTGCCGGATGCCTTCTCGATAAGCGGCCGAAACACCGTCTCCGTCGTACCGGGCGGCACGGTAGAGCGAAGGACGATGACCGGGAACGCGGCAGCGTTGCGCAAAACCTGGCCGAGCTGCTCGGCGACGCGCTCGACGGCGACCAGGCTCTGACTGCCGTTCGGCGCCGACGGCGTGCCGACGCAGACGAAGATGATGTCGCAGTCGGCGAGGCGCGCATCGACGGCGGGTTCGACGAGCAAGCGGCCGCTGGCGGCCGCTTCAGCCGTGATTTCGGCCAATCCTTCTTCGACGATCGGCGCCTTGCCTTGTTTCAACAAATCGAGCTTCGCGCGATCGACGTCCACGCCGACGACTGTGTGACCGTCGCGGGCCAGACAAACGGCCGTGACCGCGCCCACGTATCCGAGACCCACCACGCCAATCTTCATTCTGACACTCCGCTCGAGATCAAACTGGTTTAGCGAGCACACGCGAGCCCGTGCTCGCCAAACGCGCACCGTATGACAGCCGTTCGTGGAAGAAGTCGAGCACGCTGCGAGCCACGCGCTCCCACCCGCCGACGCGCTGGCCGATCTCGGCGGCGATCGCAGCACGGTTCCAATCCGACCGACCGAGCGCCGCGTTCAGTGCCGGCGCGATGTCGTCGGGCTGCGCCACGGGCACGATATAGCCGTTGCTGCCGCCGGCCACGAAGTGCGCATTGTCGCCGGCGGCCGTCGCGACGACCGGCACGCCGACGGCCAACGCTTCGAGAACTGCATTGCAGCAACCCTCGCGCTCGCTCGCCAGCGCGAACACGTCGGCCGCGCGCAGCCACTCCACGACTTGATCCTGCGGCACGCGCCCGACGAACCGGACTTGGTCCGCGACGCCAAGCTCGCGTGCCAAAGCGAGGAGCCGCTCCGGCTCGTACGGCTCGTGCGACGCGCCGCCGACGATGGCCAACACGAGGTTAGGCAGCGACGGCTTCAGCGCCGAGACCGCTCTTATCAATTCGTCGTGCCGCTTCACTTTGAGCAAATGCCCAACGGTCACGACGAGCCGCACGTCGTCGGCGAGACCGAGCCGGCGGCGCGCGGACGCTTGGTCGCCCGGTTGAAAGCGCGCACTGTCGATGGCGTTTGGGATGACGACGAGCTTCTCGGCCGGGACGCCTGCAGCAACGACCGCGTCGCGCAGCGAGTGGCTCACACTGATGCAGCCGGCCGCGGCGTTCAGCGCGGCGACGAGTTGCTCGCGCACGCCTTGTCGACGCAGCCAGTCGACCTCGACACCGCGGATCGTGACGAACGCGGGAATGTGCAGGCGCTGCGCGACGGCTACCGCGCCGACCCCGTCGGGATAGCCGAAATGGGCGTCGATGAGGTCGATCTCGCCCGCGCGTTGCCGCTCGGCGATTCGCCCCATGATGCTGCGCGCCAGCCACTGCCCGTCGAAACGCTTGAGCACGCCCGGCAAATAGAACATCGGCGCGATCTCGACCCAACTTGCGGACGCCGGCGCGCGTGCCCATTCGGGAAGCGGACGCACGACGGGGCAGAACGGCACGGGCTGCAGCGCGTGCAAATCAGCCTTCTCGCGCAACGCGCTCAAGCGATTGCGCACGAATTGCCCGGCCGTCGGGTCGCTGACCGTCGGAAGCACGCGACAGACGCTCACGATGCGCAGGCGTCGTGTCACGGGCCGCGCTCCGCACGCGCGCCCGCTGCGGCTACCGGCTCGGCTTGCCATTGCTCGCGCGGCGGCGCCGCGCGCTCGTGATTGCGCAAGAATCCGTCGAACATCAGCAGCGACCACAGGGCGGCTGTATGGTCGCGTCGACCCGATTGGTGCTCGTCGGCCAACCGCGCGAGCATTCGCGTGTCGAACAAACCGCTCGCAGCGAGCCGCGGACCGTTGACGGCCTCGCGAATACGCTCGCTCAACGCGCCGCGGAACCACATGTCGACCGGCACCGCGAAACCCATCTTGCGCCGGTCCAACACCTCGGGCGGCAACGACGGACGCAGCGCTTCCTTCAGGATGTGCTTGCCGGTGCCGCCGCGCAGCTTGACGCTCGAAGGCAGCCCAGCAGCCCATTCGACGAACTCGTAATCCAGGAACGGAGTGCGCACCTCCAAGCTGTGCGCCATGCTGGCCCGATCGACTTTCGTCAGAATGTCGCCCGGCAGATAAGTCTTGAAGTCCAAATACTGCGCGACGGCCATCGCGTCGTTGAAGCTCTTGCCCGCAACGTGCCGCTCGAACACTTCGCCGGCATGGTAGCCGTGCAGGTCGCGGCGAAAGTCCGAGCTGAACAGCTTGACCCTTAGATCGTCCGTGCAGAGCGAAACGGCGTGCAAATAGCCGCCGAGACGGTCGCGCGCGAGCGCCTGAAAAGTCGACTTGGCGCGAAGCACGCGCGGCGCCCAGTCGAGCTTCGGATACCAGCGACCCAGCGGCCCGAACACGGAGCGCCGGAGCGACAGCGGCAAACGGCCGCGCACGGCCTCCTCGCCCGCGAGCAGGCGGTAGCGGCGATAGCCGATGAAATTCTCGTCGCCGCCGTCGCCGGACAAGGCGACGGTCACGTGACGCCGAGCGAGCTCGCACACGCGGTACGTCGGAATCGCCGAGCTGTCGGCATACGGCTCGTCGTAGACGTCGACGAGCTTGTCGAGCAGACCATAGTCGGACACGGTGACCGTTTCCACACGGTGATCGGTGCGCTTGGCCTTTGCGACGAGATCCGCGTACTCGGACTCGTCATACCGCGGCTCGTGGAAGCCGATCGAGCACGTGAGTATGTGTCCGTTGGGATCGAGGTCCCGCATCATCGCGACGACGGCGCTCGAATCGATGCCGCCCGAGAGAAAAGCGCCGAGCGGCACGTCGGCGACCAGACGCTTGCGGACGGCCTCGCGCAGCCGTTCGACGAGCTCGGCTTGCCACTCGGCCGGCCCTCCGTCGCGGACGCGCTCGCCATAGAGCGGCACGTCCCAGTAGCGCACCTGCGAGACGCTCTGCGCACCGCGATTCAAAACGAGGTAGCACCCGGGCTCGAGCTTGTGGACGTCGCGATAGATCGTCTTCGGGTCCGGCACGTAGCCGAACGTGAAGTACTCTTCGACGGCCGTCGAGTCGAGCCTGCGCGGGACGCTCGGATTCGCCATCAGCGCCTTGAGCTCCGAGCCGAAGATCAGGAGCCCGTCTACGTACGCGTAGTAAACCGGCTTGACGCCCAACCGGTCACGAGCGAGGAACAGCGTCTTCGTACGCTGATCCCAAATGGCGAAAGCGAACATGCCGTTGAAGCGATCGAGACACTTCTCGCGCCACTCTTCCCACGCGTGAACGATCACCTCGGTGTCGCAGCGCGTGCGAAACGTGTGGCCTCGTGCGACGAGCTCGCGCTCGATCTCGGCGAAGTTGAAGATCTCGCCGTTGAAAGTCACGACGACGCTGCCGTCCTCGTTGTACAGCGGCTGTCGCCCCCCCTCGAGGTCGATGATGGAGAGCCGGCGATGCCCTAGGCCGACCCCCGGCTCGAAGTGGAAACCGCTGCCGTCCGGCCCGCGGTGATCCAGCGAATCGTTCATCGTCCGCAGAAGCGCTTCGTCGATTCGGCGCTCCGCTCTAAGGTCGACGATTCCCGTGATGCCGCACATCTAAAGCGCTTCCGCCGGCGCACACAGCTGCGAGTACACGCTGCCGTACGCGTCCACCATGCGAGCCAACGAATACTCCTGCACCACGCGCCTCCGGCCCGCGGCACCGTGCTGCGCGCGCAGCTGCGGATCGCCGACGTAGAGAGCGATCGCCTCCGCAAGCGCGGCCGAGTCCTCGGGCGGCACGAGCGCGCCCGTCTCGCCCGGAAGCACGACCTCGCGATTGCCCCCCGTGTCGGAGGCCACGACCGGCAGCCCGCTCGCCATCGCTTCGAGCACCGTGTTGGAAATACCCTCTCTGCGAGAACCGAGCGCGAATAGGTCCATGCGGCCGAGCAGCACGGGCACGTCGTCGCGGCTACCCGGCAGCCACGCGGCAGCGCTCATTCCTTCATCCGCCAGCATCGTCTCCGCTGCGCGAAGCAGCGGTCCGGACCCCGCCATCAGCAAACGCACGTCGGGCCCTCCGGCAGAGAACCGGCGGCGCACCGCGACGAAGGCACGCACGAGGTTCAGCGGATCCTTGATCTCGCTGAAGCGCGTGACCGAGCCGACGATGACGCAGCCCGGCGGAAATCGCTCTGGCGGAAGCGTCACCGCGTCGACGCGCCGGAGGTCGAAGCGCTCGAGGTCGACGCCGTTCGGAATACACACGACTTTCGGCGCGCCGATGCCGACGACCTCCCGAAGCCATGTCTCGAGATCGCGCGATACCGTGATGACGCAGTTCACCAACGGAAACAACGCCCGACGCAGCAGCCTGTATTTGCGATTGGTGCCCTCGGCGTCGTGGACGTCCCAACCGTGCTCGCCGTGCACTCGGTTGCGTACGCCGGCAAGCAGCGCCACGAGCGTGCAATCCAGAGTGCCGATGTTGCGCGTGTGGACGACCGAAGGCTTCAGCGTGCGCAGCAGCTTGAAGAGCCGCGCATACGCGCCGATGTCGCTCCCCGGACGCTTGTGCAGCGCGAACACGCTCGCGTCCTGCGCGGCGATTCGTTCGCGAAAGCTAGATGCTTCGGTGAGGGCGATCACGGCATGCCGGAACTGCGGCATCGAGTTGATCAAATTGACGACACCGTTTTCCATTCCGCCGTGATCCAACCGAAAAATGACGTGCGCGATCAACGGCCGATGGCCAGCGCTCACGATATCATGCGGCTGCGCTGAAGCCCCGCCGCGGCTAGCGGCAGGATCCGGGCGCCCCGCGTTGCTCATCGATGACCTACCCCTGCTCATTATCGATCAGGCGCGCCGCGAACGCTGTGACAGAATGCGCTCTCCGAGCACCTTGCCCCAACCGAGCAACCGGCCGCGTAGGCTGCGACGGAGGTAGAGGTAGTAGGACGAGTGGGCCCTGACGAGCTTGCTCCAAGCCAGCTTGTATTGGTCCTGATCGCCGAGAAAGTCGAACTCTCGCGCCTTCAATTCGATGGCCACGGCTATCGCCTGGTCGGCCACGATGGCTCCCGGAGACAGCTCCGAATAGGCCGCATCGAACGAGGTCTTGAGAAGGCCGAACCAACCGCCCGCATGGCAACCCAGTGTGTAGGCGATCGGCTTGCCCGCCTGCGACAGCACGTTCGCAACGAGCGCGCCACGCTGCGCGAGCAACGGCAACAGAAGCTCGTGGTATCGCTTCTCGTGGTCGCGGCTGAAGATTGCAACCCCGGCTTCTTGCTTCCAGCTGCTGCGCTCGATCGACTCCATGGCTTGCAACAGCTCGGCGCAGTCTTGCTCGTTCCGGTACCAACGCAGCGCCAGATCCGGCGACTCGCTCAACGCTTCGGCGCGCTTGCGCACCTTGTAGCGAAACTTCTTCGGCTTGCTCGCGAGCAGCTCGTCCCAGCTCGTGTCCAAAGGGATGAACGGGCTCGCCTCTCCGGGAAAGCGACGGACCGAGCTGACCTGCGCCTCGCACTCGAGCACCGCGCGCGCGAGACGGGTCTCGTCGTCGATTGCGGCGAGCTCGACCACGTCGGCTCCGTTCGTCGCAGCAAACTCGAGCAACAGCGACAACGCGACGGCCGGCTCCAGCGTCGACGGCAAGCTATTGTGATACGCCACGTAGTTCGTGATCAGGTTCAGCTTCTTGATCGGCACACCGAGCACGCGGCTCGTCTCGAACCGGAACGGCGCGACCGCGACGATCTCGCGTCCGCGCCGAGCCACGAAGACGAACGTATCATCGGCGACACCTCGGCTCGCGGCCGTGACTCGGACCCAGTCGGGCTCCAAGCTCGCGTTCAGCTTCGCGCCGTCGACGATGGCCCGCCAACTCGCCAGCACGTCGTCGCCGACGTCGCGCAGACGGACGACCGATGTCGTATGAACGTTACTCATTGGAAGCGGCGAAGATAGTACGCTGTCACTGCAGCTCAGCGGGCGACGGCGCTCAAGACGGCTTCGAGCTCCTTGGCACGCTCGCCGCGGCTGAAGCGAAGCGCTTCGGCACGCGATAGTGTCGGCGACACGCCCGCGCCGATATCCTTCACGAAATCTTGCAAGCGGCTCGCGATTTGAGCCTCATCTTCGATCGGCGCGAGCGCACCGGCGCGAGTGCGGCGCAGCAACGACGCGGTCTCGCCTTGCTCGTCGACCATCGCAAAAAACGGCCGCCTCACGCGCAAGTACTCGTACAGCTTGGCCGGGATCGCCGGGTTCGAGCTGTAACCCTGGAAGAGCAGCAAGCCGTCGGCGCGCATCATCTCCTCGATGGCGTCGCGGTACGGAGTCGGCGGAGCGAGCGTCACGATGTCGTCGATGCCGAGCTTTCGTAACGTTTGGCGGTATTCGTCCTCGTACGCGCAGCCGCGCAGCACAATCCTGACGCGCTCCATGCCGGGATTTGCGCGCACGAGCGCGAGCGCGCGGAAGAACGGTGTCGGATCGCGATCCGAGCCTGGATACAACGTTCCACTGTGCACGAGCGTCAGATCGCGGCGCTGATCGGGGGCAGCGGCATCGAGACGCCCCTCGACGTGCGAGAAGATCTGCTCGTCGAAGCCGTTTGCGATCACCGAACAGCGGTCTCGAGACAGCCAATCGTAGCGCTGCAGATAGATGTCGCGCGCACTGGCGGTGCAGAAGACGGAGTGCCCCGCGTGCTTCGCGCAAAGGCGCTCCGTCCACAACCGCGCGCGGCGCACGCTCGGATCGGCCGGAAACCATTTTTGGTCGCGCTCCACGAACTCGACCATGGGATCGCGAAAGTCGGCAACCCACGGCAGCCCCGTCGTCCGAGCAAGTGTGCACGCGATCAAATGCGCAGTCGCGATCGGGAACGTGGACCAAATGACCGAGATACGATGCCGCCGAATCAGCCGCAAGCCGGCCGCGACCGCAGCGGGGTACCACGATATCCACCGGTCCGGCAGCGCGAGCAACGAGGGATAGCGGCCGCGTATCGACAGCGATTTCGACGTGTCCAAAGCGAAGGCTCTGTGCACGACGAGGCCCGGCGCGATATCGTCAAGCTGATCGCTGCTGCTGCGCGGGTACGCTTTCGGCGAAGCCGTCAGCACGACGGGGTCCCAGACGCCGCCGCTCTTCAAGTCGCGCGAAAACGACAGCGTTCGCTGCATACCGCTGCTCCCGGCCAGCGGCGGGAAATGGAACGCAATCAGAAGTGCGCTAGGCATGGCTCACCTTACGGACGGGGGCCTACTATGCTTCAGCTCGCGAGTTCTTGGGATTTCTGCGATCACAGTTTCGTCATACGCTTCAAAGGACTTACATAACCGCCGCCAAGGAAACCCCAAAACCGCGGCCTGCGTACTTGTACGCGAACAGTCCTTGTTCTATATGTAGCCCGAATCGGCACCCACCCTAAGAGCAAGATGCTGCGCCTTATTCTCACCTCGACCACGGCAGCCTTGCTATTCGCCGCCCAGGCGGCGAATGCGCTGGAATGGTTCGGCAATACGCTCAACGGGTCAACCTGCACGGGCCGCAGCCAGGGCTTCGGGCCATACGACTTCTTCGACGTCGACAATCCTGCGGATGCGTTGTATCAGGAAGGACGCTGGTGGGAAGTGCGCGTGCTGCACGGCCAGAAGGGCGTCAACGCGATGAACGAGGAGCCGTTCAACCAAGACGCGTATAACCGCGCGGCCGGCGAATTCGATTACGTGCTGCGCGCCTTTCCGAACCAGCCCGAGACTCTGCAGCAGCGCATCTCGCTCGAGATGAAGCGCATCCAGACTGCGTCTCGACTGCAGCCGTACATCACACCTCCGGAGTGCTACCTCGAGCGCGCGCGAATATTCCGGCCGCAGCAAGCGCACATTCCGTATCTGCGCGCGTTGTATCTGCATCAGCTCGGCAAGCTCAACGACGCGTTGACGTGGTACACGGAAGCGTTGCGCATGAACGGACAGTCCGCCGAAGTTCACTACAACGCGGGCCTCGCTTATCTCGACAGCGGCAACTACGAGAAAGCGCTCGAGCACGCGAACAAAGCTTACGAGCTTGGCTTTCCTCTGCCGGGCTTGAGAAACCGCCTCAGCGCTGCGCGGCCACGCGCGGCCACGAACGCAGCGCCGAGCAGCGCACCGCACTAGCTTCGCTGCAGTCCACGAGCCTGTGATGCGCGTCACACCGCAGTGTCGCCGCTTGGAAACAGGCCTTGTCACGCTGTCGCCATTCACATACAACGCCGCGCTATTCGATTGACCCGCCCAAACGACGAGCGGCATACTCGAACGCGATCAAAGAGTATTGCCGCACACAACGACGTGGCCGAGAGGGCAAGGACTTGCCCCGAACCGACGCCACGCAGACATCAAGGGAGATCGCAACATGGATGTCAGCCGTCATTCTCATGCTGAACATGCGCGCGCGCGAAGCGCGCGTGCGATCACGACCACCGTGCGCTGCCTCGCGGCCGCCATCGCGCTGCAAGCGACGCTCTCGACGTACGCCGGCCCGATCGAGGACTTGCCCGTCGGCCACTGGTACAAGGTGCCGAACTCGAAGCTGCGATCCGTTGCGCCGAGCCCGCTTCCTGCCGGCAACTCCGGTCTCGAGTCGGTCATGAATGCATGGAGCGGCGGCGCATTCGACACGAAGCGAAATCGCTTGATCGTGTGGGGCGGCGGTCACTCGGATTACTCGGGCAACGAAATCTATGCATTCGATCTCGACGATCTAGCTTGGCAGCGGCTCACAAATCCGAGCAACTCGGGCAGCGGTAGCGAGGGCTCCGGCAAATACGGCGACGGCCGACCGCGATCGACTCACTCGTATGCGCACCTCGTGTATGCGCCGAACGTCGATCGTTTCATCACGACCGGGCTCGGCAGCATGTGGAGCAGCGGCGCGCGCAGCAATTACTCCGCGGCCTTCAATTTCGACGCGCTGTCGTGGTCCGACATCGCTGCGCGCCCCGACGTCGGCGTGCCGGAATCCGGAGCGAATGCCTACGACTCGGTCACGGGACACATCTTCCATGCGGCCGGCTGGACCTCGACGCTTCTCGAGTACAACCCGATGTCGAACAGCTGGGCCACGCACCCCGACGGCGGCGGCACGGCGGACATGAACGGCTACGCAACGGCCGCGATCGATCCGACGCGGCGCCTCATGGTTGCCGTCGGCAACGACGCGGTCCTCGCGTGGGATCTCACTGCTCCGGGCGAGAAGAGCGACCCTAACACGACCGGCGGCGCCTCGATCGTGGGCGCGCAGGCACCGGGCTTGGCATTCGATCCACCGACGCGCACGTTCGTCGGCTGGAACGGCGGCGCGACCGTGTACAAGCTCGACCCGACGACCTGGGCGTGGACCCGCGTGGATCCCGCCCCCGGGAACACCGTCATCCCGACGTCGAAAGCTCAGTGGGGCACCTACGGCCGGTTCCAGTATTCTCCGACGAGCAACGTGTTCGTCGTCGTGAACTCGGTCGATCAAGACGTCTATATCTATCGGCTGACGCCGGGCAGCGGCGCCCCGGTGCCAAGCTCGCCGACGGCACTCACGGCGCGCTAACGCGCGCCGGCGGACGCGACGCCCTCACCACGCCCACGCGGCTACGACGGGACCGAGCGCGAGCACGACGGCTCCCGCAATCATCGCCGCTGCGGCCCGCGCGCCGCGATGACCGGAGAACACTCGCTCGCTGCGCGCATCGCTCGCACGCGTTTCGCCAAGACGCACCGCCACGAACCACAACGCAGCAACGCCGAGCGGGCCGAGCAACAACCAAACGTTGCTAAAGTCGCTGGACACACGTTGCGCAGTCAGCGCGAGCATGGCCACACCGAGACCGATCACGAGCGGCCAGCGGCTTGCGCTCGCTGCGACGCCGGTGGAAACCGAAGGCGTCTGCGCTGGGCGGTCGGCGAAACGCGCACCGACCATGAGCACGAGCGCGATGGTTGCCGCGAACAGAATCCAACCGAAGTAGACGTGATCCTGGCCGGCCATCCAACGCAGTTTCGTGGCCGACGCGATCGCCATCACGAGAAACGCTCTGACGCTGTTGGCGACGACGAGCACTACCATGACGAACCCGACGAATGCTATGCGCTTCCGTGCGCCCGCGAACGTGACGTACGCGTAGAGCACGGCGAGCACGGTACCCGCCGCCAGATAACGCAGCCCGCTGCACACGTCCGCAATCTCGAACTCGCCGCCGGGCAGCGACAGGAACTGTCCATCGCGGAACACCGGCACGCCGAACAATCGGAGCAGCGCCGACGACAAATCGGCGGTGAAGACCATCAGATACGGCACGAGCTCTTCGCCGATTGGCACGGACGCCAACAGGAAGAACAGCGGAAACGCCGCCCGCTTCAGTAGCGCAGGCCCAAGATAGACCGCGACTGCCGCGGGGACCATCAGCACGACGGCGACGTGCTCGAGCAACCGAACGTCGAACTGCTTGGCGGCGAGCCAGACGCCGACGAGCCAGAGCAGCAGCGGGACGCCCTTCGGCCAGACTTCGAGCTCGACCGATTCGAGGAACGGCCGTAGGCGCCACAGCAGAAACGCGGAGATCGGCCACACGATCGCGCCGTGCTGATACTCGCTGTCGCTCCACATCCCGGCCAGCGACGCAAAGCTGTCGAGGTACAGGAGCACGACTGCAGCGCTGATGCCGCCGACGAGCCAGAGCACCGACGATCCCGCTCGCGGTCTCTCCACTGTCGAGACGGCCTGCGTCATGAGTGCGCCTACAGCGACGTCAAGGCAGGCTCTTGACGATCATCGGGCCGAGGAAATTCGCCATCGGCAACGGCAAACGTTTCCAGCCGTCGATGGCCAGGCGGTACTTGCTGTTCGACGGGTTCAAGCGCGGGAGCTCGCCGCCGGCGGCCAGCCAGTAATGCCAACGCAGCTGTTGCGGGCGCGCGCCCCACTGTTCCTTGAATTTGTACGTGCCGGAGTCCTTCGTCGACCGTCCGAAATCGAAGCGGCCGAAGCCGCCTATCGCGCAGTCGCGCAAGATCCACCAATAGAGAAGCATGTTGACTCCGACCTTGTTCGCTTCGCGCAGCGACGACGCCCAGGGCAGCTCCACGGTGTCGCGATGCGACAGAACAATTCCCGCGGCCACCGGCTTGCCGCCGAGATCCACGACGTACACCTTGGCTTGCGATGCGAACGTCGCGAGGATCCGCTCGAAGAATCGCCGCGGGTACACCGGCGTGCCAAGATCGCGCATGTTGCGCGCGAACACGGTGTAGAAGTCAGGGACGAGCTCGGCGCCGCCGACGCGGACCGTCGCGCCTTCTTTCTGGGGCCGACGAATCTGCGCACGAAGCTTCCCGCCCAGCGCTTTCCACAGCTCGTCTTCGGTGGCCGGAACCTCGAGCATCATCGTGACCTTGTCGTCTCGTGCCGGCAGGTCGAGCTGTTGGTCGTCGCGGTGGCGAAGCTCGATATGGCGGCTGCCGAGCTTGCGAGCGAGCTTTGCAGCTTCGTCCACGAGCGCGGAGCGAGCCTGCTCGGAGTCGGCGAGCACGCCGCCATAGTTGAAGTAAGGCACCGACACCAGAAAGTTGCCGAATAGATAGCTGCGCAGATGCACGAGCGGCAGCACGCCGCGCACGCGGCCGCGCTCGTCCTTGGCCGCGAGGTAGTAACAGTCGTGTCCGAACACGCCCTGCACGACGTCGCGCCACCGCCGATCGTGGTAGAGCTCGGCTCCGGAAGCGTTCGTCACGAACCGGTCCCACGCCGCCTCATCCGCCGCATCGATGGCGGAGACGCGCAGCGCCGGCGCGTCGCCGGTATTGCGGCCGACGTCGGCCATTCCCGCACCCGCCATCATTGGCCCGCGCGCGCGATGTCGAGCGCGAAGGCCCGGTCCATTCTGTCCCACCGAAACGTGCTGAGGAGGGCCCGCAAGCGCGGCTCGAATCGATGCAAGTTCAAGTAGTGCCGGAAACGCGCCTTCGCGGAAGCCCCGCTCATGCGCGGCTGCTGGGGGTCCAACTCCCACGGATGAAAATAGAAAACCGCGGGAGCAGCGCCGGTTCGCGCGCGCCGGCGCAGAAGCCACGTCGAAACGGCCAGCGGCAACAGCCGGAAATAGCCGCCTCCGGCGGCGGGCCAGTTCTTGCCCGCGAACCGAACGGTCGTCGGCGGAATCTCGAGCATTCCCGAAGCTACGCGATGCGGCTCCGTGGGAGCGCTCGGCGAACCGTAGTGATCATGTGCGATCGGGTAGACGCTCGAGCTGTACTCGTAACCGATCTCGCCCAAGATCGCATGCGCCCACGGCGTCGTGTCGTCGATCGACCAGCTTGCGGCGCGGTACCCGCGCACGGCCTGACCGGCAACGTCCTCGAGCAACCGCTTTGCGGTGGCCGCGTCCTGCCGAAACTCCTCGGGCTTCTGAGTGCGAACGCGGGTGTGACACATACCGTGGCTCGCGACCTCGTGGCCTCCGGCCGCGATGCGGCGAATCACGTCGGGATGGTGTTGCGCGAACCAACCGAGCGTGAAAAACGTGCCCTTGACGCCGGCGTCGTCGAATAGCTGCAGCGTGAGGTCGACGTTGCGCGCGACGCGGCATTCGAAGTTGCTCCAGCGCTCTCGCGGCGCAAGCGACTCGAACGCGGAAACTTGGAAATAGTCTTCGACGTCACAGGTCATTGCGTTGACCGGTGCGCCGACTTTCTGCGCCGCAACCGGCGACGAGCCGGCGCTCGAGGCGAAACCCTCGTCGATCGCTCGATCGAGGCGAGCCGAGCCGCTCATGTCACTTGAAAGCCCTGATCAGCTGCAGCGAGGCGTTGTTCGCCTCGTAGCTGATACCGAGCGACGGGTCGTCCGCCTGCTCCGCGCGCCGCGCCAGCGTGAACGACAACGAGGTCCGCGAGCCGAGCTGATAATCAGCCTGGATTGACGTGTCCTCCTCATCGATTTCCTGCAACGACACCTCGCGAACGCTCGATGAGCGCACGAGGCTGAGCTCGGTGCGTGGGCCGAGCTTCCATGACCACGTGAACGCACCGCCTGTCTGCGATTCGTCCGCGAGCGGCGTGCCGTCGTCGAGCGTGCGCTGCTCGTGAGCGTCGTCGAACAGCGTGAACGAGAGCCCGGTACGCTCGCGGTCGATTCGCAGAGTCCAGCGGAAGCTCTTGTTGATGTAGCGCTCGGCCATGCCGATGTGCACCAGGTCGTTGGAAATCTCGTCCGGATTCAGGAGGTCGGGACCGTAGTCGTCGCCGGTATTCGTAGTCGGCGCCTCGAGATACGTCAGA
>Ga0315912_10003397_pt1 | contig 15859 bp, 11 predicted proteins | sample VfabasoilMG_FD_204469 | JGI IMG/M metagenome (GOLD analysis project Ga0315912, IMG submission 204469) | Garden soil microbial communities collected in Santa Monica, California, United States - V. faba soil | ecosystem: Environmental > Terrestrial > Soil > Garden | place: USA: California... | reverse complement strand
GTGCACGGGTGTGGAGATGTTCCGGAAGCTGCTGGACGAGGGGCAGGCCGGGGACAACGTGGGCGTGCTGCTGCGCGGGACGAAGCGCGAGGAAGTGGAGCGCGGACAGGTGCTGTGCGTGCCGGGGTCGATTACGCCGCACACGAAGTTTGAGTGCGAGGTGTACGTGCTGTCGAAGGAAGAGGGTGGACGGCACACGCCGTTTTTCAGCAATTACCGGCCGCAGTTTTATTTCCGGACGACGGACGTGACGGGTGCGGTGGAGTTGCCGAAGGGGACGGAGATGGTGATGCCCGGGGACAACATCAAGATGGTGGTGACGCTGATTTCGCCGATTGCGATGGAGGAAGGGCTGCGGTTTGCCATTCGCGAGGGCGGCAAGACGGTCGGCGCCGGCGTCGTCGCCAAGGTCATCGAGTAGTCACGCAGCAGACACAGGCCAGTAGCTCAATTGGCAGAGCGGCGGTCTCCAAAACCGCAGGTTGGGGGTTCGAGACCCTCCTGGCCTGCCATAACCAACGGAACGTTCGCGCGGCTCCGGCACAAGCAGGGAGACCGGTCAGCCGGTGAAGATGAACACGAAGATTGAAACGGTGAGCGTCAGATTCGATGCCGCGAAGATCGCGGCGGCGGTGCTCGTCGCCCTGACCGGCGTCGCGGGCTTCTACTATTTCGGCGACCAGTCGCTGCTGCTGCGCGTGCTGGGTGTGCTCGGCTGCTTCGCGATTGCGGCGGCGCTGTTCCTTACCACGGAACAGGGGCGCGCCCTGTGGAGCTTCCTGCAGGAAGCACAGGTCGAAGTCCGCAAGGTGATCTGGCCGACGCGGCAGGAAACGGTGCAGACCACCGCGATCGTTGTTGTTGTCGTCGTCAGTTTTGCACTGATCCTCTGGGTCCTCGACCTGTTTCTCGGGTGGGCGGTCCGGGGCATCATCGGACATTGAGGCCCGGGCATGACGACGCAGAGGTGGTATGTAGTGCACGCGTATTCGGGCTTCGAGCAGCAGGTCATGCGGACTCTCAGGGACCGCATCAAGCGGAGCAACCTGCAGGACAAGTTCGGAGAAATTCTCGTCCCGACCGAAGAGGTCGTCGAGATGCGGGACGGCAAGAAGCGCAAGAGCGATCGCAAGTTCTTCCCCGGCTACGTGCTCGTGCAGATGGAAATGAACAGCGACACCTGGCACCTCGTGAAGGAGGCGCCGCGTGTTCTCGGCTTCATCGGCGGTACGTCCGACAAGCCGGCGCCGATCAGCGATGCGGAGGCCAACACGATCCTGCAGCGCGTGGAGGACGGCGCGGACAAGCCGAGGCCGAAGGTGTTGTTCGAGCCGGGCGAGGTTGTTCGCGTGATCGACGGACCGTTCACCGATTTCAACGGCGTGGTTGAAGAAGTGAATTATGAAAAGAACCGGTTGCGCGTGTCGGTGCTGATTTTCGGCAGATCGACGCCGGTGGAGCTCGAATTCACGCAGGTAGAGAAAGAGTAGTCGGTCAATTGATACGGGGAGCCGCTGATCGCGGCGCTTGCACCCGACGGAGTCGCAAATGGCAAAGAAACTGGAAACCTATATCAAGCTTCAGGTGGCGGCCGGCCAGGCCAACCCGAGCCCGCCCGTTGGGCCGGCGCTCGGCCAGCACGGCCTCAACATCATGGAGTTCTGCAAGGCATTCAACGCGCAGACCCAGGGCATGGAGCCCGGCCTCCCGGTGCCGGTTGTCATCTCGGTTTTTTCGGACAAGAGTTTCACGTTCATCACGAAGACCACGCCGGCGGCGGTCCTGTTGCGGAAGGCGGCCGGTATCGAGAAGGGCAGCGGCAAGCCCAATACCGACAAGGTCGGCAAGGTGACCCGTGCGCAGATCGAGCAGATCGCGAAGGCAAAGGAGCCCGACCTGACCGCGGCGAGCCTCGAAGCCGCCGTGCGCACCATCGCGGGCACGGCCCGCAGCATGGGCATCGAAACGGAGGGCGTCTGACATGAGCGGACAGTCCAAGCGCCGCAAGGCGATCCGGGAAAAGGTCCAGCCGGGCAAGCAATATCCGCTGGCCGATGCGCTGAAGCTGCTGAAGGAGTGCGCGACCGCGAAGTTCGACGAATCCGTCGAGGTCGCCATCAATCTCGGCATTGACCCGACGAAGTCCGAACAGGTCGTGCGCGGCTCGACGGTTCTGCCGCGCGGTACCGGCAAGACCGTGAAGGTCGCGGTATTCGCCGACGGCGATCAGGCCAAGGCAGCCACGGCCGCGGGCGCCGACTATGTCGGCATGCAGGACCTCGCCGACCAGATCCAGGGCGGAATGATGGATTTCGGCGTCGTGATTGCGACGCCCGCCGCCATGCCGGTGCTCGGCAAGCTCGGCAAGCTGCTCGGCCCACGCGGCCTGATGCCGAACCCCAAGGTCGGTACGGTGACCAAGGACGTGAAGCAGGCGGTGGAGAACGCCAAGGGCGGGCAGGTCCAGTTCCGAGCGGACAAGAACGGCATCGTGCACTGCGCTATCGGCAAGGCGTCGTTCGAGGCCGATGCGCTCAAGGACAACCTGCTGGCGCTGCTGACCGATGTGAACAAGGCCAAGCCGAATGCGTCGAAGGGTATCTTCCTGAAGAAGATTTCGGTCTCGACCACGATGGGTCCGGGACTGGCAATAGATCAGAATTCGTTCGCGCTGTAAGTGAGGACTTTGCATGCCGGCATGGAGTCAGCCGGCCGTCAGAGACCGCGGGTGCGGGATGCCTTGCACGGATCCCGCTTAATGCAACAGGGCAGTTCGCCTGCGCAGACGGTGCAACCCGGATGTCGATCGGGACTGTCACCGTGATGGGTAAGTCCGGTACACCGGCAGGATGCCGGAAGGAGCAGTCGCCGAACCGGCGACGATTCCGTGTGCCGTCACGGTATAAGGAGGAAATGTTGTGAGACTCAGTCTCGAGAGAAAGCAGGAGATAGTCAGCGAGGTCGCGGGTGTCGCCGCCAAGGCGCCGACCGCGATCGCGGCGGAGTACGCGGGGCTCAGCGTCCTTGAGCTCACCAAGCTGCGAAAGTCTGCACGCAAGGCCGGTGTGTACGTGAAGATCGTACGCAACACGCTGGCGCGGCGCGCGCTCGAAGGAACGCGCTTCGAGTGCATGCGTGAGGGACTCGTGGGTCCGCTGCTGCTCGCGTTCTCGGGCGACGAGCCCGGTTCCGCGGCGCGCGTCATCCGTGATTTCGCCAAGCAGAACGAGAAGCTGATCGTCCGGCTGGTTGCCGTCGACGGCCGGCTTCTCCCGGCCAGCGATATCAACAAGCTGGCCAGTCTGCCGACCCTCGATCAGGCCCGTTCGATGCTCCTCGGCGTCATGAAGGCGCCCATGGGCAAGTTCGTGCGGGTGCTGTCCGAGCCGCCGGCGAAGTTCGCGCGCCTGCTCGCCGCGAGACGGGACCAGCAGCAGACTTCCTGATTCGGGTTCAGAACTGATTCCATTCAAGATTTTTACGAGGAGATGAAAATGGCCGTTTCACGTGAAGAAATCAAAGAAGCGCTCGGCAAGATGCCGGTCATGGAGCTGGTCGAACTGATCGGCGAGCTCGAGAAGTCCTGGGGCGTTTCCGCCGCGGCTCCGGTAGCCGTCGCGGCCGCCGGCGGCGGTGCCGCCGCGGCAGCGCCCGCCGAGGAGAAGACCGAGTTCAACGTCATCATGACCGCGTTCGGCGAGAACAAGGTCGGCGTGATCAAGGTCGTCCGGGCAATCACCGGCATGGGGCTGAAGGAAGCGAAGGACCTGGTGGAAGGCGTTCCGTCGACCATCAAGGAAGGCGCCTCCAAGGCCGAAGCCGAGGACGTCAAGAAGCAGCTGACCGAGGCCGGCGCGACCGTCGACGTCAAGTAAGACGCGCGTCTTGGGACTCACCCCTTACTGGCAAGGCAGGCCGGCGGCGCGGGGCGCCGCCGGCCCGTCCGCGCTCGTTACGCTGGCGTAGCTAATCCGCGAGAGGAAAGCACATGGCCTATTCCTACACCGAGAAGAAACGGATCCGCAAGGATTTCGGCAAGCGGCCGAGCATTCTCGAGGTTCCGTATCTGCTCGCGATGCAGATCGATTCCTACGAACAGTTCCTCCAGCCGGATGCGCCGCTCGAGCAGCGCAGGTCCACGGGCCTGCACGCTGCCTTCCAGTCGGTGTTTCCGATCGAGAGCTATTCGGGCAACGCGGTGCTCGAGTACGTGAGCTATGCCCTCGGCACGCCGGTGTTCGACGTGAAGGAATGCCAGCTGCGCGGCATGACCTATGCCGCCTCGCTGCGCATGAAGGTCCGCCTGGTCATTTATGACAAGGAAGCTGGCCTCAACAACAAGGTCGTGAAGGACATCAAGGAACAGGACGTATACATGGGCGAGATTCCGCTGATGACGCGGACGGGCACGTTCGTCATCAACGGCACGGAGCGGGTGATCGTTTCGCAGCTGCACCGCTCGCCGGGCGTGTTCTTCGAACACGACAAGGGCAAGACCCATTCCTCCGGCAAGCTGCTGTATTCGGCCCGGGTGATCCCCTACCGCGGTTCCTGGCTGGATTTCGAATTCGATCCCAAGGACCTGGTCCACTGCCGCATCGACCGCCGCCGCAAGATCCCGGCGACGATCCTGCTGCGCGCGCTCGGCTACACGACGCAGGACATCCTGGGCCTGTTCTTCGAGACCAACGTGTTCGCGTTCTCGAAGAAGGGCATTTTCCTCAAGCTCGTTCCCGAGCGCCTGCGCGGCGAAACCATGTCGTTCGAGATCAAGGACTCGAAGGGCCGCGTCATCGTGGAGAAGGATCGCCGCATCACGGCCCGCCACGTACGCGAGATCGAAGGCCTCGGCATGAAGCAGCTCGAGGTGCCTGCCGAGTACCTGGTCGGCAAGGTCGTCGCGCATGACGTCGTCGACACGTCGACGGGCGAAGTGCTGGCAGCCGCCAACGACGAGATCACCGACGAGCTGATGGAAAAGCTCGCGAAGTCCACCGACCTCGCGGTCGAGACCCTGTACACCAACGACCTGGATCGCGGTCCCTATATCTCGGACACGTTGCGCGCGGACAGCACCAAGACGGCGCTCGAGGCGCAGATCGAGATTTACCGGATGATGCGCCCCGGCGAGCCGCCGACCAAGGATGCTGCGGAGAACCTGTTCCGCAACCTGTTCTTCAGCTCCGAGCGCTACGATCTTTCCGCCGTCGGCCGCATGAAGTTCAACCGCCGCGTCGGCCGCAAGGAATCGACGGGCGCCGGCGTGATATACGACGGCAAGTATTTCAGCCAGCGTGCCGAGGAAGAGGCCAAGGCGCTCCATGCCAGGTACGGCGACATCTCGGATGTCGTCGACGTCATGCGGACGCTGGTCAACATCCGCAACGGCAAGGGCACGATCGACGATATCGATCATCTCGGTAACCGGCGCGTGCGCAGCGTCGGTGAAATGGCCGAGAACCAGTTCCGCGTCGGCCTCGTGCGCGTCGAGCGCGCGGTCAAGGAACGCCTGAGCCTGGCCGAGTCCGAGGGGTTGATGCCGCAGGAAATCATCAACGCCAAGCCCGTGTCCGCGGTCATCAAGGAATTCTTCGGCTCCAGCCAGCTGTCGCAGTTCATGGACCAGAACAACCCGCTGTCCGAGGTAACCCACAAGCGCCGCATCTCGGCGCTGGGGCCGGGCGGCCTCACGCGCGAGCGCGCCGGCTTCGAGGTGCGCGACGTGCACCCGACGCATTACGGCCGCGTCTGCCCGATTGAAACGCCGGAAGGTCCGAACATCGGTCTCATCAACTCGCTGGCCGTGTACGCGCGGACCAACGAGTACGGCTTCCTCGAGACCCCGTACCGGAAGGTCGTCAATTCGCGCGTGACGGACGAGATCGAGTTCCTGTCCGCCATCGAAGAGGGCGAGTACGTCATCGCGCAGGCGAACACTGCGCTGGACGAGAAGGGCACCCTGGTCGACGAGCTCGTGTCCTGCCGGTACCAGAACGAGTTCACGCTCTCGACGCCGGATCGCATCAATTACATGGACGTTTCGCCGCGCCAGATCGTGTCCGTCGCGGCGGCGCTGATCCCGTTTCTGGAGCACGATGACGCGAACCGCGCGCTGATGGGTTCCAACATGCAGCGCCAGGCCGTGCCGACGCTGCGCACCGAGAAGCCGCTGGTCGGCACCGGCATCGAGCGCACGGTTGCCATCGATTCCGGCGTGACGGTCGTCGCCGAGCGCGGCGGCGTCATCGATTCGGTGGATGCGGGCCGCATCGTCATCCGCGTCAACGACGACGAGGTCGTGCCGGGCGAGCCGGGCGTCGACATCTACAACCTGACGAAGTACACGCGTTCCAACCAGAACACGTGCATCAACCAGAAACCGCTGGTGAAGCCGGGCGACCTGGTGGCGCGCGCGGACGTGCTGGCCGACGGACCGTCGACCGATCTCGGCGAACTGGCGCTCGGCCAGAACCTGCTGGTCGCGTTCATGCCCTGGAACGGATACAACTTCGAGGACTCGATCCTCATCTCGGAGCGTCTCGTCCAGGAAGACCGGTTCACGACGATCCACATCGAGGAGCTGACCTGCGTCGCGCGCGATACGAAGCTCGGCCCGGAGGAAATTTCCGCCGACATTCCGAACGTGAGCGAGAGCGCGCTGAACAAGCTGGACGAGTCCGGCATCGTCTACATCGGCGCCGAGGTAAACGCGAGCGACATCCTGGTCGGCAAGGTCACGCCGAAGGGCGAGACGCAGCTGACGCCGGAAGAGAAGTTGCTGCGTGCGATCTTCGGCGAGAAGGCTTCCGACGTGAAGGACACCTCGCTGCGCGTGCCCTCGGGCATGAACGGCACCGTCATCGACGTGCAGGTGTTCACGCGCGACGGCGTCGAGAAGGACGCCCGTGCCCTCGAGATCGAGGAAGCGGAACTCAACCGCGTGCGGAAAGACCTGAACGACCAGCTGCGCATCATGGAAGACGGCGTCTACCAGCGCATCGAGCGTCACCTGCTGTCGAAGGTGGCGGAGGGCGGTCCGGCCGGGCTCGAGTCCGGCGCGAAGATCACCAAGGCATATCTGTCCGACGTGCCGCGCGACAAGTGGTTCGAGATCCGCCTGCGCAACGAGGACGCCAACCAGGTCATGGAGCAGTCCTCCGCGCAGATCAAGAGCCTCCGCGAACAGTTCGATCGCCGTTTCGAGGAGAAGCGCGCCAAGCTGACCTCGGGCGACGACCTCGCCCCGGGCGTGCTGAAGATGGTGAAGGTGTACCTGGCCGTGAAGCGCCGGGTGCAGCCGGGCGACAAGATGGCCGGCCGGCACGGCAACAAGGGCGTGATCTCGACCATCGTCCCGGTCGAGGACATGCCGTACATGGAGGACGGCACGCCCGTCGACATCGTGCTGAATCCGCTCGGCGTGCCCTCGCGCATGAACGTGGGCCAGGTCCTGGAGGCGCACCTCGGCTGGGCCTCGAAGGGACTCGGCCGGCGCATCGGCGACCTGCTGGAGAAGCAGGCCGCTGCCGCGGAAATCACGGCCTTCCTGGACAAGATCTACAACGTCGGCGGGCGCAGCGAGGAACTCGAGACGCTCACCGACGATGAGGTCATGCGGCTCGCCACCAACCTGAAGGAAGGCGTGCCGATGGCGACGCCGGTGTTCGACGGCGCGAGCGAAGGCGAGATCAAGCGCATGCTCGAGCTCGCCGGACTGCCGACGACGGGCCAGACGCTGCTGTACGACGGCCGCACCGGCGACTACTTCGATCGGCCGGTCACGGTCGGCTACGTGTACATGCTCAAGCTCAATCACCTGGTCGACGACAAGATGCACGCGCGCTCGACCGGTCCGTACAGCCTCGTCACCCAGCAGCCGCTGGGCGGCAAGGCGCAGTTCGGCGGCCAGCGCTTCGGCGAGATGGAAGTCTGGGCGCTGGAAGCTTACGGGGCGGCGTACACGCTGCAGGAAATGCTGACCGTGAAGTCAGACGATGTGAACGGCCGCACGAAGATGTACAAGAACATCGTCGATGGCAACCACCACATGGAGGCCGGCATGCCCGAGTCCTTCAACGTGCTGGTCAAGGAAATCCGGTCGCTGGGCATCGACATTGAACTCGAGCAGCAGCAGCAGTAATGCCGCGCGCAATCGTTCGGAGGTAGCACCTTGAAAGACTTGTTGAAGCTCCTGAAGCAGCAGGGCCAGACGGAAGAGTTCGACTCGATCACGATCGGGCTCGCCTCTCCCGAGAAGATCCGCTCGTGGTCCTACGGCGAGGTCAAGAAGCCGGAGACCATCAACTACCGTACGTTCAAGCCGGAACGCGACGGCCTGTTCTGCGCGAAGATCTTCGGGCCGGTGAAGGACTACGAGTGCCTCTGCGGCAAGTACAAGCGTCTGAAGCACCGCGGCGTCGTCTGCGAGAAGTGCGGCGTCGAAGTCACGCTTTCCAAGGTGCGCCGCGAGCGCATGGGCCACATCGAGCTGGCCAGTCCGGTCGCCCACATCTGGTACCTCAAGTCCCTGCCGTCCCGCATGGGCCTGCTGCTCGACATGACGCTCCGCGAGATCGAGCGCGTGCTCTATTTCGAGGCGTACGTGGTCATCGAGCCGGGCATGACCCAGCTCGAGCGCAGCCAGCTGCTGACCGAGGAGAACTACCTCGAGGCCATCGAGCAGTACGGCGATGAATTCGACGCCCGCATGGGCGCCGAAGCGATCCACGAACTGCTGCACACGATCGACATCGACGAGGAAGTGCAGACGCTGCGCACCGAGATCCCGGCGACCAACTCCGAGACGAAGCTGCGCAAGCTGTCCAAGCGCCTGAAGCTGCTCGAGGCCTTCCAGAAATCCGGCAACAAGCCGGAGTGGATGGTGATGCAGGTGCTGCCGGTGCTGCCGCCGGAACTGCGGCCGCTGGTGCCGCTGGATGGCGGCCGGTTCGCGACTTCCGATCTCAACGATCTGTACCGCCGGGTCATCAACCGCAACAACCGGCTGAAGCGCCTGCTCGATCTCAATGCGCCGGACATCATCGTGCGCAACGAGAAGCGCATGCTGCAGGAGGCCGTCGACGCGCTGCTCGACAATGGCCGCCGCGGCCGCGCCATCACCGGCACCAACAAGCTGCCGCTGAAGTCACTCGCCGACATGATCAAGGGCAAGCAGGGCCGGTTCCGCCAGAACCTGCTCGGCAAGCGCGTTGATTATTCCGGCCGTTCGGTCATCGTGGTCGGCCCGACGCTCAAGCTGCACCAGTGCGGCCTTCCGAAGAAGATGGCGCTCGAACTGTTCAAGCCGTTCATCTTCAGCAAGCTGGAGCGCCGCGGCCTCGCCACCACCATCAAGGCGGCGAAGAAGCTCGTCGAGCGCGAGGGTCCCGAGGTCTGGGACGTGCTGGAAGAGGTCATCCGCGAGCACCCGGTCATGCTGAACCGGGCGCCGACGCTGCACCGCCTCGGCATCCAGTCCTTCGAGCCCGTGCTGATCGAAGGCAAGGCGATCCAGCTGCACCCGCTGGTCTGTACCGCGTTCAACGCCGACTTCGACGGCGACCAGATGGCCGTGCACGTGCCGCTGTCGGTCGAGGCGCAGCTCGAGGCGCGCACGCTGATGATGTCCACCAACAACATCCTGTCGCCCGCCAACGGCGAGCCGATCATCGTGCCGACGCAGGACGTCGTGCTGGGTCTCTACTACATGACCCGCGACTCGGCAGCGGCAAAGGGCGCCGGCATGAAGTTCGCCGACGTCGACGAAGTGCACCGGGCCTACGAGGGCGGGCACGTCGGACTGCACGCGCGCATCAGGGTACGAATCCGTCAGGTCCGTATCGAGGAAGACGGAACGCGCGAGGAAACCTGCGATCGCGTCGAGACGACGGTCGGCCGCGCGTTGCTGTCGCGGCTGTTGCCGGACGGCATGCCTTTCTCGCTGGTCGATCAGCCGATGAACAAGAAGCTGATCTCGAAGCTCATCAATCTCTGCTACCGCAAGCTGGGTCTCAAGGCGACGGTCGTCTTCTCGGATCGCCTGATGTACACGGGCTTCTACTTCTCCACCCGCGCCGGCGTTTCCTTCGGCGTCGAGGACATGGTCGTCCCCGATCAGAAGAGCGAAATCATCGGTCGGGCCGAGGAGCAGGTGAAGCAGTTCGAGCTCCAGTACAAGTCCGGCCTGATCACCGACGGCGAGCGCTACAACAAGGTCGTCGACATCTGGTCGCACACCAACGACCAGGTGGCGAAGGCGATGATGGAGAAGCTCGGCACGGACGAAGTGAAGGACGCCTCCGGCAAGCCGGTCAAGCAGCCGTCGTTCAATTCCATCTTCATGATGGCGGATTCGGGCGCTCGCGGTTCCGCGGCCCAGATCCGGCAGCTGGCCGGCATGCGCGGCCTGATGGCCAAGCCCGACGGCTCGATCATCGAGACGCCGATCACGGCCAATTTCCGCGAGGGCCTCGATGTCCTCCAGTACTTCATTTCCACGCACGGCGCCCGCAAGGGTCTCGCCGACACGGCGCTGAAGACCGCGAACTCCGGGTACCTGACGCGCCGCCTGGTCGACGTTGCGCAGGATCTCGTCGTGACCGAGTTTGATTGCGGCACGTCCGGGGGATTGGTCATGACTTCGCTCATCGAGGGCGGCGACGTTGTCGAGCCGCTTCGCGAGCGCGTGCTGGGCCGTACTCTGGCCATTGATGCCTCGAAGCCCGGCAGCGAAGACGTCGTCATTGCCGCCGGTACGGCCATGAACGAGGACTGGGTCGACGTCATGGACGAGAACGGCGTCGACGAAGTCATCGTGCGGTCGCCGATCACCTGCGAGACGCGTTACGGCATCTGCGCGGCCTGTTACGGCCGCGATCTCGGCCGCGGTCACAGCGTCAACATCGGCGAGGCCGTGGGCGTCGTTGCCGCGCAGTCGATCGGCGAGCCCGGCACGCAGCTGACGATGCGCACCTTCCATATCGGCGGCGCCGCCTCGCGCGCGGCCGCGGTGAGCAGCATCGAGGTCAAGTACGGCGGCACCATCCGCCTGCACAACGTCAAGCTGCTGTCGCACGAAGGCGGTACGAAGGTCGTCGTCTCCCGTTCGGGTGAAGTCGCGCTGCAGGACGAAATCGGCCGCGAGCGCGAGCGGTACAAGATTCCCTACGGTGCGGTGTTGACCGCTTTCGACGGCGACGTAGTGAAGGCGGGCGCGCGCATCGCGGCGTGGGATCCGCACACGCACCCGGTCATCACGGAAGTCGCGGGTCGCGTGCAGTTCTCGGACATCGTCGAAGGCGTGACCGTGAACCGCCACACGGACGAGATCACCGGTCTGACGAACATGGTGATCATGGATCCGAAGATGCGCAGCAGCGCGGCGAAGGACATGCGCCCGTCGGTGAAGCTGGTCGACGGCCGCGGCCGCGAGCTCAAGATCCCGGGAACCGAACAGGCAGCGAGCTACCCGCTGCCGCCGAAGGCGGTCATCACCGTCAACGACGGCGACGAGGTGAAGGTCGGCGGCGTCATCGCGCGCCTGCCGCAGGAATCGCTCAAGACGCGCGACATCACCGGCGGTCTTCCGCGGGTCGCGGATCTGTTCGAGGCCCGCAAGCCCAAGGAGCCGGCGGTGCTGGCGGAAATCTCCGGCACGGTCAGCTTCGGCAAGGATACGAAGGGCAAGCAGCGGCTGGTCATCACCGACACGGAGGGCGAGCAGCACGAGGAGCTGATCCCGAAGTGGCGGCACATCACCGTGTTCGAGGGCGAGCACGTGGAGAAGGGCGAGGCCGTCGTCGACGGGCCGCCCGCGCCGCACGACATCCTGAGGCTCATGGGCGTGCACGCGCTGGCGGCCTACATCGTCAACGAGATCCAGGAGGTCTACCGTCTCCAGGGCGTGAAGATCAACGACAAGCACATCGAGGTGATCGTGCGCCAGATGCTGCGCAAGATCGAAATCACGGAAGCCGGGGATTCGGACTTTCTCAAGGGCGAGCAGGTCGAGCGCGCCCGGATCCTCGACGAGAACGATGCGCTGTCGGAGAAGGGCAAGCAGGTCGCGGCGTTCGAACCCGTGCTGCTCGGAATCACCAAGGCATCGTTGTCGACCGAGTCGTTCATCTCCGCGGCGTCGTTCCAGGAAACGACGCGAGTACTCACCGAAGCGAGCGTCAACGGCAAGCGCGACGAACTGCGCGGGTTGAAGGAGAACGTGATCGTCGGCCGGCTGATCCCGGCCGGGACCGGTCTCGCGTACCACGCCGATCGCCGCCGCCGGCAGCAGCCCGGCGCGACGGGCGAGGCCGTGACCTTCGATCTGGATCGCGAAATCGCGGCTGGCCTCAGCGAACTGCAGGCCGAATCCGCCGGGCCGGCGCAGGAGTCGGCGGGCGGCTGAGACGGACCCCGAACCTGGGAGGGGTATGTGGCCAGACTCCCAGGTTTTTCAATGGCTTCTTGACAGTCGGCGCCGTCCGAATATAATCCCGCTTCTTTTTTGACAGGCCGGAGCCCTTCCGACCTGTCATTTGTTTTTGTGGCTCTGGAAATCGGCTCGATGGACTTGGCTCCCGAACATCTCCGGGGCCGGTTCTCGTAACAGAATCCATAACCATTTCAGGCACCTGCGGATGTGCCACCGGCACTCCGCAGCAAAGGGCATGCGGGTGTACGGGCGGTAAACGGGCAAACGGGGCGTATTAATAAAGTATGGCGACTATCAACCAGTTGGTCAGAAAGCCCCGCAGAAGCCAGCGGGCCAAGAGTACGGTACCCGCCCTGGAGGGTTGTCCCCAGAAGCGCGGCGTATGCACGCGCGTCTACACGACCACCCCCAAGAAGCCCAATTCCGCCCTCCGCAAAGTCGCCCGCGTACGCCTCACCAATGGTCAGGAAGTCACCACCTACATCGGCGGTGAAGGTCACAATCTCCAGGAACACTCGGTCATCCTCATCCGCGGCGGCCGCGTGAAGGACCTGCCGGGCGTCCGCTATCACACCATCCGCGGCACCCTCGACACCTCCGGCGTCGGTGATCGGCGCCAAGGCCGCTCGAAGTACGGCGCCAAGCGCCCGAAGAGCTGAGGCGCGGCCCATGTCACGCAGGCGAGTCGCAGAACGGCGCGAAATCCTCCCGGATCCGAAGTACTCGGATCAGACGGTCGCGCGTTTCATCAACATGGTCATGCGCCGCGGCAAGAAGTCGATTGCCGAGCGGATCGTGTACGGCGCGCTCGAGGAAATCACGAGCAAGAAGAAGGGCAATCCGGTCGAAGTGTTCAACAAGGCGATGGAAAACGTGCGCCCCATCGTCGAAGTGAAGTCGCGCCGCGTCGGCGGCGCCACGTACCAGATCCCGGTCGAAGTGCGCCAGGACCGGAGCTTCGCGCTGGCCATGCGCTGGCTCGTCGACGCGGCCAAGAACCGCGGCGAGAAGGACATGGGCCTGCGTCTCGCGGGCGAGCTGATGGATGCCGCCGAAAACCGCGGCACGGCGATCAAGAAGCGCGAAGACACGCACAAGATGGCGGAAGCCAACAAGGCGTTCTCGCACTACCGCTGGTAAAGCGGACGACTTGATGAGTGTGAAGAGCCATGGCGCGCGCAACCCCAATCGAGCAGTATCGAAACATCGGCATCATGGCTCACATCGATGCCGGCAAGACGACGACGACCGAACGCATCCTTTTCTACACCGGCAAGTCACATAAGCTGGGTGAGGTCCACGACGGTGCCGCGGTCATGGACTGGATGGAGCAGGAACAGGAACGCGGCATCACGATCACCTCCGCTGCGACGACCTGCTTCTGGGCCGGGATGGCCAAGCAGTACCCGCAGCATCGCATCAACATCATCGATACCCCCGGGCACGTCGACTTCACGATCGAGGTCGAGCGTTCGCTGCGCGTGCTGGACGGCGCCTGCGCCGTATTCTGCGCGGTCGGCGGCGTCGAGCCGCAGTCCGAGACGGTCTGGCGCCAGGCTAACAAGTACAAGGTGCCGCGCCTCGCGTTCGTCAACAAGATGGATCGCGCGGGAGCGGATTTCCTCCGCGTCGTCCGCCAGATCCGTGAGCGTCTCGGAAGCGTGGCGGTACCGCTGCAGCTTCCGATCGGCGCCGAAGAACGGTTCAGCGGCGTCGTGGATCTGATCAAGATGAAGGCCATCCACTGGGACGAACAGAGCCAGGGCATGAGCTTCGAGGAGCGGGACATTCCCGCGGACATGCTCAGTCAGTGCAAGGAGTGGCGGGAGAAGCTGGTGGAAGCCGCCGCGGAAGCCAGCGAGGAGTTGACGCACGAGTACCTGGAGAAGGGCGATCTCACGACAGAGCAGATCAAGCAGGGGCTGCGCAAGCGCACCCTGGCGTCCGAGATCGTGCCGACATTGTGCGGCTCCGCGTTCAAGAACAAGGGCGTCCAGTCCATGCTCGATGCGGTCGTCGAGTTCCTGCCGTCCCCGGCCGATATTCCGGCCGTGAAGGGTACGCTGGACGACAAGGCCGAGACGCCGGCGGAACGCCATGCTTCAGACGAGGAGCCGTTTGCCTCGCTCGCCTTCAAGATCGCAACCGACCCCTTCGTCGGAACGCTGACCTTCTTCCGCGTGTATTCGGGCGTGCTCCAGTCCGGCGACACCATTTACAACCCGGTGAAGTCGCGCAAGGAGCGCATCGGGCGCCTGCTGCAGATGCACGCCAACAGCCGCGAGGAGATCAAGGAAGTCCGTGCCGGCGACATCGCCGCCGCGGTCGGCCTGAAGGACGTCACCACCGGCGACACGCTCTGCGACATCGACAAGATCATCACGCTCGAGCGCATGGAATTCCCCGAGCCCGTGATCGCGGTGGCGGTCGAGCCGAAGACGAAGGCCGACCAGGAGAAGATGGGCATGGCCCTGCAGAAGCTGGCGCAGGAAGATCCGTCGTTCCGCGTGCACACCGACCAGGAATCCGGGCAGACCATCATCTCCGGCATGGGCGAGTTGCACCTCGAGATCATCGTCGACCGCATGAAGCGGGAGTTCAAGGTGGAGGCCAACGTCGGCAAGCCGCAGGTCGCCTACCGCGAAACCATCCGCAGGGTCGTCGAGGACGTGGAAGGCAAGTTCGTCCGCCAGAGCGGCGGCCGCGGCCAGTACGGCCACGTCTACCTGCGCCTCGAGCCGAACGAGTCCGGCAAGGGCTACGAATTCATCAACGAGATCGTCGGCGGCACGGTGCCGAAGGAATACGTCCCGGCCGTGGACAAGGGCATCAAGGAAGCGATGCAGAACGGCGTCATCGCCGGGTTCCCCGTCGTCGACGTGAAGGTGGCCCTCACCGACGGCTCGTACCATGAAGTTGACTCGAACGAAATGGCCTTTAAGATCGCCGGCTCGATGGGGTTCAAGGAGGGCGTTCGCAACGCCCAGCCCGTGCTTCTGGAGCCCCTCATGAAGGTCGAGGTGGTCACGCCGGAGGATTATCTGGGTTCGGTGACGGGCGATCTGAACCGGCGCCGCGGGATGCTGCAGGGAACGGAAGACGGTCCGGCCGGCAAGATCATCCGCGCGGAAGTTCCCCTTTCGGAGATGTTCGGCTACGCGACGGATCTGCGTTCGGCCACGCAGGGGCGCGCTACCTACACCATGGAATTCGGCCGTTACAACCAGGTTCCGCCGAACATCGCGGAAGGCATCGTCAGCAAGAACAAGTAATCAACGAGGAACTGATCCGTGTCCAAAGGCAAATTTGAGCGCACCAAACCGCACGTGAACGTGGGGACGATTGGTCACGTGGACCATGGGAAGACGACGCTGACGGCGGCGATTACGAAGATCATGGCGGAGAAGTTTGGTGGTGAGGCGCGAGCGT
>Ga0315912_10003396_pt1 | contig 15861 bp, 16 predicted proteins | sample VfabasoilMG_FD_204469 | JGI IMG/M metagenome (GOLD analysis project Ga0315912, IMG submission 204469) | Garden soil microbial communities collected in Santa Monica, California, United States - V. faba soil | ecosystem: Environmental > Terrestrial > Soil > Garden | place: USA: California... | reverse complement strand
CGCTCGCTCAATCCGCGCCGCACGGTCGGCGAGGCGATCATCGAAGGCCCGCTCAACTACGGCACGCCGCGCGCCGAGGCGCTGGAGCGCGCGCGCCGCCTGCTCGACCTGGTGCGCATGGAAGCGAGCGCGCTCGAGCGCTACCCGCACCAGTTCTCCGGCGGCCAGCGCCAGCGCATCTGCATTGCGCGTGCGCTGGCGATGGAGCCGGAACTGCTGGTCGCCGACGAGGCGGTCTCGGCGCTAGACGTATCGGTCCAGGCCCAGGTACTGCAGCTGCTGGAGGAAATCCGCACCCGGCTCGACCTTGCGATGCTGTTCATCACGCACGACCTGCGCGTGGCGGCCCAGGTCTGCGACCAGGTCGCGGTGATGTCGAAGGGACGCGTCGTCGAATACGGCCCCGCCGAACAGATCTTCCTGCGGCCGCAGCACGAATACACGCAGGCGCTGTTCGAGGCCGCGCCCGGCCGCGGCTTCGCCTTCGGTTCGGCACCCGGCAACACGTAGAATCCGTCGCATGGATCGTCTGGCAGTCGAGAAAATCCGCGTTCCGGGGCTCGAAGTGCGCGTTATTGAGCGCTGCAGCTCCACCAACACGCTGCTGCGCGACGAGCGGTATGCAGTACCAGTGCTGCTCGCGGCCGAGTTGCAGACCGCCGGCCGCGGCCGGCATGGGCGGCGCTGGCGCTCAGCGCGCGGGGCAGGAGCGACCTTTTCGATCCGGCGGCGCATGGCCTGCGAACAACGCAGGCTCGCCGGGCTTTCGGTCGCGGTAGGAATCTCCGTGGCGCGCGCGCTGCGCGGCCTCGGCGCGCGGGGCGTCTCGCTGAAGTGGCCGAACGACCTGATGGCGAACCGCCGCAAGCTCGGCGGCATCCTGATCGAGACTCGGCCGCTCCCGCGTTCTGACGCGGGTACTGCGTATCCCGGCAGTGTGGTGATTGTAGGCATAGGCATCAACTGCCGCGCCCAGCTGCGGCTGGGGGCGCGCCTGGGCCGGGGCGTCGCCTCGCTAGACGAGGTCCTTCAGCGCCCGGTCCCGCGCAACGCGGTGATCGGCGCGGTGGCACGCGAAGTTCTGGGCACGCTCGCTGCCTGGGAGCGCGCCTGGGAGCGACCTTTGGGGCGCGCAGCGTGATCCTCGCGATCGACGCGGGCAACTCGCGCGTGAAATGGGGCTGGTACGACCTGAACCAGGACGGCTGGTCGAGCATCGCCAACGTGTCGCTGATCGAATTCGCCGCTTCGAGCGACCACGTCAACCCGTTCTCCGCGACGCACGAGAATCCGTCGCGCATCCTGATATCGAACGTCGCCGGCGACGGCGCCCATCAGCTGATCGTGAACTGGACCAGCATTTTCGACGCGTCGCCGGAATGGGTACGCGGCGAGCGCGAGCAATGCGGGGTACGCAGCCTTTACGAGCGGCCCGAGCTGCTCGGCCCGGATCGCTGGGCCGCGCTAATCGCCGCGCGGGCGCTGCAGCCCGCGCACGCCTGCCTGGTGGTCAACGCCGGCACCTGCACCACCGTGGATGCGCTCAATGCGCAGGGTGAATTCACCGGCGGCCTGATCCTGCCGGGCATCGACCTGATGCGCTTCGTGCTGCACGAGCACACCGGCCGCCTGCCGCTGCAGGAAGGACGCTTCGTCGCGGCACCGCGCAGTACTGCCGACGCCATCGAGACCGGCTGCCGGCATGCGCAGGCGGGCGCGGTGGAGCGCATGTTCCGCAGCATGGGCGCGGACAGCGCCTGCCTGGTTTCCGGGGGCGGCGGCCCGGCGCTGATCGAGCGGCTCGACCTGCCGTGCCGCTACGTGGAGAATCTGGTGCTCGAGGGACTGGCGCGCATCGGCGCAACCTAGTCCGGGAACGACCATGCGGCTCCTTTTTCTCCTGTTGCTGGCGGCAAACCTGGCGCTGCTCGCCTGGTTCCAGCATTTTTCGCCCTCCGATGGCACGACCGATCCGGAACCGGCGCGCCGGCAGATAAACCCGGAGATGATTCGCGTGTTGCGTGACCGGGATCCGGCGGGTGGCGCCGCCGCGCCGAAACCAGGCGCCAAGCCCGCGGCGGCGCCGGTGGCCGCGCAAGGCAAATGCAGCGAATGGGGCGGCTTCGCGGTCGCTGAAGCACCGAAAGCCGAACAGGCGCTCGCGCCGCTCGCGCTCGGCACGCGCCTCGTGCAACGGCGCAGCGAGGAAACGGCAGGCTGGTGGGTGTTCATCCCGCCGCAACCCAACCGGGCCGCAGCGCTGAAGAAGACCGCCGAGCTGAAAACCCTCGGCATCGACGATTACTTCATCCTGCAGGACGAGGGCAAGCTGCGCTGGTCGGTCTCGCTGGGCATCTTCAGCACTGAGGAGGCTGCCAAAAACAGGCTCGAGGCACTACGCACCAGGGGCGTGCGCAGCGCGCAGACCGGCGAGCGCGACACATCGGTGTCCAAGGTCTGGTTCCAGGTGCGCGGCGCCGATGCCGCACTACTGGCGAAGCTGCGCGAAAACGCGCAGGCTTTCCCGGGTACCGAAGTGCGGGATTGTCCCTAGCGCACGGGGGCGCTCCTTCTTTAGCCGATCGGAATGGCGCCGCCCGGCACATGCTGCGCGACCAGCTCCAGCAGGCGATCGGCGCGCACGGGCTTGGTGAGATAGCCCACCGCGCCCAGTTCCTTGCCGCGGCCGTCGGCATCGTTCATCGAAGTCAGGAAAATGACCGGTATGTACGGCAGCGTGGCGTCGGATTTCAGGGCGGCAACGAATTCGAACCCGTCCATGTAGGGCATGTTGACGTCGGACAGCAACAGGTCGGGGGGATTTTTCAGGATCTGGTAGCCGGCGCTGATGGCGTCGTTCGCCGTGCTGACCTCGTAACCTGCCGAGGCGAGATGCATGCGCAGCAGGGCGCACAAGCTCTCGTCGTCGTCGACCACCAGAATCCTAGCTGCCATACATTGAGATTGCGCCCATTCGGGGCGGGGACGGTAGCGAGTTTTTCCCATAACGTCAAACATTTGGGCAACCAACGGGCAGCTCAATGGTATTATTTTCAGATGCTTATGCGATCCACCCTTCTGGTCGCGCTGCTATGTGCCGGGGCCGTGGCCCAGGCGCAGCAATACCGCTGGGTGGACGACCAGGGCCGGCAGCAGTACTCGGACACGCCGCCCGCGAAAGCCAAGGGTGTGACAAAAGCCGACGTGAAGGCGCCCAACCCGGCCGAGGAGCCGGCCCCGCCCTTCGAAGTACAGCGCGCGCTGAAAGATTTTCCGGTGACGCTTTACACCGCGCCCTCGTGCAACGAGCCCTGCGAAATGGCGCGCGCGACGCTCAACAAACGAGGCATCCCGTTTAAGGAAATCCCGGTAGTCACGGTCGAAACTCTTGCGGAAGTGAAGGCTCTGGCGGGAGCCGAGGCCGTGCCGGTTCTGGTCGTGGGCCGAAGCGTATTGAATGCCTACGAACCGACGCGCTATGACAGCCTGCTCGACTCTGCAGGCTATCCCAAGGAAGGGGCCGTCCCGGCGCGCGCGCAGCGCGCCGCTGAAATTCCCGCCGGCGCCGCGCCGCCGGTGGCCGAGCCGCTGCAAGCGGAAGCGCCTGCGAAGGCCGGCCCCTACGATACAAGCGGTCTTCCCTCGAATAGGCGCGAGGGGCCCGGACCCTACGATACGAGCGGGCTGCCCGCCAACCGGAGCGACAAGCCCGGGCGCTACGTGCCCCCGGGGACCGCGAAATAGCGGCGCAATTCGCGGCGAGAGTTGGTGCTGATGCCCCGAATCGAACGGGGGACCTACTGATTACGAATCAGTTGCTCTACCAGCTGAGCTACATCAGCCCGGCGCAGCGAAGGGAATCAAATCAATGGGATGGTAACATGGCGCGCCGTTTTCCGGACTGGCGCGCGCGAGGAACCACGTGAGGAATTGCCTGCTAGCACTGCTGTTTGCCTGTCCGCTGCTCGCCAGCCCGCCGGCGAACGCCGACGAAGAATCGGTGAAGCGCGATTTGCGTGGGCGGCTGCCGGGAATGACCATCGATAGCGTCAAACGGACGCCTTTCGCCGGGCTCTACGAAGTCGTGGTGGACGGCGAGATCGTCTATACCGACGAAAAGACCGAGTATTTCTTCGGCGGCAATATCTACGACATCCGTACCTTCCCACCGCGCAATCTGACCGAGGGCAACGCGCGGCGCGCGATTGTCGGCGTGCTGGCCAACGCTGCCGGCGAAGTCGCCATCAAGCGCGTGCGCGGCAGCGGCAAGCGCGTGCTCTACACCTTTGAAGACCCGAACTGCTCTTTCTGCAAGGCGCTGCACCTGGAACTCGGCAAGCTGGACAACGTCACGATTTACACCTTTCCGACGCCGATCCTTTCGCTGAACTCGGCCGAAAAGTCGATCGCGGCCTGGTGTTCGGCGGACCGCGCCGGCGCCTGGGACCAATTGATGTCCGGCGGCACACTGGCCGCTTCCGCCAGTTGCGCGAATCCGCTGGAAAAAGTCGCTGCGCTGGCAAAACGCCTGGACATCTCCAGCACGCCGGTGGTTTTCCTCGGCGACGGCCGCCGGATCAACGGTTTCGTGGCCCTCGATCAGCTTGAAAAGGCCCTCAATTCTCCGCAATGACCAGCGCGTGCGGCCGTGACGGATTTGGCACCGCAGCTGCGGCCGAAGCCGTCCCGTAATGCCATGACTACCGCCGATGCCGGCCCGCCGACCTTCTGTCGCCTTGCCTGACCCGGATTGCGCACGCAGGACTAATCTTTAGGGGAGAACGACGCATGAAAACATCATCCAAGGGTTTCTCGCTCATCGAGCTGCTGGTGGTCCTTGCGATCATCGGCATACTGATCGCAATCGCGATTCCCAGTTACGACGCCTACCTGCGCCGCGGCAGCCGCGCCGCCGCGCAGGCGTTCATGATGCAGATCTCGGGCAAGCAGGCGCAATACCTGCTCGATGCGCGCAACTACGCGGTCGGCTCCGACGCCCTCGACGCCGCGAAATTGAACCTCCCGGTGCCGCCGGAAGTTTCGCCGTTCTATACCGTCGCGGTGGAAAATTCCACCGGCGGCGCCACCGTGAGCGTGCCGCCCTCGTTCCGAGTGCGCGCGACCCCGATCACCGGCACGCGCCAGGCGTCGGATGGCGAACTCATCATCACCGACAACGGCACGAAGACACGCGGCGGGGCCGCAGGATGGTAGGCGCATCTGCCTCATTTCCGCTGCACTTCCGCGCTGATTCGGGCGCAATGCGCGGCTTGCGGCGGGCACGCGGCTTCACGCTGACGGAACTGATGATCGTGGTCGCGGTCTTCGCCACGCTGACCGCGCTGGCGCTGCCCAGCTACAACCAGTTCGTGCGCAATCAGCGCGTCAAAACGGCCAGTTTCGACCTTTTCTCCAGCCTGGTGCAGGCGCGCAGCGATGCCATTCTCCGCAACGCCACGATCACCGTTGCACCGGTGTCGAGCGATTGGGCCAACGGCTGGACCGTGAAGGACGCCGGCGGCGCGCTGCTGCGACAGCAGCAGGCCCTCGCTTCCGTGACCCTCACCGGCCCCACCAGCGTGATCTACAACGGCAGCGGACGGCTGAGTTCCGCGAGCGGGTCGTTCGAGCTCACCGCCGCCGGCAGCAGCATTACCTCGCGCTGCATCACCATCGACCTGAGCGGCCGGCCCGTGACGAAAGCCGCGGCATGCTGATCCTTGCGCCCTGCCATACGGGTCGCGCGGCGCGCAGCCGCGGCGTGACCATGATCGAAGTGCTGGTCGCGCTGCTCATCCTCACGGTGGGACTGCTGGGCGTGGCCGGCCTGCAGGCGCGCATGCAGACCGCTGAAATCGAATCTTTCCAGCGCGCGCAGGCGATCGTGCTGCTGCAGGACATGGTGGACAGGATCAACGCCAACCGGGTCAACGCGGTCAGCTACGCCACGGGCAGCGACCCGCTCGGTACCGGCACCACCTTCGATTGCAGCGCGCCCTCAACCGTGATGCAGAAGGACAAGTGCGAGTGGAGCGCGGCGATGCTCGGCTCCGCCGAGACGCTGTCGAGCGGCACCATCAAGATCGGCGCGATGAACGAAGCGCGCGGCTGCATCACGGTCCCGGTGGCGACCATGCCGCGCGAAGTGGTGGTCGCCGTCGTCTGGCAGGGTATCGCTTCGACGGTGGTTCCCACGGCCACCACCTGCGGAGTGGGCAATGCCGCCTACGGCTCGGACGGCAAGCTGCGGCGCGCGCTGACCGCACGCATCAAGATCGCCTGCCTGCAGAACGATCCGACCACCGGCGTATGCGTAACGCCATGATCCGGCGCATGCAAGCCGCAAGGCAGCGCACATTCAGGTCGCGCATGGCGGGGCTTTCGCTCATCGAGCTGATGATCTCGATCACGCTCGGCCTGATGATCCTTTCGGGCGTCGCCATCGTGTTCACCAACACCAGCGCGGCGCGCAACGAGGTCGAGCGCACCAGCCGGCAGATCGAAAACGGCCGCTATGCGATCGAGGTGCTCTCCGACGAACTGCGGCTCGCCGGCTTCTACGGTGAGCTGAATATCAAGAGCGCCACCCCAGCAGCGCCGACGCCGGGCGTGATGCCCGCGAACCAGTGCTCCATCAACCCCACCGACTGGCAAGAATGGCTTCTATTGCACGTGCAGGGCTTCGCCAACGGGACTGGATTCGACCAGACGAGCTGCGCGCTGCAGAATCACAAGCCGGGCACCGACATCCTGCTGGTGCGCCGCGCGCGCGCCTGCACGCCGGGCGTTGCGGGCTGCCCGGCGGTGGTCGGCGGGCGCGGCTACATTCAGGTGTCTATGTGCGCTACCGAACCCGGGAATATATCGCACAAACTCGGCAAGCAGGGCGCCGAGGCATTCGACCTGAGGAAAAGGGATTGCACCAATACCGCCGACCTGCGCCGGTATTACGTGCACATCTACTACATCAGCACGGACAACGGCGCGGGGGTCTCCGTGCCGACGCTCAAGCAGATCGAGATGGACGACCTGGATAGCAACCCCTGGGTCACCACGCCGCTGGTCGAAGGCATTGAAGAACTCAAGTTCGAATACGGCGTCGATACCAACGCCGACGGCGCACCCGACAGCTACGTGGTCACGCCGGCGTCGATCGCCGACTGGACCAATGTGGTGGCGGTCCAGGTCCATCTGCTCGCCCGCAATCTGGAAACCTCGCCGGGCTACACGGACAACAAGTCCTACACGCTGGGCACGACCACGTTCACGCCGGGCGGAAGTTACCGCCGGCACGCGTACAGCAGCCTGGTGCGGCTCGTTAATCCGTCAGGAAGGCAGGACAAGCCATGACCCAATCACTTCACAGGCAGCGCCGCGCGACCCTGCATTCATCGCGCCGCCAGCGCGGCGCGACCCTGCTCATCGCACTGATCATGCTGGTGCTGCTCACCATGTTCGCGATCAGCTCGCTCAACACCTCCAACACCAACCTGCGGGTGGTCGGCAACATGCAGGCGAAAAGCGAGGCCGCGAACGTCGCGCAGGAGGCGATCGAGACCGCCCTCAGCACGACGCAGTTCATCACCAATCCAAGCAACGCGGTGCTCAATCCCTGCGGCACTGCGAACACGCTTTGCACCGACATCAACGGGGACGGCACCAACGACTACGTTACCGTGCTCAGCCCGGCGCCCAAGTGCGTCACCGTCAGGCCGATCAAGAACTCCGAACTTGACCTGACCAATACCGAGCACCTCGGCTGCTCCGCCGGCCAGGCGCAGCAGTTCGGCGTCTCCGGCGCGGTGACCGGGGATTCGCTGTGCTCGAACACGGTCTGGGAGATCAACGCGGTCACCACCGGCGCCAGCTCGGGCGCTTCAGTCGCAGTCACCCAGGGCGTCGGCGTGCGCATCAGCACTGACGACGCCGGATCCTCTTGCTCGTAGCGCCAGTCACCCACCCGGGGCACCTCATGGAATTCCTGCGCAAAGCTCTGTGTTCCACGCTCGCGTTCTCGCTGGCCTGGATGCCGATCCGCCAGGCGGCGGCCGAGGACATCGACCTGTTCGTCGGCGGCGGCGGCGGCGCGGCCACCAACCCGAACGTGCTCATCATGATCGACAACAGCTCCAACTGGTCTTCGGCGTCCCAGCACTGGCCCGACGGCCGCAAGCAGGGCCAGTCGGAACTGCGCGCGCTCAAGACCGTGATCGGCGAGGCGACCGACAAGGTCAACGTCGGACTGATGATGTTCACCAATGGCCAGGGATCGGATCCGTTCGGCGCCTACGTGCGCTATCACATTCGCCAGATGAACCCGGCCAACAAGGCGGCATTCCAGGAAATGATCGGCGCGGACACCGGCTGCAAGTCGGGCAATACCGAGGCCGATGTACCGAACAACAGTCTGACCGGGGTGAAGAACTGCATCCTCGAGAAGTACGACGACAACGAGGAAAAAACCGGCACGTCGATGGACTACAGCGCGGGGCTGTTCGATGCCTTCAAGTACTTCGGCGGCCACACCCAGCCCTCCAAGGCGCGCCTGCCCAATCCGAACGGCGGCACGCCGATCGGTGCAACCGGCTTCGGGACGGCGCGCTACGGCGGCACACCGAGCCTCTCAGAGGTCTCGGCGCGCATGGACAGGGGCAGTGGTTCGCTGAACGATGGCGGCGCGTACACCGACGATTCACGCAACAGCTACAACCCGCCCCTCGGCGATGCCAACTCCTGCGCCAAGAACTACATCATCTTCATCGGCAACGGTTTCCCCACGCAGGATGCGGACGCGACGCTGCTCGCGGGCGTCAACGGCGTCACCACGCAGCTGGCGATGCCGCTGTTCAACACCAGCTCGTCGATCCAGCAGGAGACGGTGGGCGTCGACCCGGTCTGCGAATCGGTCGCCGCCTGCGTGACGCGCGCGCAGGGTATTGCGCTTGCCGCCGACGGCTATACGGGCCACACCTGCTCGGGCGGCACGCCCGGCCTCGGCCTCACCTCGACGCTGGGCACCGATCCGGCGTGCAAGACCGCGGCCCAATGCGCAAGCGACGCCGCGACCACGTTCCCCGGCTTCGCCAGCTACGTCTGCACCGGCGGCGTCTCGGGCGCCACCAGCATCGTCAATCTCGGCACCGACGCGGCCTGCAAGACGCCCTCGCAGTGTGCCATCGACGCGGCAACGACGAATCCGGGCTTCGCCCCCTACTCCTGCATCGGCGGGACGACCAACACCGCCAGCACCGTCACCCTCGGCGTCGATGCCGTGTGCCGGCCGAACTCCGGCGGCGATACCGCTTGCGCGACGGCGGCAGCCGCGCTTTACCCGGGCTACGACAGCTACTCCTGTTCGGGCGGCTCAAGCGGTTGCGCCAGCGGCAGCAAGAGCGGCCGCACGATCAGCGGCACGCTGAACGCCTGCAGCGGCACGAGCCGGCGCAACCAGACCAAACAGGGAACGGCAGCCGGCTGCACGGCACCCGGCGCCTCGGGCCAGACCATCCAGGGCACCACCGCCACCACGATATGCAACCAGAACATGAACGCCTTGCGCCCGGTGCTCACCGTGACGCCGACCGGCGCCAGCGCGACGCCGTCCGGTTCCAACCCGGCGCGCATGGCCGACGAATGGGCCAAGTTCCTCTTCACCACCGACGTCAGCGCGTCCGAAGGCCAGCAGAACGTGCAGGTGTACGCCATCGACGTCTTCAAGGACGCGCAGGATGCGCGCCAGACTTCCCTGCTGCTGTCCATGGCGAAGTACGGCGGCGGCAAGTACTTCCAGGCGAGCAACGAGGCGGCCATCATCAACGCGCTGCGCCAGATCATGATCGAGATCCAGTCGGTGAACACGGTGTTCGCCGCGGCCTCGCTGCCGATCAACGCGACCAACCGCTCGCAGAACGAGAACCAGGTGTTCATCGGCATGTTCCGCCCGGATGGCAGCGCCAGGCCGCGCTGGTATGGGAATCTCAAGCGCTACCAGATCGCGCTGTTCGGGGCGGACGCGAAGCTCGCCGACGCGTCGGTTCCGCCGGCGGAGGCGGTCGGTCCGACCGGCTTCATCGGGCCCTGCGCGAAGAGCTTCTGGACCTCCGCCAGCGGCACCTACTGGGATTTCGCTACCGACAGCGCGGGCACCTGTTCCATCGTCGCGGGCAGCGCCTTCTCCGACTCGCCCGACGGGCCGCAGGTGGAAAAAGGCGGCGCCGCCGAAGTCGCACGCAAGGGCAATAACCCGCCCACCACCGACGCCACGCCGACCTACGTCGTCAACCGTGCGCTCAAGACCTGCACCGGCAGCTGCGCGAGCCTGGTGGACTTCGACAGCACGAACGTCACGGAGGCCATGGTGGGCGCCGCCGACGCGACCGAACACACGAAAATCATCAACTACACGCGCGGCGTGGACGTCGAAGACGTCAACGCGAAGACCGGTGAGACCGCCACCCCGGGCAACACCGACACGCGCCCGAGCATCCACGGCGACGTGGCGCATTCGCGGCCGCTGCCGGTGAACTACGCCGGCTCGACCGGCGTGATGCTCTTTTACGGCGCCAACGACGGCTTCTTCCGCGCGGTGCGCGGTTCCGACGGCAAGGAGCTGTGGGCCTTCGTCGCGCCCGAGCACTTCGGCTACCTCAAGCGCCTGACCGACGATTCGCCGGTCATCGACTTCGGCCAGACGCCGCCGCTGCCGCCGGCCCCGACGCCCATCAAGAAGAACTATTTCTTCGACGGCACGGCGGGCGTGTACCAGACCTTCAACCCGGACAACACCGCCAACACGGTATGGATCTTCCCGACCATGCGGCGCGGCGGGCGCATGACCTACGCGTTCGACGTCAGCACGCCAGCGACACCCATCCTCAAGTGGCGCAAGGGCTGCACCGATCCGTCGATGGCGGATACCGCCAGCTGCAGCACCGGCCTTGAGCAGATGGGGCAATCCTGGGCGATTCCGGCGGTGGCGAACGTCAAGGGCTTCACCAACGGCGGCGGCGCGGAGGCCGGCAAGGACGTCCCGCTCGTGATCATGGGCGGGGGCTACGACACCTGCGAGGACTTCGACGACATCGACCGGACCACGGTCTGCGCCACCCCGAAAGGCAACCGGGTGTTCGTGCTCAACGCCGACACCGGCGCGCTGGTAAGGTCGTTTGTCACCGACCGCAGCGTCGCCGCCGACGTGACGCTGCTCGACCGCGATTTCGACCAGCGCGTGGACCATGCCTACGTGGCCGATACCGGCGGCAACCTGTACCGCATCGACTTCATCGACCCGGCGACGCTGGCCTCGCGCGACGAGACCACCTGGACGATCACCAAGATCGCGTTCACCGCGGGCGGGGGACGCAAATTCCTCTTCCCGCCGGCGGTGCTGCCCGCGGGCAACAAGACCTACCTGTCCATCACCTCCGGCGACCGCGAGCGCCCGCTGATCGGCAATTACCCGTACGTCGACGACGTCTCGAACCGCGCCTACATGCTGGTCGACACCTTTGCCAGCGTCGGGCTGCCATTCGACCTGGACAACACGGGCAACCTGCGCGACGTAACCAGCGACAACACCTGCAGCACGACGGTCGCGGACGGCACGACAGGCAACCTCGGCTGGCGCTTCAATTTCGGCGGCAGCGACGTCAGCTCGCGCGGCGAACAGGGGGTCACCTCCTCGATCATCTTCGGCGGGCTCATCTTCTTCAGCACCAACCGGCCGCTGCCGCCCAGCCCGAGCTCCTGCGACAACGACCTGGGCGAAGCCAAGGGCTACGCGGTGAACCTGCTGAACGGCTCGGGCGCGGTCGGGGTGCCCGGCCTGTGCGGCGGAACCCGCTCGGCGGTCTTCACCGGCGGCGGGCTGCCGCCGTCGCCCGTGACCGGCACCGTCCCGGTCGATGGCAAACCGGTCACCGTGATGATCGGCGGCATCAATCGTGAGGGCGGAGCCAGCTCGCCGATCGGCGCGCAAAAGGTGAAACCCACCATCTCCCAGATCCGCTCGCGCGTCTACTGGTACCGGCAGGGCGACAAGTGACCCTCTGCGGAATGAGCATTGGGAGATTTCCCTTCCGCGGTTTCCTGCTGGCCTGCGGCGCCACGCTCGCCTTGACGGCAGCACCGGCCAGCGCGCAGGCGCCGGCGGACGATACGAACCGGCAGATCTTGCAGGAGTTGCGCGCCATCCGAACCTTGCTGGAAGGGCTGCAGCGCGACCTGGAGGCCACTCCGCCCGCGCCGCCCACCGCGCAGCGGACCGCCCCTGCTGCCGCTCCGGCCCCGAACGACAGGGTGGCCATTCCCTTTACGCCCAAGGGCTTTTCGCTCGGGCGCACGGATGCTCCGCTGGTGATGGTCGAGTACACCGACTACGAGTGCCCGTTCTGCCGCCAGTATCACATCGACAGCTTCGAGCAGATCCGGCGCAATTACATCGATACCGGCAAGCTGCGCTACGTGAGCCGCGATTTCCCGCTCGATTTCCACCGCAACGCGCAGCCTGCTGCCATGGCTGCGCGCTGCGCCGCCGAGCAGAACAAGTTCTGGGAGTTGCGCCACACCCTGATCGTCAACGCGAGCAAGCTCGGGCCCGACCAGGTCATGGGCTACGCCAAGGAACAGAAGCTCGACCTGGGCCGGTTCCAGTCCTGCCTGAAGTCGGGCCGCCACCAGGCCGCGGTCGAGGCCGACATGGCCGAGGGCCGCAGCGCCGGCGTGTCGGGCACGCCCTCGTTCGTCATCGGCCGGGTGGTCAACGACCGCCTGGAAGGCGTGCGCGTCGTGGGCGCCCTGCCCTACATGGCATTCGCGCAGAAACTGGACCAGTTGCTGCAGCGCAAGGAAGCCGACTAAGACTCAGCTTTCCCCGGCCTTGCGGCCGGCCGCACCCTCGCCCGTGCCCGCCAACCCGCGCGGCAGCGTAAACACCACGTGCTCGGCGGTGCCTTCAAGCGGGCGCACGCTCGTCGCGCCCAACTCCTGCAGCCGCTCGATCAGCTCATTGACCAGCACCTCGGGCGCGGAGGCGCCCGCGGTCACGCCGACGCGCGGCCGGCCGGCTATCCACTCGGGCTTCAGGTCCGCGGCGCTGTCCACCATGAAGGCTTCGACGCCCATATTCTGCGCGACTTCGCGCAACCGGTTGGAATTCGAACTGTTGGGCGAGCCCACCACGATCACCACGTCGCAGCGCGGCGCCATGAACTTGACCGCGTCCTGCCGGTTCTGCGTCGCGTAGCAGATGTCGTCGCGCTTGGGCCCGCGGATCGAGGGAAAGCGCGCCCGCAGCGCAGCCACGATCTTTGCAGCGTCGTCCACCGACAGCGTGGTCTGCGTGACGTAGGCAAGCTTGGCGGGACCGGACACGGTGAGCCTGGCCACATCCTCGACCGTTTCCACCAGGTGCATGCCGACCTCCGACTGCCCCATGGTGCCTTCGGACTCCGGGTGGCCGCGGTGCCCGATCATCACGATCTCATAGCCTTCGCGCAGCATCTTCGAGACTTCGACGTGCACCTTGGTGACCAGCGGGCAGGTCGCGTCGAATACCTGCAGGCCGCGCGCCTCGGCGTCGCCGCGCACCTGCCGCGACACGCCGTGCGCCGAAAAAATCACCGTGCTGCCGCGCGGCACCTCGTCCAGGTCTTCGACGAAGATGGCGCCTTTCCGGCGCAGGTCCTCGACCACGTACTTGTTGTGCACGATCTCGTGGCGCACGTAGATCGGCGCACCACGGATCTTGAGGGCGCGCTCGACGATCTCGATCGCGCGCTCTACGCCGGCGCAAAAGCCGCGGGGATTGGCGAGCAGGACGTCCATGAAGAGATTCTACGGCTTACGCAGGTAAGCGGCGTCGAAGGCCGCCTCGAGCGCAGGATGGATGCCGCGCAGGCCGTCGATGACCTGCTTTGCCCACTCGAAATACTCCCGGCGCCGCTCGAGCCCCCATTGCGCGGGCGGCCGGTCGGCGACGTCGCGCAGGTTGCAGATCTTGTCGGCGAGCTTCACCAGCTTCGCGCCCGGACTGATGCCGGCCGCATGCACGATCTGCAGCCGCTTGCGCTCGGCCTTGGGCAGGTTCTTGTCGTCGGTGACCTCCATCACCATGCCGGCGATGCGCGCGCCGAACGCGCGCTCGAGTTCCTCGATGCGGGTGTCGGTGTCCTCGATCGTGTCGTGCAGCAGGGCCGCAGCCAGCACCTCGACCTCCGCCACGCCGCCCTCGCCGGCGAGCACCTCGGCGAGCGCGATCGGGTGGTTGATGTAGGGCGAGGCCTCGGCGTCCTTGCGCCGCTGGTCGCGGTGCTTGTGCGCGGCGAAGGCCAGCGCCCGGAACAGCAGCGCAAGATCCTTTTCAGGGAGCTTTTTCATCGGAATGTTTTTGAATAAAACTTTCAACAATGAGGATGCAGGCGCCCACGGTGATCCCCGAGTCGGCGACGTTGAACGCCGGCCAATGCCAGCCGGCGACGTGGAAATCGAGAAAATCCACCACGTGCCCGTACATCACGCGGTCGTAGAGGTTGCCGAGCGCCCCGCCCAGGATGAGCGCCAGGCCCGAGCAGAACAGGGTCTTGTTCTTGTTTTTATAGATCAGAAAGCTGATGACGGCAGAGGCCACCACCGCGACGGCAGCGAAGAAAAGCGTCTGCCAGCCCTGCGCCGTGGCGAGGAAGCTGAAGGCGGCGCCCTTGTTGAATACCAGCACCAGGTTGAAAAACGGCGCCAGCGGGCGGCTCTCACCGGGGGCGAGGGCGGCCAGCACGACGACCTTGGTCAGGTAATCCAACGCGATCACCAGGAACGCGAGCAGGTACCACCCCAGCGGCCTAGGCATGGCGCCGCGGCTCCCCCGCGCCCTGAAGGTTCGTCTCGCAGCGCCCGCACAGCCCGGCCGGATTCACGTCCGCCCGGTAGTGCCAGCAGCGCTCGCATTTCGGATATGCGCTGGCCGTGACCTTGATTTGAACCGGCGCCCCTTTCGACTCGTTGACCGTCGCGCGCGAGGTAATCAATACGAAGCGCAATTCGTCGCCCAGCCGCCGCAAGGCTTCATAGACCGGGCCGTGGGTCTGAATATCCAGTTCGGCCGCCAGCGACGAGCCGACCTCCTTGCGCTCGCGGCTCTCCTCGATTTTCTTGGTCACCAGCTCGCGGAACTGACGGATGGCCTCCCACTGGCCGATCGCCCCGGTATCCATCCGGGCGTCGGGAAGTGCGTGCCAGGTCTCCTCGAACACGCTGTGGCCGCCCCGGCCGCCGAAGACGCCCCAGGCTTCCTCGGCGGTAAAGCTCAGGATCGGCGCCATCAGGCGCAACAGGCTCTGGGTGACATGCCACATCGCGGTCTGCGCGGAGCGGCGCGCGCGCGACTCCCTGCCGCAGGTGTAGAGCCGGTCCTTGCAGATGTCGAGGTAGAACGCGCCCAGGTCATCGGCGCAAAAACCCAGCAACTTCTGCGTGACCAGGTGGAACTGGTAGGCCTTGTAGTCCTCGGCCACGGCGGTCTGCATTCGCGCCGTCAACGCGAGCACGTAGCGATCGATTTCCGTCATCTCCGCCACCGGCACCGCGTGCTGCGCAGGATCGAAATCGGAGGTGTTCGCCAGCAGGAAGCGCAGCGTGTTGCGCACGCGCCGGTAGCTTTCGACGACGCGCTTGAGGATCTCGTTGGAAATCGTCAGCTCGCCCGAGTAGTCGCCGCTCGCGATCCACAGGCGCAGGATCTCGGCGCCCAGCGTGCCAGCGACCTGCTGGGGCGCCATGCCGGTGCCCTTCGATTTCGACATCTTGCGGCCTTCCATGTCGATCACGAAGCCGTGCGTCAGGATCGCCTTGTAGGGCGGCACGCCGTTC
>Ga0315912_10003395_pt1 | contig 15870 bp, 35 predicted proteins | sample VfabasoilMG_FD_204469 | JGI IMG/M metagenome (GOLD analysis project Ga0315912, IMG submission 204469) | Garden soil microbial communities collected in Santa Monica, California, United States - V. faba soil | ecosystem: Environmental > Terrestrial > Soil > Garden | place: USA: California... | reverse complement strand
AAGGAAGTTGGGCCGAAGTAACCGAAGCCTTTGAACGCGTTAAATCAAACCCCAACCCATTTTACCATACTTTAATTGATACCGGCACCGATTGATGAAAACCTTTTTAATAATATTTCGGTTTGTTTACCTGGGCATAGAACTTTTCGGGTTAAAATCTGCGGGTTTTGCCATAAACAAAAAACAAATATTATTCATTTTTTTAACCACCCCTTCGGGTTTGTGTTTTAATTTGCTGCAGCTGCTTCAAATGGCTTTTATAAATAAACCATACATCGAGGTTTTAAATAGCGTAGAAGCCGAACAGAACACAAACGCCATCATACGCCACTTTATAATAAGCATTATAATTGATGTATTGGTAATAAAACTTGTTTGGTTTCCGTAACCGTATATGACACAACTAAAACTCTATAAAACCAAAGAACTGGCCGCCCTTTACGAAATAAGTTATATGAGCATGCGCCAAATAATAATACTAACACGCAAGGCCCTGCAAAAACAAGGCATTGAATTGGGCCACCAAAAAAGCGGCTATTGGGATATTAACCAGGTTGAACTAATATTTAAACACAACGGCACACCGGGCAAACAAATTGATTAAAAAAATGATTGATATAATTAGAAAGTTGAAAGAACTTACCCATAATATTAAACCAAAAACCGGTATTGGTTTAATCAAAAGTTTAAGTACCGGCAAAAACAAAAGTTATGGCAAAAAAAAAGAAAGCCGCCAAAAGAAAAGCTGTACGTAAGTCAAAAAGTACAAGCTTAAAAACGTACTTAAAAAGAAAAGGCGAGCGCCTGCCTCATGGTTATGAGGTGGTGGTGCGCAAAAAACCGAAAAAGCGCAAAAAGTAACCAATAAGAGGCCTAATAAGCCTCTTATTTAATGTTAAAATATAAAATATACATATTGATAATGAATAAGTTACGATATTTTAACAAAATACTTTTGATTTTGTTTTTTAAATCAAAATAAAGCTTGTATATTTGACCTCAGTTAGCAATATCGCTAACTTACAAAGCTCGGGTACGCAGCCGAATCACAAAAAGAAGCGAAAAATATGAAAACAATAATTTCAAAATTAAACGAAGTAAATGCCATTGCGCCTGAATTTTCAATCACGATAGGCACATTCAAAATGCAGTATGGTATTGTTAATTTACCTATCGAAATGAAGCATAAACATATTCAATTCTTGAAAGAAAATGGTGGCATGTTTGATTTATCTAAGAAAAGAAAAGCTACTAACATGAATGGAAATGAATTTATTTTAGATGTAACAATTTCAATAAATAAACTAGAATCAATTCAAAAATTTAATGGAAAGAATGAAAAAAATGCACAATTATTTTCTTTCATGAACAATCATTCCCTTGCTTTGCTCGATTTTCCATTCAAGCGCGAAGGTCTATCGCAAAAAGGCGTAATGAGCAGATTTATTAAATATTTTCCAAAAGCAGATAAAAAATTAAAGATTAACGAAAGACTTAAAATGTTTAAAAAAGGCAAATATACAATTGAAAAAATGAAAACAACATTTTATTTCGCATAGCAATGAAACACAATCGTTTTTTACTTGCCGAAAATCCCCGCAAGCACGGGGATTTGGCAATTATACACACGCTCGATCCCATTAGTATAATTACAGTACTCGAAGGCCATCACAATGTGCCTGGCAAGCATTATATGCATTTTAATTATAATAGCGAATTATACACACTGCTATTGCATCACTACTTTACAACCAACATGGCTGCCGTTGATGATGAGTTGGCCAAACAACTTGCCGACAAAATAATAATTAAAGCATGGCATTGGTTTGCGGCATATATGGCTTGGGAGGATGATAATATTGAAAGAGAAAATAATGGAAACGAAAATTAAAAAAAGCGGCGGTAAACGCAATGGTGCCGGCCGAAAAAGAAAATATACGGCAGAAACGAAAACACTTACAATGCGTGTGCCTATTCATTTATATGATCTTGCAAAAAGCTTATTGAGCAATTTTATTAATGATAATAACCATTCCCCCACCGCATAAACCTTCCAAACTTTCATAACTTTCTTAACCAATAAAATAATTATCTTCAGGCTTACAATCCATAAAAACCAAACAACATGAAAAAAACAATTTCAATTCTGCTTATGGCAGTAATGCTAATTTTTACAAATTGTGTTACTACAGAAAAAATTAGCCCGGCAACCAGTGGCGAGGCTACCAACGGCGACTATGAATTATTAGCCAACCAGCGCACAACAAGCGAAACAAAGCAAATTTTCTTTTGCTTTATACCCATTGGTGGAAAAGATGATGAAACCATGAAGGTGCAGTGCTACGATAAATTATTAAAGGATAATGCTGCCGATGGTGTATTTTTACCAACTTACATTATTACCAAAACCCGTTACCCATTTTTTGGTAAAACTAAAATTGAACTGCAAGGCCGCCCTTATAAGTTAAAGCAAAAATAATTCTCTCAAAAACAAAAAACCGCCCCTAAAAAGCCTTGCAAACGCAGGGCTTTTTTATTCCAAAACACTTTCGTATTTTTACTCTCGACAAAATACGTTACCACAAATGCAATTCAACAAATTATTAATATGGCGGGGAGCCTGGAGAGAGACCAGGTATAATATTACCTTTAGGGGTACGTGTTTTGTCACCCCCGCCACCATATTTCCTAAAAATGACAAAACACGGAAAAACAACAAACAAACCACAGGCTCCGGTTGAGCCCCTGGTAGGTATGACCCCCGAGCTAAGCGATCAAATACATCGCCTAATGATGTTCGAAGATCCCAACCAATTTAAAACACGCCTATACAAAATATTGGGCCTTGCCTTTAAAAGCACGGAAGCCGATGTGATAGATGCCTGGGACCGCGGCGAAATGTTTGATGATATTGGGCGCATATTTAGCCTGGTAGATGCCATTGCCGGGGCTTACAAACTTCAATCGCAAAAAAATTAATAGCCATGCAAACACCAATAGCCAGAGTGCCCAAAGGCGAAATGCTAAGTCGCATATTTGCCCGCATTGATCAGCTTGATTTAAGCAATAAAATGCGCCAACTATTTATTAATGCCGGCATGGATGTTGCCGACTTAACCGAGCTGCGCCACCGCAACAAAGCAGCGTTTAACCAATGGTATAAATATTACCATCACAATAAACGTTTAACCTCTTTTACAACCTACACGGTATTGGAGTATTGATTTTTTATTTTCAATTCTACATTCTTAATTAAAGGCCGCAGCAATGCGGCTTTTTTATTTATGGTGATATCAACTTTCTAAACTTCTACACTTTCTAAACCCTCAAAACCTTCAAAATCTTATAATAAAATACAATAATTTTCAATAAGGTTTAAAATACTTTAACGCCTTTAAAAATCGTGGTTTCGGCTAATTAAGCATGTGTCAATTTTGTTGCTGTTAATCACACAAACGCATTTTTAATTTAAAACTATAAATCATGATCACAGACGGATCAACCCTTCCAGCCTCAACACCAGCAGTACAAGCAGCCGCAACTGTTGCTGCAGCAATTGCGCAAAGCAATGGCGTAATTGATTTACGCGATGGCACAGGCCAACCAAAAGAATATTACAGCAAGCCAACCAGCACTTTGATAACCACCAAAGGGCGTAACGCTGCCGATAATGCCGATGGCGAAGTACAAGCCTATGTATTTAATGCCGATGTTTTTAACACATCTGTTTTAACAGCAGGTGGTGCCGGTTTCGAGCCATTGTACAACGATGGTTTTGATGGCAAAAACATTAACCGCCACATACTTTGCGATAATGGCGGTCGTGGTTTGCGTTTCAGCCAAATTACCTTTATTGGTAAAGTTGATAACACACAGGATATTACCGTGTTGCAGGCTTTAAATCTGCAAATTCAAACTTACAACGTAATTGGTGGTGCGCCAAAAGGCGATACTTTCGATGTGGCCAGCGCCATTCGTAACACCCAATTTCAGTCGGGTATTTTAACCATCCTTTTGGATGCCTGGGTAAATGCCGAAACACAAGTAACCTGGATTGTATCAAGCGCCGCAACGGTAACCGCCAACTTTCAGTGGGTTTAAAAAACTATTGGGTATAGTTAAACAAAAGGCTTGTCATGCTCACGCGGGCAAGCCTTTTTTAATAAAATAAAAATTTACCCAACCCGCCACTTTAACAAGCTCAGTGACCGGTTGGGTACAAAACCAAAAACAAAATGTTCGATTTAGCCGATATTTTAAAACGCATACAACAAAAGCAGCCGGTAAGCCCCGAAGAGTTTGCCTGGGCACTGGTGCAACCAAACCCACAAAGCCGCGAGTTGTTTATTGCTTTTCTTATTGCCAATAACCCCGGCAGTATGAATGATATTTTGCGCAACCGCCTGGGTTATACCCACGAGTTAGAATATCAACCCAACCCAGCTAAGCTTGCCCGCATTTGCCAAATGATTATTGATCGTGGCAATGAGCAAGAGTTACAAAGCATTATTCAAAATTTTCAACTAAACCTGGCCGGCCTTAGCCCGCAATTAATGCAGGCCATTAAACAACGTTTTAACGAACCATTTAAATAATAACCATGCCAAACGGAGAAAATTTAGGAGCAGCCATAACCAACATTGGCGGTGGTATTGCCGGCTTTTTAGGCGGTTTGGGCGGTGCGGTAAGCGGTACCATAAGCCCACTTTTAGGCAGCACCACAAACACAAGCACCACAACGGCACCAAGCCAGGCCAGCAGCACAAAAACCATTTTAATAGTGGTATCGCTAATAGTGGTAGTAGTAATAGCATTATTTGCCCTTAAGGGCTCAACCAACAAACCAGCGTAAAATGGAAAAGTTTAAGCCACTCATAATTGTACTAATAGTTGTATTTGTATTTGTGTTTTTATACCACGGCATTTACAAAATGTACTGGCAATTTAATAACCAGGATGTAAGCGATTACATTAAAGAAGAGATTGCCAAACTACCCGAAGATAAGCGGGCCGCCAGCTACAAAATTATTAACGATGGGGTAAACGATATACTAAGCCGCCGCAACCAAACCAAGCAAGTGCTGGCCATGGCAAAAACATACGGCACCCCACCCGAAATGGAATTGGTACATGCCGCGGTAATGCAGGCAAAAAACTTAGGTTATTTAAAATATTAGGCCATGAACACAAAAACAGTAATTATTCTTTTAATAGTTGCGGCCGTGGTAGGGGCAATTATTTACATAAGCCAAAAAAGCAATGCGCCCACCGTTACCCAAAACGCCAACCAAACCACCGGGCTTACAAGCCTTTTAAACACAAGCGGAGCCAGCGGCATTTTTAGCAGCTTAATTGGCCTGGGTAAACGTGGCAATTCAAATACCGGATCAGCGCTGCAAAACGATTTAGCAAACTTTTACGGAGCCGTTTAATGCATAATGAAAAAATTAATAAGCATATACAAAAATGCGCCAACCGTTGGCAAGGTAATTATGATTATTGCCGCGCTGGTTATTTTGTATGTGGCTTACAACGTTCTTTTAAAAGTTTACACCAAGCTTACCGCGCCAAAAAGCAGTGTTGATGCTGCAAAGGATGAGCTAAAAGATTTAAACCAGGCTGGTACCGGGCCCCATTACAGCGAGGTCCAATTTAAAACCTGGGCCGATACTTTAGAGCAAGCCATGAGTGGCCAAGGCACCGATGAAGATCAGGTAAAACGCATTTTCGAGTACATGCAAAACCGTGCCGATGTACTGCAGCTAATTAAAAGCTTTGGCACACGCGATTATGCCGATGATAAGTTTTTACTCTGGAACGTAAAACCATTTAACCTAAACCAATGGATAGGTGCAGAGTTTGATGGCCCCGATACTGATTTTTATATAAATGATGTTTTAAAAAAACGCGGCATTGATTATAAATTTTAATGAAAAAACAGCACATCATATTAATTGTAGTCCTGGTAGTAATACTGCTGGTGTATGTTATGTGGGATAGCGCCTTGTTTCAAAAACTGCGCGGTTCTGGTATTAAAGATACAGCCGGTACGGTTGATAATGCCTTTAATATTGTAAACCCTGCACCCGTTAAAGATGATAGTTTTCCGCTGCACATTGGCAGTGCCGGCGATAATGTAAAGCGCCTACAGCAAGCCCTAAACACCATTACCGGCACTTTTCCATATGTTGAAAGCCAATACGCACCATTGGTAGCAGATGGCGAACTAGGCCAGGCCACTTATGCCCGAATTTTATTGGTAATAGGCACAGCAGCCTGGGCAGGCGTGGCAGGTAAAGGCCCAGGCGTAAGTCAAACCACATTTAACCAAATTTTAACCAGAGCAAATAATTTAAAAACATCATAAAAACAACAGATCATGAGCACAACAACAAAAGTAATATTGGTAGTAGTAGTTATAGCCGCTATAATTGGTGGTTATATGTGGTATTCTAAAAAGAAAAAAACCACAACTACCCCACCCGCCACAACACCTGCAGCACCGGCAACTGCTTAATTTTTAAAACTGTTTAATATGAACACTGTAACCTTAAAATGGGGCCGTGTGGCCTTAATAGCTTTAATACTGTTTGCAGTATTTGCCTGGGTGTATGTAAAATACATAAAACCGCAAATTGATGCCAAACGCGAGGCACACCGTGTAAAATTAACCACTGTGGTAACCAGCGCGCAGCCCGCCGATAAACCATTAACACAGGTGGCTAACCCAGGTGCACCAAATGGCGAGGTAGTAAAACAGCGTGTAGGTATTGGGGGTATCAAATATTAAAAATAAAAAGCATGAGCCCTAACACAAAAAAAGGCATATTTATTGGTTTTGTAGCGCTACTAATTATTATTGGCGCCTGGTATTATTATACCAAAATATACAAACCAAAAAAAGCTGCCCAAATGCTTGCCGCTGCTAATGCGGCTCAAGCTGCTAAAACTGCCGCAGACGCCAAAGCCGCAGCCATAATAAATGCTTATAAGGCATCGCAGGCACAAACAATTAAAAACGAAATTTTCGGCACCCCACCAAGCGCACCACCACCAGTATCTGCCGTTGGGCAGCAATCCACTGCCCCTAATAACGATTTAGCAACCGATGGTTCATTAGGCAATGGTACCGGTCCGGGTATGGAAAGTTTAATAAGAACCGAATTACCACAAGAATGAAAGAAAGTGGCAGCATAGCCGATGTATTAAGCGGCAACAGATCTATAAAGGTTGAATTGGGTGTTGATACCCAAAGCATGATTTGGCTGGGTTTAACCATTTTGCTGGCTGCTTTGTTAGCAGGTGTATTTGCAAATTTAATAAGTAAAAATATTAGTTAAGAAGCATGGAAACAAACACAGAAATTTTCGCAAACATAACCGCCTTGCAGGGGCAATTGCAAATTGCTAACACCGAGTTAGCCACCGAAAAAGCAAACCTTGCCGCAAGATTAGCCGAAGTTCAAAGATTAGAAGGAATGTTGGCTACATTTAAAGCAACCGGCGATGTAGCTAACGAATCATATACACTTGATATGCTTTTACCCCCTCAATATACCTTAAAAGCACAATTAGATACAAGCGTTGCTGCAAAACAACGCATTGTAGATGATATTATCGCACAAATTGCCGAGGCCACAGCAAACTTAACACCCGAGCAATCAGCAGCCGTGGCCGCACAAGCGCAGCAAACTGCCGCCAACGCATCACTAACCGCTACACAAGCAAACATAGCCGGTAAAGCGGCCAATTATGCTGTTACACATTCAAAAACACTAACCATTTCAGGCTTGGTAATACTGGCCATTGTACTATTAATTGTGGGTTACAAATTGTTCTTTGCAAAAATACGCCCGGTTACTGCCGGTTAATTAAAAGATATGAAGCACTGGCAAAATTCCGATATGAAAAACCTGGGCAGTGGTCTTTTAGATCATGCTTCAGATGATTATCCTTATTTAGCCGAAATACGCGATAATCTTAATTTACTAATTGGCATAGGCACCACGGGCAACAACCAGCGAGAGTATTTTAATATAACCAACGTAACGCAACTAGAAGCCGATATACAAACCTGGCAAACCGCCAACCCCGATGTGATCATAACCAGCAAAACATATTTACGAGATGCTGCCGGCACAAATATTTTGATGATAACCTACATGTAAAAAAAAATAAAATGAAAAAAATAATCCTCACCCTAAGCTTAATGTTTACCGCCCTTGCGGGGTTTTCTCAATTAGCAACTATAGCCAAACAAGATGTGCAAATTGTGCGGGCCGATACCGCCAATGCCCGCCTGGCAACTTTACGCACAGCCGCTTATGGCGCATCATCATCAACCCTGCAAGCGCAAACAAACGCCACCCTAGTTGTTATACGCAAAGGCATTGATACGCTAAACCAAACTGGCCGTTTGCAGGCCACTTCAGCTTTACAAACCGCCGGCAACGCCACGTTGGTGGCAATGAAAAAGGGCATTGATACGCTAAACCAAACTGGCCGTTTGCAAAGCACGGCCGCACTGCAAACTGCCGCAAATGCAACACTTGTAGCAAGCAAAAAAGGGGTTGATACATTAAACCAAAGCCTGCGCTTACAGGCAACCGCAGCTTTGCAAACAGCGGGTAACGCTACCCTGGTTGCAATTAAAAAAAGTTCAGATACCACCAATCAATACATACGGTCCTTAAAATTGGTAGTAGATAGTATAAATCAACTTTCGAAGATAAAAACTGTTACCGTTGCCTGCACAAGTACCAATACCGGCAGCACTTATGCTGCAGGCTATGTAATTGGAGGTACAGTAACGTGTTATACGGTAAGTGTAGGATCTGGCAACTGGGAAATAACAGGCGCCATCATGTACCCAACTACCAGCAGCACAGTGTTGGCAATTAATGTTTCAATATTTAGCAATACAGTAACAACCGGTACCGATAATACGGCTTTTGCCAGCTCCACCACTTTTAACAGCAGGTATTGCGGCACCTTTAACCTGGGCACACAAGCCCCATTTACGGGTAGCCAGGTGTATAGCAGCAAACCGGTATTTGGCACAAGTGGTCAGGGCGATGCCTCAGTGTTTGTGGTACCAACAAGCGGAGTTATAACGTTATTGTTATGGGCCAACACTGCATTTACCCCTCCAACCGGGCAAGTTTACAATATTAAATTATTCCTTAAAAAAGTGAATTGATGAAAGATTGGCCAACTTTAATAGTAGTAACCATTATTTCTGCAATAATAGCCGCCGTAGTTAGCGGTATTGTTGATAATGCAATGCGCAAAAGAACAGTTTAAGAAACAGTGGCAAACTCAAACAACATAACGCCATTTATTACCAAATGGGAAGGTGGTTTAAGCCGCAACCCTGCCGATAGTGCAAGCGCAAACCCTGCACCGTGGCCATATAAAGGTGTTACGGGGTGGCACACAAACAAAGGTGTTACCTACTCAACATTTGTTTCGTTGGCACCATTATTAAAATATCAGGCAACGCCCGATAATTTTTTTATAATGCCTAACGAAATTTGGAACAAGATTTTTAAGCGCGGTTATTGGGATAGTTGGCATTTAGATAAATTAAACAGCCAATCAATTGCCGATTTAATAGCAGATTTTGCCTGGGGAAGTGGCATCGCCGGTAGTTTTAACAGTATAAAAAAATACTTAGCCACAAAAGGCTACTCGGTTAAAAACACTTTCGAAGCCGTTGAAGCACTAAATAAGATTACAGTAATTAATGGTAAAGAAATTTTTTTAGAATTGGTGAAGTGGCGCGAAAATTTTTTTAAAGGCCTCAACCAACCAGCCTTTACAACCGGGTGGTTAAACCGCTTAAACGATCTTAAAAATTTGGGATTACAAACAATACAAAAAAAAAAGTTAGATCAGTCGTAATTGTAATACTGGTTACAATTTTAGCTTACCTAATTTATAAGTACTATTCAAACAAATGAACGATTTGCAAATAGCCGAATTATCAATTTTAATTTCATTAATAAAATGGTTAATGGCAATTGTAGGTGTTTCAATCCCTCTAATAGTAGCTTTTTTTGTACGCATAAATAAAAACACCAACGAAATTAAAACAGAAGTAACCTTGGTTAATATGCGCCAGGAGAATTTAGAAAAAGGGCACGATAAGTTACAAGAGCAGCACGAAGAACTTAAAAAGTTTGTTTACTCAAAAAATTAGAATATGAAAAATATTATCACCGGCTGGGCCACCACCATTATAGGTTTTTTATTAATGCTTGCAGGCATCGCCGATTATTTACACATTTTTGTTATACCAGCGCCGGATGGTGTTAGCGAAATGGCACAGGTAACCACCACGTTTATTGTGGGGTTAGCTTTGTTTTTAGTGCCCAGCAGTTTTTTAGAGAAAAGACTTAAAAAAATAATTTCTAAAAAAGCAGATGTATGACAGCAATCAGTAACACATTAGTAGATGGTACCACTGCAGTAATTGAAGATACCGATCCGGTAACGGTTATAGCCAGTATTGATGAAGATCAAAAGCTATACATAACCAGTATTCTGGTTACCAACGGCATTGATGGTGCTGACACCAACGTAATAATTAAAATAGGCGCTAAGGTTATTGCCACGGGGTTTGCCCAAGCGGGTGGCGGCTTTAACGTTCCTATACCGCATGATAGCCCGCGCACTGGAGATACTGACGAGGATTTAACGGCAGAGTGCGAAACAACCGGTGCCGAGGTAATAGTAAGCGCAAGCGGCTACAGCGGTTTGTAACACAATTTTTATTATTATTCATGCTTAAAGTCTTAAAAATATCTCTATTCTTTCTTGCGTTATTTTTTACTATATGGCTAACCTTTGGCTGCAGCGCTCAAAAGCGTTTAAACAGGTTACTTAAAAATAACCCGCAACTAGCTAAAACAGATACCATTTACATTTACAAAACAATACCTGGCTTTAGTGTTGATACCACCTTTAAAAAAAGTAATAATACAAGCGCAGTTGATAGTGTATTTGAGATCTTTAAAACGCGAGTTGATACAGTAGTTTTAAAAGAAATTAAGTACCAGGTTAAAACTGTTTATCTCTCTAAACCATGTATAGATAAGCCTCTAAAATTTAAACTACCTAACGGTGGTACAGCCATTTTAACGCAGATTGCAGGCACTTTTAATTTATCGGTAAGCATACCGCCACAACAAATAAAAACACCTATTGCCAGTACTATTTATAAAATTCAATATCGGTACAACGGGCGCATGCTGGTTGCCGGTTTCTTTATAGGGTTCTGTTTTGCAATTTTTGTTTTAATGGCTTATGTGCGAAAGGGGGGCGGCCAGTTATGAGTATTTTGTTAACCGGGGTTGGGGCCAGTAACCGCTACGAGATAGAAACAATACGCTATATGCGGGCAATAGGTGTACCAAATGATGGCACGGTTTATTTTGCAGGAACCGCACAAGAGATTACAGGAGCACAAGCCTGGGAAGTTTTCAATGTTCATTTTTTAGAACTAAAAGGTAAAGGTGAAATAAACAACAGTGTGAATTTATTACCACTGTTTATTATTCTTAGGCCATACTTTGGAGGCAGCGCAACTACTAATAAATTTAATGCAAAAAATCCATCAGATACCGATGGTGCCTTTCGTCAAACATACTTTGGTGGTTTGACGCATAGCCGTTTAGGCTGTAAAGGTAATGGCACCAATGGGTACGCTTTAAATTATCTTGTACCGAGTGTAAATTTACAAACATCCAATTTACATTTTAGCTGTTATTTTGGAGAAAACGGCCCGGATAATTATGAAATGGGGATTTTTGAAGCAGGCAAACACATTTACTTAAGAAAGGCAATTGTTGCTAATGTTGATAACGGATGTAACAGCGCGGCTTTTACATCTATATCACCAAACAGTAAGAGTGTAATTTTTAGCCGAAACAACAACCTCAATTTTGATATGTATAAAAATGGAGTTAAAACTAACGTTGTTAGTGCTGTTGGGGTTTTATCTAATCTCCAATTTCCATCGTTTGCATTAAATGATTCTGGAAGCATTGGTAATTATACAGCTAATGTACATTGTTATGAAACTTTGGGTATAGCACTAACCGACCAACAGGCAGACTTGACTTTTCAGATTATAGAAAAATTACAAATAGATTTAGGGAGGGATTTGTATGTGTAGAGTTGCAATTATAAGTCTGGAACAGAAAATAACTTTAACAGGTTTAAACTATTCTGAAAATTGTTTTTTCAATCCAATTCAGGACGCAGACAATAATTGGGTTGTTAGCTCTGAAGAAATAGAGGCCTGTGGTATTTTGTGGTTAAAAGAACTGCCTTTAGTTGATTTTACACCAAAAACACCTAAATTATTGTGAAATGTTTGCGCAACGATTCATTAGGCCTGTTACTATACTTATTCAAGTAAACAACCGTTTCCTCCAGGCTCGAGTGCCCCAATTGTAATTGAATATCCCTTGGTCCGGCACCGTTATCAAAGAGCTCGCCGGCACCGGTGTGCTTAAATAAATAAATTCCCTTTTTTATTTTAAGAGGATCTATTACAAATTTCTGCCAGGTATTAAAAATACGGTTTGGGGTAATTTCTTTGTGTCCAGGTGTTAACTGCACACCATTCGAAAATATATAATGGTCCTTAATACAAAAATCGTAACCCATTTGTAAAAGCAAATCAATAAGCTGGTCAGGTATTAATACTATTCGGGTTTTTTTGTTTTTAGAATTAGCCCCGGATATTAATAAGGTTTTATTTTCCCAGTTAATGCAATCGAATTTCAGGCGTACTAATTCGGCCGGCCGGGCAAGGGTATAATAAATAAACATTGCTACCAACCATAGTGGTTTATGCTGGGTTTCCAAGTGCTTTTTTATCAATATTTTTTCTTCACCAGTGTAAGCGATCAGGGCGGGTTCGGTTTCGGGTAAAAGTGCAATTTTTGTAAAAATATTAAATTCCAGGTTTTCGCGTTTCACGAGTTCATTAAAGAGTGTACGCAGGCTCCTGAGCCGGTTGTTATAAGTTCGGGGCGATATTTTTTCAACCAGCAGGCTATGATCAAAATAGGCCTGTATAATTGCCCGGGTTAATTGATGAGGTAATAAAGCCTTGTAGCCATTTTTATTCAACCATGAGCAAAACAAATGCGATACGGATGTGTAAGAATGTGCTGTACGTTTGCGCAGCGTGGTGGCTTTAATGGCGTTAATTTTTTCAAGGCTTTTACAAATATTTTCTTCCGGGCCCCGGGCTTTAAATGGATTAAAGCCCATGAGCAGTTTATTGCGGATCTTGTCAATGAGATTTTTAGCCGCTAAATACCTGGCTGATTTGGTTTTATGGGTGTTTGTAACCCACTCCCTAAACACTGTAAACTTATTAGTGTCAGGATTACGAAAAGAATATTGAATGTACCAACGGCGTTCTAAATCACCATCATAATCATTCAACCGAGGATGCTTATACAGTTGTTGCATTTGGCTTTGTATTAAGTGTTTAAACCCCTTTAAACCTTTAAACTATGCCCTTGTATCAAACCTGTATCAAACTTGTATCAAAAAAAGCGAAAACCCTTCATTTTCAAGGGTTTTCAGCTTTAGGTAGCGGGAGATGGAACGTTCAAAAAATCCCCTCCCCCAGCCTTTTCAATACTTTCAAAGCTACTTTAGGTATAGTATCATAGGGCGTTTGCGGGCCTTTTGTATCATGTTTTGTATCAATTAACGCTGTTTAGTTTTTTTATATGACTTGTGCGGGTCCTTAAGCGCTGCCAACTCATCTTGCAACTCAGTAATTCTTTTGTAAGCGCGTAATAATTCAAGATTAGCTGTGTTTTCTTGACCATAACTAACCGGTGGCTCAACCAAAACATTATTAGAGGCAATGACAGTAAAAAAAATTGCGGGGCTAACATCCAATATCTTACATATTTTTTCCAAAGTGGCCACCTTTAAGCTTTCTTTTTCAATGGTGTAATAAAAACTATTTCGTGACATGCCCAACTTTTTGAACAGTGTTGTAATTGATAAATTACTGTTTTCTATTATTTTACGAAGCTTCGAGTAGTCCACAAACAATTTTATGTTAATAAAATAACTGTACTAAGTTTAGTACGGTGCTAAATAAATAGTACAATTGCATCATTAATTTAATGTTTAAAAATTAAATGAACAAACCAACCAACACATTTAGAAAATTTTACTTTTCGCTTCCCGCAGATAAGCTTGAAGATTTTAAAACCCATGTTTGTAATGTATGCGGCTTTAGCGTAGCCACATTCTATCACCGTTTACGCGAAAGTTATTATTTATTCAGCCCTGCTGAAAAAATTGCGATAGCAAATTTTAAAGAAATACCAGGGCTTACCGTTCAACAAATTTTTGGCCAGGATTTAGCCCTTAAAACCGCCTAATGAAAATTGGTAAAATAATACGCGCCATGGCCTTTTCAATTTTGGTTTACATTATTGAATTGGCAGCTTGCTACATCATTGCTGCCTTAAACCAAAAATCATTTTACCCATACAAATTTAGCGTCACATGCCTTAATTGTTTAATAGGTTGTGTCCTATTTTTTACGGTTTTGCTGCCTATTGAAATTATCCACCACTATAAAAATAATTAAGATGGTATTTGATCCAAACATAAAGCCAATAGTTACAACAGCCTTTCATGATGAATACAATAAGCTTGATAGTAGAACAAAGCGCCGCGTGCGCTTAAATATTTGCGCCACTTGCGAAATAAGCAAAGATTGCTTTTATGATTGGCTCAATAAGCCCGAACTGGTAAGCCCTAACGACCGCTACTTTATTGCTGAGGTAGTATTTGGCAAAACTGTAAAAGAGATTTTCGGAAATAAAAAATAATAACCCCTTTAAACCACTATACCTATGCAAACACAAGTAAAATTATTAAGCTTTCATGGCAAAGCTGAAATCAAAGAAAAATACATGCAGCGCTTAAGAGATCATGCGGCCATGGATGAAATAATACAGGGCACCGGGTTTAATAGCGTTACAAACAAAGGCTGCGCTATAGGCTGCACTTTAAATAAGTATGATCATATGGCATTTGAAACCGAATTAGGTATACCATATCAAATTGCAAAGCTAGAAGATTTTATTTTTGAGAGCTTAACAGTTGAAGATGCAAAAAAATTCCCTTTGCGATTATTAGAAGCGGTGCCTATTGGAGCCGATTTAAGCAAAGTACACATTCGCTATGCGCTTTGGTTATTTGTTGATGAAAAAGAGGGTATTATAAATTTCGTAAAAAACGAAAAGGTAATTGAGTTTATTAAAAATTTAGCCTTGGGCTTACAAGAAAGCTTAACCGGAGATATTTCCCAGACAACCTTAGAAAAAATTAAGACTTCCGCGATAGCCGCGATAGCCGCGATAGCCGCGATAGCCGCGATAGACGCGATAGCCGCGAGAGACGCGATAGCCGCGATAGACGCGAGAGCCGCGATAGACGCGATAGCCGCGAGAGCCGCGAGAGCCGCGATAGACGCGATAGACGCGATAGCCGCGATAGACGCGATAGACGCGATAGCCGCGAGAGCCGCGATAGCCGCGATAGACGCGAGAGCCGCGAGAGCCGCGATAGACGCGATAGCCGCGATAGACGCGATAGCCGCGAGAGACGCGAGAGCCGCGAGAGCCGCGATAGCCGCGATAGACGCGATAGCCGCGATAGCCGCGATAGACGCGAGAGCCGCGATAGCCGCGAGAGCCGCGATAGCCGCGAGAGCCGCGAGAGCCGCGAGAGCCGAGAGAGCCGAGAGAGCCGCGATAGACGCGAGAGCGGAATACAAAAAAGCAAAAGCAAGCTTTTGTCTTAAAGCTGCAGATAA